>Ga0116180_1004190_pt1 | contig 10567 bp, 5 predicted proteins | sample AD_UKC073_MetaG_FD_89804 | JGI IMG/M metagenome (GOLD analysis project Ga0116180, IMG submission 89804) | Active sludge microbial communities of municipal wastewater-treating anaerobic digesters from USA - AD_UKC073_MetaG | ecosystem: Engineered > Bioreactor > Anaerobic > Digestate | place: USA... | reverse complement strand
CGGCTATCGTCCCTGGTCAAAATTCAACCGGTACACCTGGTCAGTTTTAAACCGGTACGGACAGATCAAGATCCGCTGGGGGGTGATCTATCCGTGGCTTCAGCGGCCTGGCGATACCCTGGTCGATGGCGTGCCGACCACGCGTCTGTTCGGCCCCTTCGTGAAAGCCGCTCGGGCATTGCGCACGGAGCAGGAGGCGCTTAAGGGTAAGGACTCTCCCGAGGCGCTGGCGGCCAAGCTTTACGCCAACGGGGTGTATGGCAAGGTCTGCCAGTCGCTGCGCCCGAAGAACGTCTTCGATACCCGCACGGTGTCGTCCGTACGGTTGAAGCCGTCGCCGATCACCAATCCGGCGATCGGCGCTTACGTGACCGGCTTCATTCGCGCCATCCTGGCCGAGATTCTGAATCGCATCCCGAGGGAGCGCACCGTGCTGTCGGTGACGACCGATGGTTTCCTCTCCGACGTCACCGAAGAGGAGATCGCTGTGTGCCTGACCGGCCCGCTGTGTCGGCGCTTCCAGGCCCTTTGCGAGGAGATCGTTCCGGGCTCGAAGATGCTTGAAGTGAAGCATCGGGTTGCCCAGGTGATCTGCATGAAAACGCGGGGGCAGCTGACCGGCCTCGATCAGCAAGGTGAGAAGATCGTGCTCGCCAAGGCCGGCGTGCAGGTCACGGTTGAGGCCTCAAACGACCTTGATGGCGAGGCCTTCAAGCGCCTGCAGAACGAGAAGATGCTCAATCTGTACCTTGACCGTCGCCCCGGCAAGAAAATCCTCCTCAAGCAGTTCCCGGCGATCCGGGATCAGTGGGAGAAGGGGGTCGATCTCTTCAAGTTCGAGAAGCGGTTGGTCTTGAGCCTGGAGCCTGACTTGAAGCGGGCTCCCTGCAAACCTCGGATGATCGGGGTGGTCAGCCGCCGGCGGAGCCACATCAGCCTGGACACGCGGCCGTGGGCCCGCGTCGAGGAATTCGACTCTGCCCGGGCCACGCTCGATGCGTGGCGGCGTAAGCACTGCCTCAAGACGATGAAGGACTGGCAGTCGCTCGACGAGGCGATCCAGCTGGGTCTGATCCGCTCCCGGCTGCGTGCGGAGGGGAAGCCGACGCTCAACGTCCGCGAGGGCATGCCCGCCAGCGACCTGCTGCGCCGGGCCTTCTTGCGGGCGTATGCCCATGAGGAGCTGGGGCTGACCAAGACCTACAGCTACCCGGCGCTGGTGCGCTGGCTGACCGATCTGGGGTATCCGACCAAGGTGTCCGAGCCGCGCAGCGCCAAGTCGCAGAAGGTGGTGTTGGGCTGTGTTCCGCGCACGGAGGACGTCATGGCGCTGTTTGAGCGGCTGCAGGCGGAGTTTGTGGGGGCGGAGTTGGAGGGGTTGCTGGCGGGGGTGGAATCGGTCGGCCGGTAAGGCTTCAGGTTTCACCGTTGGGGCGGTGTGTTGCCCTGTGCCGAAAACTGACCACTGGCACTTTGCTGCCAGACATGCCGATAGATGAGATTGGCGACCGTACTCTTCTCCTCGGCCGAATAAAGCGGGTCGGGCAGCGCCATATACAGGTGGTCGAGGATGAAGGTTTCCACTTCCGCCTGGGTCTGCTCCTTTTCGGTCCAGCGGTCGAGGGGGGCGATCAGTTGCTGCAGGTCGGCGAGTAGCGCTCGGCTTTCCTGCTTGAGCAGTTCTCGCTCGCTGGCGTTCAAGGATTTCTTGTTGAGCAGGTCGAACAGGGCCAGTTGGTCTTCGCTCAGCCCCAGTTCGATGGCGCGCCGTTGCTCCGCATCGAGGCTTTGGGATAGGTTCATCAAGCGGGCAAAGGTTTCCTCGATGCTCGCTCTGTCCTTGTCGGCGTTATAGGCGGCGATGATCTCGTGGTAGGTCTTCTCGAAATTCATCCGTAGCGGGTTGCGCGCGAGCATTTGCGCGAGCTTCTCCTCCAGAATCTTCCGGATGTCTTCAATGACGGTCGCCTTGCGCTTGACCTTCCTACTGAACTCCTCCTTCAGGCGTTCCATGTCGATCTTGGACAGATCCACGGTGATGCCCTTGGCCTGGTCTTCCCCCGGCTCCTGCGTGGCGATCGCCTCATTGACGATGCGGCGAAGCACCTTGAGCAGTTCGCTCACATCGGAGGTGTCCCGGCGCTCACCCAGTTTCTTGTAGATCGCTTCAAGGTTGTCGTGGCGCTCGGCATAGATCAGCGCCGAGGGTTCGACCAGCAGTGCCTTGAAGCGGCTGAACACGACCCGGCCCAGAATCTCGAAGCGGCGGCGGCTCTCGTCGCTCGTATAGATGGCTTCCACCGCATCCGCGATCTTCTGGATGCGCTGAAAACCTTTGGTGCCTATCAGGCTGAGCGGGTTAAAGCCGAGACTCTGTAAGTGGGCTTCGGTGAACTCGATGGCGTCGCACAGCGCCTTGACCCGTTCTTCCAGCGGGGCGACGACCTCCTCGTTTCCACCTTCATCCCCGAGGGCGTACTTGGCCAGCGCCTCGCGCAGGCTTTTGAGCATGCCGTTGTAGTCGACGATCAGGCCAAAGTCCTTCCCTGGGAAACGCCGGTTTGCACGGGCGATGGCCTGCATCAAGGTGTGGGCCCTCATCGGCTTGTCGATGTAGAGAGTGACCAGGCATTCGACATCGAAGCCGGTCAGCCACATCGCGCAAACGACGGCGACCCTGAAAGGGTGATGGGGGTCTTTAAATGCCGATTCAATATCAACGCGCCGGCCATCCGGGGTTTCAAAGCCCTGCTTCATTCGGGCCCGGTGCGGGATGATGTCGAACTTCCATTCCTTGAAGTCGGCGACTTCGTTCTGGGCCTCGCTGATGATGATCTCGATGATCGTCTCGTCCAGCCATGCCGCTTTGGCCAGCAGTTGATCCCGCTGCGCATGGAGCCTCTGGCGGATCGAGTCGTCTGTGGTCGTTGTGATTTCGGTCAGCTTGGCTTCGGCGTCGGCCCGAACGCTGGCCGCCTTGGCCTGCCACCTGGGTTCGATCAGCATCAGCATCCGCGCGCAGGTGATCTTGTCGACGCAGACCAGCATCGCCTTGCCGGCCTCCCAACGGGTGGCGCAATGTTCGACGAAGTCGTCCGCGAGTTTTTCCAGCCGGGCATCGGCGGTTATGACTTCGTAGTCCTTGCCCAGCAGCTTTTCCACAAGGGCCTTCTGATCCGGCTTCAGTTCGGCGGCCTCTACCGCTTTGCTGATCTTGTCGTTCAGGTCCGGCTTGGCGATGCCGAGCTTCTCGCCCCGGTTCTCATACACCAGCTTGACCGTTGCCCCATCCTCCTCGCTGCGTTTGAAGTCATAGCGGGAAACGTAATCGCCAAAGATCCGCTTGGTCAGCTGGTCGCTCTTGAACAGCGGCGTGCCCGTGAAGCCGATGAAAGCTGCGTTGGGCAGTGCGATCCGCATGTTGCGGGCGAGTTTGCCCGCTTGGGTGCGGTGGGCTTCGTCGGAGATAACGATGATGTCGTCGCGCTCGCTATAGGCCTCCCCAGCGCTCAGGTCTCGGTTGAACTTGTGGATCAGGCTGAAGACGTAACGGTGGTTCTGCTTGAGCAGGGTTTCCAGCTCCTTGCCTGAGCCGGCCCGCGGTGTCTCCTCATCGGCTACGCTGCATCCGACGAAGGTCTTGTAGATCTGGCTGTCCAGGTCCTCCCGGTCAGTCATCAGCACGAAGGTGAAGTTGCCCTCCAGCGTCCGTCGCACCTTCTCGGCAAAGAAGGCCATCGAATAGGACTTGCCGCTGCCCTGGGTGTGCCAGACGACCCCCAGTCGGCCGAGTTCGGGATGAGCCCGCTCGACGATTTGCAGTGTGCGCTTGGCGGGCCCCGGGTTCTTTTCCCCATACTCGGCGGGCGGTTCTGCCGCCATCGGGTAGCCCGTAGCCGGCTCGTTGGCCGCCTCTTCCGCTTCCTTGTCGGGGAGTTCGATGATCCGATACTTCAGGCGTTCACCCGGCGGAAACTCGCGTTTGATCGATTCCTGACGACGGACGGCCTCGACGGCCCGGTTCACGCCCAGCAGCTGATGGTTGCGGGCAACCACCTTGCGTACTGAGCCGGCTTTGCTGGCATCGAACAGGATGAAGTTCTCGAGGATGTCGAGCAGCCGGGATTTCTCGAGCATGCCGTTCAGCAAGACCTCTGCCTCCAGGCTGCCCGAATCCCGCTCGTCCAAGCGCTTCCATTCGCCGAAGTGCTCCCAGGCACTGGTAATCGAGCCGTAGCGGGCGCGATGGCCGTTGCTGACGATCAGGAAAGCATTGTGGTGGAAGGCATGGGCTATGACATTCTCGTCGAGGTAATCCTTCAGATTCCCGTCGAAGCCGGCCCGGATGTTCTTGTAGACCGCCTTCAGTTCGATGAACACCAGGGGCAGGCCGTTGATGAAGCAGACGAGGTCGGCCCGGCGGTTGTAGTTCGGTGTGCGCAGCCCGGTGATCTTGAGTTCCCGCACCGCCAGGAAGCGGTTGTTGGTGGTCGTGCGGAAGTCGATGACCCGGGCCTGCACCTGTCGCAGCTTGCCCGTCGCGTCGTGGTAGGTGACCGGTACGCCGTCGCGGATCAGCCTGTAAAAGGCCTGGTTGTGCTGTATCAGAGAGCGGGAATGGTCGTGGCGGGTCAGCTTTGCCACCGCATCGTCCAGGGCGGGGGCCGGTAGTGTCGGGTTGAGCCGGGCAAGCGCGTCCCGCAGATCCCGCTCCAACACCACCTCCCGCTCGCTCTCCCGCCCCAGCGTGCCTGCGGGACCGAAAGTTTCTTGGTTCCAGGCGTAAACACTGTCCCAGCCCAGTTGGTGTTGCAGGTGCTCGGCGAAGGTCGCCTGGACCAGACGGTCTTCGCTGTTGATGTCGGTGTAGGCCATGCGCCGTCTTCTATCGGACAAACGTCTTCCGCGTAAAGGACAAGCGCACCGCCTGTCCTTTACGAAAACCCAGGCCCTTCAAGGCCTTGATGTCGGATCGAGGTGAGGCGGGCGATAGGTTTCTTGAAACTACCCGGCCTCGTGTCTTTTAAGTTCCTGCTCGGAAAGTCGGTAGCGCCGCCAGCGGCGCTCACCTGAATGGGATACTCGCCCATCTTCGGCCAGCTCGTCCAGTGCCCGTTTGACGGTCTTGGCGGAGATTTCCACGCCGATCCGGCGATTGATGTCGGCGCTGGAGGAATCCGGGTTGCGCGCGAGATCCTCTACGATCAACGCACGCAGCCTGTGGGGCTCGATACGGGTCAGCGTGGTTTTGCGGTCGAGCCGGGCTTCCCGCAGGCTATCCGGCGCCACAAAGTAGCGCATGCCTGAGGTCTTGCCGCTGGTGTGGACTAAGCCGAAGGTCTGAAGCCGACCCAGCCATGGGGTCAGATCTTCGGCTTTATCGGTTTCCAGTTCAGCGCTCAACTCCCGCGCCGTCATGCCTTCCGTCTGGGCCAGCACGCCCAGCGTGATCCGCTCCCGCTGCGTCAGGTGGAAACATGCATCGGCCTCGGTGAGCAGGCGCATCACTTCGGGTTTGGCAATGCGGCGCTGGATCGTCACCCTTACCCAGTCCGGCCCCTCTTCGGGCACCGGCGCCGGGCGGCCCTGGGACAACAGGCGGTCGTAGATCAGATCGAAGCCGCTGCCCTCGCGCTCCATCAGGCCGAGATCATGGAATACCCGTGCCAGCCCCTCGTTGCGGCGCCGGCTGGCGTGCAGGATGTTGCGCGGCGTCACCCCCAGCGGCAGCCGGCCGGGGTTCACCACCTCCAGCCGTTCCGGGTGCAGGTTCAGATAGATGTCGCCCTGCTGGGTGTAGGGCCGATGGACGAGCGCATTCACCAAGAGCTCACGCACCACCTTCTCGTCATAGGCGGGCACCTGGCGGCGATACAGGCCCTCGGCCACCTCGTAGCTTTCGCGAAAATCCGGCAGCTCGTGCCAGATCGCATCCACCAGTTCAACCGGGGACAGGGTGCAGTCGTCCCACACCCATTTGTTGATCTTCTGGTCATGCTCGTCGTACTTGATGGCCTGAACCAACGGTGCTGTGCCGAGGGCGCGCCTGTCGGCGGCCGTACCGAGCAGCAGCACGCCGAGGCGGGTGAGCGTCGCCCCCTGGGCCAGGCCGTAATGGGTCAGCAGTTCGTCGGCGGTCTTTTCCTTGACCGAGTCCTTCACACGGCCAGAGCTCCGGATGGCCTGGGTAAAGGCGGCCAGCTTGTCCGAATCTGTCCCGCCGCGCGCCACCGGACTGTCCATGGCCTCCCAGGGACGCCCCGGCCGTTCGTTGGCCAGCCGCAGCACGTCGTCGCCCACCACCGGCTTGCAGGTGTCGCCGACCCGCAGGAAGTAACGCCCCTGGCTGGTCGAAGCCACGCCCGGCGAGCGGTCAATGACTAGCTCGATGTACTCGCCGCCATTGGCGGCCCGTTGCAGGCTGGGCAGCACCTGCACATTCACCGTCAGCTCGCCGATGCGCTTGCGCAGGCGGTCCAGCAGTTCCGGCGCGACCTTCTGGTCAGGTGGCGGTTCGGACTGATCGTCCTCGATGCCGATCAGTAGCCGCCCGCCGGCGCCGTTGGCGAAACACACGCAGTCCTTGGCGACTTCGTCCCAGTCGGCTGACTTGCCGGTGATGATGCGTAGGGACTTGAAGTCGGTGTACTGGTCTTCGCGAGTCATACGCTGATCTCGCCGCTCATCAGGCGTGGCAGTAGCAGGTCGCGGGCGGTGCGGAGTTTTTGGTTTATTTCATCGAGCCTTGCCATCTGCTCATAGATTGGATCAACTGAGTCTAGAAACGCTTTGAGGATTCTAGATGGTGGGAGTAGCAGTGTTCGACTGTACGCGAAATCTCGATTGAGGCCTGGAACCGCGACGTCGGTGCTAATGAAGTGCATGTGTTTGAGAGCCTGGTAGAGGTAGAGGCTGCTCTGTTCAGGCGCGACAAAGTAAACGGTGTCGATCGGATGAAAGGCTTTCTTTGACCAGAAGACGCTTCCCACATTACCTTTGCGGCCGAGAATAATCGCAGGTCCTGCGACTAAAGGCTTTTCGTGAGAGCCAACTATTCCGCTGGACCCATAAACCGGGTATTCGCCATCAATGCGCTGATCCGTCTTTAGCGCTTTTCCGTAGTGCAGGGTGATGTGCTCGCCAAGTGTTTTTCGCTCCCAACCTTCCGGCAGACCGTCGATGATGCACACATGTTCATGACCTGGGAAGCGCAGTTGGATGAACCATTCCTGATAGAGCAGCCGCGCCGAGTCTTCCAGCAGGGCCATTCGACGGCGGTTGTTTTCGATCAGATCGTCGTAACTCGAAAGGAGTTTCACTATCTCCTTTTGAACGGTATTGGGAGGCAGAGTCAGGGGGATTCGGCTAATGATCTCTTGGTTCAAGGACGCCATCGTTGCCTTGTTCCCGCACTGACCGAGCATCCATTGCTGATGTTCGGGTCGTAAGAATGCGTAGGATATGAAACGAGGGACTACTGCTTCCGCTTCAAATCTTAAACGGATACAGTCTGAGCCCTGCATCCAGGCCTCGTGATCCTCGGTGACGAGAAGATGACGATCTACCGCACCTTTGCGTCCGAAGACAATATCGTTCTTGCGAAGTAAGTGGGAGTTGAGACGTTCGGTAATATCAGCCCCCACGAACTCTAATTTCTCAGGTCGCAAAGTTGAATAGCCAATATTTCTGACGTTGATAACGGGTGTTCCCTCTTCAACGTAATCGGAAGCCTTTAGCTGAGTGCCAAAAGGTCCGGTCTGAATGCTGGCTACGCCCAAATCCACGAATTCACCAATGTGACGGATGGGCCAGCTCATACCCCCAGCCCCTCGAAGTTCTCCTGAATCCGCGCCGCCAGCTCCGCCGCCTCCCGGTTTAGATCGGCCAGTTCGGTGTGAAGGTCGCGCATGGTTTGCTCGAAGTCGAAGTCCTCATCCACTTCCGCCGGGGCAACGCCGACGTAGCGGCCCGGGGTGAGGCTCCAATCGGCGGCTTCGATGTCGGCGCGGCTGACGAGCTTGCACAGGCCAAGCACGTCGCGCAGTTCAGCATCGGGGAAGCGCTCGATCAGCCAGGCGGCGTGGCGCTGGAAGTAGCGGATCTGCTTGAGGCGTTCCACCGCTTTGTGGCGGGCAGCATCCGCGGCCTTGCGGGCCTTGTTGATCTCGCGGCTGTTCCAGTCGGGGCTGTCCTTGGCGGCGAACTCCTTCTCACATAGCTCAATCGCGCGACTGGTGATTTTGAAGGCGTGGTCCAGGTTTGCAATCAGGCTGCGGCTGTGGTCGGCAAAGCCCTTCAGGAGGTTGTTGTGCACATCGACGGCGTCGGCCATGCCTTCGGAGGCTTGAGTCCAGCCGCCCTCGATGTCGTTGGTAAAGACACGGAAGAGTTCGATCGGGCCGCTTGGGTTGTCGATAGCCCAGTATTCACCCAGAGCCGCGTCGTGAGGCGTGCCTTCCGGCTGTCGGTCAAGGAAGGGCTTCATCAACTGGCGCAGCGCCGTGTAGCTTGAGACGAAGTCGGCCAGGGGCTCGCAGGGCTTGTCGCCGGTTTCGTCGAGAAAACAGGTATGGGCGGCGTTGATCGCGCTGCTGATGTGCTGCCGGACCAGTTCGACGAAGCGCTCCCGCTGCCCGCGATACAGCCAGACGATGGCGGCGAGGTTGGCCTGCTGCTCGGGGCTGAAGTCGTAGATCTTGCGCGTGACCTTGCGGTAGATGTGCCGGGCGTCGAGCATCAGCACCTTGTCCTTGCGCTCGGCCGGCTTTGCGCGGTCGAAGTGCCACAGCTCGCAGGGGACGGTGCGGGTGTAGAAGAAGTTGGAGCGGATCGCGATCATCACGTCCACGTCGCCGGTCTCCACCAGCTTGCGCCGGACCTCCTTCTCGCCATGGCCGGCGCTGCTGGCCTGGGACGACATCACGAAGCCGGCGCGGCCCGTCTCCGACAGATAGCTGTGAAAGTAGGAGATCCACAGGTAATTGCCGTTGGAAACCTCCTTGCCCTTGTTGGTGGTGCCGGGCAGGCCGAAGGGCAGGCGGCGGTCATTCTTGACCTTGGTGGCGTCGACCTTGTCCACGTTGAAGGGCGGGTTGGCCATCACGAAGTCGCAGTTGCCCCACAGGGCGCGGCCGTCCGGCAGGCGGTGCTCGTCGTCGTAAAAAGAATTGGCCTCCTGGATATCGCCTTCGAGGCCATGCACCGCGAGGTTCATCTTGGCGAGGCGGATCGTGGTGGCGGTTTTCTCCTGGCCGTAGAAGGTGACCCGCTTCATCGTTTCCAGCCCTTCGTCTTCGATGAAGTGGCTGGTCTGTACGAACATGCCGCCGGAGCCGCAGGCGGGGTCGAAGACCACGCCATGATCAGGCTCGATGACGTTGACGAGGGTCTGCACCAGCGACGGTGGGGTGAAGAACTCGCCGTTGTCCTGGGCGCCCTGCATCGCAAACTTCATCAGGAAGTATTCGTAGATGCGCCCGAACACGTCGCCGCTGGCGCTGCGCAGCACTTCGGAGTCGAACTTGCGGAGCAGGTTTTCCAGCAGTTCGTTGTCGAAGCGGTCGTAATCCTTCGGCAGCTGCCCGGCCAGGGGCTCGAAGTCGGCCTCGATGGCGTCCATGGCGTCGACGAGGGCGGCGCCGAGATCGGTGCCGGCCGGCAGTGTCAGCAGGTGGTTGTAGTGGGCGGTGGCGGGCAGCATCAGCGCCCGGCGCTTGATGAAGTCACCCTTGACCAGCGCCCGGGGCGGCATCTTGCCGGCCTCTTGGTCGGCCTTGATGGCCTTCAGGGCAGCGTCGTAACGGTTGGAGGCGTGGCGCAGGAAGATGACGCCCAGGACCGGCATGCAGTATTCGCTGCTGGTCAGCTTGGAGTTGGCCCGCAGTTGATCGGCAGCCTCCCACAGGCTGTCTTCGATCTTGGAGATGTTCTGGAAGGCGTTCGCGCTCATCGACTTGCTTCTGGATTTCGACTGGGGCGCAAGTTTAACCTGCTAGCCGGATGAGGCTTGACCGAACCCGATCCACCTCTGACCAGACATCGACCAGACAACAAAAAGGCCAACCCGTAAGAGTTGGCCTTTTTGCTTGCAGATCAACGACCTGCCGGAATTCTATGTGGAGCGGGCGATGGGAATCGAACCCACGGCTCTAGCTTGGGAAGCTAGGGTATTACCATTATACGACGCCCGCTCGGGAGATCCGGGATTGTACGCAGGCCGGGGGCGGAGGGCAACCGGGTGGGCGTGGTAAACTGGCGGCCATGTATGCTGATGCTTCTTCCTCCGTGTCCCTCCACATCACTCTCAATGGCGAGGCGCGTGTCCTGGCCGGGCCCGTGACTGTCGCTGGCCTGCTTGATCAGATGAGCCTCACCGGCAAGCGGCTGGCGGTCGAGCGCAATGGCGAGATCGTGCCCAGGGGGCGGCATGCCGACACCGCGCTGGTCGAGGGCGATGTGCTCGAGATCGTGGTGGCGGTGGGCGGCGGCTAGGCCGCAAGGCTTGTGCGGGGCGCGGGTGGCGCTCCTTTCTCTTCCTCTCCCTCATTTCAGACTGGCGCTTCGATGG
>Ga0116180_1004188_pt1 | contig 10569 bp, 7 predicted proteins | sample AD_UKC073_MetaG_FD_89804 | JGI IMG/M metagenome (GOLD analysis project Ga0116180, IMG submission 89804) | Active sludge microbial communities of municipal wastewater-treating anaerobic digesters from USA - AD_UKC073_MetaG | ecosystem: Engineered > Bioreactor > Anaerobic > Digestate | place: USA... | reverse complement strand
TGCGCCCGCGACTGGAAGCCGCGGGCGCGGACCTGACGAAAGTTGGCAGACTCGACCTCGCCGACATTGATGGCTCGGAGTGCGCATGGTCGCTGCCAGCGGACAACGCCGAGCTCGAGCGGGTCATCACCGACAAGAGCGCCGCACTCGTCATCGTCGACCCACTCATGTCCGCAGTGAGCGGAAAGCTCGATTCTCACAACTCCCGAGAGATGCGAACAGCGCTCGACCCGCTGGCGAAGATTGCAGACAGTACGGGCGCTGTCATCCTCGGAATCGCGCACTTCAACAAGTCAGCCAGCACGGACGTCTCCTCTCTCATCACGGGAGCGGGTGCCTGGAAGGACGTGCCCCGGGCCATCCTCGGCTTTGCGCGCGACGATGCCGGCCGGGTCATGACCCAAAGCAAGAACAGCCTCGGGATAGACGCGCTGCCCTCCCTCGCGTACGAGATTCGCGAGGCCACGGTGACCACGACCCAAGGCCCCGCGCTGACGGCCAGATTCGAGTTCATCGGGACCTCGGATCGGACGGTAGCGGAGGTGCTTCGGTCAAGCCGAGACGACCCCGAGGAGCCCGACGAACGCGCCGAAGTAGATCGGTGGCTAGAGGACGTCCTACGCAAGGCGGGGGGCTCTCAGGATGCCGGTGCCGTCTTCAGGTCCGGCCACCAAGCCGGGTTCTCGAAAGACCAGCTCAAGCGTTCGAAGAAGCGTCTCGGGATTGAGGCAAGCAAGACGGCATTCTCGGCAGGGTGGGCGTGGACACTGCCAGCCGCAACACCTGAAGACCACGAAGGGAGCGCTCACCATGCCGAAGGGAGCGAAGGGAGCGAAGGGAGCAAGCCCCCTAGCGAACCGCTCCCTTCGGCGCTCCCTTCGCCGCGAGACAACTCCGCTCCCCCGCAAGCTGGCAAAGGGGCCGACGTCGCGGTCTTGCCCGACGACACGCCCGAAGACCCCGAAACCCGAAGGGAGCACCCAAGGGAGCACACTTCTAGGGCTTCCGCTCCCTTCGCTCCCTTCGCTCCCTTCGCTCCCTTGGGGGGTCAGGCGCTCCCTTCGCAGACCCCGACGTGCCGCCTGCACCCCGACAGGCCAAGGCCGGACGCCTGCTACACCTGCGAGCAAGCAGCCAACGCCGACGCCAGCCAGTACGACGACCACGACACCATGCCCTTGTTCGACATGCCAGCCCGACCCAACCAGCACACCCGGTAACCCGTCCGGTGACCTCAGCAGTGATTCGGGCAGGTACGCGAGCGCGCCCCGAGTACGTCCCTCTTCCCACTCCCGCCAGTCCGCACGGGGAAGACCATCGACACAACAGCCCACGAGAGGCAGCACCATGACCGCCCTGACCGCCCACGACTACGCGATTCGCCGAGCCGCCAAGGCCGCAGACCGAGCCGAGACCGAACTTACGAACGCACGCCGCGACGCCGCCGAAGCTGGAGGTTTCACCGTTGGCGCAACCGAGCGCGTCACGTTCTGGACCGCCGAAGCCCAACGCACCCGGCAAGCGCTCGCCGACCTGCTCGACCAACAGACCCCCTAGGGGGTATCACCCGGAAGCCCTCGCGAGCGGAACCGCCCGGGAGGGCTCCCCCAAGCGCGCAGGGTTCAAAGGTCCCCAAGGCGTCTCACCGGACCACCCCGAAGACGAACACCCGCCGGAGATTCGATGCCGCCGAAGGGAACGACGGGCGCGAGCAGAACTCCGAACGAGAACAGAAACCCCGCGCGCGCGACGCACTACCCGAACGTCCGCCACCAGCACACCCAGTAACCCCAGCTCGACGACCGCCCCGGCACCCTCACAATGAGGACGACCGGGGCCGTCCCGTCGTCGACCGCTCAGTCTCACCAGATGTCGAGATGCAGGGAAGACTGCACCAACTCACTCGCCGTACATTGCACGACTCGGGTGCCCGGCCGAAGGATTGCAAGATCGGCTGCGGCCCATCCCGCTCTGGCCTGCAGACCTGAGTCAGCGCTGAGCCGGTCGCGTGCGATAGACCTGCGCCGGGAGACGTAGCTCGTCGACGGCGATCGTGAGCCTGGCGTAGACCGCCGCGGCGGCGGCGAGATTGAACGCCGACATCGGTTCACAGACGACATCCGACTCGCAGAGTGTTCCCGCCTCGAGGCGGTCCGCGAACGTGTCCGCCGCAGCCGCCGCGTCCGCGGCATGCTGCGTGGTGTCTGCGGGCACGGGTTTGCCGGTCCCGGACACAAACGCCTCCCACACCAGGAGGTCCGCCTCCCCGGACAACCACACCTCGGGCCGGGTGGTGCAAGCCAACCCCGGTACTTCGGAGCCAACGCGCTCCAGAACCCACGCCATCTGCACGAGCCCCGTCGCCAACGCACCACTGCCGGCCCCGGCCGACCAGGGTCGAGAGCGGCCACCCACGGTCTCGCCCAGCCGCGCCTGCCCCAAGGTCTTCCAGCCCTCGAACTGGTCGACGTGGCTAACCGGCAGCACGAGTGGCGCCTCGAAACCAAGCGCCACCCGGACGCCGCTGGTGAGCGCCGTGAGGACTGAGACAGCAGCCCCATCGGGGTCAGTGCCTCCTCCGCCCAATGACCGACGCCCTGGAAGATCAAGCCCTGCCCAGGCGAAGTTGGTCCGGACCGAGCCGACGTCAACGGCGACCACCCGTGTCTCCACCTACGACTCGCCGCTCTTCCCGCCACCGACCTGACGCACCGCGGCAACGCTGAGGAGGACACCAGCGCCGAGCATCGTTGCCTTTTGGCCGGCTTCCTTACCGGCGACCCGCCGTTGAGCCGAATCGCCCAAGGCTTCCCGCCAGGGGATGGCATCGACCGAGGATCGATTGGTCTCAATGCCGAGCGGAACGTGGAAGTCCTCGACGATCGCGGCCGTGTCGTTGAGCGAACCAACAACCGAACGCGCTGCGCGCGCGTGCAGGAGGATGTTCTCGTTGGCGATTGCGCCCGCGGAATCGAGGCGAGACATGAGGCGACCGGTCACGTCGAGCACGCTGGCCCGGCGCTTCTCCCGTGCGACCTCAACTCCGCGGCGATGGCCCGCGAGGTTTTCTGGAGCGGTCGCCAGCACGTGGTCGAGCTCGACCACTCCGAACTGGTCTTGGAGCTCGAAGCAGCGCGCGAGGATGGCAAGTTGCACCGCCACTTCGCCTTCGATCCCAGACACTGCCCGCTTCAACTCACCGGGCTTGCTCTTGCCTTCGACCTTGTCAGCCAAGGCATCCAGCGCGAGCAGTGCCTCCTCCTGCACGTTCAGGATCGCTCCGGACGATCCGCTCACCTTGTCCCACAGGGTTTGGGGGTCACCGCCATGCGCGCGGATGGTCATCGCCCCTTCGATCTCAGCGGCGGAACTCCTCAGCCGGGCCAGGACCGCGTCGCGCTGGGCTCTGCGGACGTCGTCGAGCTTTCCGTCGATCTTGACGAGCAGCGCCTTCAGCTCCTGCGCCTCGCTCTGTTGCGCGAACTGACTGAGTAGCCCGGCCACCCCGGAGAGTACGGCCGGGTTCGTCGCCAGAGACCTGGGTCCGTCCTCGACCTGGAGCCACTTGAGTGACTTCTTTCCGCTCTCTCCGAGCATTGCGTGGCTGATGCCCTTGGTCTTCGTCTTCATGAGACCACCGCCGCTCTTCAGCCGTGCGGTCGATTCGGGAGTGAGCTTCAGGTACATCGCCGACTGCTCGACGATCCCCGAGACGGTGGCAAGAGCTTCGGACCCGGTCTTGGCGATCGTGCTGATTCTGGCCAAGTCGACCTCGTGGGCCTGGTCGAGGAGTCCCACGTGACCGAGGAAGCGGGCGACTGCCGACCTGTCGCCCGTGACCAGCACACCGTCGCCGTCGCCGACCAGCTCGATTTCGTTTGCCATCACCGTTGCCTCTCAGCCACCGAAGGGTGGACCTCCTGCTCGTGGGATCTACCCCCCCTTGTTGGGTCAAGGTTGTCAGCCGGCTACGACGAGGGCAGAAACTTTGACGTTTCATGACTCACTACCTGAGCCTCGGGAGCAGCGCCTTGAGGTCGATCACCTCGATGTTCGTCGTCTTCGTGAACTCCGCGACGGTGGTGGACGCGTCCAGCCCCGCTGGTGTCCGGAGCTTGAGGGCCGCCTTGGACAAGGTCTTGGCGGCGTTGCGTTTGCTGTTTTTCAGGAAGCGGACGGGCAGGTCGCCGACGACGTAGACCTGCCGTCGCCTCCCGGTCGGGTCGAGGGACAGACCCACGACGTCGGCGAAGAGTCCGCGCTGGCGCATGCCGTCGCGTCCTTTCCAGGAAGACAGCTTGAACTCGGCGACGCGGTGGGAAGTCTCGAGATCGTAGTTCCGGTCAGGGTCGTTGCCTGCCCCGAGGGATGGCCGTTTGGTCAGTACCTCGCCGGGCTCGAGGATCAACGGCAGGACTTGGGTGATGACGGCCGCATGGATCAGGGTGTCGATCATCCCGATGCGTTCGCGAACCAACAAGGCGCCGTCGACGAGGTCCTCGTCGAGTCCAGATTCGGTCAGGATGCGCTGCACGTCGTCGTTGCCCGCTCCGTTCAGCGACGCCTCGAGTCTGGCGATGGTGTCGGTGAGGGATCCGTTCGACAGGTAGGCCTCGAGTGTCGCGAACGCGACCGTCGCGTCCTTCCGTGGCCCACCGACGTCGATGCGTGGGTCGACGGCGGTTCTCGACTCTGAGGGCTGTGGACGGGCCGATTGCGGGGCGCCGGGGATGGGGCTGGTCGTGAAGCCGAGACGCTGGAAGACGCGGAGCGCGAAGTGCGAGATGAAGGGTTCGTCGTTCAGACCGGTTGCGACCCGGAACGCCTGCTTGGGTGGCCATCGCCGTCCGTCGATCTCCACCCAGTGGGTACGGATGTCGTGCGGCGGTGCGCCGTGGACGCGCGCCCGGACGGTCTCGGCATCAAGGGTGTGCGTTCGTCCGTTGAGAACGAAGTCCATGGCTGCAAGGTAGTCGGCCGACTAGACAAATTGGCCTCATTCGAGGTCGGCGGCGCGTAGGTCCGCGGCGGCTTCGTCGGAAAGTCGCTGGAGGGGCCCGCGGTTGAGGCGGTACCTCTGTGCTGTCTCACCGCCTGATGCGAGGGCCGGGATCGAGGTCAGGGGACCCAACCGGAAACTGGTGTACGTGCGGAGCCCGGGCCCGGCGCGCACGATGGTCAAGCGCTCGGCATTCCTGATCAGGGTCGCGGTGAGCGACCCGTTGGTCGCCACGACGGCGGCGACGGTCGCTCCGTCGAGCTGATCGAGGACGTCGGCTCCTGCCTTGGCGGGGTTGGGGAACGAGCCGTCCACCTGGAAGACGTCGCCGTGGAGGTGCGTGATCTTCAAGTCCGGGAAGGCGCGCTCGAGGTCTCGGAGGACAGCGTCGGCGTGGTTGCCGCCCAGCACTGCGGCGAGGTGGTCCCAGACGGCGGCCGCGTCTGCTGGTGGCTCGAGGCCGACGCGGAGGCTCTGGGTGTTGGCCTCGACTCCCTCACGCTCGGCGTGCTGGAGCAGGTTCAGCCGTTCCTCGATGAGCTCTCGGAGCAGTTTGGATTCGGGGCTTCGTCGGTCGGGTGGAAGTGCGCGGTCCAGTCGGTAGATCGCTACCGCGGTGAGGGCTGCTGCCTGTTGTTCCAAGGCGACCGGCAGTTCCTCTGGGAGCGCGCGGACGGCGGCGGCCAGGAGGTGGAACCAGCCGTGGGATCCGAGCGGACTGTCCCAGATCTGCATTCGAGTGCCGAGGAGGACGAGCCCTGCGCGGGCGAGACGATCGATGGTTTCGACGTCTGGGGCTGTGTCCGTGAGGTCGTGGAGCCACCGGCGGTACCGGGCGCGTTCATGCGCGTGGAGGGCGCGGGCTCGATTTGCCTGATTGTCGTGAGCGGCGTCGGCGTCCTGCTCCTCCGCGGTGTGCTCGTCGTCGAACTGGTCGTCATCGTCGCCCAGACGATCGACCCAGATGGGCGTGGCCGGTCCCTCGGCATTGGGGGTGGCGAGCCGCGGCAGTCCGCCGAGGGCGAAATCGACCATCAGGGAGCCAAGGCGTGCGCGGGCGTCGTCGGTGTAGCGGAGCCAGGTGTCTGCGTCGTCGAGGGTTCGACGGTCGGGGGGCTCGGCCCCGCCGTCGATGGGTCGCTGGCTGCGCGGCGATGCCGGTGCAATTGGGGTTTTCGGAGCGGACGTGACCAGCTCGTTCATCTTGGCCGTCCACGCGTTAGCCAGCTGCGGGTCTTGGAACAGGTCGAGTGGGTCGGCGTCGGTGTTCGTACGGCTGCCGGTGGAAGGGCGGACCCGTTGGGTGACCTTGTGCGGATCCACCACTGGCAGGTCCGGGCTCCACATCGGGCCGTCACCAGTGGCCCAGCAGAGGCGGAGGCGGGAGCCGGCCTGCGCGTTGCTGACCGCGAGTTCGTGCGTCGTGCTCCCGGCGGGTACCTCGCCCACGGTCCGGTACTCCTCCGGGAGGGCGCCGTAGTCGCTGATCTGGACGGTGACCTCATGGGGGAGGGCGCGGGCGAACTCTAGGCGGAGGAGCTCGCCCAGGAGCAGGGTCGCGGAGATCAGGACCGGACCAGATCGTGAACTGGCTGTTCGTGCCGGGTCGTCGGGGCTGAGTCGGAGAACGGTGGGGATGGAGTCCGGGGGCATCGCGGCTTGCGTTCCGGGGAAGAGCGCGGGGGTCTTCGGCGAGACGACTCCAAGCTCACAGTTCCCGGTCTGCGGCAGGCGCCCGAGGAGCCCGGCGGTGGTGAGGTTGGGGCTGCCGGCCAGGCTCCAGGTCGATCCGTCCTCGCATTCGGCCTCGATGTGCTTGCCGTGTCGGTAGGGCGCGACCTCGCAGGGGTGGAAGGTGAGCCGAGCGCCGACGTCAGCTGCGACGCTGGCCAGGACGTCAGGCGTGATGACTGTGACGCCGGGCTGGACTGCCACGCGGACTAGCTCCGGCTCCCATCGCTGGCACATGGCGCGCAACGCACCACCGCTAGGGTCGTGGAAGGGTGCGTAGAGCCGAAGCGTGCGCACCCGCTGTGCGGGGAGTTGCTCGAGGATTGGGCCGCGGGTGCTGCTCACCAACGTGTGGCCGGTGTCGGCGAGCGTGCTCCGGGCGGCGAGGCGCCGGAGCTGGTTGGCGGTCCGGAGGATCCCATCGGCGACGGTGGATCCGATCGTGACCTGGGCTGGCAGCTCATCCAGCCAGTCGGCGAGGTCGGCTACGAGTTGAGGGCAGGACGTCGCGTCGGCGTCGATCACGAGGGAGATCTCGTCGCTGCGGTGCCAGCCGTTGACGGTGATGTTTCCCGACCCGATGCCGATCAGGGCCCGCTCCGGGCCGGCCAGAACGGTGAGTTTCGGATGGAATGCGCCGGGTGCGACCGCGAGTCCAAGGGCGTAGGTCTGGCCAGCGGCGCGGGCACTGCGCGGGTCGAGGGCGTAGACGTAGGCGTCGGCGACGACGGTGACGGCGGCGCCGGCCGCGCGGCACGCGCCGAGCAGGCGCGTCTCGAAGAACCCCACGTCGATGTTGAACGTGAGGAACAGCGCCTCCCGATACGGCCGTTCTGGTCGGGACGCGGCCTGGAGCAGGTGTCCGAGGATGCTGGGTGCCTGTCCGATCGGTGTCGGATCGGCTGGGGTCTCAGGCGACACGGTCGCTCCTGGGGCCGGGCTGCCACTGGCCGCTCGTTGGGTCGCGGGTGAACAGTCCGGTCTGCTCGCCCATGGACAGCAGCTGCGCCAGCCGGAGGGGCATGCGGTGGTCGCCGTTGCGGTAGAGCCGGAACACGAGGTCATCGCGCACGATGACGCGGGCCGGGAAGGTAAAGGTGCCCTTGTCGAAGTTGAAGCGCGACTTGCGCAGGGCGATGCGCTGGGATCGGTCGAGGAGCACGTTGACGAGTCGGACCGCGAAGTCGCTCATCGGCCGGTCGCCCCACGCGTCGATCTGGCCGGCGACCCAGTGCGGCGACAGTTCCTCGACCGCTTCGGGCTTGCCGCCGGGTCCGCGGAACCCGAGTCCTTCCTCGCCGGTCAAGTCGTGCTCGCGAGCGGCGGACAGGAGGAGCACGGCGATACATCGTTGAGCGGGGCGAAGCTGCTGGACGTGCGACCCGATCTCGGCGCCCAAGCAGTCGCCCCCCGGGGTTCGTGTTGGTGGAAGGGCGTCAACGAAGTGGCGGAGGGTCTCGGAAGGCATCTGTGACGCGAGCCAGTTCTCGAGGTCGTCTCGGGAGGCGGTCCCGCCGATGGAGATCTGGTCGCAGAGGAGACCCCAGAGCTCGCGCCACGCTTCCACGGCCTTCGATCGCAGGACGATCCCTCGCCAGCGGCGGTAGATGGGGTAGTCCCGTTCCTCAGCCTCGGCGAGCAGCGTCGGTGAGTAGCTGATGTAGTTGCGCAGGTCGCTCTCGGAACTCATGTTCGTGTTGACCATGGCGGACTTGATCAGGGCTGTCGTCTGTCCCAGCACGGCGCCTTGCGTGCCGTGCCTGGTCACGTCGCCGGTGAACTGGCCGGCCAACCAGTCGGCGTCAGCCGCGACGGATGTCCGACACAGGCAGACTTCACCGATCGCCGTGGCTGATGCGAGATCGATTGCGTCGGCACGAGCCAGTTCCAAGATGGGTTCGAGGGCTTTGCGGACGGTCGTCGAGTCGAAGCTCGGCCCGGGTTGGGTCGCATCCTGCAGGATTCCCAGGACCAGCTCTGAGCCCCGATAGGCGCCTGCGAAGCCCCATCCGGCCTGTGCATACGTGCCGGCCCCCGGCTCACTCATCGCGCGAAGGTCGATCGAACCGGCCGTCAGCATCGGTCTCAGGACGTCGGCTCCGTGGGGGTCGAGCGACCAGTCGTTGGGATGGTCCGGGCTTCTCTCGTGAGCGAGGCACGCCGCCGCGTACGCCACTTCGCTCCGGCGCAGGAGGGTGCGTGTATCTGCCATCGACAGACTGAGGCGGGCGGCTTCGTCCGCGATCAACCCGTGTAGGGCGTAGTACTGGGCAGCGCGGGTGACAGTCGTGACCCCAAAGGCATGGTCAGCGACGGCACTGTTGACGTGACGTTCAACGGAGAGCGGAAACAGGCCCATGATCGGAGTCGTGCGCTGGTCGACCCATCCAGGACCGAAGACGGCCGAGGGCTTGGCCGTGGTCATGGCTTGGTGTCGAGGTCAGTGATCAGGATCCGACGCTCAGCGGCCACGTGATCACCGTAAACGGTCGCGCGCTGAGAGGGCCGGGTTCGGACCCCCTCTATGCACGCTTGTGGAGTGCGTAGCCGAGCTCGAACTGCTGCTTCTCGTCGAGGGAGTCCTCGAACTGGCGGTAGTGGGCGCGTTCTTTGGCGGTCGGTCGCTTGCCGCGCCAGGTGGGTGAGAGGTCGAGATGGGCGTGGGCGACGTGGACCCACTGCCAGGTCAGCCCGTACTTCACGCTGCTGTAGCGGGTGCCGGGGCGGAACTGACGGGCCCATTCCTCGAACCACCGAGTCATGTAGAGCCGGTGCTCGATCTTGGCCTCGGTCGCCCGGTAGTCGCGGCGACGGGTGTCTTCGACGGCGCGGATGATCCGGGCTTCCCATTCGTCGGCGGTGACGAGCATGGTGGCCGAGCAGGCGCGGGCGCAGCGAACGCCCATCGGGCCGGGCATGTGCAGGGCTTCGGCGGCGGCCTTCCACGAGTTCACGTCCGGGTGCATCCGCGCCAGCGACAGGGACGCGAACAGCCGGACGGTGTCTTCGCCGGAGTCGAAGGCGCCGTCGAGGTGCTCGAGGTACTGGGCGTGTGGGATGACTTGTGGGATAACGGCCAGGTTGATCGGAATACGGGCTCCTCGATGGGGGTGGGTGTCGAGGTGGTGGGACAGGCGCCGGTGCGGGGCGCGGGCCGCCATGACGAGCCGGGTCAGGGTGGGGGTCATGACGGTGCGGTCGGCGAGCCACCCGATCGGCCCGTCGCTCGAGGTTGGCGTGAGCTCGGTCCACGGCGTCAGCGCGCCGGCCGCGGCCTCGAGGTCGGGCGCCTGGAGGATTCCGTCTGCGATCGCGAGGACGGCTGCACGGACGGCGGGCTGGTCGGGTGGTCGCATCCCCCAGCGTGGTCCACGCTCCCCGGTCCGCTCATCGGCTTCGGCGACGAGGTCGACCACCCAGCCGGCGATCTGCTCGGCGCCAGACTGACAGGCGAGGTGGAGCAGGAGGGTGGTCAGGTGCCGCAGGTCGGTCAGGTATGCCGCGGCGTCGGTCGGTTGCCCGAGGACGGTGGCCGGGTGGCCGGTGAGGGCTGTGTCGACGCGAGTCTGCAGGCCGACGACCTCGTCGGTCGCGTCCGTGGACGTGATCGTGGTGAGGTCGTGCTGGCACTGCTGGACCGGGCCGGCGCCGAGCGGGTTGCCGCAGAGCGTGGCGGCGCCGACCCGGCGTAGGTGGGAGTGGTGCTGGTCGCGGAACGGTCGCCGGCAGGATGGGCATTTGGCGACGAGGAGGCTCTGGTGCCGGGTGCAGGTGGTGACGATGAGGAGCCGCCACGCGGTCTGCCAGGCGCCCGTGTCGGCGAGGCAGGCGGGGCAGAT
>Ga0116180_1004185_pt1 | contig 10572 bp, 10 predicted proteins | sample AD_UKC073_MetaG_FD_89804 | JGI IMG/M metagenome (GOLD analysis project Ga0116180, IMG submission 89804) | Active sludge microbial communities of municipal wastewater-treating anaerobic digesters from USA - AD_UKC073_MetaG | ecosystem: Engineered > Bioreactor > Anaerobic > Digestate | place: USA... | reverse complement strand
GGGATCGGCAGTTGGGGCGTTCTGGACTGGTGGGCGGTGGCGATGACCGTCGAGAACGGCTCGACTCCCGGGATCTACCAGAACACCGGGACTCCCGCCTTCCCGCACTGGAAGGAATGCCAGTTGCAGACCGGAGACGTCGACAAGAATCTGTATTTCACGGTGAGCGCGACGCACCGGTGCCGGCCGTGCCGCCCGCGGACGGGAGCGGGACGGCATACAACCAGACGGGTTTCACCTTCGACCTGCTGGGCGTGCGCGTGCCGGCCATCGTCGTCTCGCCGCTCATCGCCGCGGGCACCGTCGACCACACGGTCTACGACCACTCCTCGGTGCTGGCCACGGTGGAGCGGCTGTTCGGCTTCGGGGCGCTGACCGCGAGGGACGCTGCGGCCAACGACGTGCGGCACCTGTTCAGCCAGGCCACGGCGCGGACCGACTGCCCGACGACGCTCCCGCCGCCGGTGGCCGGGATGGGTCGGGTGCTCCGCGACAGCGCCGTGAGCGAGGCAACGGCCTCGGCCGAGGACGCCCTGCCCGTGGCGGAAGCCGGCAATCTCGCGGCCTTCCTGGCGACCGCGCGCAAGGCGGCATACGACACGTACGCGACCACACCCGCCGAGCAGGCGATCGTCGAGCAGGAGTATGCCGAGATCGCGACTCGCGGCGACGCCAAGGCCTTCGCCGCCAAAGTGATGGCCAAGGCCACCCGGTTCCGTGATGCCCGTCAGGTCAGGTGAGGGACGGTGGTGGGGTCGCGGGGTGAGTCCCCGGGCGTGGCCCGCACAGATGACCATGCGAGCGCTATCTCCGGGCCCAGAGACCGCCAAGACACCCACTAGACCCGCACAGATGACCATGCGAGCGCTATCTCCGGCACCAGAACACCCACTAGACCCGCACAGATGACCATGCGAGCGCTATCTCCGGGTCGAAGCTGGGAATGAGTGCAGGACGGAGGGCGATCGACGGGGGGATCACCCCCTCGATCGCCCTCTGTCACGTCCGCATTCGGCTGCGTCCGGCGCACTTCAGGTTGGGTGATGGAGGTCGAAGGCGGGTCGCTCCGAACGGATTCGGGGCAGGCTGGTGAAGTTGTGCCGCGGCGGCGGACAGGAGGTCGCCCACTCCAGCGACCCGCCGTACCCCCAGGGGTCGTCGACCTGAACCAACGGCGCCGTGCGCCAGGTCTTCCAGACGTTGTAGAGGAACGGCAACGTCGAGGCCCCGAGCAGGAAGGCACCTGCCGAGGAGATCTGGTTGCCGAGGGTGAACCCCTCTTCGGGCAGGTAGTCGGCATACCGACGGGCCATGCCCTGCATCCCCAATAGATGCTGGACGAGGAACGTCGTGTGGAACCCGATGAACAGCATCCAGAAGTGGATCTTCCCCAGGCGCTCGTCGAGCATCCGCCCGGTGAGCTTGGGCCACCAGAAGTAGAACCCCGAGAACATCGCGAAGACCACGGTGCCGAACACCGTGTAGTGGAAGTGGGCGACGATGAAGTAGCTGTCGGTGACGTGGAAGTCCAACGCCGGGCTGGCCAGCAACACCCCGGTCATCCCGCCGAACAGGAAGGTCACAATGAACCCGATCGACCAGATCATGGGACTGGAGAGGGTCAGCGACCCTTGCCACATCGTGCCGATCCAGTTGAAGAACTTCACCCCCGTCGGCACCGCGATCAGCATCGACATGATCGCGAAGAACGGCAGCAGCACCTGGCCGGTGGCGTACATGTGGTGCGCCCAGACGGCCATCGACAACGCCATGATCGCGATCGTTGACCCGACCATCGTCTTGTAACCGAACAACGGCTTCCGGCTGAAGACCGGGATCACCTCACTGACGATGCCGAAGAACGGCAGCGCGATGATGTAGACCTCCGGGTGCCCGAAGAACCAGAACAGGTGCTCCCAGAGCATCGCCCCGCCCGCGTCGGCATCGAAGATGTGGGCGTCGAACCGTCGGTCGGCTCCCAGCCCGAACAATGCCGCCGCCAGCACCGGGAACACGACGATGACCATGATCGACGTGACGAGCACCGTCCACGTGAACAGCGGCATCCGGAACATCGTCATCCCAGGCGCCCGCATGGTGATGATCGTCGTGATGAAGTTGACGCTGCCGAGGATGGTGCCGAACCCGGCCAGAGCCAGGCCGAAGACCCACAGGTCGCCGCCCATTCCGGGGCTGTAGTCGCCGGTCGACAACGGCGTGTACGCGAACCACCCGAACCCCGCCGGCCCAGAGGGCAGGAGGAAGCCACTGATGACGATGAGCCCGCCGAACAGATAGAACCAGTAGGCCAGGGCATTGAGCCGCGGGAAGGACACGTCCGGCGCTCCGAGCTGCAGCGGCATCATCGCGTTGGCGAAGCCCGCGAACAGCGGAGTCGCGAAGAGCAGCAACATGATCGTTCCGTGCATGGTGAACAGCTGGTTGAACTGCTCGGGGTTGTCGACGATCTGCAGGCCAGGCTCGACCAACTCCGCGCGGATCCCCATCGCGAGCAGTCCGCCGAGCATGAAGAACGCGAAGGACGTCACCAGATAGAGGTTGCCGATGGTCTTGTGATCGGTGGTCGTCAACAGGCCGACGACGCGACTCCCAGGTCGTTGCTGGGCCAGTTCCTCCGCGTGGTCCGGCCGCTGGAGGCCCGCGCCTGCGCTAGGTTTCGGGCGGGTGAGGTTGAGCGTCATGGCACCCTCGTTTCCCTGGACTGTCCTTGGATAGTACGCTTGGAGCCGTGTTAAATAAGCCCTCGCGATCGTCCGTTCTTGGCCCGGCTCCGGCTCTGGAACCCACGGCTGTCGCCACGCCCGCCCAGGCCGAGGTCCTCTCCGAGTTGAACGCCGAGGGGCCGGCGACCGCAGCCGAGTTGAGCGCGCGGACCGGGCAGCACCCCAACACGGTGCGCGAACACCTCGACGCCCTGGTGGGATTGGGGCTGGCCGAGCGCGAACGCGACGCACCGGCCGGGCGGGGGCGACCGGCATACCGGTATGCCGCCCTCCCGCACCCCACGGAGGGTCCCGCCTACCGCGCGCTCATCGCGGCCCTCGTCGAGCATTTCGTCGACAGCGCTACCCAGGACCCGCTCGCGATCTTGCCCGATGCGACCGTCGAGGAGCGCGCGTCCGCGCTCGGCCGACAGACACCGCTCCCGGTTGGAGTCGCGGAACTCGTCCGGGCAAGCGTGGGTGGTCGAGGCGCCCACGCGACCCGGCAGCGGGTTGCCCGGGCGTTGGCCACCGTCATGACCGGGCAGGGCTTCGCCACCGAGGAACTGCCCCGCGGCCGCGGGCTGCGTCTGGTCCGGTGTCCGTTGCTCGGCGTCGCCGATCGCCACAGCGAGGTCGTCTGCGGGTTCCACCACGGGATGGTGCAGGCCGTCGGCATTGCGGCCGGGGCCGATCCCTCCTCGATCCACCTCGAGCCGTTCGCGGAGCCGGGCGCCTGTGTCGTCCGGATCGGCTCGGCCCCATCACGCTGACGTCCCTCGCGCACCACGCCCGTTCCATCCCCACCTGAGGAGAAGGCCATGACCCACCAGCCCGCCGAGTTGCCTGTCGTCGATGTTCACCAGGGCGGTGGGTGCGCCTGTGGTGAGCACGACGAGCAGGTGCCCGAGCTCGACGCCCGCACTATCCCGCACGCGATCCGGCACGCCGCGATCTTCGGGGCGCTCGACGCGGTGCGGCCGGGGCACGCCATGGTCCTCGTCGCCCCGCACGACCCGCTGCCGCTGCTGGCCCAGATCACCGCTCGGGTCGGGGACGCGATCAACGTGAGCTACCTGGAACGAGGCCCGGAGGCATGGCGCCTGCGCCTGGACCGGGTGCGCTGACCGGGGGGAGCCCGAGGCCCGGCGCAGTCAGCACTCCCTGGCTGCCGACCTTCCCGCGCGGTAGCCGAAGACCAGCGCCGGGCCCAGGGTGCCACCAGCCCCGCCGTAGACCATCCCGGTCGGGGCCGCCATAGCGTTGCCCGCGGCATACAGCCCAGCGATCGGGCCGCCGTCGAGGTGCTGCACGCGGCCGTCGGCGTCGGTGCGCGGGCCACCTTTCGTGCCCAGACACGAACCCACGATCTGCACCGCGTAGTACGGCGGCTCGTCCAACGGCCCGAGCGTGGCCGCCGGCCCGGGGTAGTGCCGCCGGTCCCCGCTCCACCCGTCGTAGGCGCTCTGCCCGCGTGCGAAGTCGTCATCGCGCAAGGCCGTGGCCTGCGCGTTCCAGCGAACCACCGTGTCGGACAAGGCAGCTGCCGGTATGCCGGCCGCTTCAGCGAGCGCGTCGAGGTCGGGCGCGCAGGTGAGCCACGGCTGCGCCGGACCTCCCGGCGGCACCCCGAAGCCGCCGAACCGATCGATGAACCCCTGGTCGAAAATGAGCCACGCGGGTTGGTTGACGAAGGTGAAGGTCGTGGGATCCAGGTGGTGGAAGGCCCCACCGAGGGCGTTGTAGTTGGCCGCCTCGTTGGTGAAGCGTTGCCCCCGGCTGTTGACCATGATGGAACGCGGCAGGGTCCGCTCGAGGTTGACCAGGAGCACCGGCCGATGGGCCGCGGTCGGATCGGTCTGCGGGAGCGCGAGCACCGGAACCCACCAGGCCTCGCTCATCATCCCCAACTCGGCGCCGGCGCGCATCGCCATCCGCAGCCCGTCACCGGTGTTCGTGGGCACGCCTGCCGGCAGGTGCATCGGGCCGCGCAGGAAGGTGCGGACGAGGTCGACATCGTGCTCGAAGCCGCCGGTCGCGATGACCACGGCCTTGGCGGCAACGGTGAACCGGCCTGCGGCAGAATCGAACTCAACTCCAGTGACGGCTCCGCCCGTGATGAGCAGCCGGACCGCTCGGGCACCGGTGACCGGCTCTATGCCGCGGCCGAGGCAGCCTTTGAGCAGGGCTCCGACCAGGCCTCGCCCCACCCCCTCCAAGTTGGCTGCCCGGCGCTCGGCGGCCACGTCGGGAGGAAGCAGGCCCGAGCCGCCGCCGATCGGCGTCTCGGCCACCAGCATCGGGCGGGTCACGCCGACTATTCGCTCACCCCACCCGGGAATCTCGGCGAAGGAGAACAGCTCCGGCTCGAGGGAGCGCCCGCCGCGTGGCTTCCCGCCGGGGTGCTCAGGGTGGTAGTCGGGGAACCCGGCCACGAGCCGCAGCCGCAGCGGGGTCTGCTCGTGCAGCCAGTCCAGCAGTTCGGACACGGTGTCCACGAAGGCCTCGGCCAACTCCGGGCGGATGAGTTCGTGCGACAGGGAGGAGAGATAGGCCAAGGCCTCGTCTCGGGAATCTGCGATACCGGCGCGTGCGGCATACCGATTGGCGGGGAGCCAGGCGACCGCGCTGGAGAGGGCCGTGGTGCCGCCGACCTTGTCGCCCTTCTCGTACAGGCCCACCCGTGCGCCCGCGGAAGCCGCTGACAGGGCCGCGACGAGCCCCGCCGCTCCGGTGCCAAGAACGAGGACATCGACCGCGGCGGCGGCCGGAGCCGCGGCACCCGAGGCCGCGCTGGGAGCGAGCACTGAGTCGGGCATCTGTCGTCCTCCTTCTTCCAGCCTTATAGTAATCATGGTTATACTGAATCTGCGCCTCGATGCGCCGCGAAGACCGCATGAAGGAGCCACCGCATGCCGAAGAAGCGCCCCCGGGACCGGGCCGACCTGTTCATGGCGCCGGTCCTGCTGGACGTCGACGAGCGCATCAACCAGCTCGCTCAGCTCGGTGCGCAAGAGCTCGCCGACCGGGTGCTCGTGCACGTCAACCGCGAGGTCACCTCGAGGGCCGAACGGCGCGAGGCCCTCATGGACACCCTCGTGGACGGTCTGGCGCTGCACGGGTGGCGGGCCAAGTGGCACGTGCGTGGCCTGCGTTTGAGCCACGGCAAGCACTCGGTCGTGCTGGGCCTCGGGCCCGAGCTGCGCGCCTACCTGTCCTGAAGTTCCAACCCGGCCGGCCCTCTGACCGGCGCTGACCCGCCCCGATCCCCGCAGCCTCCCGCCGCACGGCGAGCCTGCCGAACCCGAAGGAGTCCTCATGGCCGAACGAAGCCTTGACGAGCGGATCCGGCGCCTGGAGGACCGCGCCGCGATCCAGGAACTCGGCATCCTCTATGGGTTCGTCATGGACGAGCGCGATGGGGACGGCATCCGCGAGATCTTCTGTGACGACGCGACGTTGCGCTCCCAGGACGGGGTCTTCAAGGCCAACGGGATCGAGGAGATCGTCACGACCTACCTCGGCCGGTTCGCCGCGCTCGGCCCGACCAACCACTTCAGCCACGGGCACGTCGTGATTCTCGACGACGCCGACCCCGACCGGGCCACCGGGCTTCTCGCCAGCCACGCCGAGGTCTCCCGCAACGGCGTGGCCATGCAGGTCGCGCTGCGATACAAGGACACCTATCGCCGAGTCGACGGTCGTTGGCGCTTCGCCGACCGGCTGATGTCCTACATGTACTACCTGCCGTTCACCGAGCTTTCCGACGGCCTCGGCGACCGCAACAGCGTCCGCGCCTACGGCGATCACCGCCCATCGGACTGGCCCGAGGTGCTCTACGCAGAGACGGGCAACGCCTGGCTCGCCCCTTACTACACGTCCCGCGGCTGACCGTCTCCGGCTGTGGCCCGGGCCACCGTGAGCCCGGGCCGGAACACCGGCACGATGAGCAGCCCCACCACGACCAAACCCGACACGACGAGATACCCCGGCCCCAAGCTGCCGGTCACATCCCGTGCCGCCCCGAGCAGGAACGGCCCCGCCGCACCCACTCCGTACCCGACGAGCATCGTCATCGCGTTGAGGGCGGACGCGGCCGGCCGTGAGTCGGTGAGGTCGACGCTGAGCACGAGCAGCAGGGTGGCGATCCCGCCCGCCCCCAGCCCGAAGAGCCCCACGGCGAGCAGCGGCTGCACCATCGGCGCTAGCCCGAGCAGCCCCGTCCCGACCAGCGTCGCCAGCAGCATGCCGCCCACCAGCGGTCGCCTGTCGCTGGTCACATCGGTGATCCCGGGCAGGGCGAGCATCGCGACGAGTTGCACCACCTGATAGAGCACGACCATGCCGGCGGCATCCTGCACAGACATCCCCAGGTCGACGTAATACGGTGCCACCCAAGCCAATCCGCTGAACCCGATTGCCATGGCAAGGGCATTGAGCAGGGTGAGCCAGCGGGCCGGGGCGCTGTGCCAGGGCAAGGGGTCCCGGGCGCGATGCGGACCGCCGACCTGCTCGGGCATGGTCCGCAGCAACGGCTTCTCCACCACCCACGAGACCACCGCGGTGGCCAGCGACAGGACGCCAACCGCGGCCAACGCCGGGCGCCAACCACCGAGCAGCCGCTCCAGGGGGACAGCCGTGCCGGCCGCCAGCGCGACGCCGAGCGCCAACCCCGTCGAGTAGATCCCCATCGTCAACCCGCGCCCCCGCGGCACATGATGGGCGATGAAGCCGGGCATGAGGGTGGAGGCCGCGCCCATGGTCGCCCCCGCGAGTGCCACCGACGCGTAGAGCACGACCGGGTGGTATGCCGCGACCCGCACCACCTCCGAGACCCCCAGGGTCGCCAGTAGCAGGGTCAAGGCCCGCTCGGTCCCGACCCGTGCGGCCAGCAGGTGCCCGGTCGGCGCAAAGGCCCCCATCGCCAGCACACACGTGGACAGCAGCAAACCGAGAGCGCTGGATCCCAGCCCAAGGTCGGCGGCGATGTGACCGAGCAACGGCGGGATCGATCCCAGGGTCGCCCGCAGGTTGAGGCCGAACAGGGTGACCAGCGCCGCCATCGCCCAGGCACGGCGCGCCTTGCCGTCTCGGGCGGGCTCGGGGTCGGCAGGCGGCACCGGCAGTTTCACCCGGTCGATCTGACGACGGCGCTGAGATCCTCGATCAGCGCGGTGCGATAGTCGATCATTCGGGACGCCAAACCCACCAGGACCAGGCCGACGAGGCGCCCCTCGCGGTGGTAACCGACCGCGCACTCGCCGTCCCAGTCGCCCTCGAGCAGCCGCACGTCGCTCAACCCCAACGGCGGCAGGCCGAACGACTGAATCCGTCCGCCGGGAAGGTCGCTCCAGAAGCTCGGCAGTGGCGTGAACGGGGCATCCGATGCCAGAGCCGGGGCCGCACCGAGCCCGGCGGCCAACGTCGCGGCGGCCCGACGGGCCAGGTCCGTGGGCCAGGCCCAGTGTTCGACCCGGATCTCCTGGCCGAACCACGGGTGGGGGAAGCGAGCGACGTCACCGACGGCGACCACGTTCGCCAGGGGTATGCCGCCCCGCCGCACCTTCAACTCGCCGTCACAGCCGATCCCGTTGCCCAGGTCCAGGTTCTGCCCGGCCAGCCAATCGATCTCGGGCACTGATCCGACGGCCTCGACGACGATGTCGGCGGCGATGGCCTCCGCGCTGTCGGCGAGGTGCACGGCATACCCAGTGGGAGTGCTGCGGACCCGGGCGACGCCGACGCCGAGGGCGAAGGTGACACCGACGGCTTCCAGCCGCGCGCGGACCGAGGTGCCCAGCTCCGGCCCCAGCACCCCCGCCAACGGCGCCGGGAGCGGATCGAGGACGTGGACGGTGCAGCCGCGGGCCGCGACCGTTGCGGCGACCTCGCAGCCGATGAAGCCGGCGCCGATGACGACCACGCGAGCGCCGGGGGCGAGCCCACGGTGCAGCGCCATGGCGTCCTCGACCGTCCGCAGCGTGAGGGTCGGGGCAGGCCCGCCCCCGTCGCCGAGCGGCAGCCGTCGCGAGCGGACCCCGGTGGCCACGACGAGCCCGTCGAAGTCGCGCGTCGACCCGTCATCGAGGGTGAGCGTCGAGCCGTCGAGGTCGAGCGAGACGGCGCGACGACCAAGGGTCCATCGGACGTTCTCGATCGACGCTCGACGGGGAAACATCAGGGTCATCACGTCCGGGCCAGCGACCAGGGCGTGCTTGGTCAACGGCGGCCGGTTGTAGGGCAGGTGTGCTTCGCCCCCGATGACCTCGATCGATCCCGTGTGTCCGACGGCGCGCAGTTGTTCGGCCGCCCGAAGCCCGGCCAGGCCGCCACCCACGACGAGCACACGCGGATTCATCGGGGATCAAGACCTCTGCAGTGGGGGACGGGATGGGCCGGGTGGCGCCGGCTGAAAGGAACTGGGGCGCGGACCATCGGCCGCGCCCCGTCCAGCTCAGGTGGCCGGAACCGGCAGGATGCGCGGGCCGGGCGTGTAGGTCGCCGGGATCCGCTGCCAGCCGGTGTTCGTGCCCTGGTGCGGATAGGCCTCCAGGGCATCCAGGTCGATGACGAAGTCGCCCATCCGGGTGAGGATCTGGGACAGCATCTCCTTGGCCATGAAGCGGCCGAGGTTGGACCCGGCACAGCGGTGCACACCGATCCCGAACGCAGTATGCCGGTTCGGCCAGCGCTCGATGTTGATGTCGTCGGGCTCCTCGAACTGCTCGGCGTCGCGGTTGGCCGAGGCCCACGACAGCAGCACCCGGTCGCCTTCCTTCATCGGACAGCCGTGGAACTCGGTGTCCTGGGTGACGGTGCGGGCCAGCGCCTGGGTTGGGGAGAAGAACCGCAGGAACTCCTCGATGGCCTTGTCCAGCAGGCTCGGGTCGTCGATGAGTTGCTGACGCACGTCCTGGTGCTGGTAGAGCCACACAACCGTGTTGGAGACGAGCGACGCCGTCGTCGCGACCCCGCCGGCGAGCAGCAGGTCGACGATCGAGAAGACCTCGTCGTCGGTGATCGGCCGGCCGTCGATCTCCTGCTGGACGAAGTAGCTGATCATGTCGTCGTTGGGGTTGATCCGGCGGTCGGCGATGGCCTCCCAGGTGCGGGCGTTGATGTAGGGAAACTCGACCTCGATGGCCTGCTTCCAGTCATCGCTGCCCGGCACCGCGGCCAGGACCGCCCGGTGGGCGAAGGCGTAGCGCTTCCAGTCGGCTGGGTCCAGCCCGATCCAGTCGACCGTGACGATCGAGGGCACGCCGATGACCTCGGCCATGTCGCACGCCCCCTTTTCGATGATCTCGTCGATGAACCACGTGACGTAGTGGCGCACCTTCGTCTCCATCCGCTCGACGGCGGCGGGGGCAGTGATGGGGTTGATGAGCTTGCGCCACTTACGGAAGTCGGGCGGGTCGACCTCGATGGGGATGTGGAAGTGCATGGGGGTCTTCGGGATGACCACCGACAGGCCTTCGCCGCCGTGCTCGTTGCGGGCCGAGGAGAAGGTCGCGTCGTCGCGCGAGGCGTCGAACACCGTCCGGTAGCCGGAGAGCACCCAGTAGCCGCCGTGAGCCTCGCTCCAGGCGACGGGGTGCTCCTCACGGATGCGCTTATAGGAGCCCGCCGGGTCAGCCGAGTGCTCGTCGGAGTTGTGGTCGAAGTGAACGACGGGGCACCGCTGGGTCTCGGTCATGGTGGGCCTCCCTAGCCTGCTGTTGGGCTCATCGCGTGGCTCTCTTCCCTCCACGCCTTAATGTGATTATGGTTATACTGAATGGTCCTGTCAACGACACGTGGAGGGCAACATGAAGGTTCAGGTCAACGAGGAGCGCTGCCAGGGTCACGG
>Ga0116180_1004179_pt1 | contig 10579 bp, 9 predicted proteins | sample AD_UKC073_MetaG_FD_89804 | JGI IMG/M metagenome (GOLD analysis project Ga0116180, IMG submission 89804) | Active sludge microbial communities of municipal wastewater-treating anaerobic digesters from USA - AD_UKC073_MetaG | ecosystem: Engineered > Bioreactor > Anaerobic > Digestate | place: USA... | reverse complement strand
CTTCGACGACGAGGACATCTGGGACATCGGCGCCATCACCGCGTTCTTCGGCCTCTCCAACCGCATGGCCAACCTGACGGCGATGCGGCCGAACGACGAGTTCTACCTGATGGGGCGGGTGCCCAAGAACAAGGGATAGCTCAGGATTTGAGCCAGTGACGCCAGATACTCTCCTTCAAGTCAGGGAGAGTACATGGCACCCAAAGCCAGACCACCGTTTTCAGCCGATCAAGGCTGCGCCTGGGCGCATGCGCCGCCGGCGGGCAGTGCAGACAACGCCGAGCCCCATCTGCTCGATGCCCACCTGCGGGCTGTGGCAGCGCTCGCCCGGCAATTTGCCACCCCTGCCCTGGCGCCGCTGGCGGAACTGGCAGGCCTGTGGCATGACCTGGGCAAGCTGCGGTCGGGCTTTCAGCGCTACATCCGCAGCACCCGCGATGACGCCGCGCACATCGAGCGGGTGGCCGACCAGGCCAAGACCCATTCCGCCGCAGGCGCACTGTGGGCTGCCGCGCAACTGCAGCGACAGCATGGCCCCGCCGGTCTGCTGCTGGCGCGGGTGCTGCAGTACGTCATCGCTGGCCACCATGCCGGCCTGGACAACTGGGAAGGCGGCCTCGCCCACCGGCTGAACAAGCCGGAGACCGAGCGCGAGTTCCAGGAGGCGACGGCGCACCAGATGGCCGACAGTCTGCAAGGACCGCCACTGACTGCGGTCACGGCAGCCACGCTGAAGGCACTGGCGATCACCAACGAGCACGACAGCGGCCAGCCCGGCCGGTTTGCGCTGTGGGTGCGCATGCTGTTCTCGGCCTTGGTTGATGCCGACTTCCTCGACACCGAGGCGTACATGGACGGCGCCAGGTCTGCGGCCCGTGCCGCTGCGCCCGGCATCGCCGACCTGCAGCCCTTGCTGCAGCGACACCTGGACGCGATGACGCGTGACGACAGCGCCGTCAACCGCGCCCGCGCCCAGGTGCTGGCGCAGTGCCGTGCCAAGGCGCTGCTGCCGCCGGGCGTGTTCCGGCTGACCGTGCCCACCGGCGGCGGCAAGACCCTGGCGGGCCTGAACTTTGCGCTGAACCACGCACTCGCCCACGACAAGCGGCGCGTGATCGTCGCCATCCCCTACACCAGCATCATCGAGCAGACCGCCGACGTGTACCGCAGCGTGTTCGCGGCGCTGGGCGACGACGCCGTGGTCGAGCACCACAGCAACGCCGAGTCCGACCCTGAGCAGGAAACCGCCCGCTCACGCCTGGCCAGCGAGAACTGGGACGCACCGCTGATCGTCACCACCAACGTGCAGTTGTTCGAGAGCCTGTTCGCCTGCCGCACCTCGCGCTGCCGCAAGCTGCACAACCTGGCGGACAGCGTGATCGTGCTCGATGAAGCCCAACTGCTGCCGCTGGAGCACCTGCAGCCCATCGTCGACGTGCTGCGCTGGCTGGTACAGGACTTCGGCGTCACCCTGCTGCTGTGCACCGCCACGCAGCCGCTGCTGGATGCACCACACGAAGACAAACCCAGCTTCGACGCCCAGCGCGGCCTGCGGCGCGGGCTGCCGCCGGCCACCGACATCATCGACGACGTCAACGCGCTCTACCGCAGCCTGGAACGGGTGCGTGTGCATCTGCCGGCCGACCTGCAGACGCCACGCAACTGGCCTGAGCTGGCCGACGACGTCGCCAGCCATGACGCTGTGCTCGCCATCGTCAGCCGCCGCGCCGATGCCGCTGAGCTGTTTCGCCTGGTCAAGGCACAAGGAGGCGATGCGCCCTGCTGGCACCTGTCAGCCCTGATGTGCGCCCAGCACCGCAGCGACACCATCGCCGCGATCAAGGCGGCGCTGCAGGCCCGGCGCGCCGCCCTGGTGGCAGGCCTGCCGGCGCAGCCGGTGCGGGTGGTGTCCACCCAGCTGGTGGAGGCCGGTGTCGATCTCGACTTTCCGGTGGTGTTCCGCGCGCTCGCAGGGTTGGATTCCATCGCCCAGGCCGCAGGTCGCTGCAACCGCGAGGGCCGGCTGGCGGAGCCAGGGCAGGTGCATGTGTTCGTGCCGCCGACGCAGGCGCCGCCCGGCCTGCTGCGGCTGGCCAGGCAGACCTGCAGCAAGGTCTGGCACGGCATGCCGGCCGAGCCGCTGGCGCTTGATCTCGTTCAGCAGTACTTCAAGCACCTTCTGTACGACGTGCCTTCGACAGACTGCAAGCAAATCGCGAAGCTCCTGCGACTCAAGCCTGATCGCGACTCCATGGCACTGCCAGTCCAGTTCCGTGAGGCCGCTGAAGCCTTCAAGCTGATCGACGACAAGGACGCCGCGACGGTGCTGGTGCGCTACCGCAGCCAGGCGACGGACGTGGATGTGAATGCGCTGATCGGCCTGCTCGAAGCCAAGGGCCCAAGCCGCTGGCTGATGCGCAAGCTGCAGCGCTACGGCGTCAGCATCTACCAGCACCAGCTGACGTCGCTGCTGCAGCGCGGCGACATCACCGAAATCGCCACCTGCCCCGGTCTGTACGTGCAGCGGGAAGGCTGGGATGGCTTCTACGACCCGGTGCTTGGCGCCCGGGTCGATTCGGCACCGGGAGACCCAGCAAGTTTCGTTACATAGATGCGGCCTACCCCGCTGCTTGAACAGCGGGCGGCCCTGGTCCGTAGTGCTCTTGGTTTCAATCCGCGCTTTGTCAAAGCGATGGTGAATGCTAACACAGGGCCAATATTGTACGTAGTTATCTTGGAAGATAGTGCTAGCATCCGCGCCTTCTCAACTTGTCAGGCGAGGGGCGATGCAACCGCATGTCGACTGGAAAGGTGTGATGCGCGAAATCCGGCTGCTCGCAACGCAGTTGCAGCCGGCTCGATTCTTCGCGATCTACCTGCTGTTGCTGCTCATCGTGGTGGCGTACCTGCTTGAGTTTTTGGGGAGAGCACCTTGAGACCGTTCTGTCTGGAAGTCCGCGGCGACTTCGCCTGTTTCACCCGGCCCGAGATGAAGGTCGAGCGGGTGTCCTACGACCTGATCACGCCGTCGGCGGCACGGGCGGTGTTCGAGGCCATCCTGTGGAAACCGGCGATCCGCTGGCGGATGCGGCGCATCGAAGTGCTGAATCCCGTGCGCTGGATCAGCGTTCGCCGTAACGAGGTTGGTGCCGTCGCGTCCACCCGCAATGCGCTGATGGCGATGCACGAAGGCCAAGGCCGGCTGGCGCTGTACGTCGAAGAGGAGCGCCAGCAGCGCGCCGGGCTGTTCCTGCGTGATGTGGCCTATCGGCTGACGGCCGACATGGAGCTGCTGGGCGACGAGGCGCGCGCCAACCCAGTCAAGTACGCCGCCATGTTCACCCGCCGCGCCGAGGCCGGGCAGTGTGTCAACCAGCCCTACCTGGGTTGCCGCGAGTTCGCTGCACGCTTCCGCCTAGTAACGCTGGGTGGCGACGGCGCACCGGGGCCAGGCGAGCCGCCAGCACTGCAGGACTGGACCGATGACCTGGGCTGGATGCTGCACGACCTGGACTACGCCGGCCCGGCTGGCCCGCAGCCGCGCTTCTTCCGTGCCCAGGTGCAGCGCGGCGTGGTGGACCTGACGACCGCGGAGGTGCGGGGATGATTCTGCAAGCCCTGCACGACTACTACCTGCGGCGCTGTGCAGACGCCGACCCCGCCAACCGCCTGCCCGCCTTCGGCCTTGAACTGAAGGAGATCCCGTTCATCGTTGAAGTCGACGTGACCGGCGCGCTCATCGGCATCACAGATGCGCGCCAGATCGTCGGCAAGAAGAAGATCGGCACCAGCCGGCTGGTGCCCAAGGGCGTGAAGAAGACCTCCGGCGTAGCCGCCAACCTGCTGTGGGACACGGCCGAGTACGTGCTCGGCTGCGCCGATCCAAAGAAGGGTGCGGACAAGGCCGAGGCGGGCGCGGCAGTTGATCGGTCAGAACGACTCCAGGCCATGCGCAACGCTTTCGCCGCGCGCCTCCATGCGCTGCCCGAGGCCGCCCGCGCCGATGCTGGCGTGCAGGCTGTGCTTGCATTCCTGGCCTCTGACCCGTTGGCCGCAGCAGCTCGCTTCGACGCCTTCCCGGAGATTGCTGCATCGAACCCAGTGCTGAGCTTCCGGCTCGACGGCGACACCGAATTGGTCTGCCAGCGCCCGGCCGTGGCCGCCGGCCTGGTCGAGCCGGACGATGCCGAAGACACGCCGGAAGCGGCGGTCAACGGCATCTGCCTGGTCACCGGCACCACGGCAGCACCCGCGCGGCTGCACACGGCGATCAAGGGCGTGTGGGGTGCGCAAACCTCGGGCGCCAACATCGTCTCGTTCAACCTCGACGCCTTCAACTCGCACGGCCGACAGCAAGGTGCGAATGCGCCTGTGGGCCCCGCCGCCGCGTTTGCCTACACCACGGCGCTGAACGCCCTGCTCGCCCGCGACTCGCGCCAGCGCATGCAGGTCGGTGACGCGTCGACCGTGTTCTGGGCGCAGCGCGACGACCCGTTTGTCGGCGAACTGGCGGCCTTGTTCGGCGGCGACGACCCCGACCGGCATGTGCAGCAGGTGCGTGCGCTGTACACGTCTATCCAGCAGGGTGCCTTCGACGGCGAGCGGGGCGACAACCGCTTCTTCGTGCTGGGCCTGGCACCGAATGCGGCGCGCATCGCCATCCGCTTCTGGCATGCCGGCACGCTGCGCGAGATGGCGCAGCGCATCGGCCAGTGGTTCAACGACTTGCGACTCGATGGATCGCCGAAAGACCCGCGCCACCCGAGCCTCTTCTACCTGCTGAAGGCCGTGGCTCAGCAGGGCGAGGCCAAGAACATTCCGCCCCAGCTCGGCGGCGATCTGCTGCGCAGTATCTTCGCGGGCACGCCCTACCCCATCACCTGGCTGCAGGCCGCCGTCCGCCGCTGCCGCGCCGAGCAGCAGGTGACGTACCTCCGCGCCGCCGCCATCAAGGCCTGCCTTTGCAGGCTCGACCGCAGCACCCACCGCAGCGACCAATCCACCAGGGAGATCACGCCAATGCTCGACACCGCCAATCCTTCCACCGCCTACCGGCTCGGCCGGCTGTTCGCCGCGCTGGAGAAGATCCAGGAGGAAGCCAGCCCTGGTCTCAATGCCACGATCCGCGAGCGCTACTACGGCGCCGCGTCCAGCACGCCGGTGGCCGTGTTCACCACGCTGATGCGGCTGAAGAACCACCACCTGGCCAAGCTGGAGAACCGCGGCCGGGCGACACGCTTCGAGCAGCTGCTGGCCGAGATCATCGGCGGCATCGACGACTTTCCGGGCCACCTGGCGCTGGCCGAGCAGGGCCGGTTCGCCATCGGCTACTACCACCAGCGCCAAGCCTTTTTCACCAAGCGCGACGACGCGGCCAGCGACGCCGACGCCGCCGCGCCGGCCGCAGCCGTCTGATCAATCCATCCAAGGAGGAACCCACCATGAGCCTGAACAACCGCTACGACTTCGTTCTGCTGTTCGACGTGAAGGACGGCAACCCCAACGGCGACCCCGATGCCGGCAACCTGCCGCGTGTCGACGCCGAAACTGGCCACGGCCTGATGACCGACGTGGCGATCAAGCGCAAGGTGCGCAACTTCGTTGCGCTGACCAACGACCAGTCACAGGTCGCGCCGCAGGCCGGCGCGAAGCGCTGCGAGATCTATGTGCGCGAGAAGGCCATCCTGAATCTGCAGCACCAGCGCGCTTACTCGGCCCTGGGGCTGGACGCCCCGGCAGAGGCCAAGACCGATGCGACCGAACCCGCCGACGACAAGAAGGCCAAGAAGCCAGCCAAGGCGGGCCGCAAGGGCAGTGGCGACGATGTCGAGCGCGCCCGCCATTGGATGTGCCAGAACTTCTTCGACGTGCGCTCCTTCGGCGCGGTGATGTCCACTGGCACAAATGCCGGCCAGGTGCGCGGCCCGGTGCAGATCACCTTTGCGCGTTCGGTTGACCCCATCGTGTCGCTGGAACATTCCATCACGCGCATGGCGGTGGCCACCGAGGCCGAGGCAGAGAAGCAGCAGGGCGACAACCGCACGATGGGCCGCAAGCACACCGTGCCCTATGGCCTGTACATGGCACACGGTTTCGTCTCGTCCTTCCTGGCCCGGCAGACCGGCTTTGGCGAAGACGACCTGCAATTGCTGTGGCAGGCTCTGGAACAGATGTTCGAGCACGACCGCTCGGCTGCGCGCGGCGAGATGTCGACCCGGGGCCTGTATGTCTTCAAGCACGCGAGCGAGCTGGGCAATGCGCATGCGCACGCCCTGTTCGACCGCGTCCAGGTGCGCAGGAACGCCGAGGTACCGCGCAGCTTCAGCGACTACACGGTGACGCTGTCGGATGCCCCGCTGCCCGCGGGTATCGAACTGATCAGGCGCCTGGGCTGACCTGGCGAGGGCAGTGCGATGGCCGACGCGCCGATGCCACCGCCCGCCGACGACGAGGCGCTGCCGCTGTCGGCGCTGCAGCACTGGGCCTACTGTCCGCGCCAATGCGCGCTGATCCACCTGGACCAGGCCTTCGACGACAACCTGCACACGCTGCGCGGCAACGCCGTGCATGCGCAGGTCGACCAGGTGGGCGTGGGCACGGCCAAGGGCGTCCGCATCAGCCGTGCCCTGCCGCTGTGGCATGACGCACTGGGCCTGATCGGCAAGGCCGACGTGGTCGAGTTCGGACCCGGCGGCCAGCCCTACCCGGTGGAATACAAGGTGGGCAACCGGCACAAGGCCGCCGCCATCGCCGCCTGCGACGACCTGCAACTGGCTGCCCAAGCCATTTGCCTGGAGGCGATGACGGACCTGACGGTGCCTGAAGGCGCGATCTTCTACGCCGCATCGAAACGCCGGCGCGTCGTGCCCATCACGTCGGCCCTGCGCAGGCAGGTGGTCGACACGGCCACCGATGTCCGCCGGATGCTGCAGCGCCAGGCGCTGCCGGCGCCGCTGGCCGGCGCCGATGCCCAGCAGCGCTGCAAGGGCTGCTCGCTGCGCGAGCGCTGCATGCCGCAGGCCGCCGACCCGTCGGCGCTGCGCGTTGCTGCCATGCGCCTGTTTGACCCTGATGCCTGAGACGGCATCGACCACGCGCCAGATGCCCATGCAACTGCTGAACACCCTCTACGTCAACACGCCGGACAGTTGGCTGCGGCTGGACAACGACACGGTGCGCGTGGTGGTCGACGACGAGACCCGGTTGCGCGTCCCTCTGCACTATCTGCAGGCCGTGGTGTGCTTCGGCCGGGTGGGGCTTTCACTGCCGCTGATGCACAGGCTGGCCGAAGAGTCCATCGCCCTGGTGCTGATGGACGACAACGGCCGCTTCAAGGCCAGGCTGGAGGGCGCCGTTTCAGGCAACGTGCTGTTGCGCCACGCGCAACACCGGCGGGCTGCCGATCCGGCCTTTGCGCTGGCACTGGCGCGCGCCTGCGTCGGCGGCAAGATCAGAAACGCCCGTCAGGTGCTGCAACGCGGCGCACGCGATGCGAAGGACGCGGCTGATGCCGGCCTGCTGTCCCGCGCCGCCAACGACCTGGCGGCCAGCCTGCGCGCCCTGCCGACCACCACGGGCATGGACGCCCTGCGCGGCCAGGAGGGCGAGGCCGCACGCCGCTACTTCAGCGCGCAGCCCGCACTGCTGAAGATGGATCAACGCGGCCAGTTCAGCATGGATGGGCGCACACGCCGCCCACCACGCGACCGTTACAACGCTTTGCTGTCATTCTTGTACGCGATGTGGATGAATGATTGCCGCAGCGCACTGGAGGCGGCGGGGCTTGACCCGCAAGTCGGCTTCCTGCACACCATGCGGCCCGGACGCGCGGCACTTGCGCTGGACCTGATGGAGGAGTTCCGGCCCTTCGCCGACCGGCTGGCGCTCACGCTGGTCAACCGCGGCCAGTTGTCGCCCAGTGACTTCGATGCCCACGAAGGTGGCAGTTACGCACTGAAGCCTGACGCCAGGAAGCTCGTCGTCGTTGCCTTCCAGGAGCGCAAGCAAGACGCGCTGACCCATCCGCTGCTGAGCGAGCCGGTACCGCTGGGGCTGGTTCCGCTGGTGCAGGCACGCCTGATGGCCCGGGCCATTCGTGCGGCGTCGGACGACATCGCCGACGACCCCGGCTACCTGCCCTTCGTGCCCAAGTGAGCCGGAAGAAGCGCCGTGCTCGTGATCGTCTGCTACGACTTCAACACCGAAACCAGCGCCGGCCGGCGGCGCCTGCGGCGGGTTGCTCGCATTTGCGAGAGCACCGGCCAAAGGGTGCAGAAGTCCGTCTTCGAGTGCCAGGTCGACATGGCCGGCATGGAGGCGCTGGAGCGCAGACTGCTGAAGGTCATGGACCTGACGACCGACTGCCTGCGGCTGTACCGCATGCCCGAGGGACGCGGCGCCGAAGTGCGGGAGCATGGTCTCTTCAAGGCGGTGGACTTCGAAGGCCCGCTGGTGCTGTAGCGGGCAACGCCCGATTGCCTGACCGTGCCGCGGTTGCCCGCCGCGAACCCAAAGTGACCGGTCGCTACGCACCCCTTCGCGGTGAACGCAACGTCTTGTTGCAACAGCACATTCGATCAAGTGCCCAACCGCGCATCCAGCGCAGCAGAGATTGCGCAACCAGGTTCGCGAAACGACACCAAAATATCGTTGCGCCACAGCGGCTTCCGCGAACGGCGCATCGCCCGCCTTCATCGGCGGGCGCGGATTGAAACATCTTGCCCGTTGACGCTGGCAACCGCTATGGGCAGCATCGCCCGCCTTCATCGGCGGGCGCGGATTGAAACTCCTGCAAGAACTCGGCGAAGGGCGTCTGCGCTTGCGCATCGCCCGCCTTCATCGGCGGGCGCGGATTGAAACTTGCTGGGCATCACATCACTCCTGGGTCAATGCCGCATCGCCCGCCTTCATCGGCGGGCGCGGATTGAAACGCTTGCCCGAGGTGAATGCCGCCGTGACGGTGGGGGCATCGCCCGCCTTCATCGGCGGGCGCGGATTGAAACAGCTTCAGGTGGCAGCCGACAACCACAAGCTGGAGGCATCGCCCGCCTTCATCGGCGGGCGCGGATTGAAACACCTCGGTGGGTGCGTGTGGGACCGCGGTTCGCTTGCATCGCCCGCCTTCATCGGCGGGCGCGGATTGAAACACCGCCTTGACGATCGGCACCACGGCCGACGGCTCGCATCGCCCGCCTTCATCGGCGGGCGCGGATTGAAACACCACCATCAACCCCAACGGAGAACCCCCATGAAAGCATCGCCCGCCTTCATCGGCGGGCGCGGATTGAAACCACCGTGGTCTCGCGCAGGTGCACCAGGCGGTAGGCATCGCCCGCCTTCATCGGCGGGCGCGGATTGAAACAGTCGTGCGCCACGATGCGCAGCGGCACGCCCGGCGCATCGCCCGCCTTCATCGGCGGGCGCGGATTGAAACTTGCAGCACATCATCACTATTGACGGGTGGGACAAGCATCGCCCGCCTTCATCGGCGGGCGCGGATTGAAACGTGTTGTTGGTCTCGAAGGACAGCGACAGCCCGCGGCATCGCCCGCCTTCATCGGCGGGCGCGGATTGAAACCTTTGTTGGGGTGTGGGGATGATGCGCGTTATTGCTGCATCGCCCGCCTTCATCGGCGGGCGCGGATTGAAACATCCGCATTGATCCGACGCGCCTGGATGCCGCGCGACGCATCGCCCGCCTTCATCGGCGGGCGCGGATTGAAACGAGCCGTTCACCAAGCGCAACGACATCGACCAGAAGCATCGCCCGCCTTCATCGGCGGGCGCGGATTGAAACTTCATGTGCGGCAGGCTTCCATCCGCCCACCCCTTGCATCGCCCGCCTTCATCGGCGGGCGCGGATTGAAACGACGCGATCCTGCGCATCAACGGCGCGGACGATGCGGCATCGCCCGCCTTCATCGGCGGGCGCGGATTGAAACGGCTGTTTGGTGCCGGTCAGGGCCTGCAGCTCGTGCATCGCCCGCCTTCATCGGCGGGCGCGGATTGAAACGGCACGGGGGCTGATGCAGTCGTGCGCCGGGCCGAGCATCGCCCGCCTTCATCGGCGGGCGCGGATTGAAACGAGATCACCGCGCCCGACGGCGCGACGCCCGACCAGGCATCGCCCGCCTTCATCGGCGGGCGCGGATTGAAACTGCTCGCTGGTGCGGTGGCGCGGCTTGCCGGCGCGCATCGCCCGCCTTCATCGGCGGGCGCGGATTGAAACCCTGCCCATCCACTACGTTGCGCAGACGCAGTGGGGCATCGCCCGCCTTCATCGGCGGGCGCGGATTGAAACCATGGGCTGATGCCCAGGATGGCGGCCACGTCGCTGCATCGCCCGCCTTCATCGGCGGGCGCGGATTGAAACGGCAGCGCCAGTGCCAGCTGCGGCTTGAGCTTGTGCATCGCCCGCCTTCATCGGCGGGCGCGGATTGAAACCTGTGCGGTGGGTGCCGCGGGCGCGGCTACGCCTGCATCGCCCGCCTTCATCGGCGGGCGCGGATTGAAACCTGTGCGGTGGGTGCCGCGGGCGCGGCTACGCCTGCATCGCCCGCCTTCATCGGCGGGCGCGGAT
>Ga0116180_1004176_pt1 | contig 10585 bp, 7 predicted proteins | sample AD_UKC073_MetaG_FD_89804 | JGI IMG/M metagenome (GOLD analysis project Ga0116180, IMG submission 89804) | Active sludge microbial communities of municipal wastewater-treating anaerobic digesters from USA - AD_UKC073_MetaG | ecosystem: Engineered > Bioreactor > Anaerobic > Digestate | place: USA... | reverse complement strand
TGAGCTCGGCCGGCGGGTCACCGAGAAACAGTGGTCGCCAAACGGCGTGCACGTGGGGTTCGCGCCACAGCCAGTTCGAGGCGGCGGGCGGCAACAGCGCACCGACGGCCAACAGGGTCCAGTCCACGCCCGGCGCATCAATGCTGGGTTGCACGGTGTAGGCCGCTGCCTGGGGCATGTGGGCCAAACCACGGGGCGCGACCTGCGGGCGCCAGCGACCGAGCGGCCGCCGCGCGCGCGACCAGACCGTGATCGCCCAGGGCGCGAACTCGGCGGCCAATCGGCGCAACAGGGCCGCGCTGAACAGGACATAGGTCCATAGGTCGGCCTCCCGTGCGACCTGCTCGGGACCAGCGTTGCGCGGCAGGATGGCCCCGCGCCGCCGAGCCAGAGTGCGCTCCGCCGCGCGCAGGCGGCTTTGCAGAATGGTGATGTCCGGTTGCGTCGGGCAGGGCACGCGCTGCACGTACTCGGCAAAGCCCATCAGCAGCGGGGCGTAGACCGCCTCGAATTGCACGGCCGAGCAGGACGCCTGCTGACGCAACCGTTCCAGCCGTGCCTCGTGCGGGGCCAGCAGCGTTGCCGCTGGTTGAATCGCGATCCGGTCCGCGGCCACGGCGAGCCTTACCCCAGCCAGATCCACACCGCCAGCACCAGCAACAGCACGGCCAGGATCGGCGGCACCGGGTTAGCGCGGTTGATTTCGCTCATGGGGAACCTCCAGCTCGCTCCAGTTCACTCACAGGTATTTCTTGAAGCGTGCTACCGTCCGCTGGACAAAGTAGCCAAAGCCCAGGATGAACGGCACGAAGATCGTGGTGGGATGCAGCGACCACGGTGAAATCAGGTATAGAAAGATCGGCAGGGACAGCATCGGTCGGAGCATGGCTTTGAGATGATGGTATAAGAGTCCCGATTCCAGGCCGCCACCGAAGCGGCGCAGATCCCGCTGCACCAGACCGTCGACCAGACTCATCACACCGACCATGGCGTAGGCCGGCAAAGTCAGCACCACCACGACCAGCCGTGCACCCACCAGTTGGGTGATAGAGGCCGCCGCCAACAGATACTCGCCCCAATACCGCAACACCTGCCGGATCGTGTCCAGACCGGCCCAGGGGGCGGGCTGGTCGGAGACCACCCAACGCATGAACCCCGCCAAGCCGCTCCAGTGATACAGCAGGTTGGCGCCCCAAGAGGCCCACTCGATGAGGCGCCCGGCCACCAGCGGCGTGGTGAAGTCCCGATCCAGCCAGTGCAGTTCGGTCCGCAACAGATGCACGCTGTGGTCGGCCCCCGGCTGATCCCACCCACCCAGCGCGATCCCGCACCACTCCAGCAGGATCGATAGTAGCCAGCCCAATAGAGTGACGGTCAGGAAAGCGACGACATGATCCAACAATCCCGGCACACTCCAGATGCGACGGGGTTCGACCGGGGCGGACGCTGCGTAGCCAGTGCGCGGGCTCATGCGCCATCACGCGTTGCGGTGGGGAGTTCCGGGTCCGGCGCCGGGACGTACCACTGTGCCGCCACGCCCTTCCAGTGCGGTGGCGCCATCGGCCGGGCGTGAGAGGCCGGCTCGGATTTCGATTCGGCGGGCGCTGGCTTGGGTTGCGGCGCAGGGCCGGCCGGTTCGGGTTCCGGGCAAAGCGTTGGCGCCAGCGCGGTATAATGGATCGAATCCTGGGATTGCAACGCCATCCCGGTGACTTGCTGGTAACGGCGGGCCATGTCGCGGGCGATGGGTTCCAGCGCGCTGGGCAGGCGATCGGGCGGATCGCACACCTCCGGAAATTGCACCTTGTACAGTTGGCCACCGCTCATGAGCACGAATGCCTGGCCGCGCGGCAACTGCATCAGATGTCCCTCGTCCAGCAGTGGGACGGTCTGGGTAGAGACGCGATCTTGGGTATTCGAGGTGAAATGCACCGGGGAATCCGGGTCGGACGAATCGGTCGCGCCGGAGACCTGCATCAGCATGTTAACCTCGACTTTTCCCAGGCGCTTGACCAACAGATCGGCGGTATCCAGGTCGGCGACACGCAGCATGACCAGGGTGTTGCTGACGTTGCCGATGACCTGGCTGGCCCGATCGCGATGGCCCAGTCCGGCGGCGATGTCCGCCAGGGTTTGGGTATAGAGCGAGAAGCGCAGGCCCGCGCCACGCCCCTTGTTGAGGGCCTGAATAATCTCCGGGCCGCGCGCCAGTTCGGCGAATTCGTCCAGATGCAGACAGGTCTCGGGCACGGCTTCCGGCACGGCCTGTTGTTCGCTCAGACCGTGCTTGTAGAGTTCGCCGGCGTAGGCCACCAAATCCGCCAGCAGCCCCTGGCCGATGGCGGCGGCCACTTCGGAATCGGTGAGCGCGTCGAAGCCGCAATACACCACCGCCCGTTGGCGAACGATACTGGGCCAGTCCAGAATCGGCCGGGGATCGTCCACGTCGGCATAGTCAGGATTGACCAGTTCCCCGACCCGACCGGCCAGCAGCTTCTCCAGCAGCGGTTGCACGGCCACCGAGATCTTGTCGAAGAAGGTCTTTTCGTACTCGAAAGCCCGGCGCAGACCATCGGCGACCGGATCGTACAGTTCGTGCGCCTTGTAGAAACGCAGCAATTGCAGGGCACGCGGGTCGCGGTTCTTCAGGTGACGCGGAGTGTTGGCTTTCTCGGCCGGGGGATCGATCAGCGCCCGCCACCCCGACGGGCCTTGATGGTCGAGCCAGTGTTCGAAGTAGCGCACCAGCAGCGGATCGATGTTGCTCATGTGCTGGAGGGTCTTGCGGTAATCCGGCCGTTCCCCCAACGCGAACAGCGCCTGACCGACCATGTGGGTGAACAGCCAGGCGAACTGCCGGAAAGCCTCGGCGTTGCCTTGCGAGGGCAGCTGGTTAGCGATGCGGGTCGCGACCTCGGTCAGCCGCGAGAAGCGTCCGATCGGATTGTAGCGGGCGGAGTGCTCAGGATAGCCGAGATGAAAAAAGTAGAACGGGCGTTTCGCCCGCTGGGCCTCGCCGTGCAGGCAGCGGAACAACGCTGGATCGCCCTTGGGGTCCATGCAGATGACCGGATGGCCGTTTCGAATATCCTGCCGGGCCGCCAGCTCCAGCGCTCGGGTCTTGCCCACGCCGGTGGTGCCGACGTAGAAGACATGCCCTTGTCGTTCGGCGCGCGGCAGCACGATCCGCTCCTCACCTTCCAACAGTCCGACGCCATGCAAGGCCGGCAATCCGCTTTCCGGGGGCGCGCCCGACGCGGGACGAGCGGCTTCGACAAAGCGGCGATTGGCGGCGCGGGTGGCATCCCACAGCCGCTGGGTATGCCGTGCCGTCCACAAAAAGCCCCGACCGAGAAACAGCCCCGCCGGATCGGGATCGAGCGCGGACGCGGACAATCGGTACGGTCGTGTCCGGCGCAACCCCCGTTGATAGCGGATCACCCGCCAGCCCTGATACCCGCGCACCAGCGCCCACAGGCACAAACCCGCCGCCACCCACCGGGCGACCGGGCGGGTCATCATCAACAGGTCGGGGGCGCGCCAGGCGATCGCCGCCAGGCTGACCGCCGCCAGACTCGACGACCACTCCACCGGGGCGCGTAACAGCGCTTCGATCGGATAATGAGCCATGAGCGCGATCCGCTATCGCCGGCGCCGGGTGTCCAGCTGGCGCGGTCCCGGCGATCCTTTGTGTGATCCAAATCCCAGTCGTTGCCACCAAGGCACCTTGGCAGCGGGAGCCTCCCGGCTCCGGATCACCTGTTCTTCGATCTCGCGTTCGCGCTGTAGCGCCGCCTGCCGTTGCAACGTCAGTTGCTCGTCCTGCTGATGCTGTAACCGTTCTTCCCGTTCGCGCCGTAGCCACTCGTCCTGTTCGCGCTGCCGCTGTTGTTCAGCTTGCCACTGTTGCCAATCGAGTCCACCCATGGCGATTCTCCCCAATCAATACATTCTTGCGGACTTGACAATTTGTTAATAACATGATGCGTATTATCATCGATACGGCGAGGATGTCCTGATGACCACACTCCAACGGATGACCCTGTACGCCTTCATTGCCGGGATCGGGTACCTGGTGCTGTACTGCTTCCTGGCGGGAGAATTCGGCGTGTGGCTCATGCTCTTCCTGATCGGGGCCGGCCTGTTCAACCTGCCCTACGAACTCATGACCGGCCGCCGCATCACCCGTCAGCCTCGGAACGATGATGAGAGTTTTCAGCACGATTGGCTGAGCCCATCGATGCACACGCGGATACACGACCCCCGCTATGCCGACCTTCCGGAAAATGATTGGTATCGTCCTGACCGTCACCACTAACATGACTTAACCCTTGCCTCTGGTGACGGCGGCCGAGACCGCCTTGCTGGCGATGCCGCCGCCGAGCCGGGCACCGCGTATGCTCCCGCTACCGATATCGCCAATCCCTCGGGCCGGGTTACCCAGACCGACCTCGGCCATTGAACCAGCGCTCGGCCCACCCGCCGCCGCAACCAGATAGAGCATGAGCAAGGGCAGAAACAGGTAGAATACCCCGGTCACGAAGGTCAGCAGGATGCGCTCGAGGGTGGAGTGTTCCGTCAACAACGCCTTGGGGATGCTCGTCATCGAAAACGCCTGGGTATCGGGGTAGAGGGTGAGGAACAGCAGATCGTCGACGTGATCGGCAAACGCCCAGATCGACGGTAGGATGCTGAAGACGAAGATGAGCATCATGCCCTTGATCAAGATCATGCCGCGCAGCTCGCCGATCACCAGGTAGACGCCCCACAGCAAGAACACCGCCATCAGCAAAAACGGCTGCAACAGGCTCGACCCGAGCTTCATCAAGTAAATCGCCACCATGTAGCTGGCGGCGTGGGCGGCCACCGCTTGCCCGACATCGGAAAAGGCGAACAAGGCGCCGCCTAGGAGCATGTTTCCCGTGGTGATTTCCGGCGTCTTGTCGCCCAGCAGGGTGCGCTTGCTGGATAACAGCATCTGTTGCACCACCGCATCCCGCGCATCCTGGATGTCGTTCATTTGGCTGGCGATCAAGGTGCAGAGCCCCTCCGGCAACAACGCCGCAACCGGACAGGTGCTGAGGTTCAGGGCCATCGATTGGCTCTTGAGCGATGCCCCACCCGCTTCGACCAGTTGCGTGCGCAAGCCGTGGGCCGGATCGCTCCACCACTCCTCACAGGTCGGGAGACCCTGGCCGGTCGCGGCCTGGTATTGGCTGACATCGGTGTCACGGGCGACATTGTAGGGAAACCCGTCCACCGGGTTTTGCGCCCGCAGCGGCACGATCATGCCGCACAGCTTGCCCTCCGGCGTGTTGGGATCACCACCACTGCTGCATGGGGTATAAAAATTCTCCAGGTAGAATTTGGAGCCGAAATACGCCAACTGCACCCGGCGCTCGGCTTCGTGATCGGCGTACTGGTTCAGCCGTTTCTCCATGTATTTCTGGAAGCTGTCGCCGTATTCGCCGGACAGAAAGCCGACGGCGAGGCGTTGCGCCCGCTGTCCGCATTCCTGCTCGAACCGGTCGACGGCGGCCCGTAACGCGGCCGGGTTTTCCGCCTGGCTGAAGTTCACGGTATTCATCGCCAGGCTGAGATGGGTCAAATCCTGGACGCAGGGGATGGCTTTGTTCATCACCGCGTTGAAACCCGACGCCAGAATCATGGTGAGATACGGCAACAGCGGCACACGGGCGTCCCGGACCTCGCCAAAGCCGTATTCGTTGTTTTTGATGAATTCGACTTTCTGCCCCAGGGCCGCCAAGCCCTCGCGGGCGCACGGGTTCTGCACATAGACCGCGGTCAGATTGAGCGGCACGATCGGAACGAGACCCAGGATCAGGACCAGCATATAAATCGCCAGGCGAACGATGAGCGAGCGGGCGCCGGTGATAGGGTTATTTCCCCCTTCGCCATACAGCAGCGCGGCGTCGAACACGATGCGGGCGACGGGATAGAGCACCGCACCGGTCGCCACCAGCAACAGAAAGATCGAGGTGTAGACCTGCCACCCGTAGATCGTCAGGTAGCCTTCCAGAATGCCGCTAACGGTCATGGTTCACCCCCGCAGGAGCCAGTATGGGAACTGCGTCATCCATAGATCGAGACCCACACACCCGCCGAACACCCACCACTGGCGATGGACAGCGCGCTGCCGTTGTACCCCATCCGCTTCAATGGCGGTCCGGCCCGCATCGGTCTGTAGACCGTTGCCCGTGGGTGGCAAGCCGTCCACAGCGGCCTCCGCCTCGGGCAGGTGCGCGCGAACCCAGATTGGATAGAGTCCCCACGCCAGCAGGGCATAGGCCAGCATGCGGATCGCGGTCGCCGGCCACCAAATCCGGGCGATCACATCGTCTGCCACCGCCAGCCGCGTGGGGGTCATCGTCCTCACTGCCAGCATCGCCAGCAACGCCATGCCGACGAGAAGGATCAGGAGCACCAGCAGCAGCAAGGTTTTCCGTCCGATCACACGCCAGCGCATGTCCTCCACCCTCAGCGCAGCAATACGGCGTTATCGATATGGGCCTGGTCGTCCTGAATCGCGATGATCAATCTGGTCACTTCACGTTCGATCACCTCATAGGCTTCGCTCTGCGCCAGATTGGGTTCCTTCAAGCCGGTTTTCAGGCTTTGCAGCGCATAGTCCAGCCTGAGCCTCAGCTGATCGACGGCGTGATTGCGAGCCTGATCGTCGATGGCAATGCTCAGGCTGTACGCCGGCAGGCCGCGCATCTCATCAACCGTGGCCGGCGGGACCAAAAAGCGAGTCTTGTCTTCGAACGTTTTTCGGTCGATCTCGCGGCGCACGTATTTCTGCAGTTGATCGATCGTGTCATCCCGGATTTCCACGTATTTCTTCTGATAGCCGTAGCCCGGTTTGGAAGCGGACGGCCCGTCCTTGGTCAACATATAGGCGCGGCTACCGTAGATATCGGTCACGAAATTGACCACATCGTCGGGCGAGGTGAACAGAGCAGTAATGGGATGCGTGGCGTTCATACTCGTCGCAAACGCACTGGTGTCGCCCACCCCGCGGTCAGTCAACAGATTGATTCCAGCCGTCAGTACGTTCTTGGCGGCTTCGATCGGCTGCTGCCCTTCCCCGCCGTAACGTTTTCCTTCGCTCATGACGATACCGTTCGAGGGGCCTTCCTTGCGGACCGTCTGCATACGGTCGTCGATCGTGCCGGAGCCAAACCCCATCTCGACCCGCATCCGATCACCGATCCCCGCCATGACCAAGTTCTGATAGGGGTTGTGACCGAGGGCGATTTCGCGTTCGATGGTCTGGCAATCCTTGAAATTGATCTCGAACAGCTTGAACGCCTCGTCCAATTGTTTGGTGACGACGTTGTAGAGCGCGGGATTGATCTTGTTCAGGATATACGCGGGCAAGCCAGCGACCGCCGCTTGTGCGGCCGAGACGAACATCTGTGGCAGTTGCTTGAATTTCTCAAGGGCGCTTTTGATCATCTGTTCGACCGAGTCGAAGGGGTCGAACTGGCCGCACGAATAACCGAACCCGGCACTGAAATTGGCATTGACCTGCAACTTCTGGCTGAAGGTTGCAGGTCGCAGATTGTCGGTATCGGCCCCGGCGCCGAGCCCGAAGGCCCAACCGGTCCGACCAGCCGGTACGTCGTCCGAGCGCACTCCCGAGCCCAATTTCCCCTTGATCTCATCGATTCGGCTTTGGGCAAAAACGAGATTCACCGGCGAGAATGCGCCAGGCAACCGCGCCATCAAGGGCGGTCCCAGCAATAGGGCGACCACCAGCAACCAGGGTAGAATGGGCGACGTCAATGCGGTAGCGGCTTGTCGGTAGACCATGGTCGAGCGGGACATCAGGCAGCGTCCTCCTGGCGATGACGACGGCGTTGTTCGGCGATACGGTCGGCGATCTGCAAGGCGGCCTCCAGCTCGCTGATCCCTTGCGCCTGCATCAATTGCAAGCGGCGGTTCTTCTCTTCGCCCTCGGTCTGGGCCAAAGCCAGGGCTAGCGCGGGCGGCACGAAGCGCAGCAGGGCCGGTGGATATTTTTCCGAGAGCAGCACACCCTCGACGAAGCAGCCCGGTTCCTTGAGCGCCAGGGTCAACAGGTGTTGTTCCTCAGCGCTCATATCCCGGAACTGGGCAACCTGCCGGGCTTCGTTGGCGCCCATGGACAGTAAGACCCAGAACTCGGCTTGCGACAGAATCTGCTTGGCCAGCTCGCGGGTATCGGAGAAATCCTGCGTCACGAATACCAGCCAGGTGTGGAGTTTGCGCCAGACCTTGGTCCCGACGATGAAGCCCTTCACCGTCAAGGGGGTCTTGCTGATGTAGTGCGCCTCGTCGAACCACACTTCCATGTGGCGGCCCGAAGCTTGATTCCGTTCGCTCCAGGCGGTGATATTGGCCAGCAACGACAACACCGCCAGGGCCAACATATCCTCATTGCCGTTCGCAGTGAGAATCCCGAGATCGATATGCACGACATCGTCATCGCCAAAGCCATGGCCATGACGATTAAAGAAATGTCCGCGCAACCCCTGGGTCCACAGGCTGAGGGCATCGGCCATGCGCCGAATCGCCAAACGGATTTCCGGGATCGATTCCTGCTTCGCCATGCCATGCAAGGCGCGCATCACATCCTCGGGTCGCGCATGGGGTTGCCCAGTGCTTTCGCTCTCCTCCAGGGCGTGAATCAAGGCCGTTTGCATCGCCGCCCGTTCCGAGGTCGTGAGCGCTTCGATATCCTGGGTCCGGCCGCCGGTGACCATCAATTCGGTCATGTACAGCATTTCAGCCAGATACGAACGCTGCTCGTCGGTTTCCTCGTCTCCCTCGGCTTTGAGTTGGCCACGATGCTCAGCCAAAGCCTTGCGGGTATCGACATAGGGGGGATAACACACGTCTTGGCCCCGATTGAAGAGGATTTCGTGGGTTTTCAAACCGTGGTTGGCGTAATAAGCGAGCATCAGCCCGAAGGAATTGCCTTTTTCGATGATGACTTGTCGGGGACGATTGACCGCCATCGATGACATAGCCATGGCCACCGCCGTGGCTGATTTACCAGAGCCGGTCGGCCCGAACAGCACCATATGGGCGACGCGCACCCGGTCGCCAGGGTGATAGGGATTGAGGGTGAAGGTCTGCCCGTCTCGGCGAAACATCGCAAAGCAAGGATGGGATGTCCCGGTGGAGCGTCCGTAAACCGGCAAGGTGGCTGCCAGATGTGAGGTATACGTCAGCCGCGAACGCAAGGCTCGCCGTTGTTCATGCCGCCAGTCGTAGACCATCGGCAAATTGCGGACGAAGCTGTCATCGGCAAGCAGATCGTAACGGGCCGCGATGGGACGCAGACCCGTCAGGGCCAACACGTTCTCCGCGTGCAGGGTGCATTCGTCCAGCGCGACCAGGCTGGGCGCCCGCAGATAGACGCCCATCTGCGCGCTATAGATCATCTGGTGTTGACGGCGCGCCGCCTTGGCCGCCTCCAGTTCCTCACGGGTCGCGTGAGCGCTGTCCGAGGTGGTTTGATCGACGAACAGCTGGACGGTGTCCAAATGACGGTCGATGGCTTCCTGCGAGCGTGGCACGATCGTCCACACCAGAATGCTTTGAGGGGGCATCCGGTCCCAGGGACAGGCCCGCACTTCGGTACCGGTCTGCTGATCCAGGGTTAAGATGCCGTCATCCGGGGGGTATTCGATACCCTGGAACGTGAGATAGCGGGTATATATCGGGCCGAAGCGCCAGACACCGCGATCCCGTTCTTCATTGCGATCGGAAATGGGCTGGGGAGGCACCTGCGCTACATGCTGGGCCAAATGCCAGGCCGCGCCCCGCGCCTCCGGCGGCGGCAACGACCCGGACGCGGCCAGATAATCCAGTGGGCTGTCGAATCCGGCCATCGCTGGGGAGAGCCAAGGCAACAGCCAGCGCCGCAGTCCCTCTTCGTCCACCCGCTGGACGCGCACCCCTGCCGCCTCCAGGCTCGACAAGAACGGAGCGATCATCTGATTGAAGCGCTGGGCGGGTGTGTAATAGCGGTGCCGCCATACCCCGGATGGCGCCTTGCGAAACAGGCAGCAATGAATCTGCTGTTCGATCGCGCGCCAACCCTTGGCGCGTTCGCCGGAGAGACGCACCCGCTCATCGTCGAAGATGCCGCGCGGTGAGCACATCATCGAAAAATGTTCGCGCTGGGCGGCAAACCAGGTTTGCGAGTAATCCGTCTCCCGGACCGCTGGAGGGGTCGCCGCCGCCAGCGTATCGGCGATATTGGGCGGTTCCCGCGACTCCAAATAGAGCTGTACCACGACAGGAAACTGCTCGTCATCGTTGGGCAGCAATTGCAGGGCATGATCGATCTGGTGGTTGAAATCGGCCAGGCGCTCCGGTGAGCGCCCGTCGAGATCCGCCGCTGACAACCGCACCACCGCGCCGACCGAAACCCCATCGTCCAACTGGAACACGCCCGCTTCGGCGTCATACCCTACAAACGGGAGGTAGTCGGCGAACGACGGCCGTGGCTTGAACAACCCGGCAAAGGCGTCGCGGCTGAGCGGGATCGTGGACCCGACCAACGGCCAGT
>Ga0116180_1004174_pt1 | contig 10594 bp, 10 predicted proteins | sample AD_UKC073_MetaG_FD_89804 | JGI IMG/M metagenome (GOLD analysis project Ga0116180, IMG submission 89804) | Active sludge microbial communities of municipal wastewater-treating anaerobic digesters from USA - AD_UKC073_MetaG | ecosystem: Engineered > Bioreactor > Anaerobic > Digestate | place: USA... | reverse complement strand
GTCTTCGCCGAAGGTGGCAAACTCGTGGTTGTAAAGGGAATAGGGCGACTTGCTGCCGCAAACGGTACAGCTTCCCTTGTACAGTTTCAGCTTAACAGTTCCGGTAACCGTTTCCTGGGTACTGTCAACAAAGGCATCCAATGCCTTTTTTAGAGGCGTATACCACAGTCCGTCGTATACCAATTGGGCATACTGGTTTGCCACCGTGTCCTTGAAGAAAGACGTTTGACGGTCAAGGGTAAGCCGCTCCAGTTCACGGTGGGCGTTGTAAAGGATTGTACCGCCGGGGCATTCATAAACGCCGCGGGATTTAATGCCCACAAGCCTGTTTTCCACCATATCGGTTATGCCAACGCCGTTTTGGCCTCCTATTTCGTTTAGCTTTTCCACAAGGGCCAGGGGGCTGTACTCAATGCCGTTTATGGCCTTGGGGATTCCCTTTTCGAAATAGATTTCCAAAAAGGTAGGATTATCCGGGGCTTTTTCAGGCGGTACCGTCATAAGGTAGGTACTGTCATCCGGCGTAAACCACGGGTCCTCCAGGTCTGAACCCTCGTGGCTTAAGTGCCACACGTTCCTGTCCATGCTGTAGGGGTGATCCCTGGTTACCGGGACCGGTATCCCTCTTGCCACCGCATAGTCGACGGCTTGCTCCCTGGATTTTATGTCCCATATACGCCAGGGTGCTATAATCTTCATGTGGGGACTTAGAGCCTTTATAGTAAGCTCGAAGCGCACCTGGTCGTTGCCCTTGCCGGTAGCGCCGTGGGCTATCGCCTCGGCACCCTCCTTGTGGGCAATTTCCACTAGTTTTTTGGCAATAAGCGGTCGGGCGAAGGAGGTACCCAAAAGGTATTTTCCTTCATAGACCGCTCCGGCCTTTAATGTGGGGAATATATAGTCCTTTACAAACTCTTCTTTCACGTCCTCTACGTACAGCTTGCTGGCCCCTGATTTCACGGCTTTCTTTTTTACAGTTTCAATTTCGGTCCCTTGACCTACGTCAACGCAGACCGCAATTACCTCGTAATCAAAGTTTTCTTTAAGCCAAGGTATAATTATTGAAGTGTCCAGGCCCCCGGAATAAGCCAGAACCACTTTCTTTTTTGAGACCATCCCTATTCCTCCTCCAAAACGAGTGTATTAATATACAGATTATAATGATAATTATACTACTAATTTATTTTTATGCAATAGTTTTTATAAATATATATAAAAAATTTTTGTACAAGCAGCAATATCGTATAATACAGCTCATTGAATGAAGAACAGGCTGAATAAATGTGCATAAATATACCCGAATATTCATAATACAGATGGCGGGCCATAGGTCAAAACGTTTTATGGGGGTATTTGTCATAAAAAAATCCCCGGGGGATTGGTGCCAAGTACCCGGTTTTGGGGTAGGGCCCTAAGGCTTGGGGAATCCGAGGTATAGTGTATAGTCTGTAGAATAAAAAAGCGGGAGATGGGTGATTTTTATTTTTCCATCTCCCACTAAAAGGTCGGGCATTGCGCCCTCTTTCATGCAAGCCTGCGGCTGTCCGCCGCAAAAAAAGGGTACTCCTACAGGTCAAACTCCTTTGCCAGGGCGGAGACCGCCTTGGCCTGGTCTTTCGGGTCTATGGTGCAGGATATGCGTATCTCGGAAGTGGTGATTATCTTTATCTTCACATCGTTTTCCGCCAGTACCGAGAACATCCTGGCCGCCACTCCGGGCTGGGTCTTCATGCCCATTCCCACCACCGAAAGCTTTGCTATATCGGTATCCGTTTCAATGGTGAAGGGGCCGGCCTTTTCCTGGAGCTGTTTGACGCTTTCCAGGGCTGCGGGCAGGTCGTTTTTGGGGATTGTAAAGGAGACGCTGATCCGATCACCTACGGGGGTAGTCTGGCTTATCATGTCCACGTTAATATGTTTTTCGGCAAGGCCCTTAAACAGCTGGGCCACCGACTGTACTGTATATGGGAAATCATTCACCGTCACCATCGCATCGTTGTTGTCCACGGCCAGGCCGGTTATTACGGTTTTTTCCATTATTTCATCACTCTCCCTTATAAACGTTCCGGGACGGTCCCCGGTGTTCAATGCAACGTATATGGGCACTTTGTAGTTATGGCCAATTTCTATCGAGCGGGGGTGCATTACACCGGCCCCCAGGCTGGCCATCTCCATCATTTCTTCGTAGCTGATGTACTCCAGTTTGCGGGCGGCGGGGTACAGCCCGGGGTCTATTGTGTATATACCGTCCACATCGGTATATATCTCACAAAGGGCACCAAGTTTTGCAGCCAGTGCCACCGCCGTTGTATCAGAACCTCCACGGCCAAGGGTTGTAATCTCGTTATTGTTGTTTATACCCTGGAAGCCGGCCACGATAACCACGTTGTCCTTATCCAGTTCTTCATAGATCACGGATGCGTCAATATCCGAGATCTTGGATTTCGTATGAAAGCCTTCGGTCATAAGGCCGATTTGCTGGCCGGTGAAGGAACGGGCTTTGCAGCCTATATCGTTAAGGGCGATGGACAAAAGCGCGATTGAAACCTGCTCACCGGTGGACATTAGCACGTCAAGCTCCCTTGGGCGCGGATTATCGCTTAACCCGTAGGCCATGGATAACAGTTTATCGGTTGTATTGCCCATGGCGGATACCACCACCACCAGCTTTACACCGGTCTGTTTTCTTTCCTTTATCCTTTTTGCCACTTCTTTTATTTTTTCCAGGTCTTTCACCGAAGAGCCGCCGTATTTTTGTACTACAATATCCATTGCATCACATCCTTGTCCAGTATAGTATTGAAAAAAGCCACCGACCGCAGTAACTGCAATCGATGGCTAGCGTACCGACGGGTTTATTCTCTTAAATCTTTCATTATTATTGTTTTATCTTTTGTGGACTGGTCAACGCGCTTTATCGGTTTGGCCGGTGTTCCGGCCACAACCGTTTCCGGCTCCACGTCCTTGGTTACCACCGAACCCGCAGCCACTACCGCGCCTTTTCCTATCCTGACCCCTTCCAGTATTACCGCATTGGCGCCGATAAGGACATCATCCTCTATAATGACGGGGGTGCTGCTGGGGGGTTCCAGGACACCGGCAATTACAGCCCCGGCTCCCACGTGCACGTTTTTCCCGACTATTCCCCGGGCGCCTATTACGGCGTTCATATCTATCATGGCACCTTCTCCTATATCAGCACCTATGTTGATTACCGCCCCCATCATAATTACCGCGCCTTTGCCTATCTTTACCCTGTCCCTTATAACGGCACCGGGCTCAATACGGGCGTCTATGTTTTTTAAGTCCAAAAGGGGTATCGCCGAGTTTCTTCGGTCACATTCCAAGTGGTATTTCCTGATTCTCTGACCGCAGCTCTCCAATAGTTTTGCAAACCCTGCATATTCGCCTACTGCAATCCAGAAATTATTGCTTCCGTACAGCTGCAGGTTCTCCGCCTCAACTCCCTCCAGCTCACCGTCGATATAGGCCTTCACGGGAGTGGTTTTTACAGCGTTTTTTATAAAAGCGGCAATTTTATACGGGTCATTGAGGTCATCCTCGCGGCAGCAGCAGTATTGGGTGCCTGCAACATCTTCCCGGCAGCTGCATCCTCCGCTATTGCATGCGTCCTTTGTCATTTGTGCATCCGTCCTTTCCGTCTCTATGTCGTTATGATAGAATACTGTCCATATTGTACAGCCCGGGTTTTTGCGCGGTAATAAACCGGGCGGCCCTTAGAGCCCCGAGGGCGAAAATTCTGCGGGATAGGGCCAGGTGCCTTATCTCAATAATTTCGTCCGGTCCTGCAAATAGTACGCTGTGTTCCCCCGGCATTGTTCCGCCCCGTATTGCGTGAATTCCTATCTCGTTTTGCTGCCTTTTTTCCGACTGCGGGGTCCTCCCGTATACAAACTCCCTGTTTTGGTCCAACGTTTCTTTTATGGCCTTTGCCAGCATAAGAGCTGTGCCGCTGGGAGCGTCGGCTTTCTGGTTGTGATGAAACTCGGTTATTTCTATGTCAAAACCCTCGGACAGCACCGAGGCTACCCTGCAGCAGATGTCCTTGACCAGGTTGACACCCAGCGACATATTGGCGGTATGGAAAACCGGCACCGTTTTTGCCGCCCGCTCCAGCAGCTTTGTATGTTCTCTGCCCAGGCCGGTGGTCGCAACCATAAGCGCCGTCTTTGTCCTTTCGGCGTAAGATACCAGCGCGGGTATGGATTCCGGCCGGGAAAAATCTATTATAAGGTCTGCACTGCCTTCGAACATGTCAATGTTTTCAAAAACGGGGTACCCATAGGGGCTGGGCTGGGTGTTTTTGTCTATGCCGGCCACTATTTGGATATCGGATGTCTTTGATACTTCCTCCGAAACCACCCTTCCCATTTTACCGTTACAACCGTTCAATATGGCTTTTATCATGCCCTTACCCCCTCAGAGTAAATCCATAGTCCACCAGCGTCTTTTTGAGGAATTCAAGATTTTGGTCGGTCATGGTGGTAAGGGGCAGTCTCAGCTTGCCCACGTTGTAACCCAGAAGGTTCATGGCTGTTTTTACCGGTATCGGGTTAACCTCGCAGAACAGGGCCTTGAATATGGGCATAATCTTAAGCTGCAGTTCCTTGCTTTTTTGTACGTCGCCCTCAAGGTAGGAGGCCACCATGTCGTGCATTTCTTCCGGTATTATGTTTGCGGTCACCGATATAACTCCCTTGCCGCCGAGGGACAAAAGGGGCACCACCTGGTCGTCGTTCCCGGAGTAAAGGTCTAATTTATCCCCGCACAGGTACGCGGTCTCTGCAATCTGGGTAAAGTTTCCGCTGGCTTCCTTAATCCCTGATATGTTTTTGTGTTCGCACAGTTTGTGGAGAGTATCCGGCGTAATGTTCATACCGGTTCTTCCGGGTACGTTGTAAATTATTATGGGGATGTCAATACTGTCCGCTACGGCGGTGAAATGCTCCACCAGCCCTTTCTGGGTTGATTTGTTGTAATACGGTGTGATGACCAAGACAGCATCCGCCCCGACTTCCTGGGCGTATTGGCTCCTCTTTATGGTTTTGGCGGTATCGTTTGTTCCGGTGCCTGCTATCACCGGTATTCTCTTGTCGGTCTTTTCCACGGTGTACTTTATGGCTGCCCTAAGCTCTTCCTCGGTCATCGTGGACGCTTCTCCCGTGGTGCCGCAGATTATGATGGCATCTGTCTTGCGCTCAACATGCATATCGATGAGTTCGCCGAGCTTTTGAAAGTCTATACCGTCTTCCGTAAAGGGAGTTACAATGGCAACTCCTGATCCGGTAAATACTGACATAAGATCATCCTCCTATTTTTGCTGATTAAACAGCTTTATATTTTTAAAACATTTTTTCCGGGTTTAAGTGATGCCGTGCCGAGAAACGGTTTTTCACAATACTTTTGTTCGCCTGCGTTAGTTTTTACCGATAACCAGTTCCGCAATCTGCACCGCATTTGTGGCGGCACCTTTTCTGACGTTGTCCGCCACCACCCAGAGGTTTACGCCGCTTTTTACGCTCTCATCCCTTCTAATGCGGCCTACGTACACCAGGTCGGTATCGGCGGCAACCGTTGCCAGCGGATACAGGTTGCTGCACGGGTCGTCCATCACTTTTATCCCGGGGCTTTTTCCAAGGAGCTCTTTGAGGTCCTCCAAGTCGAAGTCCTTTTTCAGCTCCACGTTGACCGATTCGCTGTGGCACTTTTCCACGGGCACCCTGACGGTGGTTGCCGTTATCCTCATTGTGTCGTCTCCCAGTATCTTCCGTGTCTCGTCAATCATCTTCATTTCTTCCTTGGTATATCCGTTATCGAGGAACACGTCTATATGGGGCAGGCAGTTGTTGACTATCGGATGGGGATACAGGGACGGTCCTTTACCCGCCAGCCCGTCGGTCAAGTCCTTAATCCCTTTGTAACCCGAACCGGAGACCGCCTGGTAGGTGGAGAAAACCACCCTTTCTACTCCATACCTGTCCTGAAGGGGTTTTAGTACCACCACCGCCTGGATGGTGGAGCAGTTGGGATTTGCTATGATACCCTTATGTTTTTTTACTTCCTGGGGGTTTACCTCCGGGACCACCAGCGGTACGTCCTTATCCATTCTCCAGGCGCTGCTGTTGTCCACCACCACTACTCCCTTCGAAGCGGCTATGGGCGCATACTTTTTGCTTATTTCCCCGCCGGCGGAAAAGAGTGCCAGGTCTATGCCCCTGTCGAAGGAATCTTCCCCCAGTTTTTCCACAAGGTATTCTTTTCCTTTGAATTCAAGGGTTTTGCCCTCCGACCTGCCGGATGCAAAAAGGTAAAGTTCACCCACCGGGAAGTCCCGTTCCTCCAGTACCTTGAGGAATGTCCTACCCACCATTCCTGTTGCTCCTACGATTGCTACCCTGAAACCTTTCAAGTCCTCTCCTCCTCAAGAAAAGTTTTCCTTAATACAATAATATTATGTAAGGAAACGTTTTATATTTATAAAGCTATAAAAAAGCCGACACCTATAGGCGCCGGCAGATGTCATAACCACACAGGCCTACTGTTTGTGCAGGCCTTACTTGTGGTAGCGCTCCACCGGATACGGTGACAGTTATCCGGCTGTTAACCGGATACCCAGGCAGCACTCCGAGGGAGGGGTACCGCCTTCGGCATTTTTCCCTTTCGATATCCTTCAACGGAGTCCCTCCTCCTTAGGATACTTACTGATGAAAGATGCGCCTCTACCAATTCTTTATTAATTTTAACTATGATAACATTATCCAGGCTGTTTGTCAATGAATTGAATGCCTATTGTCCGTCCCGCAGGTATTGTTTTATCGGACGGGGAATGGTATATTTTACTTAACAAAAACACGGCAGCGGGAGGAGTTGTGCCTTGATTAAAGCCAGAAAAGCTGTGGAAGGCCTGAAAGAGGATGTAATACGTTTGCGAAGAAAGCTTCATTCAAATCCCGAAAGGGGCTTGGAGGAGTATGAAACCTCCCGCACCCTCCGGGAATATTTTGAAGGGTTGGGAGCACGGGTAAGGACCGACCTGTTTGGGACGGCGGTTATCGTGGATATAGCCGGAAAGGAGGGGGACAGGTGCTACGCTTTCAGGGCGGATATGGACGCCCTTCCGGTGGAGGAGCGAACCGGTCTGCCCTTTTCTTCTGCGAAAAAGGGCATGATGCATGCCTGTGGGCATGACGGTCATATGGCGGTGCTGGCCGGCTTTGGCAGGTATCTACTGCAGAACAGGGAAAGTCTTACGCAAAACGTGCGGCTTATATTCCAGCCGGCGGAGGAAGGCCCGGGAGGAGCCCTGCCCCTTGTGAAGGCCGGAGTGCTGGAGAACCCCAAGGTGGACGGTATATTCGGGCTTCACCTTTACCCGGAGCTGGAGGAGGGCAGGATAGGTTCAAGGCCGGGGCCAATGATGGCCCAGACCGAGGAGGTATACATAGACGTATTCGGTCAGGGCTGTCACGGCGCGCAGCCCCACAAGGGCAGGGATGCAGTGGTGGCGGCGGGTCACATAATTGTCGCCTGCCAGACCATAGTAAGCAGGTCGGTAAGTCCCATGGAGGCTGCGGTATTTACCATCGGCAGGGTGGACGCCGGGGAACGCCTTAACGTGGTGGCAGGAAGCGCACGGCTGGAGGGTACCATGAGGACCTTCAGGGAAGAGGACTACAACATAGTAAAGGATAGGATTATAACCATTACCAAGGGGATAGGCCGGGCCTTTGGCTGTGAAACCAGGGTGGGGTTTGGCAACGGGCTTCCGGCGGTGGTGAATGACAAAGGGCTGTTCGATTTATTATGTGACGCTGCCGGGGATAAGGATTTGGAAATAATAAACCCGGTAATGCTGGCGGAGGACTTTTCCTACTACCAGAGGGAGGTACCGGGCGTATTTTTCATGCTGGGTACAAGGAACGAGAAAAAGGGGTACGTGCACCCCCTCCACAGCTGTTATTTCAATTTCAACGAGGACGTATTGTCCGTTGGTATAGAAATGTTTGTAAGGATATTGGAAAGACTGGGGGCGTTCAGTCAATCTCCTCCAGATGGCTGCTGAGCTTTTTCAGCAGGATGTAAAGCAGCTTTTTTTCAAGTTCTGTCATATCGGCGGCTTCCAACAGTCCCTTTGGGCCGCCGGACAGTATGGCGGACCTCAGCTCCCGGCCTTGCCGCGTGAGGTTTATAAAGGACTTTCTTTTGTCATCCTTGGACTCTGCCCTCTCTATGAGGCCCTTTTGCTCCAAGGCATTCAAGGCTCCCGAAAGGGTGCTTTTGCTGAGACCGGTTTCCTTTGCAATCCTGGTATGGGTATAGAACAAGTCCCGGTCTATGACGGATATCACTGCCGACTGGTTGGGGGAAAGGCCCAGAGAATCAAAAGAGTATTTTTCCATGGCATCCGCCCGGATATGTATCCTTTTTATGACCTTTAGTATTTCGTCCCACATTTCCGAATCACCCATAGGACGTGGCCTCCCTTGACAGTTCGGTATGGAACCATTATATTTCCAATACCTGGATTTGTCAACACTTTGAAACGACAAGCGATTTAAAGGATATGCGGACGTCTTATAGAATAATAATTTATAAAGGCTATTGTAGGAAGGGGAAGGGTATAGTTGCACAAAGAAAACCCGGTTACGCTTCTTGGTATAAACACGGTTTTCCTGGTGACGGCGGTGCTGCTTATCACGCTGGGGTATTACCTGCAGGCAAAAAACATATACGCGGGGTTGTTAATAACCGAGCTTGTAATTATTCCGCTGCCGGCTTTCATGTATATAAAATGGAAGGGTATTAGCGCAAAGGAGGCCTTCCGATTTAACTGGATAAGCCTTTCCACGCTTTGGAAATGTGCCCTTATAACTCTTTGCGTATACCCGGTGGGGCTGTTTTTGAACTTGCTGGGCAGCCTTGTCCTGGACATGCTGGGAGAACCGCTGCCGCTGCATATACCGGTGGCGGAAAGCGGAAGGGAATACATTAAAAATATACTTGTCATCGCCTTTGCCGCCGGGGTGGGCGAGGAGCTTTTTTTTAGGGGCTTTTTGTTGAAAGGATATGAATGGCTGGGCGAGAGGAAAGCCGTAATATATTCCGCAATACTCTTTGGTATTTTTCATTTCAATATTCAGAACTTCGTAGGACCGGCTTTTCTCGGGATTGTTTTTGCAGTTATGTCGATAAAAACCGGATCGGTGGCCGCTCCCGTTGTCGGACACTTTATCAACAATGCGGTTTCGGTAACTTTCATGTTTATTGCAGGCTTGACGACGGATACGGCAGTACAAGGCATGGAGGGCAATCTCACCTCCGGAGTGATGGCTTCAAGTGTTGCATTCTGGGGCATCCTTGCCCTTGCGGGAGGAATTACCGCGCTACGGCTTTTCAGGGGACTGGAGAGCCGGCGCCCGGAAGTGGTGCCGGGTAAAACCTATGTTACCGATTTTATTCCGGTTATGGTCACGGTGTTTTTATTTGTCGTCATTTGCGCAGGCCAGCTGATGCTGATAATGGGGTAGTGCCTTCGGCAATTCTTCTACATATTTTTGCGTCCTTGACAGCATAATAGGGATTGAAGGAGGGATACCCATGGCATCTTCAGCAAAGTCCAAGGGAAAGAAGTCAAAGAAGAAAAAGCCGGGGGACGGGCTCAAATATGAAATCGCCCGGGAACTGGGCCTGGGAGAAAAGGTGGACAGAGAGGGGTGGGGAGGCCTGACCGCCGCCGAAACGGGCAGAATCGGCGGCATAATAACCACCAGGAAAAGGGCGCAAAAAGAACAAAAGATGCAAAAAGACGCGTAGAGGGATAGGTTTTTCTATTCCTCTTTTAATGCTTTTTGCCTTTCTCCAAATCCATACAGCTTTGCATACGGCGGCTTGCAAAAGGAAAAGTTTAAAAGCATATTAAAAGGAGCAAGTGGATAAACTAATTTTAAAAAAGTATACCTATAAAGCCCCGTACAGCCAGGTGTTTCGGGAGATGATAAAATTGGTTTATTATGATAAATTTTGTTGTGCAGGGGATTTTGTTTGACATTGCAGAGTGCAGTGTGATAAACTCTTTGTAGTAGCTGGAAGGCTATGTCACATTCAGGTTTTTTAGGAGGAATGCATTAAATGGAAAAAGGTAAAGTAAAATGGTTCAACGCTGAGAAGGGTTACGGTTTCATAGAAAGGGAAAACGGTGAAGATGTTTTCGTTCACTTCTCAGCCATCGAGATGGAGGGTTTCAAAACCCTGGAGGAAGGCCAGGAAGTAAATTTTGAGATTGTACAGGGAGCTAAGGGACCTCAGGCTGCAAATGTTCAGAGAGTTTAACATAATGGTTAACTTTTGCATTTGATAGCGGCAATAAACCTCGTCAACCGACGGGGTTTTATCATTATCCGGGAGGGATATTGAATGGATTATGCGGTCAGAGCCATGAACAAAACGGGACATGTAAGGGCTATTGCCTCGGTAACCACCGGCCTGGTGGGAGAGGCGGCGAAACTGCACCGGTGCTCGCCGACCGCTGCGGCAGCCCTTGGCAGGAGCCTGACGGCGGCGGCCATAACAGGCC
>Ga0116180_1004173_pt1 | contig 10596 bp, 19 predicted proteins | sample AD_UKC073_MetaG_FD_89804 | JGI IMG/M metagenome (GOLD analysis project Ga0116180, IMG submission 89804) | Active sludge microbial communities of municipal wastewater-treating anaerobic digesters from USA - AD_UKC073_MetaG | ecosystem: Engineered > Bioreactor > Anaerobic > Digestate | place: USA... | reverse complement strand
CAAGCATGGGATTCAATCCAATAGTTAAAACTGATGACGCTGTCGATTGTATTGTGTTCCGCCATCGAGTTTCTGATGATCCGGAAGAGCGGATTGTAACAGAAATTTTGCCGCCGCCTGGTTATGTGTACAGCAAAACAAATGTCCCCATACAAGACAGAAGAGTGTTTATTATCACCCACAAAACAGACAGTACAACACCAGCAGTAAGTTACGAAGAATGTACGCCTTATGAAGAGCCGGAAATGGAGATCCCATTACCGACAATAAATCGTGAAGTGTATTCAGCACCAATGAAAATAAGACCGTATAAGAATCTAAGCGGTAAGCGCATTTGGGCTAAAAATAAAAACTACAATCCTGGTTATCTGGATTATTTCGCTGAACAGTATGAACAGATTCCAGCCGGCGGGATAATAGGCGGTTTGCATTATGTCAGAAAACACACGGGGACTGATGATAAATTTTCGCTTATTTTCCCTGGTCGACGCGATATAAATTACACAGTAACAGGCGAATATAATGACGTGGTATATGACAGAAAAGAAGTGTACGTTGTGTTGACAGATCTAAAACCGGGAACAAAGGATTACATACCTGACCTGGTTAATGTCGAGTACTCTAAAGCGGTTGAAATATGCAATGCACTCGATATTGAATTGCGCATATGTGGTTTTAGAGAGTGGTTTGTTTCCCCGGGGGGTAAACGGTTTATTGTGTCACAATTCCCTTCCCCCGCTTCACCATATTTCCCGTTTGTGCTTCAGAAAATAAGGCGAATTTACGTGTTGCTTAATATAGACGCGCCAAGTTTACGGTGTTACGATTATTACGTGCTCTGATCTTCAGTCTCTCTCATGGGGAAGTAGTTATTCAGGTACAATTCCCCCGTGATGGTATGCAGGGTAGCCAACCAGACGTTACGCCCATTCACGCAGGCGTCAACATACCACGTCTTATCCTCTTCGCTGTAATAAAGCTGGAGCAGTATGTCGTGCTTTTGGCAATACTGCAGCATCTTACGCCCGTATTCCGTTTTGTTCAGTATTGATTCTGGTGTTTCTTTACGCATAATAGATATCCTCTTGTTGTATGATCATGTCGCCTGCACACACATAGCGGCATGATTCAGAGGTTGATTCACTTATTGGTAGCATTTTGACAATGACTATACCGCCCGGAAAGAGCCGCTCCTCAAACATAATCCCAATGCCCGGTTGTACTTCTTCATTGCCATACTCATCAAAGAAGTTGACGAATATATATTCACCACGTGATTCTTTTATGCCGTAGCAGAATATCATTTTGAATTCCTCCAGACGCGGTAAAAGCTTATCTTGCGAAGCTTATCCCCCATGAACGTTATTATTTGCGGTGACTCATAAACGATTTTGCCGGGCTTCTTATTCAGCAGTATCTGCTTTGGCGCATAGACACAGCCATTTCTGACGTACAGAATGCCTGATTCGCCGTTATCTTCATATCGAAAAAAGCTATTGTCGCTGCAGTTGAGTATAATCATTCGCATGCACTTATCTATCAGAGATTGTATAAAACCGTTTGGTGTTGTCCAGTCCCTTAATTTATAAGCACGCGCAACATCAAGCACCATTGCCCCTGTTAGACACCACCGCCCTGCTAGATCACCGCTTATTTCACCGTCCCCCCCAAGGCAAATAAAGTGTTTTTTCTCTTCTGTTGGCTTGTTTGTGAAACACAGCAGCGTTGTCCCGGGTATATAGAATGTTATCCCGGATTTGTACACGAATTCCTTTACTTCACCATAATTTGTTTTCATTGCTTATCACCCTTCTTGTTATAACAAGCGTTTTGCCGTCATCCACGGCAAACCACTTGCCGTCTTTTAAGTATACTGCGCATTCTCTTCTTATCGGTATATCAGACACTGTGCTCTTATACGGACCCATATAAGAGCATTTAAATACTATGGGTTTTTCCAGTATATAGGCTTTAATCCATTGCCCTTTGAAATCATCTTCTTCGCTGTAGGCGTCATATATTGCGCATTCCCCGCGCCCAATCATGATATGATAGACGCGGGGCAGGATCTTATCACCAGATGGCGTAATTATCCCGGCTGCATCAGCAGTCCCAAGCATTTTGTTCACTAGGGATGACATGTATTCAAACACGCCGCTATTTTCATCCCCTTGTGTAACACCCTTAATAAGCACAATACTCAATGGGGTATATTTTATTGTGTCTTTTCCGTTGTTCACCTCGATGTTCATAACCAAACTCCTTATTAATGCCATTACTCTCTCGATTTTGCATTCATACTGTATTTGTATACATATTCAGCGCCATATTCATCCACTACGACGACACAGTGGAGGCCTTTTATAATGGTGTGCTTCACTATATTGCCGCTGTGATATTTGGGCGGTTCAATCAGCATAAGCGGCTGAATGCGTGAAGCGTCAAGAAACTCATCATTCATATACACGATACCATCAATGACCCGCATGATGTTGAAGTACCCAAACTCAACATTACCAGAAACAATCAGCCAACCGTATTGCGGTAGTGTTATGAATGTGAACTTCCCCGTTCTATAGATTGGTGCAAGTTTTCCATTGAATTCACCATTACACACTTCACACTGAAGATAATTAAATGGCGAATCGCAATCAAGAGAAACACTGTCAACAATGGGCGGGGTAATACCGGGCGTCCCGACAAACATCGGAATGTTGCTGCTTTCTGTAAAGCAGCCAATGTCATTTATTCTGTATCCAAACGGTATTACGCGCCAAACAGGCTTGAACTGTATCATGTTACAGCACTCATCATACATTCTAATTTTCATTTCTCTTTCTCCTCCATAGCCCATATCAGGGCATAGATTTTATCGACATTGAGCACCCATACTGGAGTGCTCTCCACATACAGGACGGTATACTCATTCCTCATCGTAAAACGGAAGGGATCCGCTTCGCCGATAAGCGTCCCCCTTAATGTCCCTTTTCGGACCTTCCTATTCCTGCATGCATCTTTTACAATCCTCTTGGCGTATCCCTCCGGATCGCCCGCCGCCATGTCGTGGAAAAGTTTGGACCGTTCGAGATCTTCCCCTTCAAGAACGCAGGTCGGGACAATCCGGATTATGTTGTCGAAATACTTCTCAACAACACCCTCTGGTGTTGCAATGATATGGACCACACCCGGTTGCACCTTTTTTTTCTTGGCGATTTCAAGTACGTTCATTGCTTCACCCTTTCAATGCCTTCCAGAAATCTTCGTTCTGTTCACCATAAATTTCAGAGTCCACATTCCTGGCATGTGTAATTGCTTCGGTCAACATCTCGTTTAAGATCTCTTCGTACATTTTCCTTTTCCTTTCCTTTTCTACAGAGCACCGCGCTCTGTTCTGTTGCTATTGTATCACAAAGAAAATCAAAAGTCAAGTCTTTTTTTTGATTTTTTTGTTTATTCAACTGTCAAAGAAATTATACCACAAAAGCAAAAAAAATCACCATTGCGTTAATTCTTTTGGTGGTGCTGTAGCCTCCACAACAAGCCGGTCATAGCCATTCTCGTTCCGTACAGCAATTTCAACACGCCCGTCACGTGATGATGATTTCATCTCAAACATAAAGCCTTCAACACTGATTTTTATATGCTCTATGCCGTGACTGTTGAGTAAACCAGAAAGCGGCAACACAGCCCACTTATTCAGTTTGCCGTCAGTGATTGTACTGCTCTTTATGGCTGAAATTAAGTCATCAGCAAATTTGCTTGTGTGATACATAATGTTATCCCTCTTTTTCCAGATACTCCACATATGATTATTTTCATCACTGCTTACCCTGATCTGTTGGAATCATCTCAATCGCTTTACCTATGGTCATGTCATGCAATGGAAGAGTAGCGGCGATATCATTCGGTAAATTCCGATACAGAAAGACAGCAACGCCATGTTGCCCGTCTGTCCTTGACAAAATAAGCCGCCCGTTAACATAATCGACAGTTACCGGGCAATCATTGCCCCAAATTTCTCTCAACACCGAAAAGAAAGAATTGATATTCATAAGTCATGCCCTTTTGTTTTTAATATGTTTCCTTATTTTAGCTACATTCCCCTTCGGTTAATAATCCCTCACTGACAAAAGCGTCGTGGACTGCTGTTGTCGGATATATGCTTCCCTTGCGGTATATGTATTTGCCTGTTGCGCTTTGTATATACCCCTTTTCCGACATTATGTCTTTGAATTGATTTCTCAATTCCAGTACGCGCTTATTGAGTCGCATGTATTCGCCGACCGTATCATTCGAATTGAATACGGGGCATGATACATTGTAGCCGCAGTAGTTGCAGTAAGCCCCGGGTCTGAATTCGAATTGCGCAGCCTCTCTTATGGCGCGCATTATGCCAAGAAGATATTTCTCCACCGTTTCGACAGTATACGTGTAAGTTTTTGTCTTATTGGGACTGATGAATATCACGCTTCTGCATGACCCTAATTCACTGGTTACCGCATAAAAATATACCGCGCCTTGAAGAGCGTTTTTCTCTGATAAGCCTGTGCTCTTGAAGTCAACGACATCATACACGCCATCTGATCTCTTTAATATGAGATCCGGCTTGGCTATCCACTCTTCCCCGCCGAAAGAAAAGTCTATTCTTCTTTCGATGTAATGTTCCTCCACATCAGAGTCCAGAAAATTCACAAGTTCAAACGCTATCATACCGGCTGTGCTGTCAGTGTCTATACACAGCTTGTCGGACAATATGCCCTCAATATATTTGTGTACGATACGACCGCGCGATTCGCGCTCTTCACAAGGCGCATTATCGATATAGCGAAGTTTATATCTACCAGGACACTCAAGAAAGGACATTATTTTTGAGTAAGACATTTTTCCGCTATGCATTGAGACCTTCTCCTATGAGTTTTATTTGCGCGCCATTTATTCTGTGGAATGTTGGATATCTCATACACCAGTCTGTCGGTTCCGGTGAAAGCAGCGACCTGCTTATACACTCAAGGCGGAAAGCGTTTCTTATTTGCGTTTGCAGTGGTGTCATAGTGACAAACGCGTCAGCCCAACGGGCAAAATTACTTGAGCCGCTAGCCCTGTCTATCATGCTCTTTGCGCCTGGTAATCCCTTAGCGAAGTGGTGTACCAATATTACGGCGCATTTTGTGTTGACTATCATCCGGTCGATTTTGTTAAGAAAGCTTTTTGTGACTGATGAATCTGATTCATCCCCATCCAGTATCAGATATATCGGGTCAATGATAACCACCTCATAATTGCGCCTTTTATTAACCGCATATATTGCATCAAGAACTTCTTTGCCGCTGTTGTATGTTCCCCTCAAATTCCATATATCTACGCATCTGCAATCGACACCGCCAAGAAACAGATCATCACATCTTTGCTTCATTGTGTATGTGTCGATTTCTAGATTGACATACAGCACATTGCTTGATTTGCATTTCATGTTATACCACGTTTCACCGTTGCTTAAAGCGGCAGCCAACCAGAGCATGCTCATTGATTTGCCTATCTTTGCCGACCCGCTTATGATTGCCTTTTGTCCGCAACGCATAAGCCCGTCGATGAGTACCGGAACGGGCTGTATGACCGCGTAGCTTCCGTATGCTCTTGGCGCGCCAACCTTAGCTATTGATGGCGGTAGGCTATGCCTAAGCATAAATTCATCAAAGTCCATAACTTCTTCGCTGATATACACTACTTCTATGCCGGATTCACCGCGCATGGTAAATGGCAATCTGCTTAATCTTGAGGGATTTTTACATGCCCTGTCTATCTTATATCCGCGCTTAGTTATGAAATCATGCAACTCATGCACGCGCGCTTTATATTCAGCTATGCTGTTCAAACCAACGCGGCATATTATGTGAATACTTTTCCTTCCGCTGTAGTATGCCGCTACAGCTATTGGCTTCAGCAACTCCAGAAGCTCGAATTGCCTGTCCAATTCTTCCTCATCGCATTCTATAAGTGTGTTGACGGGAAATTCGACATCCGCGTCACTCTTGCCGTGTGTCGGATTGATTCTGTAGAAATATTCGCAATCATCTTTTTCACTGCTGATTGATTTATTGATCAGAAATTCTACAAAAGCGTCAAATGAAACATAACGTTCGCTGAAACTGTTGCCGCGCTTTTCAACTATGGCTATGGAATCGGTATCAACAAAAATCCGTGAAGCGAATTTCGCCGGGTCTTGCTCAACCGGCGTTACGCGCTTTAACGCGCTTGCTATAGTCCTGTCAACTTCACCAGGCGGCAAGCCATCAACGTTTATAGCCTTTTCCCGTATCTTCTGAAGCAGCGTATTGTCATAGCCGTACTTGGCGACTGTAACAAACAGCGCGTTGTTTCTGTTGCCTTCCGGTATTTTATTTTCAAGATACCACATCGTCTTCCCCAATGTCGTATTTTTGCCCTGCTTTTTCCAGAGCGACGATGCAACCGATAAAAGCGTCCACCATATTAGTCGTCGCGTCAGCAGGCAAGATGTGTTTGTATCGTTCTATGCATTCTTCTTTCATTTGTTCTTTGGGTTTGCCAACATGTCCTGTTCTTTTCTTGATTGTCTGGACATAGATGGGTATCACTTCCGTACCATTCTCAAATGCGCACTTCAGAATTATGCCTTCGTAAGCACCGTACTGATGTGCCGCGGCCGTACCCAAGTGCCTGTTCACTTTTTCATACGCAATAAGATCCCATTTGTTTGATTTTACTAATTTCTCAAACTCGTAGTATCTTTCCCCCAAGTCGTACGGTAGATTCTTTTCGCCTATTATCCAACCATCGCCGGGTGTATGTACTGCATATCCGCTGTTGCGACCTGTGTCAAAAAAGATCACTTTCATGTGTTTGAAGTCCCTGAAGTTTACGCCCGTATAAGAGCGTTTGTAATTCTTCAGAGTCTTCGCAACATACAATTCCCATATGCTGTGACGGGTAGAGATAAGACGCGTCTTTCACGTGTTTTGCCACAGTACGCATGACGCCTATATTTTTATGCTCCACCGTGTCTATCCACACCCTGGTTAATATGAAGTAGCCTGCTTTAATTTTAAAGAGCGGGTGTGATTCCCGCACATGCCACGCGATATCTTCAGCCGGTACCGGTCTGAAACATGCATGTATAGAGTGCATCAGCATACGCCATCCACCATGCGCAAATCGAGAATGTACGAGTGTGTGTACCCGTTCTTTTCCCGCTTATCTGCTGTGACCATTACACCCATGCCAAGCGTACAGGAATTAAGCACATCGAATGTAGCGATACCACAGCTGTTTACCGGGGGATTCTTTGTGTACTCTTTAGCTTTTTCGTACAGGTCAGGACGAGCTTTCAGAATCGTGGAAATCATCCGGGCAAGACGCTTGTTGATCGTGCCATCTGGAAACCGGACAGAATTTTCGCAATAATACGTACGACCGTCAATGTCCAGATAGAACTTCACGCGCGGGAATGGCTGGTCGTAATACCTGACGCATTTCAGCATACACTCGTACGCGCCCGTTTCCAGCGGTAATGCTACATCATCATTCTGCTGTTCGATGAACTCAAGAAATTCGTCATGCATTGGCTTTTCCTCCATTGTTGATGGTGTCCTCTAATTGCTTCACATATTCACTGAATTTTTCTGGTGTCATTTCCATTTCGACACCGCCAAGCAGCACATCTTTTGTGACCAGCATGCCGCTGTCTTCGGATGTTGTGTATATTCTTTTCTGTGTCTTCTTCTCTACTGTCCTGATCTGACCATCCACCCTTACGCTCTTCAGAATTTTTTCCCGCAACAACACGCCTATCACATCACACTGCTTCTCAAGTATGGTAAGCACACCCGTTTTGCCTGTACTCAACGCTGGAGAGTAGGTGATGCGCTTGTACACTTCGCCATTCTCATTCAACTCTGTCGATTCGTCACGCGCTATATTTGCCGTCATCACGACAGTCTTGTCCACAGCGCGCAACATGTAGATGAGATCATTCATCTCATCACTTCTCAAAACATACCGTTCACCAAAATTATTATTTGGTGAAACGGATTTAGCATAGCTTTCGATATGCCTGGCAAGCGCGTCTATGGAATCAATCACAATGCGCTTTTTGTTACTGTTCTTCACTGCTTCTGTTATTGTCTTTTTGCTGTACTGCAGAATAGTGATGTCGGCTGTTGGTACACGACCTTCTGTATCGATGTAAAAAACGTCTTCAAGTGCTTTGGCGCATGTTGTTTTACCCGCGCCCGGTTCACCGTAGATCAGTATTATTGGTTTCATTTTGCGATTCCTTAATGCGTTGAGCCCAAACTATTCTACCTGCCTGACGCCCGCGCTCTGACCCGAAGCGAACCCAAAACGCATCCCTATATTGAGCCGAATCGAACAGCTTCTTGTAATACTTATATTGCGCGTACGTGTCTTTTATGCGCCAGGTTTTCGTCGGAACTTTGGCGTCGCCGAAGTCGAAATTGACAAACAGCACATCGTGTTCCCCATCCTGAAATTTAAATTTCTTTATTGAGTGACTTACGTAATTGACCTTGTACTTCATACTGTATTTGATCTCCCTTGCTTTGTGTTTTGATATTCCATAGTTCTGCGCGATATCCTTTATTGTCATAAACTTCAAATCTTCCACATCAAGCAACTCGTAGTTGTGTTTTACACAACTAGGCTGTGTGTCGGCAAACACCCTTTCAGCGATATCTTCACGAGCGCGTTTTCTCCACATGCGCGATCTAAAGAAGCGCGCGTACTTGCGGATAACACAATCCGGCGCATTGTTCGGAAAGTACTTCGTGAACCAAATGTAAAAATCACCACAGTAATCTGCTCCAAGTTCCCTTTTGCCTATTTCATAAACACGTATGAGATATTCAGACATCTTTAATGCGCCTTTTCACTGAAAATCTTACCCTACATTTGTCCGCTAAACCGTGATAATGTAAATCACCTATTTTGTGTAGTGGCATAACGCTTTTGCCCGTATCTTTTCTGTATTGTTTATACACTGATCTTATTCTGCCGCAATCTTCCGTGTCGCTTTTGGAAATTATATCCTCCAGCTGCTTCTTGCTTACATAACCGCATACGTATAACTTCTCGTCTTTTGTTATGACGAAAGAACGCTTAAGCTTAACGCTACGCGTATCAAGCTTGGCTATTTTATTCAGCACTATATGGTCACCTAAATACAGGCTACCAGATTCATAAAACACGGATATCATCCTCTTCTCTCTGCAAAGATGAAAATCTCTGTTTATTGCCAAGATAACCCGATATATCAACCCTTAAAATAATTATACCACATTGAGTTAAAACAGCGGTGTTTTCTTCTTCTTTTATGTACAGTGTGTACCCGTGCTTGTGTATGATCTTAGAGTTTGTCGATATGGCTTCGTACAGCATATCGTCCAGAAGATCCCTTAATGTTTCGTACACTACAATCACCCTATAAACACAGGGACAGCACGCCCCTTAACACCTATCTCGACTGATCTTCCGACAGGGTAATCTTCAACTATATAGCCAGGCACAACAACACGCTTTACGATTCCGCATTCCGTGCTAACCGGCTCGACAAGCATGATTGTTCTTTTGGTCTTTTCATTATACTCGTATCCCTTTACGTGTGTTTTATAAAGCGTAGGCGCGGGCTTGACCGCGAAGACATTGTATTCATCGCGTATAACAACGCCATCACACGGAATGTTTGCGCAAAAGTTAGTCCTGTTTTTCACATGCTCCAACATCATCATCACTTCATTAACAACAGCACCTCTGTCTTTGATTTTTCTTGTCGGAACATACTTGATTTTATTGTCCTTGAAATATGTCATCTTTTCCTGGTATGTAGCCCCTTCAATTTTTACGTCCCATGCAAGAAAATTTAATTGTGTGGAGCAATTTGCAATTGCTGATGTCACGGCAGCGCGCGGGTGCTTAAAGCCATTCGCCGCTTCGTACGTGGCAAACAATTCGCCAAATACCTCTTTGTCAGCATTGGGCAAATCGCTTATATTGTACACACAATGCGATATGTCAGCGTTTTTAGTTTTAAGTGTGTACAAATTGTTATTTCTTTTAACAGCCATCCAGTACCCGTCTATCTTCCATTGCAGATAGATAGGTCCGGCTGTCTGAAACTTAATCATTGGCTCGAGTTCCCTAATTCCAATCTTCATTACTTGCATTGCCTGATCCTTCTAAATCAGTATAACACATATCCCCCTGTTATTCTTCCAAAATTGTTAAAAAAAATTGCGATTGACATTTTTTTGTCATGAAGCACAGCGACATACATTTCACCACACACATACAGACCGTTCCTGAGTGTCCTCAATTCATTTTCACCCGGCATTTTCGACAGTTTTGGGAAATTCATTTTTCTTCTCCATTTTCTGTTGAATATTTGAGAGCAGAGTACAAAGAGATGAATGCATAAGCCGCAACATATGTCGACGTGGTACAATTGGGAATGTACAGCCATGCCATTTTTTACTCCTTTGTTGCTGATTTTATACTAGCAATTATCATGCCAAGTTGCCCCAATATAATAAAAAAATTTTAAGT
>Ga0116180_1004169_pt1 | contig 10597 bp, 9 predicted proteins | sample AD_UKC073_MetaG_FD_89804 | JGI IMG/M metagenome (GOLD analysis project Ga0116180, IMG submission 89804) | Active sludge microbial communities of municipal wastewater-treating anaerobic digesters from USA - AD_UKC073_MetaG | ecosystem: Engineered > Bioreactor > Anaerobic > Digestate | place: USA... | reverse complement strand
ATGTCCAGCCGCACCGTCTTCGGCGGGGTCGGGCAGAACCCCCAGGTTGCCGCCCTGCGCCAGGGCGTCGACGTCGTCGTCGCCTGCCCGGGTCGTCTCGAGGACCTCATCGGTCAGGGCCACGTCAGCCTCGACAAGGTCGAGATCACCATCCTCGACGAGGCCGACCACATGGCCGATCTCGGCTTCCTGCCCGCTGTCCGACGACTCCTCGACGCCACCCCGCGCGGTGGTCAGCGGATGCTCTTCTCGGCCACCCTCGACGCCGGCGTCCAGGTCCTCGTCAAGCGCTTCCTCGACCATCCGGTCACCCACGAGGCCGACTCGGAGCAGTCCCCGGTCGCGACGATGGCCCACCACGTCCTGCACGTCGAGGGTCACCAGCACCTGCCGGTGCTCCTCGACCTGGTCGCCGCACCGGGCCGCACCGTCGTCTTCACCCGCACCAAGCACCGCGCCAAGAAGTTGGCCCGCCAACTCAACGCCTCCGGCGTCCCGGCGGTCGAACTCCACGGCAACCTCTCCCAGAACGCCCGGACCCGCACGATGGACGCCTTCCATTCCGGCGCGGCCCAGACCCTGGTCGCGACCGACATCGCCGCCCGCGGCATCCACGTCGACGATGTCGCCCTCGTGGTCCACGCGGACCCGCCGGTCGAGCACAAGGCCTATTTGCACCGGTCCGGTCGCACGGCGCGAGCCGGCAACGAGGGCACGGTCGTGACCCTGATGACCGACGAGCAGGTGCGCGACGTGCGTGACCTGACACGCAAGGCGGGGGTCAAGCCGACGACGACCAAGGTTGCCGCCGGCCACCCGCTGCTGCGCCAGTTGGCGCCGGGCGAGCGCACCTTCCCCGGCGGTCTGGCCCTGGCAGCGCCGCAACCCTCGGGTTCCGGTGGTGGACGCGGTCGCTCCCCACGGGGGTCAGGTCGCGGCAACGGCCGCGGCCAGGCATCGCCCGCCCGAGCGACATCGACCGGCCGAGCGACCACTACCTCAGGGTCACCCCGGGCCGGATCGTCGAGCCGCGCGTCCCAGGCGCCCAGAGGCGCAGCGGCGTTCTCCTCGGCCGCTCGGCCGGGGCGTCGCGCCGGGCGCTGAGACCCCGGCCTGAGCATCGGGCGCGCACGCGCACCGACAGGCATCATCCGTCCATTGATGGTCCGCAGCTCTGCCAATCAGGCCCGCACGCGCACCGACAGGCAGGTCACACAACCCTCGAGCTTCTCGAACTCGCTGATGTCGGTCGTCGTCACGGTGTAGCCGCGGCCACGCAGCAACTCGGCCGTCCGTGGCGCGCTGGCCGCCATCAGGAGATCACCCTCGCCGACGATGACGACGTGGGCTCCTCCCTCCTCGGGCATGCCCTCGTAGCGAGGGAAGGCGCCGGGCCAGTCAACGACCGGATCCCAACCGATGACGGTCTCGTCGGGCAACGCCGTGACCGCGGACTTCAGGTGCAGCGCTCGCTCGACGGTCACCGCCTGGACGGTCCAGCCGCGGTCGCGCACGTGGTCGGCGAGTTGTTGGATGCCGGCGCCATTGGTCCGGCCACCCAACCCCACGTATGCCGTGCGGCCCACCTTGAGCACGTCACCTCCGTCGAGCGTGCCCTCACCCGAGATCCGGACGGACTCCAGGCCAAGGCCACTGATGGCCTCGGCAACCCCCGCGACCTCTGGCTTGCGCTCTGCCGCACCGGGATTGGTCAGCACCGCGAGATCGTCGAACATGACGACGGCGTCCTCGACGAAGACGGCGTCGGGACAGTCTTCGGCACCCGGGACCTCGATCGTCTCCCAACCCGCCGACCGAAGGCACGCGGCATACCCCTCCCATTGGGCGAGGGCGAGGTCGACATCGATCGGCGAGCGCTCGAGGTGTGTGACGAGACCGTCCGCGAGGCGGGGGCCGGGACGGCGGATGAGGGCGCGATTGTTCATCCGACGATTGTGCGCTGCCCGCGCGTCCACCGATGACCACTCTGCAGCCACCGGTCGCCTACTCGCCAGTAGGGGTCTACGTTCAGCGGCACTTTCATCGTCTCCCCAGGGGGTGCCATGCCGACCATGTCGTTGGGTGACCAGCTGAAGCGGCGCAAGCCAATCGTCTTCCAGCACAAGCACCACCAAGGCGAGGAGTTGGCACGCAACCTCTCGACCTTCCAGCTGATGATGTTCGGGGTCGGCGCCACGGTCGGCACGGGGGTCTTCTTCGTCCTCGGTGAGGCGGTCCCCAAAGCTGGTCCGGCGGTGCTCATCTCGTTCCTCATCGCCGGCCTGGCCGCGGGCCTGAGCGCCCTGTGCTACGCCGAACTCGCCTCGGCGATCCCGGTGAGCGGGTCCACCTACTCGTACGCCTACCACGCGATGGGCGAGTTGGTCGCCGTCGTCATCGCCGGCTGTGTGCTCCTCGAATACGGCGTGGCCACCGGCGCCGTGGCCGTCGGGTGGAGTGGATACTTCAACGAACTGCTCTCGGAGACGATCGGTTGGCGGCTGCCGCAGGCGCTGTCCATCTCGCCGATCCCCGGCACCGACGGGGAACCCACCGGCGGCCTGATCAACCTGCCCGCGGTGGTGCTCGTGCTCCTCTGCATGGTCCTGCTGATCCGGGGCGCATCGGAGTCCGCGAGGGTCAACGCGATCATGGTGCTCATCAAGTTGGGCGTCCTGATCCTCTTTGCGGTCATCGGCTTCACGGCCTTCGACGCCGACCACTTCTCCAACTTCTTCGGCAAGGGTCTCGCAGGCGTCAGCGCGGCCGCGGGCACGATCTTCTTCTCGTTCATCGGTCTCGATGCCGTGGCCACGGCCGGCGAGGAGGTGAAGAACCCCCAAAAGGCCCTGCCCCGAGCCATCATCGGCGCTCTCGCCATCGTGTCGGGCATCTACCTGGCCGTCGCGGCTGCCGGCCTGGCCGCCAAGCCGGTGTCCTTCTTCGAGGACAGTGACAACGCCGAGGCGGGCCTGGCCCTGATCCTCAAGGAGATCACGGGCAACGAGTTCTGGAGCACGATCCTGTCGGCCGGCGCCGTCATCTCGATCTTCTCGGTCACCCTGGTGACGCTCTATGGGCAGACGCGAATCCTCTTCGCGATCGGTCGCGACGGCCTCATCCCGCGCAAGTTCCTCGAGGTCAGCCCGAAGACGATGACCCCGACCTTCAACACGATCGTCGTCGCCATCGTCGTCGCCCTCATCGGCGGCTTCGTCCCCTCGGACTATTTGTGGGACACCGTCTCGATCGGGACGCTGGTCGCCTTCTCGATGGTCGCCATCGGCATCATCGTCATGCGACGGACGCATCCGGACCTTGAGCGACCCTTCAGGATCCCCGGCTACCCGGTCACGCCGATCCTCACGGTCCTGGCCTGCCTCTACATTCTCTGGGGCCTGGCCGCGATCACCTGGGTGATCTTCGGGATCTGGATCGCCATCGTCCTGCTGTTCTACTTCTTCTACGGTCGCCACCACGCCACGCTCAACACCTATACCGATCCTGAAGAGATCGCCGAGCCGGCCGGCCGTCGACTGCGGGAGGACGAGGAATGACCTACGTCGTCGGCTACAGCCCGCACAAGGACGACGCCTGTGCCCTGTCGCTGGCCGCACAGTTCGCCCGATCCGACAAGGACTCGGTCCATGCAGTCACTGTCGTCCCGCAGGGCTGGGAGGTCGCAGCGGGCAGCGCGACCGACGGTGACTTCACGGCGTGGGCGCAGGGCCAGGGTGAGGCCAGCGCCGAGGAGGCGCTGACCCTATTGGGTGCCGACGCCGGGGTGCCGATCGCCGCGAGCTGGGTGACCGGCCGATCGGTCCCGGCCGCGCTGTTGGAGCAGGTCGAGGCCCTCGACGCGGACATGATCGTCGTCGGCTCGGGCGCCAACGGGGCTCCCGGCCGGGTTGCCATGACAGCAAAGACCGACCGCCTCCTGCACTCCTCCCCGGTGCCGGTGGCGATCGCCCCCCGGGGGTATGCCGCGGAGCCGGGTTCCCGGGTCACCCGGGTCACCGTCGGGTTCCGCGACGACGACGCCACGTGGCACCTGCTCCAGCGGGTGGCGGACATCTGTCGTCGCACCGGTGCCTCGCTGCGGCTGGTGACCGTCGCCCTCGACCGACCCCCGATGTATACGGCCGCGGTCAGTGGGGCCGAGGACCTCGTGCGGGAACAGTGGCGTCGTCAGGCCTCGGCCGCCCAGGACGAAGCCGTCGAGCACCTGGTGGACGCCGGCTTCGCCCGGGACGAAGTGGAGACGGTGCTGGCCAGGGGGGCCACGTGGGTGGAGGCGCTCGACAGCGTCGAGTGGCATTCCGGGGACGTGCTCGTCGTGGGGTCCTCCTCCACACACCTGTTGACGCAGGTCTTCCTCGGGTCCAGCGCGGCCAAGATCGTGCGCGCCTCGCCTGTTCCCGTCGTCGTCGTCCCGTAAGGGCGATCCTGGCTCAGCGGAGAGCCAGAGCCGCCAGTGCGCCGTTGACGATCGAGCCCGGGGTGAGGTCGTGGATCTCGTAGAGATCCTTCACGGTTCCCGACTGACCGAAGGAGTCGACGCCGAGCGACACGGCGGGCACCCCGAGGGCAGACCCGAGCCACGCCATCGCGTGGCTCGACGCGTCGTGCACGGTGACGATCGGTGCGCGCATGTCGAAGGCCGCCCGCAAGGCACCCGGGATCGACGGCGTGGTCGCCGTGCGGATGCCCTGGCGCAGCGTGCGCTGCCACGCGGCATACAGGCGGTCGAGGCTGGTCACGTCGATGACGTGCGCCGCGATGCCCTCGTCCTCCAACTCCGCTGCCGCCGCGAGTGCCTCGGGGACGACCGCGCCGGAGGCGGCGATCTGGACCGTCGGTATGCCGTCGCGTTGGCCGGCGTCGACCAGGCGATAGGCGCCGGCGAGGACCTGGCGACGCATCGTCGCATCGCCGATGCGTGCACGGGCATCGTCGAAGGGAGCCTGGTCGAGGGGGCGCGTGGTGAGCCGGAAGTAGTAACACCCGTCCTGCGCCTGGCCGACCGCGTCGGCCCGACCGGGGTCGGCAACGTGGGCGAGTGCGTCGCACAGCAACCAGTCGAGCGCCGCGGCATATGCCGGCTCGATGAGCGTCGTGTTGGGCAACTCCAGACCGACCGAGGCCGTGATCGTCGACTGGTGCGCTCCACCTTCCGGCGCCAACGTCACGCCCGACGGGGTGCCGGCGACCACGAAGCGAGCACCGTTGTACGCGGCATACACGAAGGCATCGAGACCACGGAGCACGAAGGGGTCGTAGAGGGTCCCCACGGGCAGGAGCGGCTGGTCGGACAGATCCCATGACAGGCCGAGCTGGCCGAGGAGCAGGAAAAGGTTCATCTCCGAAATGCCGAGCTCGATGTGCTGTCCCGCAGGGCTTTCCGTCCACTTGACGAGTGGATCCGGGCTCCAGGTCCGCTTCTCCTCAGGCGCGAAGACCCCGGCGCGGTTGATGAAGCCGGCGAGGTTGGTGGAGGTGGCGACATCGGGCGCGGTGGTCACGAGGTGCTTGCCCACCGAGTCGTCACGCGACAGGTTGACCAGGACGCGTCCGAAGGCCTCCTGCGTGGACATCGGCTTGGCCGAGCGCAATTCGGTCGACACGGGCACCGAGATCGGTGCCCGGCGGGTGGGCGCAGGTCGCTCCATGATCTGGGATCGCACGCCCACCCATTGGCCGGCCTCGCTCGTCGGATCGATGCGGTCCCACTCGGTGGCCGTCGTCAGCCCGATGCGGGTGCGCAGGTCGTCGACCTGCTCGGTCGTCAGCAGCGCCGAGTGGTTGCGGGGGTTGCCGGCGATCGGCAGGCCCCATCCCTTGACGGTGTAGGCGAAGACCACCGACGGGCGGTCCGTCACGGCGTCGCACTCGGCATAGGCGGCGAGCATGGCGTCGATGTCGTGACCACCGAGGTCGGTGACGAGGGTCGCCAGGTCTGCGTCCGGCATACCCTCGAGGAAGGTGACCACCTCGTGCGGCGCCCCCTCGAGGAAACGCTCGCGCACCGCTGCGGGCTCGAGGCCGAAGAGGGATTGGTAGCGCTCGTTGGGCATGGCGTCGATCCAGGCCTCAAGAGCGGCTCCCCCGGGCCGGCCGTATGCCGCGGTGAGACGCGGCCCCCACTTGACCTCGAGCACGTGCCAGCCGGCCGCCTCGAACTGGGCCCGCCACTGGTGGATCCGGATGCCGGGCACGACCCGGTCGAGGGACTGACGGTTGAAGTCGACGATCCACATGACCTTGCCCAGGCCCTGGGTTGCGTTGTCGGACACCGCTTCCCAGATGTTGCCCTCGTCCAGTTCGGCGTCACCGAGGAGGGCGATGAAGCGACTGGCCGGTCGTGCACCGAAGTGGGCATCGACATAGCGTCGCGTCGCGGCCGCGAAGAGGGGTGCCGCGGGTCCGAGGCCCACCGAACCGGTCGAGAAGTCGACCTGGTCGGGATCCTTGGTCCGCGACGGGTAGGACTGCAGCCCGCCCTTGGCCCGCAACGTCGACAGGTAGGACTTGTCGAGTCCGCCCAGGAGGTAGTTGATGGCGTGCAGCACCGGCGAGGCGTGGGGCTTGACGCTGACCCGATCCGCTCCATCGAGGTGGGCGAACCACAGTGCCGTCATGGCCGACACCAGGGAGGCCGAACTCGCCTGGTGGCCGCCGACCTTGACCCCGTCACCGGCGCCGCGGTCGTGGTTGGCCGAGTCGACGATGCGGGTGCTCAACCAGAGCACTCGCTGTGCGATCTCGTCGAGAACCTTGGTGTCCGGGCGAGAGTGCACCCGGGTCACGGGAGAAGTGGTCATGCCGAAGGGTCCCACAGGCGGTGATAGGCATTGACGGCCTGCTGGCCTCCGAGGTGTGCGTAGAGGACGTTGCTGTCGGCGGGGATGTCCTTGTCCTTGACCAGATCGATGAGACCAGCCAGCGACTTGCCTTCGTAGACGGGGTCGGTGATCATCGCCTCGAGTTGGGCACCCATGGCGATCGCGTTCATCGTCGACTCGACAGGGATGCCGTAGAGGTCTCCCGCCCAGCCTTCGAGCACCTGGATCTCGTCGTCGCGGATGTCGCGCCCGACCTCGATGAGCTCGGCGGTGTGGCGGGCGATGCGTGCGACCTGGTCGCGGGTCTTCTCCAAGGTGGCGGAGGCGTCGATCCCGAGGACCCGGCGCTTGACGCCGGTCAGCTCTTCGAGGGCGGCAAACCCGGCGATCATCCCGGCGTGCGTCGAGCCGGTCACGGTGCAGACGACGATGGTGTCGAAGAAGACCCCGAGGGCCTTCTCCTGCTCGGCGACCTCGAACGCCCAGTTGGCGAATCCCAGTCCGCCGTACTTGTGCTCGGAGGCTCCGGCCGGGATGGGATAGGGCTTGCCGCCGGCCTCCTCGACTTCGCGCAGGGCGTCTTTCCACGAGTCGCGGATACCGATGTCGAAGCCGGCGGGGTCGAGGCGACTGTCCGCGCCCATCATCCGGGAGAGCAGGATGTTGCCGACCTTGTCGTTCACCGGGTCCTCCCACGGGACCCACTTCTCCTGCACGAGACGGCACTTCATGCCCAGGTGGGCGGCGACCGCGGCCACCTGGCGGGTGTGGTTGGACTGATAGCCGCCGATCGAGACCAGGGTGTCGGCGCCAGAGGCGATGGCGTCCGGGACGATGTACTCCATCTTGCGGACCTTGTTACCGCCATAGGCCAGGCCGGAGGAGACGTCCTCGCGCTTGGCCCAGACCTGGGCGCCGCGCAGGTGCTGGGAGAGGCGCCCCAGGTGGTGGACCGGGCTCGGTCCGAAGGTCAGTGGGTAGCGGTCGAACTCGTGCAACTTCATCGGTGCATTCCTTTTCGTTGCGTCCGGCTCTGTGGTTGGTATGCCGTGATCTCGCCGGACATTGCGGGTCTCAGAGCGTGTCGAGCAGGGGTTGGAGGGTCTGCCACGTCTCGTGGCTGACATCCGCGGCGGCCTCGGCATCGCCGTCCTCGGCGAGGTCGACGAGGCGCTCGTGGAGAGCCAGGGAAGACCGGCCGGAGAGTGAGGAGAAGCGCAGCCGCTCGACCCGTCGCAGGACGGGAGTGAACTGGTCGAGAACGGCCGCGAGGGCCTCGTTTCCGGTGGCGCGCACGGGGATGGCGTGGAACTCATCGTCCGCGGCCAGCGCGGCATCGGGGTCCTGCCTGCGCATCGCCCGAGCGAAGGCACGGTTGGCCTCTCTCATCGCGGTCAGGTCATCGGCAGTGAGCAGCGGCACGGCTTGCTGCACGGCGAGCCGGTGCATGGCCGCGACCACGCCCTGCGCGTCGCGAATGGTGCGCACGTCGAGGGGAGCAACCGTCGTCGAGCGGCCGGGCGCAGTGGTGACCAAGCCGGCGGCACCCAGCCGCATCAGCGCCTCGCGCACCGGAGTGCGACTCACCCCCAGCCACTGCGCAAGATCCAGGTCGCGCAGTTGCTCCCCCGGCGCGAAGGTGCCATCGACGATGGCATCGCGCAGCCGCGTGTAGACGTCATCGCGCAGCAGGCCGCGCTTGAGGGCGCTGGACCCATCACTCATCGGGATCGGCATGCAATATATTGCACATCAGCAAAGGCCTGCTGTCAACGCCGCGGGCCAGCACCCCAGACCCGGCAAACAGTCGAGTGAGGAGAACACGCCGTCTCAGCCCTGCGGCATACGGCATGTTCTCCTCACTCGACTGTCCGGGAGAGGAACGAAGAGTCAGGCGCCGCGCAGGCCGATCGCGGTGCCAGGGCCACCTCGAAGCCGTGGACGTTGTATCCCACGTAGGAGGGAGTGTCCGTGTGGGGGTCGCCGAGGACCGCGGTGTAGACCTTCTTGGCGGCGCCCATGTCGGAGACCGGGATGACCAAACTGCGCATGGCTGCGCTCATGCGCCCCACCCATTGGACAGCCGCGCCACCCGAGAAGCTGAGGGCGGTCACGGCTCCCTCCGATCGGTCACGCCGAACCAGCCGGCCGCGCCCGCCCGCATCCGTTCATTACTTCTCGGCAGCAAGGAGGGCGCGGACCTTCGCGATGTAGTCGGCCTCGGCGTCCTCGGCGGAGGTCCCCTCGACCGCCGCCCAGGCGTCGTACTTCGCGCGACCCACAGGATTGGTGAAGCCGGGGCGCTTGCCCGTCACGTCACCCTCGGTGGCCTGCTTGTAGAGCCCGTAGAGGGCAAGTTTGGCGTCGTTGCCCGGATCCTTGGTCAACGTCGGGACGGCGGCGACAGCGTCCTCGAAGGTCTTGATCTGCTCAGCCATGACGCTTCATCCATTCCTCGGCGACCTGCACGGCGTTGAGTGCCGCGCCCTTGCGCAGATTGTCACCCACGACGAAGAGCACGAGGCCCTTTCCGTCCGGCGCGCCTTGGTCGGCACGAACCCGGCCGACGTAGACCTCGTCGCGGCCGGTGGCCTCGAGCGGGTTCGGCACGTCGGCGACCACGACCCCCGGCGCGTTCTTGAGCAGGTCCAGTGCCTCCTCGGGCGAGATGTCCTGCGCGAACTCCGCGTGGATGGCCAGACTGTGGCCGGAGAAGACCGGCACACGCACGCAGGTGCCGGACACTCGCAGGTCGGGCGCGTGGAGGATCTTGCGCGACTCGTTGCGCAGCTTCTGCTCCTCGTCGGTCTCGCCGCTGCCGTCGTCGACGAGCGAGCCGGCGAGGGGGACGACGTTGAAGCCGACGTTCACGGCATACACCTGGGGCTCGGCGAGGGCGAGGGCTCGGCCGTCGAGCGCCAATTCCTTGGGGTCGCCCGCGGCATACCCACTCCTGAGTTGGGAGTCGAGCTCGGTGAGCCCGACGCCACCCGATCCGGAGACCGCCTGGTAACTCGACACGTGGAGGCGCACGAGGCCGGCCTTGTCGTGGAGTGGCTTGAGGACCGGCATCGCGGCCATCGTGGTGCAATTCGGGTTGGCGACAATGCCTTTGGGGATGTCGAGGAGGTCGTCACCGTTGACTTCCGAGACCACGAGCGGGACATCAGGGTCCTTGCGCCAGGCGCTTGAGTTGTCGATGACGACGGCACCGGCGGCGGCGACCTGGGGCGCCCACTCCTTGCTCGTGCCACCTCCGGCGCTGAAGAGCGCAATGTCGATGCCGGAGAAGTCCGACGTCGCGATGTCCTCGACGGTGATCTGCTCATCACCCCACGGCAGTTGCTTGCCGGCGCTGCGCGCCGAGGCGAAGTAGCGGATCGACGTGACGGGGAAGCCCAGCTCGGCGAGAAGGGTGCGCATGACCTGGCCGACCTGACCGGTGGCTCCGAAGACTCCGACGTGCATGGGGTCAAGTCTAAGGAGTTGTCCGTATGCCGGTCGCTTGGCTCACCATCCGGGCGCACCTCACGGACGCTCCCCGGAACTGTCCGCCAGCGCGATGACCGGTATGCCGTGTGCTCGTGCCACGCTCGCCAGGTCCGGGTCCGCGGTGGCCAGGTCTGCCCCCAGAGCGAGGGCGGTGGCGGCGGCCACGCAGTCGGCCATACTCACCGGGCAGCTCTTGCTGCCGTAGTGCTGCGCCCGAATTCGCCCTGCACGCGTGGCGATGACACCGGCCACAGGAATGACGT
>Ga0116180_1004168_pt1 | contig 10600 bp, 10 predicted proteins | sample AD_UKC073_MetaG_FD_89804 | JGI IMG/M metagenome (GOLD analysis project Ga0116180, IMG submission 89804) | Active sludge microbial communities of municipal wastewater-treating anaerobic digesters from USA - AD_UKC073_MetaG | ecosystem: Engineered > Bioreactor > Anaerobic > Digestate | place: USA... | reverse complement strand
CTAGGCCACTACTCAAAGCCGGCGACTTCCAGACCGCGACTACACCCTCGATTGGGATGAGCCCCTTACGCGCGGGATGATGGGCCGTCCATCCAGGAAGTGAGGCGTGTCGATGAGCAACGGTCCGTGGAGTAATCCAGGTCAGGGACCCCAGTGGGGCTCCTCACAGCCCACGCCCAACCTCCCCAGCAGTCCGCCGTACGGCGCGCCAGGGTTCGGCCAGGGCGGTCAGCCGAGCGGTGCGCCGGGATTCACGGGCCCGGGCCAAGGGAACCAGCCCGGGAACCCGTACGGGCAGCCGCCGCAGGGCAACTCTGGCCAGGCGGGTCCGTACGGTCAGCCGGGTTGGCAACAGAACCACCCGGGTGGGTTCCAGGGCAGCCCCCCGGCAGGCTTGGGCGGGCCGCAGGCAGGGGGGCCGGGAGGGCCGCCCTACCGGCCGGCTCCCGGCGGACCTGCCAGCGGGCCCACGCGGAGCGCAGCACCGATTGCTGCCATCGTCGTTGCCGTTGCTGTCGCGGCGATGGCCGTCGGTGGCGGGCTGTGGTGGTACGGGAGCCAGGGCAAGGGCGCGCCGGCCGCCGGGACCAGCCCCTCTGTCGTTCGGACCGCTTCCCAGGCGGCGTCGCCAGCCACCCAGAGCAGACCCGCGTCCACAGCTACGACGAGGGCAACGACGCAGACCTCGCCCACCATCGCCGCACCGACGGCACCGGCCACCACGGCCAAGACGACCGCCGCGGCCACCAATGCCCCCGCTGGGAAGGCCCCCGCGATGCCCACCGAGGTCGGTGGGTTGGAGGCCATGGGGACGCCCTCAACCGATTTCAGCATGTACGCGAGCTCTGACGGTGAGACGATCACTGTCGCCATCGTGATGTCGGGGATGACCGTGGACACCTTCACCCAGGGGATGAAAGATCCCACGAGGATCGGCGCGTGGACCTGCGGTGAGTCGGACGACCTGGACGGGATGGCTTGCGGCGCGGTCTCTCCGTACGGTGGCACGCTCGGGATCGCCGGCATTGACGACGCCACGAAGCTGGCCGCCTGGGGCACGGAGTTCCTCACCAAGTGGAAGTGACACCAGCGCCCAACCAGGTGTCGTTACGGTGAGGTCATGACATCTCCCGAGGCCGTCGTCTTCGACATGGACGGCATCCTGATCGAGACAGAGCCGATCTGGGACGAGGTACGGCGCGGGCTGGCCGCAGCCGAGAACCTCGCCTGGCCCGATGAGGCGACGCCAGCGATGATGGGGATGAGCACCCGGGAGTGGGCGACCTACCTGGCCGAGACGGTCGGGCTGTCGGGCACGTGGGAGGAGGTTTCCGTACGGGTGATCGACGGCGTCGCCGCAGCCTATGCCGACCACCTCCCGATCCTGCCCGGCGCCGTCGAGGCCGTGCAGCGGATGGCGGCCCGGGGTCCGGTGGCGATCGCGTCGTCGTCGCCCCGGCGGCTGATCGACCTTGTCACCGCGCAGTTGGGACTGACCCCGTACCTGCAGGTGACCGTGTCGACCGAAGAGGTCGACCGGGGCAAGCCCTGGCCTGACGGTTACCTGAAGGCGTGCGAGCTGCTGGGCGTTGACCCGACCCGGTCGGTGGCCGTGGAGGACTCGACCAACGGCGTCCGGTCCGCCTACGCGGCCGGGATGACCGTGGTCTGCGTGCCGCCCGGCTTCCATCCGCCGGCCGATGACGTGCTGGCGCTGTGCAGTGCAGTGCTCGACAGCCTGGCTGAGCTGGACGAGCCGCTGCTGGAGACGCTGGCGCCGAACCCCGCCTAGCCACCGTCGAGACCTCTCACTTGCCTTGTTTGCACAGCGCATGACCCGTTGGGTTGACTGACCGCATGGGACGTCCGCGCAGCTCGATGCTGGCCACGCTGCTGGAGCTGCGCGGCAACGGTCGCGCCTGCGTCTACACCGAGCCCATGTGGGGCCTGTCGATGATGCTCGTGCTGCCGTACGCGTCGGTCTTCATGCTGGCGCTCGGCGTCGCCGACACCGAGATCGGCCTCCTCGCCACCTTGTCGATGCTGTCGCAGGTGGTCTGCGGGCTGCTGAGCGGGGTGGTCACCGACAAGCTGGGCCGCCGCCTCACGACCGCGGTGTTCGACATCGTCGCCTGGGTGATCCCCTGCCTGATCTGGGCCTTCGCGCAGAACTTCTGGTGGTTCCTCGCCGCGGCCGTGATCAACGGCACGTGGCAGATCACGATGAACTCCTGGGACTGCCTGTTGGTGGAGGATGTCGACCGCGCCCTACTCACGAAGGTCTACTCGCTGATCAAGGTCGCGGCCGACTTCTCGGCGCTGTTCGCCCCGATCGCCGCCTTCCTGGTGGCGCGGTACGGGCTCGTCCCCGCCGTCCGGATCCTCTACATCAACGCCGCCGTCGTGATGGCGGTGAAGATCTGGATCCTCTACCGCTGGACGACCGAGACCGTCGTGGGGGAGCTGCGCAGAGAGCAGACCCGCGGCACCAGCATCTGGCGGGTGCTGTGGGGCTACCGGCCCGTGCTGGGTCTCATCGTACGGTCGCGAGGCACCCTGTTCTCCCTTGTCATCGCCGCCATCGTTGGCGCCGTGACGCTCGTCACCGCGACGTTCTGGCAGATCGTCGCAAGCAAGCGACTGGGTGTGCCCGACGCAGTGCTGCCCTTCCTGCCGATGGTCAAGTCGGTGCTGTCAGTGGTCTTCTTCTTCACCGTGATCCCCTGGCTGACCCACAAGGGGACCCTTCGGCGCCCCACCCTGATCGGGTTTGCAGCCGTCCTGGCGAGCCAGGTACTCCTCGTGTGCATCCCCGTCCCAGGTGAGGGGGCGACGATCAGTACCTACGCCCTCCTCGGCATCTGCCTCATGCTCGACGCCTTCGGCATCGGGATGCTCTTCATGCTCGCTGAGTCGCTCGTCGCCCTCCACGTCGACCAGCACGAGCGGTCCAGAGTGATGGCGATCCAACGGACGGTCGTGATGCTCGCCACCGCGCCCTTCGGCTGGATCGCCGGCTGGCTGTCCAGCCAGGATCGGACATGGCCCTTCGTGTTGAACGCGGCCCTGGCCGTCGCGGGGCTGCTGGTGGCGGGCAGATTCTGGGTGACCACCCATGAGGAGTCTGCGGTCGACGCCCACGCCTGACCTCGTCCACCGGCTCGGGCGGGCGAGGCAGCGGAGTTCATGCGCGCGGGTGCCCCCACTGCACCGAGTGGGCAGCCGGTACGGTGTTCCGGTGCTGCAGGCGGTCGTCACCGGGTTCCTCGCTGGACTATCGCTGATCGTCGCGATCGGAGCGCAGAACGCGTACGTGCTTCGCCAGGGCATCGCCCGCAACCGGACAGCCACTGTTGTTGCGATATGCGCCCTGTCGGACGCCCTGCTGATCACCCTCGGAGTCGCTGGCGTGGGGCTGGTGGTCGCCCAGCACCCGACGATCCTGCTGGTGTTCAAGGTCGCGGGCGCGGCCTACCTGGTCTGGTTTGCGATCCAGTCGTTCCGTGCTGCGGCCAAGGCGAAGGGCCTCCAAGCCGCGCAAGGCGCCGGCTCCGCTCGGGGTGTGGTCCTGACTGCCCTGGCGCTCACCTACGTGAACCCGCACGTCTACCTCGACACCGTGCTGATGCTCGGCAACCTGGCCAACCAGCAGGGGGGACTGAGGTGGTGGTTCGCCCTCGGGGCAGCGACGGCGAGTCTGGTCTGGTTCACCGGACTCGGCTTCGGTGGCCGGGCACTCGCTCCGTACCTAGCCAGGCCGAAGGTCTGGCGGGTGATCGACATCGCGATCGGGGTCACCATGCTGGTGATCGCGGCCTACCTGCTGTTCTCCGACGTCACGCCACACTGAGCGAGCCACGCGGTCCCTCACATGCAGTTCTGGCACTCCCCGTTGAGCGGGGTCTCCAGGAAGCAGGTCGGGCAGACCCGGTTCAGCGGCTTGTCCGGGACCGGTTCGGGCTTGACCGCCCGCGGCGTACGAGGCCCCGATGCGGCGCGCGCACGAGCCGGAGCAGTGGCCGCGCGGCGCGCAGTCGAGGTGAGTTGCGGGGTGGCGTTGGGGGGCACGTTGGAGGCGTACTTCAGGTAGCAGTCCAGCCGAGCCGCCGCGGCATGCTTCTCGCGGGCGAGCGCGTTGGCGCCGGCCAGTCCCTGCAGTTTCAGCACCTCGGCGTACGCGACCCCGACCGACTCATCGCGCGGATTCACCACGAGCGATGTCAGGGGTGGCTCGCCTGTGGCGTGACAACGATGGATGACTGTCTGCAGTAGTCGTGGGTACCACTCGACGGTGGGGACGTCTGTCCGTACGCCCGTCAGCTCCTGCGCCCGGGACACCAGCTCGGCTGGCCCGACCACCTTGTTGTAGCGCGACGCCACCCGGACCAGCAGGTCGTAGGCCTCGCCTGCCCACAGCCGGATCGCCTCGTCACTGGTGATCGGCGTACGGTCAGGGTCTTTCCAGTAGCTCGGCACAGTCCCAGCCTATGACAGGGACGACAGGTCCCCGACCACGGACTGAGCCCTTCGACATGCTCAGGGACCGACGAGTGACTCGGTGCCTGAGCTTGTCGAAGGTGCGAGACGTCAGGCCTGCTCCGCCTGCGCGGCCTTGCGGTCCTTGCGAGTGACCCATTCGCGCTCGGTCGGGCCGGTGTAGACCTGCCGCGGACGGTAGATCCGCTGCGCCGGGTTGTCGTGGATCTCCTTCCAGTTGGCGATCCAGCCCGGCATGCGGCCGATGGCAAACATGACCGTGAACATGTCGAGCGGGATGCCGATCGCCTTCAGGATGATGCCCGAGTAGAAGTCGACGTTCGGGTAGAGCTTGCGCTCCACGAAATAGTCATCAGCCAACGCAGCGGCCTCGAGCTCGCGGGCCAGGTCGAGCTGCGGGTCGGAGATCTTCATCTTGTCGAGCAGCTCGTCGGCGGCCTTCTTGATGATCTTCGCGCGGGGGTCGAAGTTGCGGTAGACGCGGTGCCCAAAACCCATCAGCTTCACGCCGGTCGACTTGTCCTTGACCTTGGCGACGTACTCCTTGACCGTCATCCCCGACTGCTCGATCTCGCCGAGCATCTCGATCACAGCCTGGTTGGCGCCACCGTGCAGCGGCCCCCACAGGGCGCAGACACCAGCGGCGGCGGAGGCGTACAGGTTGGCCTGCGACGAGGCGACCATGCGCACGGTCGAGGTGGAGCAGTTCTGCTCGTGGTCGGCGTGCAGCACCAGCATCATGTTCAGCGCATGCGACACCTCGGGGGTCGGCACGTACTCCTTGTAGGGCTTGGTGAACATCATGTGGAGGAAGTTCTCGGCGTACCTCAGGTCGTAGCGCGGGTAGACGATCGGCTCGCCGATCGACGACTTGTACGACGCTGCCGCGATCGTGCGCACCTTCGACAGCAGCGACGCGGCCACCGCCTCGAACTCGGCGGCCGAGTCGATGTTCAGGCCGGGCAGGTCGTACGCCTGGAGCGCGTTGATCATCGCCGACAGGATTGCCATCGGGTGGGCGTGGGCCGGGAAGGCGTTGAAGTGACGACGCATCTCCTCGGGGAGGGCGGCGTTCTCGCCGAGCAGGTTGCCGAACCGGCGGCGCTGCTCCTCGGTCGGCAGCTCGCCCCAGATCAGCAGCTGAGCGGCCTCGATGAACGACGACTTCTCGGCCAGCTCCTCGATCGGGTAGCCGCGGTAGCGCAGGATGCCCTTGTCGCCGTCGATGAAGGTGATGTCAGACAGGCACGACCCGGTGTTGCCGTACCCGTCGTCGAGGGTGATGTAGCCGGTCTGCGCGCGCAGCTTGCTGATGTCGACCGAAGGTTCGTTCTCCGAGCCGATGACCACCGGGAGGTCGACGGTACGACCGTCGGGCAGCTGGAGCTTGGCAGTGTCACTCATGGGGCGCCTCCACATCGGTGTGCATCACTCGGGCACGAGCCCGTACGGGCCCAGTCTGCCGCAGGGAATGACGTCGCGGCCAACTGAGGGGAGATTGTGGTCAGGTGAGGGTGACGTCAGAGAGGCGTGCGAACGCGGTCCCCTTGTCGCGCAGGCGCGGCAGGATGACGGCCATCCCTTCGTACGTCTGCCGGCTGGGTTGGTTCATGTGGGCGATCACGATCGAGCCCTTCTTGGCGCGTCCCGTCTCCTGGATCACCTGGGCCGTGGTGAACGTGGTGCCAGCGTCGCCGTTGATGTCGAAACCGATCGGGATCTCGCCCATCGCCCGTACGATCTCGATGGCCACCTCGTCGTAGTGCGCGGTGCCTGTACGGAAGAACCTCGGCGGCTTGCCGAGCAGTGTCGTGAGGTAGTGGTGGTTGCCGGCAACCTCGTCGTACACCTCGCCGGCGTTCTGCGTGGCGGGCTCGTTGTAGGCCATCTTCCCCGTGACGGACAGCGGCATGTGGCGGGTGCCGTGGTTGCCGATGTCGAACAGCGTCGGAGAGGACGCGATCTGGTCGAACGTCGGGCGGTTGACCTCGATCCAACGCTGATTCAGGAACAGCGTCGCGGGGATGTTCTCGCGGATCAGCAGGTCGAGGAGTTCCTGGTCGACCTTGGAGCCGTACGGGCCGCCGCAGGCGTCGTACGTCAGACACACCTGCGGCGACGCGCTTCTCAGCACCAGTCCGGTGACCTCCATGCCCCACTGCTTCGGCACCCGGGAGCCGAACCTGGCCACGATCTCCGACCGGGCCGGAAGCGCCGAGGAGGGGGTCGGTGTGGGGGTCGGCGTCGGGCTTGACTGGGGGGTCACGGAGGCGGCCGAGGTCGTTCCCGGGCTGGCAGAGGCTGATGACGTGGCGGCCGGAGTCCCACTGGCGGGCGGAACGGGCGCTGACGAGGTGCCAGCAATGGGCGTCGGGTTGGTGGCGCAGCCAGCCAGGATGGCCGCTGTGGCAGCGAGCAGGCCGCGTCGACTGGTGGTCACGGTGGGGAGTGTAGGGGAGGTGCGTGCTGATATTGAAGATGGTGCTGACAAGGAGTGATCCAAGGGTGACGTCGCGACGCGATCGGCCGCATCGGGCCCTTCTACAAGCTCAGGGACCGAAGAGGCGCATCCGCGAAGAGCGCAGCCGAGAGAGCGCACCCGACAAGGGCGTACCCCGAGAAGCGCACCCGAGAAGAGCATCGAGCGCTTCGTGTGCCGGGGGAGCCACTGAAGAGCCGGCTGACATGTCGTGAGTCGGCCAGAACATGCAGGGCGGTCGACCAGCGGCCACAGCCCTCGATCTCTCGAGCGGGTGCAGACTCCGCCGGGCCGACCGCCCTAGGATATCGGGCCACTTCCCCTTGGCCCGAGTGAGCATCGTAGCGCGCTCAGGGTGAGGCGGATCAGGCACCCCAAGGATTGCCCGGGCGCCGCGCTGACACGTGCCAACAGCGCACCCCTTCGATCCTGAGCGTGTCGAAGGGCGGCTCAGCCGCAAACTGGGACTGGCCTTCGAATGAGGTCAGCTGCGGCGGGTCGGCGGGGCTGGGCAGGCGCCCCACAGGCCAGCCTTGGCAGCGGTCGCGCTGCGTTCGGCCTGTCGGTACGGGGTTGAGCGGGTCGGGATGGCTTGGCTCTTCAGTTCGTACACGACGACGGCTCCCCGGTCGAGCAGCGTACGGCCGACGTCGACGCCGTTCACCTCGACATAGGCGAGCCGGCGACCGTACTGGTCAGCCGCGGGCAGTCCGGGGTCCGCGACCAGGGCGACCGGAGTTCCACGCGGCAGCAGGCTCCGGGCCAGCTCGCGTGACTCGGTGCCGAAACACTCGCCGGGGTCGGCGCCGTGCACGACCTCAGGCGCGTTGATCCCGACCAGTCTGACCGAATGCTCGATCCCCGAAGCATCCGCGACCACGATCGTGTCGCCATCGGAGACGTACGTCGCGACGTAGCCCGTGGTGACCACCTCTGTGCGCTGGGTGAATGGAGAGCGGTACGTCCACCACCACCAACCGACCGCAAGGGCGACGACCAACAGGAGGGCGAGCAGACCCGTCAGCCAACGACGCACGCGGCGACGACTCCGTACCGCCGCCATCCGGTCCCACGCCGGACCACCCCTTGACTTCGCCACGTTCGGCAACCTACCCCGGGAACGCTGGCTGGGTACCCTGGGCTGCATGGCGACATGGGAGCCGTACCCGGCCACGCAGCCCGACGGGAAGGGCGCTGCCCAGGCCGCGCCACAGTTCGAGGCGCCGCCATGGCAGGCCGGTCCTGCGGTGGTCGCACCTGAGCCGACCAGCCAGGAGCTCGAGCGCTTTGAGCCTCGTCCGGGTGGGCCGGTCAACCCTGACCTCGATGGTAACGGCCACCTCGATGCTGCCGAGCGGGCCTACGCGGCGAACATCGCCAACCGGCGGCGCTGGCGCAAGACCATCGTCACATACCGCGCCACCCACGGCTGGGAGACGCGCACCGAGGAGTCCTGGACCTCCGGTGCGATCAATCCTGACGACAGCAGGATGGTTGCCGAGAAACGCCGGATGCGCGGCCGGCTGATCCGCCTCTTCCCCGCAGTCGCCCTGCTCTGGTTCCTGGCCTTCTTCGCGCAGGGCTCGTGGGTGCCCTCGGCTTTGGCAGCGACGTGTGTTGTCGTGATCATTGGGGTCTTTGCCGGATGGTGGAGCCGCAAGGGCGGGTAGGTCGTCGACTCCCGGTGTGCAGGTCTCTCAGAACCAGCGTCGAAGCAGCGCGATCCTTGCCTCCACCTGCTCGGTCGTCGCTTGGGCCATCGGGGGCCCGCCCGCCTGACGGCGGAGATCGGCGTGTACGTGGCTGTGCGGGATCCCCTTCACCCGGGCGTACTGGGCGACGAGCGTGTTGAGCTCCTTGCGGCGGGTGGCGAGGGCGCGGTGGAGGGCTTCTTCGGGGTTAGCTCGGGAGGTCGTGCGGGCCTGTCGCGCGAGCTGCCTGCGCTGGCGCTCGCGGAGCAGGGGGGCGACCTGGTCGGGCTCGACCATCCCGGGCAGGGCGAGGTAGTCCTGCTCATCGCGGCTGGTCGGGGCGGCGTGCAGCCCGTACTGCTGGGCATCGAAGAGCACGTGGTCGAAGGTGGCCTGAGACTCGAGTGCCTCGTACTGGCCGAGCAGGTCGTCGGAGGCCTTGTCCTCGCGGTTGGCCCGCTCCAGGAGCGCCTCGGCCTCGGCCCAGACGTCCTCGCCAGCTGACTCCTTGCGGCCGAGCACGTGGTCCCTGGACCGCTCCAACATCGAGGCGTGGGCGAGCAGCGTGGGGACGGTCGGTAGGAACACCGTCGCCAGCTCGCCGCGGCGCCGGGTCCGGACGAACCGCCCCACCGCTTGCGCGAAGAACAGAGGAGTCTGGGTGGAGGTCGCGTACACCCCGACGGCCAGCCGCGGCACGTCGACGCCTTCGGAAACCATCCGCACGGCGACCATCCAGCGGTCCTCGGAATGCGAGAACTCGTCGATCCGACGGCTGGAGGCAGAGTCGTCGGAGAGAACGAGGGTCGGCTTGGCGCCGGTGACGTCGTGGAGGATCCGGGCGTACGCGCGGGCGGTGGTCTGGTTGGTCGCGATCACGAGCCCACCAGCGTCGGGGACGTGACGACGCACCTCGGTCAGCCGTCGGTCGGCCGCCCGGAGCACCGCCTGGACCCACTCGCCAGCCGGGTCGAGCGCGGTGCGCCACGCCTGCGCGGTGATGTCCTTGGTCAGCAGCTCGCCGAGGCTGGCTTCGATGGTGTCGCCGGCCTTGGTGCGCCAGCGCATCGGCCCGCCGTATGTCATGAAGACGACGGGGCGTACGACGTGGTCGCGAAGTGCCTCTGCGTAGCCGTAGGTGTAGTCGGCCTGCGAGACGCGGGTGCCGCCCGGGCCGTCGACGTACGTGACGAACGGGATCGGGTGGTCGTCGGAGCGGAACGGTGTGCCGGTGAGGGCGAGCCGTCGGGTGGCCTCGCCGAACGCCTGCGCCGTGGCCGCGCCCCAGGCGAGGGAGTCTCCGGCGTGGTGGACCTCGTCGAGGATGACGAGGGTGGGGTCGTTGCGGGTACGGGCCTCGTACGACCAGGGGCTCGCGGCGACGCCAGCGTACGTGACGGCGACCCCGTCGAACTGGCGGGACCTAGCGCGGCGCGCCTGGCCCAGACCGGGGTCGAGCTGAATGCCGACCTTCGCCGCGGCGTCGGCCCACTGCACCTTCAGGTGCTCGGTGGGGGCGACCACGATGATCCGCCGGACCTTGCGCTGCGAGAGCAGCTCGGTGGCCACGCGCAGGGCGAAGGTGGTCTTACCGGCGCCGGGGGTGGCGACGGCGAGGAAGTCGCGTGGTTCTCGCTCGAGGTAGGTCTGGAGCGCCTCGGCCTGCCAGGCGCGCAGGGCGGACGACGTGCCCCACGGAGCGCGCTGCGGAAACGCCGGCGAGAGGCGTTCGAAGGCGGAATGGCTCAACGGCCCGTACCTTCGGTGGAACCCTGCGGCTGGACGCGGGCAGGGGTAGGGGCGGGACGAGACATAGGTCTGCGACCCTAGCCCAGGGAGATGACACCCGGCGTGACGACACGGTCGGGTCAGACGATGCTCCGCCTAGGCGGCTGGGTTGGCGAACAGCCCCGTGAAGGATGCGGTTTCGAGT
>Ga0116180_1004167_pt1 | contig 10600 bp, 13 predicted proteins | sample AD_UKC073_MetaG_FD_89804 | JGI IMG/M metagenome (GOLD analysis project Ga0116180, IMG submission 89804) | Active sludge microbial communities of municipal wastewater-treating anaerobic digesters from USA - AD_UKC073_MetaG | ecosystem: Engineered > Bioreactor > Anaerobic > Digestate | place: USA... | reverse complement strand
GTCAAGCGCTGACAACGGTTGACCCCTCGACCTCCCGCGGGGAGATCAGGCGGGTGGCCGGGTCAGGTCGCCTCAGAGTCCCAGGGGGTCGGCTTCGCCGGGTCGTATGCCGTGCTCCCGGACGGCACTTCCGGCGCCCAGACTCGGGTCTGCGGGCCGCTCTCCGGCGGCTCGGTGGCCGGGTCCATCAGTGCCTCACGGACGATGCGCCGCGGGTCGTACTGCCGCGGGTCGTACTGTCGCCAGTTGACGTCGTCGAAGTCGGGCCCGAGTTGTTCCTTCAGCTGGCTGCGGGCTCCTTCGGCCAGCGAGCGCACCTGACGCACCGCTCGGGCGAGCTTGGCGGCATACACCGGGAGGCGTTCCGGGCCGAGGACGACGACGGCGACCATCGCCAAGACGATGACTTCCCAGCCGTTGATGTCGAACATGTTCCGCCTCCTTCCGCCGCCCGCGCCTGCCGCGGGATGCCCACCTAGGTGGATGCTTGCAACGTCAGCGTGATGTCGACCGTGGCACCGGCCCGCTCGACCGTGAGGTGCACTGTATCGCCGACGCTCTTGGCCCGAATCGCGACGACCAACTGATCGGGACCTGCGACCTTCTTACCCTCGAACGTCACCACGACGTCGCCATCCTTGAGGCCGGCCGACTCGGCAGCGCTCCCGGCGGTGACTCCCCCGGGGTCCAGCACGCGGGCGCCCTCACCGGTGAACTTGGTGTCGAGTTTGACCCCGATGATCGGGTGTTCCGCCTTGCCGGTGGCGATGAGTTGCTGGGCCGTCTTGGCGGCCTGGTCGCTGGGGATTGCGAAGCCGACGCCGATGTTGCCGCTGACACTGGAGGTCGAGCCCGGGTCGCGGGCAATGGCCGAGTTGATCCCGATGACCCGACCGGACATATCCAGCAGCGGGCCGCCCGAGTTGCCGGGGTTGATCGCCGCATCGGTCTGGATCGCGTTGATGAAACTCGTCGCGTCGCCACCGCCGGCCGCGACGGGGCGGTTGAGAGCCGACACGATCCCGCTGGTCACGGTCGCCTCCAGGCCCAGGGGTGCACCCACGGCGATGACCCCGTCACCCACGACGACATCAGCGGATCGACCCCACTCCAGCGGCGTGAGGTCGGTCTTGTCGACCACCAGCACGGCCAGGTCGTAGGAGGAGTCCCGCCCGACGATCCGGGCCGGCAGCGACGTCCCGTCGACGAATTCCACCGAGATCTCCCCGGCACCGGTGGCTTCGGCGACGACGTGGTTGTTGGTCAGGATGTGCCCGGCACGGTCGATGACGAAGCCGGAACCATTGCCGGAAAGGTCCGCCGTCTTGATCTTGACGGTGACGACCGAGGGCAGGGCCGTGGCGGCGATCTTGGCGATGCTGCCGTCGGGCCGGGCCGTCACGCCGGGCAGCGGAGCCGGCACCGGCGACTGACCCTGGACGGCCGAGAGCCCGCGGTTGACCAGCAGACTGCCGAGGCCACCCCCCAGCAGACCCGCCACCAGCCCGACGACGGCGGCGAGCGCCACCACGAGGCCGATCCGGGTGCCCGGCCGAGCACCTGGCGGCGTGGCGGTCGGCCCAGGGGCAGGGGCAGGGGCAGGGGCAGGGGCAGAGACAGGCGCGGGGACGGCATACGTCGGGGGGAAAACGCCTGCGCTGGGAGGTGGCGGATAGCCAGGGAACTGCGCAGGCACCGGTGTCGTCACTGCGGCGGCGGGGTCGGTCGATGCCGGCGCGACCGCGGCGGGTGGGTAGGCAGGGGGTGGTGTGAGCGGCGCGACGGGGTGGTAGGTCGGCAGGGCAGCGGTCGGTATGCCGCTGTGAGGGCCGCCCGCTGGCTCGGGCCAGGAGGCCGCCGCACGACCCGCGCCCGGGTCGAAGGCCGGACGGTCGGGGTGCTCGCTCATCTGCCGGAGGTCTCCGTCGGGTTCGTCGTGGCGGTGAACCGGACGGTGGAGAAGCCCACCTGGCTCACCGGGAAGGACAGCATCCCCGAGTATGCCGCGCCGAGGCCGCTCGACGAGCCCACTCGCGCCGGTATGGGGGCTCCGGCCGGAGCGGCGCTGACAGCAACAGGGGCCAGCCCGACGGTCCAGGCGGCTGCAGCAGAGGCGCCGGCGGCCAGGCCGGCGACCAGCGCCGCGCGACGGGGTGAGCGATGCCGGGGCGGACTGGCCGGGGACACCGTCGGCAGCCGCAATCCGTGCACAACGAATGGCGCGGCTGGGACCGGCGGGTGCATCCCGGGGGCCCCGGTCGAGGCGGCCGCGGCGATGAACCTGGTGTTCGGGGAGGCGTCCCCCAGGCCCAGCAGGAGGGCCTGCAGGCTGTCAGACACGCAAGGGGCTGGGGCGGTCCGCAGGGAGGCGAGCAGGCCGCGTTCCTGGTCGACGGCATACCGGCAGTGAGCGCAGACCACCACGTGCCGATCCCACGCCGACAACGCCGACGCCGGGAGGCGGCGATCGACGTAGGCGCTGACCTGGTCGCCGAGGTGTCGGGACATCACGCTCCTGCGCTGGCCGCCGGGCGCAGCCGGGTAGGAAGAGGTATGCCGTGTCGCGCGCTCGGGCGCGGCGCTGCTGGGGCGGCGGGCGTGGCCACTCGGGCGGCCGTCGACGTGCTGGCACCTGGAGCCCGGTGGGCCAGCGATTCGCGCAGCGCGGCGCGACCGCGGTGGATCCGGGAGCGGACCGTGCCGAGCTTGATCCCAAGGGTGGCGGCGATCTCCTCGTAGGACAACCCTTCGATGTCGCACAGGACGACGGCCGCGCGGAACTCAGGGGCGAGGGCGTCAAGGGCGCGCTGGATGTCGTCGTCGAAGTGGGTGTCGCTGAAGACCTGCTCGGGCCCGGGCTCGCGGGTGGCCATCCGGGTGGCGGCGTCGTCGGGCAGCGCGTCGAAACGAATCCGCTGCTTGCGGCGCATCTTGTCCAGGAACACGTTGGTCGTGATCCGGTGCAGCCAGCCCTCGAAGGTGCCCGGGGTGTAGGAGTTGAGCGAGCGGAAGACCCGGACGAACACGTCATGGGTCAGGTCTTCGGCGTCGTACGGGTTCCCGGTGAGGCGGTAGGCGAGCCGGTAGACGCGCGCGGAGTGCTGCGTGACGATCTCCTCCCAGCTCGGGGGCGTCCAGGCGGAGCCCTCGTCGGGGACGCCGTCGCTCCCGGTCAGGGGACGGATCATGGTGTCGGTCACTACCTCGTGCCTTTCGCAGCTGTGGACTTTCTGACGTTCGTGACGGCTTCAGAGTTCCCTCGAAGCCCACGAGTCGACTGTGCCCTGCCTGTGAATCTGCCAACCATCCGGGGCGACCCTGGTATTCCACCCATCCGCCCCTGAGGGTCCAGGATCCGCATGCGCCCGGCGTCAGGGACTCCTGCGGGCTAGGGTTTCGACCATGAGCGCGAACCGTGCCGCCAGCTGGGCTTATGCCGAGGAGTTCATCGCCGAGGGCCCCACGATGGAGGCCGCCCGCGAACGGGGCCTTGCGCTGGGCGCTGTTCCGGTCGGCGTCGCGACGGGCGCCGCGCTGCGCATGTTGGCCGGCGCTGGCGCCGCCAAGGCGGTCGTCGAGATCGGCACGGGCGCCGGGGTCTCCGGGTTGTGGCTGCTGTCCGGTATGCCGTCCGACGGGGTCCTCACGACGATCGACGTCGACGCCGATCACCAGCGGGCGGCCAAGGAGGCGTTCGCGGAGGCCGGGATCGCGCACCAGCGCACCCGGGTGATCCTGGGCCGCGCGTTGGACGTGCTCGCCCGGATGACCGACGCGGCATACGACTTGGCTTTCGTGGACGGCGACAAGGACGAATACCCGGCCTATGTGCGCGAGGCGACCCGGCTGCTGCGCCCCGGTGGGGTCCTGGCCCTGGACAACATGTTCTGGCACGACCACGTCGCCGACCCGGCGGCCCGGGACGAGCGGACCCGCACCTTGCGTGACCTGGGGAAGGCCTTGCGCGAGGACGACGCGTTCGCCTCGACGCTGTTGCCTGTCGGCGACGGGCTCCTCGTCGCCGTCAAACGCTGACGGCGAGCGCCCCGAAACACCAGCGGGCCCCCGTTCCTGACCGGAACGGGGGCCTCGCTCGTGGTACGTGCGTCAGGACACGCCGTCGCAGCCGGCAATCGCGTCTCGCAATGCTGCTGCCTCGTCAGGGGTCATTTCCACGACCAGCCGACCGCCACCTTCCAAAGGCATCCGCAGAACGATCCCGCGGCCTTCTTTGGTGACCTCAAGCGGACCATCTCCGGTCCTCGGCTTCATCGCCGCCATGGGTTCCCCTTCCTCGGAAACTCGTGCGCCACAGCCCGATGCGTCGGCAGGATTCACGACGCGGACTGCACCGGAGACCATTATCACGCGTCTACCGTGCTCGGACGAAATCGTCGTGGGGCACGATGGGGGCCATGACCGACGATCGTGCCGCCGAGACCGCACCAGTCCTGCTTCATGTTGAAGGCGGGGTCGCCACCGTGACCTTCAACCGCCCCGAAGCCATGAACTCCCTGGACCTCGCCACCAAGGACCTCTTGGTCCCGACAATTCGCCAGATCGCGGACGATCCGGCCGTGCGCTGCGTCGTCATCACCGGCAGCGGGCGGGCTTTCTGCGTCGGCCAGGACCTCAAGGAACACATTGCCGGGCTGATGGCCGGAGACGAGGGGCTCGGGGTCACCGTCCTGCAGCACTACAACCCGGTCGCGGAGATGCTCGCGACGATGAACAAGCCCGTCATCGCCGCCCTCAACGGCGTCGCCGCTGGAGCGGGGGCTTCGATCGCGATGGCCGCCGACTTCCGGATCATGGTGGAGGGCGGGGGCATGAACCTCGCGTTCGCCGGGATCGCGCTCTCCTGCGACACCGGGTCGTCGTTCTGGTTGCCCCGCCTCGTCGGTGTCGCCAAGGCCAAGGAACTCCTGCTGCTCCCTCGCACCCTCTCGGCCCAGGAGTGCCTGGACCTCGGCCTGGTGACCCGGGTCGTGTCGGCCGACACCTTCGCCGCCGAGGTCGCGGGTCTGGCCGGGACGTTGGCCTCCGGGCCGACCCTGGCCTACGGCGCGATGCGCCGGGCCATTGCCTTCAGCGCGGCCCACTCCCTCACCGAGTCGCTGGCGTTCGAGAGCGACCTCATGAACGCGACCGGCGAGACCGTTGACCACCGGGTGGCGGTCGATGCCTTCCTGGCCAAGCAGAAGCCCGTGTTCGAGGGCCGCTAGGCCTTGGGCGTGGGCTGCTAAGGGGCAAAGTCGATCGGTGGGGTGAACAACCACACCACCGAGATCCACTTCCACTGCAGCCAGATAAACAGCACCGCCAGCACGACGGCCCGCACCGTCGTGGGTATGCCGCGCCCGCGCGCGCTCGAGCCCGCGACCCCGAGCAGGACGGCGAGGTACGGGAACATCGGCAGCAGGTAGCGGGCCGTGCTCGTCCCAGGAGTCTGCACCGCGATGACGTATGCCGCGTAGCTCACCGGCCAGACCCGCAGTTCTGGTCCCAGGCGACGCGCCCACGGGCCGGCCATGCCGACGACCAGCAGCACGACCGTGAGCGCGAACAACCGCGGGCCCCAGTCATCGAGGTAGTAGCGCGGGATCGAGAACCACGGCTCGAGGATCTGGACGTGGCCCGTGAGCGACCAGGCGCCCATCGTGTCGACATAGGCCGACGCCTGACCGGTCGCGACCCACGCGATGCCCGGCCAGAGCAAGCCGGCCAACCCACAACCGACCAGGCTCGCGATCGCGGCCCCCGACTCGCCGGCGGTCATCGGCTCGGTGGCCCGACGTCGCCAGCGCAGCCATACCGCCACGAGCGTGACAACCCCAAGGGGCAGGGCGATCGGCCGAGTGACGCCGATGAGCACGGCGAATCCCGCTGCGACGAGCCAGCGTTCGCGGCTCAAGGCCAGCAGGTAGCTGCAGACCAGGAGCATCGCCAACGACTCGGTGTAGGCCACCTGGAGCGCCGGGGAGGAGGGGAACACGGCATACAGGCCGACGACGAGCAACGTACTCGCCCGGCCGATCCGCGGGCGCAGCAGCGCCGCGATGGCCAACGCCGCCCCGAACCCGAGGACCAGGGCCAGCGTTGAGGCGGCCGCCGCGAACGAGAGCCCGGTCACCTCCATGACGGCGCGGGAGAGGAACGGGAACAGCGGGTAGAAGGCCCAGGTGTTCTGCATGGCGATCCCGGACGGATCCCGAGGGATGGTGTCGGGATAGCCGCCGGTGGCCACCCGTTCGTACCACTGGCCGTCCCAGAGCCGGGTGAAGCCGACGTAGCCGACGGATTGGTCGTCGGTCATGTCCGCGGGCACCTGGGCCGGCGCGACGATGGCAAGAAGCACTGTCGTCAGCAGCCGGGTGATCGCATAGAGGACGACCACCTGCAGCACCGCGTTGCCCCGGAAGACCCGGTCGAGCACCGCCTCGGCGCGAGCGAACGCGGGCATCGTGGGCGCCGCCAGGGACGCGGTGGCGACCCCCGCCCCGGCGCTCCCCCGCTCCTGCCCGGCCCCCATTCGCGCCATGTTAACGGGGCCTGGCGGACGCGCGGTGACTGGTCGCCGTCCCCGCTCGGTGGCAGCCGGCCACGTGGTCGTCGACAAGCCCGCACGCCTGCATCGCGGCATACACGGTGGTCGGGCCGAGGAAGACGAATCCGCGCGCCTTGAGGGCCTTGGTCAGGGCGACCGACTCCGGTGACGTGGCCCGCAGGTCACCCAGCGACTGGGGCCGATGGTGGTGCGCCGGAGCATGCGCCCACACGAGCGCGTCGAGGCCACCATCGTTCCGCAGGTCCAGGACAGCGCGGGCGTTGTGGATCGCGGCGTCGACCTTGCGGCGGTTTCGGACGATCCCGGTGTCGGCGAGCAGGCGAGCGCGGTCAGCCGCTCCGAAGGTGGCCACCACTTCCGGGTGAAACCCTGCGAAGGCCGCCCGAAAGCCCTCCCGCTTGCGCAGGATCGTGAGCCAGGACAGCCCCGACTGGAACGCCTCGAGGGTGAGCCGCTCGAACAGCTCGCGCTCCCCGTGCAGGGGGACGCCCCACTCCTGGTCGTGATAGGCGACATAGTCCGGGGTCGACGCCCCCCACGCACACCGAGGTATGCCGTCCGCACCCGCAACGACGGACGTCACGCTCATGCGCGCTCAGCCATCTCAGCCACCGCCCGCGTGAAGATCCCCCGGACGGCCCGATCGGTGAGCGGCGCGGACAGCCGACCGAGGGCGTGCGGGTGCGGGACGATCTCCTCGCACCAGCTCAGCCTGGTGCGGGTGGCGTCGAGGGCGACGAGTCGGACCTCGGCCCAACCCCCCAGCCAACGGCCCGTCTTGACGATCGCGAACTCGGCGTGTCCGTCGGCGGGAGGCATCCACCGGGTGACGACCATGCGATCGGCGAAGCGCACCCGGCCGAACCCGGTGCGGGCGACGAACGCCCAACCCACCGCTGTCGGGCCCGGGTCGGTGTCGATGCTCGTCAGGGGCACCCGGTGGCCCGCCAGGTCGCTGACAACCGCCCAGACGGCCTCGATGGGCCGGGGGATGATCCGCTCGACGGTGACGGCGGTCATGCCTTCACGCCGTGGAGTCGGGTGCGGGTTCAGCCGGTGCAACGACAGCCTCGCGGGCCGGCATACCGGCGAGGTCGTCGAGACCCGGTTGGACGCCCGCTGACCTCGCGGCGTCGACCTGATCGCGCAGCACGGCGAGCTCCGCAGTGAGCCGATCGATGACCTCGTCCACCTGCTCCATCCGGTAACCGCGCAACCCCGTGTCCAGGCGCAGCGCATGAACGTCCGCCGGTTCGAGCGGTCCGTCCGGCAGCGGGGCGTAGGACAACGACGTCGTCGGATCGACGAGCGACCCGTCGACTCGGCCGAATACCGCAGCCACCGTCAACCCGACGAGGATGACGGCCACCACCAGCGCGACCCACATCAGCGCACCTCCCCGCGGGCGTGGTCCTGATCGGCGACGAAACGCACGGCCTGCTCGACATCGTCGGTGACGAGGATCTTGTCGACGTCGTCGGGCGAGATGGTGCCCTCGGCGACAAGAGTCGTGCGGAACCAGTCGACGAGGCCCGCCCAATAGGCGCAGCCGACGAGGACGATGGGGAAGGTCGTGATCTTTCCGGTCTGCACGAGCGTCAGCGCCTCGAAGAGCTCGTCGAGCGTGCCCATGCCGCCGGGCAGGACGATGAAGCCCCGGGCGTACTTGACGAACATCGTCTTGCGGGCGAAGAAGTAGCGGAAGTTGACACCGAGGTCGACGTACTCGTTGAGCCCGGTCTCGAAGGGCAACTCGATCCCCAGCCCAACGGACGTGCCGCCAGCCTCCAGGGCCCCCTTGTTGGCGGCCTCCATGAGGCCAGGACCGCCGCCGGTGATGACGGCATACCCGGACTCGGCCAGTCGGCGCCCCACGTGGACCCCGATGTCGTATGCCGGGTGATCGGCTCCCAGCCGTGCGGACCCGAACACGCTGACGGCCGGGCCCAACTCGGCGAGCGCTCCGAACCCTTCGACGAACTCCGACTGGATCCGCATGACCCGCCACGGGTCGGCGTGCAGCCACTCGGTCGACCCTCGACTGTCCAGCAACCGTTGGTCGGTGGTCGTCGACGGCACGCGCTGACCGCGCAGGGTCACCGGACCCTTCTGGTACGACCGTCGTCGGTCCTTGCCGTTCACGAGAGGCAACGCTACGCGACCGGGCTGGGTGCTCGGCACCGCTCGGGACCAACCCCCGCCAGATGGCAGCAGTGTCCAGACCCTCAGGCCTGCAACCACCGCAGCATCGCGGCCTCGGCATCGACGTACTGCGCGACCGGGGCCCGTTCGTCGTCCATGTGCGCCAGCAAGGGGTTACCCGGCCCGAAGTTGACGGCCGGCACGCCCAACGCGGCGAACCGCGCGACATCGGTCCAGCCTTCCTTGGCCTGCACCGGGACGCCCAGTGCCTCAACGAAGGCCCGGGCCGCCGGGCGGTCCAGCCCCGGCCGCGCTCCCCCGGCATTGTCGGCCACCTCGACCTCGAACCCGGCGAAGACCTCCCGGACGTGTGCCACGGCGTCGTCCTCCGAGCGGTCCGGCGCATAGCGGTAGTTCACCGTGACCGTGCAGGCGTCGGGGATGACGTTGGAGGCGGTCCCTCCAGAGATGAGCACCGCCTGCAAGGCCTCGCGGTAGGTCAGCCCCTCGACATCGACCACCCGCGCCTGGTAGGCCACGAGCCGAGCGAGCACCTCTCCCGCATCGTGAATCGCGTTGTGCCCCACCCATGGCCGCGCCGAGTGCGACGCAATTCCCTTGGTGTGCACATCGACGCGCAACGTTCCCTTGCAGCCACCTTCGACGGTGCCGTCAGTCGGCTCCATGAGCACGGCGAAGTCGGCGGCGAGCAGGTCCGGCCGATGCTCGGCGACCCGGCGGAGTCCGTTGCGCTCGGAGTCGACCTCTTCGCAGTCGTAGAAGCAGTAGGTGACATCGCGGCTGGGAGCCGGCAACGCCGCCGCCAGCTTGAGCATGACGGCGACCCCGCCCTTCATGTCGACCGTTCCGCGGCCCACGAGTTCGTCACCGATCCGCCGGGTCGGCAGGTTGGGCGTATGCCGCGTCAACGGCACCGTGTCGATGTGCCCGGCGACGACGACCCGCTCCGGGCGCCCCAACGCCGTGCGTGCGATGACGGTGTTGCCGTCCCGCACCACCTCCAGGTGGGAGAACCCGTGCAACACCGCCTCGATGGCATCGGCCAGGGGGGCCTCGTCGCCGCTCACCGATGCGATGTCGCAGATAGCGGCGGTGAGGGTGATGACGTCGAGGGTGAGGTCCAGCGAAGGCGAGGCGGGCGGCATACCCCTCAGGCTAGGGGGTGGCTACCCACCCGCTCCAACCCCGCCAGCCGACCGGGCGTCGTGAACCTCGTGCAGCCGTGGCCGATGCGGTCGGTTCACTCGCCTAGGCTTGCCGCATGAGCGAGCGCACGGCGTGGGGATTCGGTTTGGCCACGGTGACCAAGCATGGTGACGTGCTGGACGCGTGGTTCCCACAGCCGTCCCTGGGCACGCCGCCGGACGACGTCGCGGCGCCCAGCGAGCTTGCCGGACTCGCCGGGAAGGACAAGGCCCGCAAGGTCACCCAGGCGATCGTGCTCGTCATCACCGACCTCGACGCACCGCCCGCGGACACGGCCGACGCCTACCTTCGGCTGCACCTGCTCAGCCACCGGCTCGTGGCCCCGAACACCGTCAACCTCGACGGCATCTTCGCCGTCCTGCCCAACGTCGTCTGGACCAACTACGGTCCGTGCCCGGTGGACGGCTTCGAACACACCCGGGCGCGGCTGCGCGCCCAGGGGCCGGTCACCGTCTTCGGTATCGACAAATTCCCCAGGATGGTCGACTACGTCGTCCCGTCCGGCGTCCGGATCGCCGACGCCGATCGGGTGCGCCTGGGTGCTCACCTCGCCGCGGGCACGACGGTCATGCACGAGGGCTTCGTCAACTTCAACGCCGGCACGCTGGGCGCGTCGATGGTCGAGGGCCGGATCTCCCAGGGCGTCGTCGTCGGCGACGGCTC
>Ga0116180_1004154_pt1 | contig 10617 bp, 8 predicted proteins | sample AD_UKC073_MetaG_FD_89804 | JGI IMG/M metagenome (GOLD analysis project Ga0116180, IMG submission 89804) | Active sludge microbial communities of municipal wastewater-treating anaerobic digesters from USA - AD_UKC073_MetaG | ecosystem: Engineered > Bioreactor > Anaerobic > Digestate | place: USA... | reverse complement strand
TGCGGCGGGGCTGCGGCCCCACATCGGCGATGTCGAGGTGGACGACGTGCCACGCAAGCGGGTGGCGCAGCTGGACGAGACGCTGATGGTGGCCGCAGGGGTGCCGGTGGTGGTCGAGGCTGTCGCGAAGGCGTGGCGGCAGCGCGGGGCGTACGCCACCGGCTGGCCGATCGTGTCGTGGCTGGAGAAGTTCCGCCCGGACCCGTTGCGGATGTTGCACCTCGACATGGTCTCGACCAAGAAGCAGAAGGCGATCGAGCCCGGTCGGGTGAACCGGACGTCGCTGCCGACCGCGCAGGGTGTGGCCAAGGCGCGGGTCGACTCAGCCGTGCGTGGGTTGGCTGATGAGACGTCTGCTCCGTTGCCGCGGGTCTGGCAGGACTCCGTACGGCGCGCTGCGCGCACGGATGAGGCGGTGCTGCCGGACCATCTGGACCGGGCGATCGCCACGGCCGACCTGGCCCTCGACGAGGGCAACGGCTGGTGGTCGGTCGTGCGTGCCCTGCAGTGGCTGGTGCTGCTGACCATGCTGGTCGGCCTCGGGTGGCTCGGGATCAACTTCGTGCTCACGGCCTACCTGATGCTGCCTGCGTTGCCGGTTCCGATGGTGGGTCGACTGGGGCTGCCCACGGTACTGGCGCTGGGCGGGCTGGGCGGAGGGATCCTGCTGGCTCTCCTGAGCCGGATCGGTGTGGAGGTGGGGGCGCGTTCGAAGGCGCGGCTGGCCCAGGCGACGTTGCGGAAGGCGATCGGGAAGGTCACCACGACCTCCGTCGTGGAGCCTGTGAACGAGGAGCTGGCGCGGCGAGAGCGAGCCCGCGAAGCACTGCGCCGGATCCGCTGAGCGTTGTCCACAGCGCGGCGCGACGCCGTGTTGTCCACAGGCTGGTGCCGTGCTCTGTCACGATCCCGTTGGGCGTCCCATACCGAAGGGTGAGTACCCAACGGACGAGAGGAAAGCCATCATGGATCCCCGCACCACCATCACGGGCAACGCCGGCGGCGATGCCGTCTTCCGGGTCACGCCGAACGGCACCCAGATCGCCGAGTTCGGCCTGGCTCACACGCGCCGCATCCTCAAGGACGGCCTGTGGCAGGACGGCGACACCACCTGGTACAACGTCAAGAGCTTCGGTCGGCTCGCCGACAACGTCGCCGCGAGCATCCGTAAGGGTGACGGCGTCGTGGCAACCGGCCGCCTCGAGATCGACACGTGGACCGGAGCAGACGGTGGCACCCGCACGAAGACCTCGCTGGTGGCCGACGCTGTCGGCCACGACCTCAGCCGGGGCACCACCACGTTGAACCGGCCGGTGCGCCCGCACGGGGTGTCCCCGTCCGATAGCGAGCATCCAGCCGAGCCAGAGGAGAGCCAGCTGCCCGACGAGGAGCGACGCGCGTCCTGAGGCGCCTCGACGCCCCGTTGCTGCGAGTCCGCTCAGTGCCGTTGGTTTGGGGCTGCGCCGCGTCTTGAGCCGGTACCGTCGGCACCGAGCGGAGGAGGTGCGGTGCGATTCAAGACGGGGCTGGTCGGCGCCGTTGTCCCAGCCCTGATGGCCATCCTGGTCACGCTCCTGCTGGCACCGACGCCTGCTCCGGTCGGCTACCGGTCCGCTGGTGACGCCGTTCTGGTCAATCGGGTCCGAGCGCTGGTCGCTGGACCTGAGGCGCGAGCCTCAGGGAGCGACCAGGGGTTCCGGTCGCTGGCGGTCGGCGTCGTTGATGGAGCGACGAGCTCGTACGCCTTCATCGGGGATCGTGGCGACGGCAGCCCTCCTGACGCGAGCAGCACCTTTGAGCTGGCCTCCGTGACCAAAACGTTCACCGCGCTCATGCTCGCGGATTCCGTGACCAGGGGAGAGGTGCGCCTGTCGGATCGGGTGGGGCGATACCTGCCTGAGCTGCAGGGCACCCGGGCGGGGTCAGTGACACTCGAGGAGCTGGCCACCCATCGGTCGGGACTGCCCGCGTACTCAGACCTCGTGGCAGGTGCGACGTACGAGGGTTTCGGGTCGGCTGACCTACAGTCCGAGGACGAGGCGGTGATCTTGCAGCAGACCCGCGGGCTCCGGCTGTCGGGGCGTGGGCAGTGGCAGTACTCGAACCTCGGCGTCTCGCTGCTCGGGTTCGCGCTCGCTCGAGCAACCGGAGAGCCGAGCTGGGAGAGCCTGGTTCGCCACCGGGTGCTGGAGCCGTACGGGATGACCTCCACGACCTTTGCCCGTACGGACGCCCAGATCCCTGCCTCGGCAGCTCAGGGCCACCACATCAACGGCAGCCCGGTGGAACCAGTCACCGGTGGGGGCTACCTGCCAGCCGGGACGACCACCTTCACGACCGTCACCGACATGACGCGGTACGCAAGCGCGCTGCTGTCGGGACGTGCGATCGGGCTGTGGTCGCTGACCCCCCGTTACGAGATCAACGAGGACGAGTCGATCGGCCTCGTGTGGATGACGAGAACGGTGGCAGGCCACGACGTGCACTTCCACCCGGGCGGGGTGCCGGGCTACTCGTCCTTCTTCGTGGTCGATCCGACGGCCGGTCGAGCGGTGGTCGTCCTCGGCGGGAGCGAGGAGAGCGTTGAGGCAATCGGATTCCACCTGCTCGATGCCAGCAGCACCGTGCCCTGGTTCGTCCGACCGTCAACCCAGTCGGCCCTTGGTGTGACCGGGCTGGTCCTCGTCGCAGGGGCGATGCTCGCGGGGCTGAGAGGTCGCCAGCCTGTGGTCCTGGCAGCGGCAGGCGCCCTGGCTCAGACGGGCTTGATCCTGCTCCTGCGTGACGGGCCGTGGCACCGCATCCCCGGCTGGACGTGGGGTCTCGCTGCCTTCGCGGTGTTCTGGATCACCGTCGACGTAGGACGTTCCTGGGGCGCTCCCACCCGAAGACCTCACTCAAGGCGACTTGCGTGGGTTGGTCTCGGGCTGGCGGTTGCGGCGTACGCAGCGGTGATCGTGACGACCCCACGCTGAAGGGTGAGGAGGCCTCGGGAATGGATGCGGGGTCATGCCGCTGACCCCGATAGCATGGTCCGGGCCTTGCGGCCCCGTCCGAGCGGATGATCGTCCGCCGAAGCGTCGAGAGGAATCCTCCCTGTGGCCGAGTTCGTCTTCACCATGCACAACGTCCGCAAGAAGCTGGGCGACAAGCTGATCCTCGACAACGTCACGATGTCATTCTTCCCAGACGCGAAGATCGGCGTGGTCGGGCCGAACGGGGCTGGCAAGTCGACGATGCTGAAGATCATGGCGGGGCTTGAGCAGCCCAACAACGGCGACGTGATGCTCCAGAAGGGCGCCACCGTCGGGATCCTGCTGCAGGAGCCGCCGCTGACCGAAGGCAAGACCGTGCTCGAGAACGTGCAGGAGGCCGTTGCTGACACGCTGGCCATCTTCAAGCGGCTCGACGAGATCGGCGAGGCCTACATGGACCCCGATGCCGACTACGAGAAGCTGGGCGAGGAGCAGCAGAAGCTTCAGGACGAGATCGAGGTGCGCAACGCCTGGGACCTGGAGAGCCAGCTCGACCAGGCCATGGACGCCCTACGCTGCCCCGAGCCCGACCAGATCGTCGACGTTCTCTCCGGTGGAGAGCGTCGTCGCGTGGCCCTGTGCAAGCTCCTCCTGCGGAAGCCCGACCTGCTGCTGCTCGACGAGCCGACCAACCACCTCGATGCCGAAAGCGTCAGCTGGCTCGAGAACCACCTGAAGAACTACCCCGGCGCGGTCCTGGCGGTCACCCACGACCGGTACTTCCTCGACAACGTCGCCGGCTGGATCTGCGAGATCGACCGCGGCAAGCTGCACCCGTACGAGGGCAACTACTCGACCTACCTGGAGACGAAGAAGTCGCGACTCCAGATCGAGGGCAAGAAGGACGCCAAGCGGGCCAAGATCCTCGAGCGCGAGCTTGAGTGGGTGCGCCAGAACCCCAAGGCGCGGCAAGCGAAGAGCAAGTCCCGACTCGCACGCTACGAGGAGCTGGCCGCCGAGGCCGAGCGCAGCCGTCCGTTGGATCTCGCCGAGATCAACATCCCGGCCGGTCCGCGCCTGGGTGCCGACGTGATCGAGGCCAAGAAGCTGACCAAGGGGTTCGGCGACAGAGTCCTCATCGAGGACCTCTCCTTCATGCTGCCGCGTGCTGGCATCGTCGGCATCATCGGCCCGAACGGCGTGGGCAAGACGACCCTGTTCAAGATGATCGTCGGCGAGGAGAAGCCCGACTCCGGCGAGCTCAAGGTCGGCCAGACGGTGAAGTTCTCCTACGTCGACCAGGGCCGTTCCGGCATCGCCCCCGACAAGAACGTGTGGGAGGTCGTGTCTGACGGGCTCGACCACATCAAGGTCGGCAACTTCGAGATGCCCTCTCGGGCGTACGTGGCGTCGTTCGGCTTCAAGGGGCCGGACCAGCAGAAGCTCGCAGGTGTGCTGTCGGGTGGGGAGCGCAACCGGTTGAACCTGGCGCTCACCCTCAAGCAGGGTGGCAACGTGCTGCTGCTTGACGAGCCGACCAACGATCTCGACGTCGAGACCCTGCAGTCCCTGGAGGACGCACTGCTCGACTACCCGGGGTGTGCCGTCGTGATCTCCCACGACCGGTGGTTCCTCGACCGGGTCGCGACGCACATCCTGGCCTGGGAGGGTGACCACGAGGACGAGGCGAACTGGTTCTGGTACGAGGGCAACTTCGCCGACTACGAGACCAACAAGATCTCGCGCATGGGTGTCGAGGCGGCGCGTCCGCACCGGACGACCCACCGCAAGCTGACCCGCGACTGACGGATCAGCCATGGCTGAGCCCATCGAGGCGTTGCAGCTCGTCGATCTGCTGACGTCGTTGCTGCATCGCGCGTTGGGCGACAGTGTCGTGGGGCTCTATCTGCACGGCTCCCTCACTGTCGGCGACTTTGCACCCGACCGCAGCGACATCGACCTCTACTTGGTGCTGGATCGCGATCCGGCGGTTGCCGATGTTGAGGCAGTGGCAACCGTGGTCGGCCAGGCGGTGGAGGCGTACCCCGCCTACGACGACCGGATCGAGGTGGAGGCGTTCTCTGCCGCCACGGTTCGAGCAGGGGATCCGACGGATCGTCCTCTGCTGCGGGTCAGCCCTGGGGAGCCGTGCCACCTACTACCCGTCACGCCGCATCGGATCCTGGGCTGGGCGGGGGCCCGTACCGACGCGACCGCGCTGATCGGGCCAGCGCCGGTGGACGTCTTCCCGGAACGGTCAGCCGACGTCACCGACGAGGTGGTCCGCGGGATCGTCCGGGAGTGGCCGGTGTGGGTCACCGAGGACGACAGGGTCGGCTTCAACGCCTACGCGGTGCTCACGCTGTGTCGCTGCTGGTGCCACCTGATGCTCCATGAACGGTTGTCGAAGCTGCGGGCAGGGCTGGCGTACGGAGGAGTCAGCCCCGATGACGCCGAGTTGACCAGATGGGCGATTCGCTGGTGGTACCGCGGCGGCCAGGACGACGAACCAGCGCGGACGGACGAGGTTCGCGCTTTCGTGAACCGGATCTGTGCCGAGTTGGTCAGCTGACGCCGGTCGCCCCGACGCTCATGTGCTGCCGCATTGCGGCTGCGTGGTTGGACGTGATCGAGGCGACGCCGAGTTCGCGAAGCTGGTCGAAGCGCACCGGGTCGTCAACGGTCCAGCACGAGACAAGCAGGTCGTGGTCGGCAGCCCAGTGCAGCCACGCCGGGTCGAGCACCCAGTGGGACGGGTTGACGAACCGAGGGCGAAGCCGTGTGAGCAGGTCGTCCGACGGGTACTCGGCATCCTGCCACGTGAGGTAGATCACGGCGTGGGGATCGAGTTCCCGCACGACCGCCATGGCGTTGTGGTCGCCGCACCATACGACGTCATGCCCGGCAGCGACCTGGACGATCCGGTCAGGGTCGCGAGCGTCAGGAAGGTCCAGCATCAGCGTCGCTCGACCACGAGCCAGCTCCAACACCTGCTGGAGGGTCGGAATCCTGGTGTCTCGCGGACCTCTTCGTTCGGCGACCATGGCGGAACTGGTGCGGTCGAGGCGGCCGCGGTCACCCCAGATCCGCTCCAGCGTCTCGTCATGGAGCAGCACCGGCACATGGTCGGCGGTCGTCCGCACGTCGACCTCGACGATGCGCGCACCCGAGCTGATGGCCGCCTCGACGGCCTCCAACGTGTTCTCCACGCAGGTGACCGGATCACCTCGATGCGCGACGACCTCGACCCAGCGCAAGCCTCCCATGTGCGTCCTCTCCGGAAACCGGCTGCAGCAGCATCCGCACCTTACCGCCCCGGGCTGACGCGACGCGGCTACGGTGGAGGGGACGAGGAGGTGCCGGATGGGCTGGCTGGACAAGCTGTTGGGCCGTGATCGTGACGACGACACACCCGTGGCGGACAAGGTTCTCGGGTCAGATGCGCGTCGAGCTCAGCTGGTCGAACTCTCTGGAGCATTGCGCGAGCTGGTCACCGAGATGAACGGAGAGGCCTGCCCGAGCGACAACCCTGGCTGGCGTGGCCGGGTGCGCGACTACCAGTACTCGCTGGGTGGGATCGACTCGATGCTGGCGACGCGGATCACCAAGGACGACCTCTTCGACACTCTCTCGACGATCCGGCCGTTGGGCGCTGTCCCGGTCGGCTGCGAGCACCTCACGGTGATCGCTGAGCGTGTCGTGGTGCTGGCCCGGCAGGCCGAGAAGCCGCTGCCGGGGGAGTGACCTGCGGCCGGACTGACTACACCAGGAACCGGTAGAACGGACCGTTCGGGTCGATGATCTCGACGGTGATCGGTGACTCGGCCATGCGGGTGAGCAGGCCGGGCAGGCTTCCCGGATCGCCAAGTTCGACGCCGACGAGCGCCGGGCCGAGCTCCCGGTTGTTGCGCTTCACGTACTCGAACAACGTGATGTCGTCGTCGGGTCCGAGCACTTCGTCAAGGAAGCGGCGCAGCGCCCCTGGCTCCTGCGGGAAGTTGACCAGGAAGTAGTGTTTCCGCCCTTCGTAGACCAGCGACCTCTCCACCACCTCGCTGTAGCGAGAGACGTCGTTGTTACCCCCGGAGACCACCGCAACCACGGTCTGGCCATGCTCGGCCAGACGGGTGAGCGCGGCGGAGGCGAGAGCGCCGGCTGGCTCGGCGATGATGCCGTCGGTCTGGTACATGGCGAGCATCTCGGTGCAGACCGCACCCTCAGGCACCGTGATGACCTCAACGCCGGAAGCCTGGATGAGCGGGAACGTGACGTCGCCGATCCTCCGTACGGCAGCCCCGTCGACGAACGAGTCCACCTTGGCGAGCGTGACGGGTTGTCCGGAGTCCAGGGCTGCCACGAGGCAGGCAGCGCCCGCGGGTTCGACTCCCACGATGCGGGTGGCGGGGTACCGCTCACCGAACCAAGCCACAAGGCCGGCCAGGAGCCCGCCACCGCCAACGGGGACGACCAGCAGATCCGGCGCCTTCCCAAGCCCCGCAACGATCTCAGGACCGATCGTGCCCTGACCGGCGATGGTGGCGGGGTCGTCGAACGCTGGAACGAGCACTGACCCAGACTCAGCCGCCGCCTGCTTGGCCGCCGCGGCGGCGTCGTCGTACGAGTCGCCCGTGACCACCAGGTCGACGAACGGACCGCCGATCGCGATCATTCGGTCGCGCTTCTGCCGGGGAGTGGTGGTGGGCACGAAGATCCGGCCCTGGATCCCGAGCCGGCTGCAGGCGAACGCAACTCCTTGCCCGTGGTTGCCAGCGGATGCGCAGACGACGCCACGTGCCCGGTCAGCCTCGTCAAGCTGCGCGATCAGGTTGTAGGCGCCACGGAGCTTGTAGGACCGGACGGGCTGGAGGTCCTCGCGCTTGACCCACACGTCGGCGCCCGTCGCGGCGGAGAGCCTCACGTTGAGCTGAAGGGGTGAGACGTCAACGATGCCGTCGATGCGCGCACGTGCGGCGTCGATGTCGGCTGCGGTCACGGTCGGTGAGGGACCCATGACCGCGACCTTATCCCTGAGCTGCCCCGCCGATCAGCCCGGTGGCGCCCTGACGGCGCGGCAGGTCGAACAGGCTGAGCTCCTCGACGTCAGGGGTGCCGCGCTGCAGCAGGTCGATCTCCGGATTGGACCGGGCCAGGGCACGCCGTGAGTCGCGACCGATCATCGGCTCGACTTGGACGGCGTCCTCGACCAGCTCGGGCGCAGTCAGCTCGCGGACGCTCAGCTCGACCTGCTTGGCGGGCTCGATCTCGTCCTCGGTCACCTGGTAGTCGCGCAGCTTCCGCGCGGTGACCATGACGCGAGACTCCAGCGCCCCGATCGCGTCGTTGTAGGCCGTCACGGACCCACGGATGGCCCGGCCGAGCTTGTCGATATGGCTGCCCATGGTGCCGAGCCGCTTGTGGAGGTCGCGCCCGAGGTCGGCGATCTCACGGGCCGAGGCGGCCAGTGCCTCCTGCTTCCAGCCGAACGAGATGGCGCGGAGGAGACCGATCAGGCTCGACGGGGTGGCCAGCACGACCCCGCGCTGAGCGGCGTGCTCGAGCAGGTCGGGCAGCTGCTGCAGAGCCTCGGCAAACAGTGCCTCGCTCGGGATGAACATGACGACGAACTCAGGCGTGGTGCCAGCGTCGTTGGAGCGCCAGTACTGCTTGCTGGCCAGGGCATCGACATGGCCCTTGACGTTGCGGGCGAAGTAGCCGAGCGCCGTGGCCCGGGCCTGCTCATCAGGCGCCTCCTGGGCGTCGAGGAAGCCAGACAGCGGCATCTTCGAGTCGACGTAGAGGTATTTCTCGGCGGCCATCGAGACGCGCAGGTCTGGCCGGATGGCCCGGTCGTCGGTGGCGGCGGTGGTCTGTTCGGTGAAGTCGCAGTGCTCGACCATTCCAGCGAGCTCCACGACGCGACGCAGCTGCACCTCGCCCCAGGCGCCTCGGACGTGGGGCTTTCGCAGCGCGTTGGTGAGACGGGAGGTCTCGACCCTGAGCTGTTCACCGGTGGTCTGCACGGTCAGCACCTGCTGCTTGAGCTCCGCGGCCATGGCCGCACGTTCCTTCTCGACCTGGGTCAGCCTGGAAGCCAGGCTCTCCAACGTCTCTCGGACGGGCGACATGAGCTGCTCGGTCGCCTTCAGCCGCTGCTCGGCCGAGGCATCAGCGGACTTGCCCTGATGCTCCAAGGCCTCGGTCGACACCAGCTTGAACTGGTCGATGATGGTCTGGCGGTCGGCGGCGATCTCCTTCGCCCGTTCGACCGCCGCGTCCCGTTCGGCCTTCGCCTGGTTCGCCATGGCCTCGAAGCCAGCCACGTCGGCGAGCGCCAGCGCCCGGTCCTCACGGGCGGCGGCCGCCTCAACTCGGGCCCGCTCGATCTCGGTGTCGGCCTTGGCCGCCTCCGTGCGCGCAGCGGCGGCTTCGCTGCGAGCGTTGGCTGCATCAGCCCGCGCGTTCGCAGACTCCAGCCGCGCCTCGGCAGCCGCCGACCGGGCAGCGGTCAGTTCGCCCGCATCAGTCGGGGTGGAGCGTCGCCGCAGCACCAGCCAGCACGCCAGCGCGCCACCAACGACGCCGACGATGAGGGCGAGAACAACGGTGACGAACTCCATGTGAAGCATCTTCCCGGACGCCTCTGACAGTTTTCGTGACCGACACCCGACACGGGTCAGCCGACGTACTTGATGATCGCCTGCCGCTCCGTCGACAGGGTGGCTGAGTCGACCAGCGAGCCGGCCTGCGCCTCAACGATCCCCGCCCAGGTGTCGAGCCGCTGCCGGCCGAGCCCGGAGGTGAAGAGCTGCTGCTTCAGCGTGGCTTTGACCGACGCTGTCTTCGCTGCACCATCGAGCAACGACGTGTATCGAGCGACCAGGGCATTCGCCTTGGTCATCCCCCCGCGACCGCCAGGCTGACCCTGCCCCGCTTGTCCCTGTGTCTGCGGGACCTGCTGTCCGGCCTGCCCACCCTGCTGAGCCTGGCCCTGGGGAACCTGCTGCGCCTGACCAGCCCCGGGCTGCCCCTGGCGCCCGCCGCCTTGGCCGCCCATCCCCGCCTGAGCGCCGAACGCCAGGTTGTGGTCCCAGGCGACAACCGTCCAATGGGTTGATGGTCGGGCCCACCACAGATACGAGTTGTTCCCCGGCCCGTCGATGTCGTCAAAGTTGTCGAGCAGCTCCTCGAACGCCAGGTACGTCGCGAAGGCGTCGATGTCGAGCCGCGCCCCCAGACCCGCCTTGAAGTCCGTGTCGGAGGACTGGTTGATGAACTGGAGGAACCCGATCAGCGGCGTGAGGTCAGGCTTTCCCGACTCCTGGTCGAAGATGTCCTTGTACGACGCCGTCGCGTCACCCCGGTACGACCAGTCGCCGGATGCCTCCGCCTTGTACAGCAGGCCGTCGGTCGCGAACGCGTGGCTCACCCAGGCGTCGTCGGGGTTCTCGACCGCCAGCCTCAGCACCTCGGCTGAGCCGTTCACCGACAGCTTCACGTACGCCGCCTGCTGCGTCGCCAGTCCGGCATCGCCCAGCAGTGACAGGGCGACAGCCTCGTTCAACGACGACGTGGTGGTGTTCGACCGTACGATCAGGCTCGTCACGCCGTGATGGGACGTCCCGTCGACGTACTTGTCGAGCCG
>Ga0116180_1004152_pt1 | contig 10619 bp, 10 predicted proteins | sample AD_UKC073_MetaG_FD_89804 | JGI IMG/M metagenome (GOLD analysis project Ga0116180, IMG submission 89804) | Active sludge microbial communities of municipal wastewater-treating anaerobic digesters from USA - AD_UKC073_MetaG | ecosystem: Engineered > Bioreactor > Anaerobic > Digestate | place: USA... | reverse complement strand
TCGTCGATGACGAACAGCGCACCTCCGACCCGCACATCTGGGCCGTCGGCGACGCCACGGCCAGCACACACGCCATCACGGGCGCCATCGCGCCCGTGGCGCTGGCCACGCCGGCCAACCGCGGTGGCCGGGTCGCCGCGGACTCGATCGCCGGGGGTGGGCGCCGCTCGCCGCAACCTCTGGGCACCGCCGTCGTGCGGGTCTTCGACCTCACCGTCGCGATGACCGGAGCCTCCCGACGGGCGCTCCGGGACCGCGGGTTCCACACCGTCCGCGTCCATGCAGGTCACCACGCCGGCTACTACCCCGGCGCCGAGACGATGCACCTGCTGATGCACGTCAACGACGACGGCCGGATCCTGGGCGCCCAGGGAGTCGGACGGGAAGGCATCGACAAGCGGATTGATGTCATCGCGACTGCCGTGCGGGGCGACCTGCGAGCGACGGACCTCATCGACCTTGATCTGTCCTATGCGCCGCCGTTCGGGGCGGCGAAGGACCCGGTGATGATGCTCGGGATGATCGCCGACAACGTGCTCTCGGGTCGACTCACCCAGCACGATCCCGTCGTGCCGCTGGACCCCGAGGCGACGCTGGTGCTGGACGTGCGCAACCCTGACGAATGGGATCGCGGGCACGTCGAGGGCGCGCTGCTCGTGCCGCAGCCCGAGGTCGCCGCCTCGATCGACGCGATCCGGGACGCTGCCGCCGGGCGACCGATCGTGGTGCACTGCGCGTCGGGGTTCCGCTCGTATCTCGCCAACCGCACCCTGGCCGGCGCCGGGATCGACAGCGCCAACGTGTCGGGTGGGTTCACCACGCTTGCGCTTGCCCAACCCCACCTCATCGCTCACGCCCAGACCTCGCCGGCCAGCGCAACGACTAGCGGCACCACGGTCAGCAGCACGAACGCCGGGAGGAACGCCAACCCCAGCGGCAGCACGATGGTCACGCCCAGCCTGGCCGCAGCGAGCTCCAACTGCTCCAGTTGAGCGGCCCTCAGGTCGGCGGCGGCCCCGCGTAACGCCGCCGACGGGGCCACGCCAGCCGCGTCGGCGAGCGCCATCGCTCGCCGCGCCGGGGCCCACCCCGCGCCGACTGCGTCCCAAGCGACCTGCCACGGCATACCCCATCGCACGGCCGCCGCCACGATGGCCAGGTGCTCGCGCACTGCTCCGCGAGACGTCTGAGCGACCGACTCGACCGCGTCGATGAGCCCTCCGCCGGCGCCGAGGACGAGCGCCATCAACTCAAGGGCGTCGGCGATCGCGGGGGCACCGGGCGAGGGTGGTATGCCGTGCCGCTGACTGGACGTGCCCCATCGGCCACCCCCGAGGAACTGTCCACCGTTACCAGGTTGGGCAGTTCCCACGTCGAGCCCGACCCGGCGGCCGTTCCACGGTCCGTCGGTGGGCAGCCGCGCTGACCGCGACGGCCACACCAGGACGGCACCCGCCAGCAGGAGTGCGACTGCGATCTCGGCTGCCTGGGCACCTCCGACTGATGCCGTCATCAGGCGACCTCGCCGAGCCCGAGCCGACTGACGAGCCGGGCACACCACCACCGGCCGAGGAACATCAACCCCAGCCCGAGAACCATGCACGTGATGGCCAGGGGCGACCCGACGTACAGGTGCCACGGGTCGATCCCGAACACGAGGCCGACCAACGGCCCGGCCAGAGGCAGCAGGGTGAGCACGCGCATCGTCGCGCGGGGACCGGCGAGGGCGACAGCGACCTTGCGGCGCAGCGCTTCGTGCTCCCGCAACACCGCGGCCGCAGCGGCCCAGGCGTCGGCCAACGGAACCCCAGCCGAGGTGGACAGGTCGTGGGCCTGACCCACCACCCCGGTCAGCGGTGAGCCCGGGTGAACGCCCAGCAGGTCCACGGCCCCGACGCCCGCCCCGGCCTCCCCGGCCGCGAACTCGAGAACCGCCTCCAGGTCCAGACCGGCACGCAACCCGGCCACGCACAGGTCGAGGGTTTCGCAGGTCTGGGCGACGTGGGCCGCTCGTGCGCGCTCCTGGGCACCGGGTCGCCCGGCCCACCACTCCCGCACCGTCGCAGTCACCCGAGGACGACCAGCCCCTTGCGACCCCATTGCCCCCGGCTGAGGTGGCACCCGGGGCACGCCCGATCGAGGCCCCGGCCACAGCGCGGTCGCGAGCGCGAGCAGGGCCGCCACAACCCACGCCACCGGGTCGGTCCACGCGACCGGGCCTTCCCACGTCACGGCAGCACGTCCGCCCCCACAAGGGCCGACAGTCGCTCTCTGGCCGCCCTCCGATCCGCTCCATCACCCAGCGCGCTCCCCTCGCGCCCACGATCCAGCACCGGCACCACCTCAGGCCGCTGCCCAGCGCCGCCCATGACGACACCGATCGACTCGACCACTCGCGCACGACCCTGACGGCGCATCGCCACCACGACCGCCAAGGCGCTGCGCACCTGGGCATGCACGGCGGGCAGAGACATCCCGGCGAGTGCACCGAGGGCCTCGACGCGAGCGCCGACATCAGCTGCTGCGTTGGCATGGATCGTCCCGGCACCACCCTCATGCCCGGTGTTCAGGGCCGCCAGCAGCTCACGAACCTCGGCGCCCCGCACCTCGCCGACGACGATCCGGTCCGGTCGCATCCGCAGCGCCTGCCGCCGCAAGGTCACCATGGTTACCTCGCCGACCCCTTCGACGTTGGCTGAGCGCCCCTCGAGGTGGACCACATGTGGGTGATCGATCGCCAACTCGCGCACGTCCTCGACGACGAGGATGCGTTCCCGCGGCTCGGCAAGCCCCAATAGCGCGGCAAGCAGCGTCGTCTTCCCGGATCCTGTTCCGCCGCTGACGAGGAAGGACACTCGCCGGGTCACCAACCGGTGCAACACCCGCTCCCACCCCGGCGGCACGCTGCCCGCGGCCACCAGATCCTCGAACCGCAGCGGGACGCGTGCGGGCACCCGGAGGGTGAGGTGCGGGCCCTCGGCCACCAACGGGGGCAGGACCGCGTGCAGGCGCACGCCGTTGGGCAACACCGCATCCACGTATGCCGCAGCGTCGTCCAGCCGCCGCCCGGCCAGGGCCGCGAGCCGCACCGCCAACGCCCGCCGCGTTGCCGCTGACCCAAGCACTGCTGACGTGAGCTCCATCCCGGCACCCCGATCGACCCAGACCCGGCCGTCACCGTTGACAGCGACGTCGGTGACGGCCGGGTCGGCCAACAGCCGGTCCAGCGGGCCGGCGCCCAGAACGGCAGCGGAGAGTCGAGCCCCCGCTGCTGAGGCTCCCGCCGAACCGAGCACCGCACGCTCGGACCGGGCGATCTCGGCAACGATCTCGGCGTCGGGAGCCCGACCGGCGCGGATCTGCTCCCACACCATCGGGTCGAGGGTCATGAGGCCACCTCGCGTGGGCGCTGGTCCATGGCCTCGATCACCGACTGCGCGAGCTCGGCGAGCGGGCCCCGACCACGGCCCGGAGGTATGCCGCGCGCCAGATCCCGCCGGACGCTCGGGTCGTGCTCGAGGACTCCGAGGACGGGCAGGTCGAGCGCTGCCTCGACATCGCCGACCACGGTCCGCGACAGCCGGTGCCCCCGCACGACGACGAACGTCTCCGGCACCAGAACCGCCACTCTCGGAGCGGTCGCAGCCAGCGCGGCCAGCTCGAGGATCCCGGCACCTGCGACGACGACGGCCGACAGCGCTGGTCCGCCGCCCAGGGCGCCCCAGCTTGCCCAACCCCCGAGCCCTCCGAGCCCACCGAGCCCACCGAGCCCACCGAGCCCACTGAGTTCCCCGGGCCCCCCGGGCCCCCCGGGCCTGCCGGGAGCCTCGGAACCGTCGGAACCGTCGACCCCGTCGAGCCCGTCGAGCCCGTCGAGCTCGTCCCTGCTTTCCTGGTCGACCGTGCGCCACCCGCCCAGGGACCACGCGCGGGGCACGTCGACCACGACGAGATCCAGGACGTCCGAGAGCCCGGCGATCACCCCACGCTCGGCCGCTGCACCCACCCACACCGGCGAATCGCGAGAGTGCGCCAACACGGCCACGGCGCCGGCGCGCGGCATACGGGAAAGCAGACCCAGCCCGTCGACGCGGCCGCGGCAGCCGGCTAACTCAGGCCAGCGCACGCCCGGGAGGTGGTCGATCCCGAGGACGACGTCGATCCCCGCACCCCCAACCGCAGCATCCACGAGGGCCACCGACCTCCCGGAGTCGGCCGCCCGCACCGCGCATGCGGCAGCCAGCGTCGAGGCCCCGGCACCGCCGGAGGCGCCGACGACGGCGAGGACGACTCCGCGACGACTCCCGTTTCCCGATCGGTCCATGGCGGCAGCCTCGCGTCCAGCCCCGCGAGCCGCACCCCCGCCCGCGTTCCCTGTGGATGGCGGGAGCTCCGACCATGGGGATGTGGACAACCCGCGAGGGCCACGCCCCTGACCGGCGACGGACCTACGGCGGACATGCGACGGCCCCCGTTGGGGGGACAACGGGGGCCGTCTGGCGCGCTGGCACCGGGGGGAGGGGCCAGTGCGCTCCTGCTCAACCCCGAAGGGGAGCATGACTATTCTCGGGCTTGCGTGCCCGAAAGGCAAACGCTACCCCCTTTGCTGCGCCGGGCGGACACGTCAGCCCGCACCACCTGTCGCAAGCGCCGCTCGGCGGTCGCTCGGCGCGGTCAGCTCAGTCGCCCGACCCGGACCGCATCGGCGACGCGCCCACCCTCGGCCGCCGCTCGCGTCATCGCCTGCGCCGCCTCGCGCAACCACAGACCCACGCCCTGCGGGGTCCCCGAGGCGTATGCCGTGAGCGCCCCCAGATAGGCCGTCCCACCACCGGCCAGCCACCCCGCCTCAGGCACCGCGACCCCGGTCGGGTCGAGCCCGGCGGCAGCGACAAGGGCACGTTCGGCGGCCCTGGCCACCAGCCCATTGCCACGGACGAACGGCCTGACGACGGCCAACTCGGCGTGCACCAGCGCGGCCACCAGAACCACCGGGATCTCGCCGGCCATCCCGATCAACTCCGCCACCCCGGCAAGGCGGGCCGGGATGTCGCCGGACGCGGGCGGCATACCGAGGTCGACGAACTCGCGGGAGGTCTCCTCGCCCTGGCGCGGGCGTCCGACCTGCTCGACCGGCAGCATCCCCGAGGCGGCGGCCACATGCAGGCGCGCCAACGCCTGGGCCGGTGCGCGGACGAGCAGCCCCCGGATGTGCTCGGTCTCGGCAGTCGCCTGGACCGCACCGCGCAGCACCTCCTCGATCGGATCGAGATGCTCCGGCCAGGGGCGCGCACCCCGCACGAGGTCGCGGACCAGGTCGACGGGCAGCTCGGCACCGTCCAGGAAGGCGCTGGCCCGGGCCCCGCGAACTCGCGACTCGGCGGATGCTTCGGGGATCCGCCGACGCAGCGCCTCATGCCAGCGCAGTTGCGTGCACGCCTCGCGTGCGGCGTCGAGCGCCTCACGGACCCCGTCGAGATCCAGCAGGGTCAGCACAGCGGCGCGAGCGTCGGACACGAACGGCAGCGTATGCCGTCCGCGCGCCTCCTAGAGTGAGGCGCATGCCAGAGCTGCCCACCCCCGGGGAGATCACCCTCGTCACGGTCGGTCTGCTGGCTGCCCTCTTGCTCGGCGTGGTCGTCATGCGGCTGGTCCGGCGGCGCCGGTTCGTCGACCCGGTCGACCGAGCGACCTACGAAACCCTGCACACGGCCTCGCTGGCGACCCGATCACTGCGCGACGGCCTCACCCCTGAAGGTGCCACCCGGGCCACTCGGCATCTGCGCTCGATGCTCGGGTCCACCGCCGTCGCCATCACCGACACGGCCACTACCCTCGCCTGGGACGGCGCCGGCTCGCACCACCGCGGCGACGTCCGCGCCCACGCCGAGCCGGTCCTCAGCTCGGGACGCACCCTGGTGCTCACCTCTGAGCAGATCAGCTGCTCGGACCCCGACTGCTCGATCCGCTCGGGGATCATTGCGCCGATCGTCGCCGACGACCGGGTCGTGGCGGCGCTCGCGGCATACGGGCGGACGACCTCGACCGGGCTGGTCCGGGCCACCGAGGAACTGGCCGGCTGGATCTCCACCCAGATCGAGCTCGCCGAGCTCGGCCGCCAACGTACCCGGGTGATGGAGGCCGAGTTGCGGGCCCTGCGCGCGCAGATCTCGCCACATTTCATCTACAACTGCCTCGCGGCGATCGCGTCGTTCGTGCGGACCGACCCCGATCGCGCCCGTGAACTGCTCTTGGAGTTCGCCGACTTCACCCGCTACGCGTTGCGCCGCGGCGGTGCCTACACGACGTTGCGCGATGAGTTGCAGAACATCGAGCGCTACCTCGCCCTGGAGAAGGCGAGGTTCGGTGACCGGCTCGTCGTCTCGCTGACCATCGCGCCCGAGGTGCTCGCGGTGTCGGTGCCGTTCCTCGCGATCCAGCCCTTGGTCGAGAACGCCGTGCGCCATGGCATCGAACACAAGGCCGGGGTCGGGCACGTGACGATCACCGCGTCGGACGTCGGCGCCACCGCCGAGATCACCATCGAGGACGACGGCGCCGGCAGTGATCCCGACACGATCCGCGCGGTCCTGGCCGGCGAGAGCTCGCGGGACAGCGTCGGCCTGGGCAACGTCGACGCCCGGCTGCGCCAAGCCTTCGGTGACGAATACGGCCTGGTCGTCGAGACGGCCCCCGGCGCCGGCACCAAGGTCACCTTCCGGGTCCCCAAGTTCGCCCCCGGGGTCCACTCCGGCCCCTGAGGTGAGCGGGCGGCATACCCCGGGTATGCCGCCCGCCACCGCCGGCTGGCGCGCGTCGGAGCAGCGAACGGCCGGGTGGCGCACGCCCCTCCCGCCCCGGTTCCCGAGCCAGACTGCACCGGCTCGGGATGGGGGTTCTGAAGCGGCAGTCCCGCAAGCGGCCTATCCTGTGGCTCCATGACCACGTCGACGTCGTCCCCGCCGCTGCGGGCGTTGCTCGTTGACGACGAAGCGCCCACTCTCGCCGAGCTGGCTTGGCTCCTCGGGCAGGACGAACGGATCGGCGAGATCTACACGGCCGGGTCGGGCACCGAGGCCCTCAAGGCCCTCGACGAGCACCCGGTCGACGTCATCTTCACCGACATCTCCATGCCGGGTCTGGACGGCCTCGCGCTGGCAAAGGTGTTGGCCCGCTTCGCCGACCGGCCCCAGGTCGTCTTCGTCACGGCATACGACGAACATGCCGTGACCGCGTTCGAGCTCGAGGTGACCGACTACGTCATGAAGCCGGTGCGGGCCGAGCGGCTCGCCGAGGCCGTGCGCCGCGTGGTGGCCCAGCGGGCCGAGACCCGGGCGAACGTCACCCCGACCGCCGAGGCACCCGCGGACGAGACCATCCCCGTCGAGCTCGGCGGGGTGACGACGTTCGTCCAGCGCAGCCAGATCCTCTATGCCCAGGCCCAGGGCGACTACGCCCGCCTGCACACCGACAGGGGCTCGCACCTGGTCCGGATCTCCCTCAATGCCCTCGAAGAACGCTGGGGGGAGCACGGGTTCGTCCGGATCCACCGCTCGACCTTGGTGTCAACGTCGCACATCACCGCGGTGACGGTCCAGGGCGGGCGCTGCAAGGTGAGCCTCGGCGACGACATCGCGCTCGAGGTGAGCAGACGGCATACCAGGGCGTTGCGAGACCGGCTCATCCGCTCGGCCGCCCGGTGACCCGATGAGCCCCACGTCCGGGATGTTCGACCCGCGTGGGGACCGGACCCTCGCCGAGGGAGGTCCGCCGCCCAAACGGGTCCGCGTGGTCTCGCCGCGCCGGGATGCCCGGCGGCGCTCGGAGCGGCGCCCCGACGCGGTCGAGCTCACCGAGCAGACCGGCCTCGGCGAGATCTACCTGACCGCGCTGCTGCGGGCCCAACTGCGGCTGTCGGTGGCCATCCTGTTGGCCGTCGGCGGCATCCTCGTCGGACTGCCCGCGTTCTTCCTCCTCGCCCCGGGGGCGGCTGCGGCCACGCTCGGTCAGGTCCCGGTCATCTGGTTGGTCGCTGGGGTCGCCGTCTATCCGATCGTCCTGCTGGCCGCTCGCCTGCACGTACGGATGGCCGAGCGCATCGAACGCGACTTCACCGATCTCATGGCCGGGCGCTGATGAATACGTTGACCTCCGGCTGGGGGCTGACCGCGATCATCCTGGTCTGCGTGGCCACGGTCGCCGTCGGCGCCCTGGGGTTGCGCTTGTCACGCACGACGAGCGACTTCTACGTCGCCGGGCGGATCGTCACCGCGGGATGGAACGCCTCGGCGATCAGCGGCGAATACCTTTCGGCGGCAAGCTTCCTCGGGGTGGCTGGGATCGTCTATTCGCTCGGCACCCACATGCTGTGGCTGCCCGTCGGATACACCTTGGGCTACCTCGTGCTTCTCGTCCTCGTGGCCGCGCCGCTGCGCCGGTCGGGCGCCTACACGATCCCGGACTTCGCCGAAGCCCGGCTGTCCTCCAGCCGCCTCCGGCGGATCGCGAGCGTTCTCGTCGTCGGCATCGGCTGGCTCTACCTCCTCCCCCAGTTCCAGGGCGCCGGCCTGGCCGTGCAGACTGTCACGGGCGCCTCGCCGGCCGTCGGCAGCCTCATCGTCGCTCTCGTCGTGCTGGTCAGCGTCGCCGCAGGCGGGATGCGGTCGATCACCCTCGTTCAGGCCATGCAGTACTGGCTCAAGCTCGCCGCCATCGCTGTCCCGGGTTTCGTCCTGTCCTGGTTGTGGTTGCGCGGGGGGCAGCCGTTGCCCTCCGTCACCGATCCCGGCGGGCCCTTCGCCGGGGCGCTGCCGGCATACCCCATGCGGGAGCACCCCCTCTACGCGACCTACTCGACCCTCCTCGCGTTGTGCTTCGGGACCATGGGGTTGCCGCACGTCCTGGTCCGCTTCTACACCAACCCGGACGGCCGGGCCGCGCGACGAACCACGGTCATCGTCATCGCGCTGCTCGGCGCCTTCTACCTCTTCCCGCCTGTGCTCGGGATGCTCGGGCGGGTCTACCTACCGACCCTGCCGACCGGCACACGCGCCGACTCGGTCGTCCTGTTGCTCCCCTCGGCCATCACCCCCGGAACACTGGGAGACCTGCTCAGTGCGATCCTCGCCGGCGGCGCTTTCGCCGCGTTCCTCTCCACCGCGAGCGGTCTCACCGTGTCCGTCGCGGGGGTGATCGACCAGGACCTGCTCTCCGGCGCGATCAACCGTCGCCTCGGCGGGGACCTCCCACGCACCCACAGCTTCCGGCTCGCGTCGGTGGTCGCCATCCTCGTCCCGTATGCCGCCTCGTGGCTGGCCCCCGGCGCGACGCTCGCCGACACGGTGGGCATGGCCTTCGCCATTGCTGCCTCCACCCTGGGCCCGCTGCTCATCCTCGGGGTGTGGTGGCGGCGTTTGTCGGTGATCGGCGCCGCTGCGGGCCTCATCGTCGGCGGCACCCTGGCGATGGGAGCCACCGTGGCGACCCTGCTCGGTGTGGGACGAGGGTCGGGCGGTTGGCTCCCGGTGCTGCTCGCCCAACCCGCCGCGTGGTCGATGCCGATCGGGTTCACCACGGCGGTCCTGGTGTCCCTCGCAACTCCCCGTTCGGTGCCGGTCAACGCCGCCCGCGCGATGGTCCGCCTGCACGCCCCCGAGGAAGTCACCGCCCGCGTGCGGCCCCCTGCGAACTGAGCACAGACCGCTGGGCGGGTGGCCCCGACCGCTGGGCGAGCGCGGACCCCATCGGGCGCGTGGTGACTAGTCAGCGTCTGGCCAGACCTCCACAGTGTGACCCACGACACTGCGGAGCCCCTTCGCAGGCCTGCCCACCGGAGGTTTACACCTTGAGCAGCCATAACGACATCAGCGAGGAGCGGGCGGCGAGGTACATCGCAGTCCAGAACTCGCAGGAGTTCGCCGAGCTGCGGAAGACCTTCCGCAAGTTCGTGTTCCCCATGACCGGTCTTTTCCTCGCGTGGTACTTCTTCTACGTCATCCTCGCGACCTACGCCAGTGACTTCATGGCCCAGAAGTTGGTCGGCAACATCACCGGCGGCCTGGTCCTCGGCCTGGCGCAGTTCGCGACGACGTTCGCGATCACGATGATCTACGCCCGCTGGGCCGACCGGGTCTTCGACCCCACCGCCGCCAAGCTCGCCGACCACATGGAAAGGGGCAACCTCCAGTGAGCGCCCTGGTCATGCCCGCCGCCACTCAGGTCGGCAATACGACTCTCAACATCTCGATCTTCGCTCTCTTCGTGCTCATCACCTTGGGCATCGTCATCCGGGTGTCCAAGCAGAACACGACGGCCGCTGACTACTACGCCGGCGGCCGCGCCTTCAGCGGGCGGCAGAACGGCATCGCCATCACCGGTGACTACCTGTCGGCAGCGTCCTTCCTGGGTATCGCCGGCGCCATCGCGATCAACGGTTACGACGGGTTCCTCTACTCGATCGGCTTCCTCGTCGCCTGGCTTGTCGCGCTCCTGCTCGTCGCCGAGCTGTTGCGCAACACCGGCCGCTTCACGATGGCCGACGTGCTGTCCTTCCGGTTGCGTCAACGCCCGGTCCGGACCGCCGCCGCCGTCAACACCCTCGCGGTGTCGGCCTTCTACCT
>Ga0116180_1004144_pt1 | contig 10632 bp, 10 predicted proteins | sample AD_UKC073_MetaG_FD_89804 | JGI IMG/M metagenome (GOLD analysis project Ga0116180, IMG submission 89804) | Active sludge microbial communities of municipal wastewater-treating anaerobic digesters from USA - AD_UKC073_MetaG | ecosystem: Engineered > Bioreactor > Anaerobic > Digestate | place: USA... | reverse complement strand
GGCCTCCTCGTCCGACGGCGCTCCTCGCGCTGGGCGGAGGTCAGCCGGCGGCAGGTTCCGGGGTAGGGGCGGTAGTCGTCGTGCGGCGCCGACGCCGCCTCGGCCAGCTCGCGGCGGGTGCAGAAGCACTCGTAGGTCGGCAGCGATGCCACCGCGTCGCGGTAGGCCTCCAGCCGCTCGCTCTGCCGGACGATCTTCCCGTCCCAGTCCAGGCCGAGGGCGCGCAGGTCGGCCAGCTGGCGCGCCTCAACGCCGTCGGACGCCCTCACCCGAGCCTCGTCCAGGTCCTCGACCCGCATCAGCCAGCTCCCGCCCGCGCGCCTCGCCAGGAGCCAGCCGGCCAGCGCCGTGCGCAGGTTGCCCAGGTGCAGGTCCGAGGTCGGGCTCGGCGCGTAGCGGTCGACGTGCATGGGGCCATTGTGCCGTGGCCGTGGCCAAATGGTTTCGACACGCCGACTCGGCTGGCGCCTCGTGCGGCGGCTCAACCAGCGTTAGCCTCTTACCCATGTCAGCGAGGAAATCGGAGCGGTTGATCAACCTGCTCATCGCGCTGCTCAGCACCCGGCGGTTCCTGACCAAGCGCGAGCTGCGGGGGATCGTCGAGGACTATCGCGACAGCGGCGACGTGGCCTTCGAGCGCCAGTTCGAGCGCGACAAGGAGGAGCTGCGCGCGCTCGGCGTCCGGATCGAGACCGGCTCGGACGACGCGGCGTTCGAGGACGAGGAGGGCTACCGGGTCAACCGCGCGGAGTTCGAGCTGCCGGAGATCGCGTTCACGCCCGAAGAGCTGGCGGTTCTCGGCGTCGCCAGCCAGGTGTGGCAGGACTCCGTCGCCGCCGGGCACACCGCGCAGGCGTTCGAGGCGCTGCGGGCCGGGGGAGCGGCGCCCGACCTGTCCCTCGTGCCCGCGCTGAGGCCGCAGCTCGCCGTGCGCGAACCCGACTTCGACATCGTCTACGACGCCGTCCTGCGCCGCGTCCCGCTGAGCTTCGGGTACGGGGACCGGACCCGGCGCGTCCAGCCCTGGCGGCTGCTCCAACGCAGGGGCAGCTGGTACCTCTTCGGCTACGACCTCGACCGGGCCGACGACCGGTTCTTCAAGCTATCCCGCTTCACCGCGCCCGCGGAGGCCGCCGGAAGGCCGGGCGCCTACGAGGTGCCCGACGATGCGGCGGAGCGCGCCGCACGCCTCGAGCCGGTCGACGGCGCGTCCGCCGTCGTCGCGCTGCGCCACGGCGCCGTCCTCGAGCTGACGACCCGGCCCGTCGACCGGGCGGACGCCCCGGAGGGGTACGCGGCGCACGAGGTCAGCGGCGTGCACGAGCGGGCCATCGTCGACGCCGTCGTGGCTGCCGGCCCCGACGCGATCCTGCTCGGCCCGGCGAAGCTGCGCCGCGCAGCGATCGCACGGTTGAGGAAGGCGGCGCAATGAGGTCCGACACCCAGCTCGCGCGCCTGCTGCGCCTCGTCCCGTACCTGTCCGCGAACCCGGGCGTCGGCGTCGCCGACGTGGCCGCGGCCTTCGGCGTCGCCCCGCGTCAGGTCGTCGCCGACCTGGAGGTGCTCCAGTTCTGCGGCCTTCCCGGGGGCTATCCCGACGACCTGTTCGACGTCGACCTCGAGGACGTGCGCGAGTCCGGCAGGATCGAGTTCCGCAACGCCGACGTGCTGGCCCGGCCGCTCCAGCTGCGCCCCGCTGAGGCCGCGGGATTGATGGCCGCGCTGGGCCTGGTCGTCGAGGCCGGCGGCGCCTCGGACGCCGCCGCCGGCGCGCTGGCCAAGCTGCGGGCGGCCGTCGGGGATGTCGACCTCCCGCTGTCGGTCGCCGTCGCGCCCACCGATCCCGGGCACCGGGAGGCGCTGACCGTCGCGATCGCCGAGCGCCGCGTGGTTCGGCTGGAGTACACGACGGCGAGTCGGCCGGAGCCGTCGACGGCGCTGGTCGAGCCCGCCCGGCTCCGGCTGGTCGACGGCTACACCTACCTGGATGCCTGGAGCCTGACCCGCGACCGCTGGCGCAGCTATCGGCTGGACAGGATCGTCGCCGTCGAGCCGCTGGAGGAGCGCTTCAACGAGCGCGACGACCCGCCCACGGCATGGTTCGAGGACGCGACCGGACGGCTGACGCTCGTGGTGCGCCCCGCCGCGCGATGGATCGCCGAGTACTACCCGACGCTGGAGGTCGCAGACGAGGGCCGCTGGCTGCGCGTCACGTTCCCCGTCGCGTCGCTCGACTGGGCCGCCCGGCTGGTGCTCCGCCTGGGAGCCGACGTCGTCGAGGTCCGCGACGACGCGGTACGCGACGCGTCACGGGCCCTGGCGCGCGAGGCGCTGCGGGCGTACCCCTAGGGTAGGGTTCGCCTCGTGCTCTGGGTGTGGATCTTCGGCGGGCTGGCGGTTGCCGGCCTGGTGGCGCTCGTCGTCTACGGCGTCGGGCTCGCGCACCGCGTGGCCGCGGTGCGGCACGAGGTCGAGGTGACGCTCGGCAGAGCCGAGGAGGCCCGCGCGCTCGTGGCGCAGCTGAGCCTCCCCGGCCGCGACTAGTATTCACATGTGACCCGCGGGCTCGTCCGCGCAATGAAGGGAAATGACCATGCCTCTTGGTGGTTGGGAACTGGCGATCGTCCTCGTGGTGGCGCTGCTGCTGTTCGGCGGCTCGCGCCTCGCCGGCGTCGGCAAGGGCGTCGGCCGCTCGATCCGCGAGTTCAAGGAAGAGGTCAAGTCGGCCGATTCCAAGCCCGAGGTCGTCGACGCCGAGATCGTGCAGCCGGAGATCGACCGCGACAAGCCCGCGAGCTGACCCATGACCTCCGCATCCACTGAGCCGGACAAGCGCCGGTTCGCGTGGCTGCGGCCCCCGCAGGGCGGCGCCGACGGGACGATGTCGCTGATAGACCACCTGCGGGAGCTGCGCTACCGCGTGACGGTGGCCGCCTCGGCGATCGTTGTCGGCGCCATCGTCTCCGCGTTCTTCTACAACGACATCGTCCGTTTCGTGCTCGCACCGTGGGCGCGGGCCCGCTCGGCGCTCACAACGGGCCTCGACTCGGACCTGATCATCGCCAACAACGGCGTCACTCAGGCGTTCACCGTCGCCGTCATCCTGTGTCTCGTGGCCGGCATCTTCTTCTCAGCGCCGATCTGGCTGTGGCAGGTGTGGGCTTTCGTCGCACCGGGCTTGCTCGCCAAGGAGAAGAAGTACTCGCTCGCCTTCGTCGCGGTCTCGCTCCCGCTGTTCTTCGCGGGCTGCGCGCTGGGCTACTACGTGTGGCCGAAGGGGATCGAGGTGCTCCTGAGCTTCACGCCGCAGAACATGGGCATCACCAATATCCTCGACGTCGCGAACTTCCTCAGCCTGGAGATCAAGGTCGTCCTCGTCTTCGGCCTCAGCTTCCTGCTGCCCGTCGTGGTCGTCGGGCTCAACATGGCGGGCGTCGTGCGCGGCTACCAGTTGAAGAAGGCGCGCAAGATGGTCATCTTCGGCAGCGTCGTGCTGTCGGCGGTCGCCACGCCCACGACGGACCCGTTCTCGATGCTGGCCCTCGCCGTGCCGATCACGCTGATGTTCCTGATCGCGGAGGTCATCTGCCGCACCTGGGACAAGAAGCGCGGGATCTCGGAGGAGACCGCCGCGGAGTTCGCCATCGACCTCGAAGACGGCAAGTGAGCGGCGAGCTCGCCAAGCGGCGGCTCGTCACCGTCGTCTGCAACGAGCGCTCCGGCGGCGGCCGCGCCGGGCGCGTGCTGCCCAAGGTGGTGCGGCGGCTGCAGGAGGGCCTCGCCGACGCCGAACTGCACGTCGTGATCTCCACCTCCTATGAGCAGGCCCGCGACCTCACGCGGGCCGCGGCGCTCGCGGCGCGTCCGGGCGACGTCGTGGCCGTCATGGGCGGCGACGGCATGGCCCACCTGGGGCTGAACGCCTGCGCGGGCACCGAGGCCACCCTCGCCGTCATCCCCGCGGGCACAGGCAACGACTTCGCGCGCGGCGCGGGCATCCCGCGGGCGATCCCCGCGGCCGTCGAGGCGCTGGTGCGCGGACGCACCCGCAGGCTCGACCTCACGCGGCTCACCAACGCCGTCGGCTCCTACTACGTGGGCGCGGTCGTCTCCAGCGGCTACGACGCGCGCGTCAACCGCGCGACCAACGACATCCGGCTGCGCTTCGGCCCGCTCAGCTACGGCTACATCGCGCTGCGCGAGCTCGCCAACTTCGAGCCCTTGACCTACCGCCTCGTCGTCGACGGGCAGCCGCGCGAGCTGCGCGCGATGATGGTCGCCGTCGCCAACATGGGCGTCTTCGGCGGGGGCATGAAGATCGCGCCCGACGCCGACCCCTCCGACGGCGTCATGGACATCACGCTCATCCACGAGGCCTCCCGCGCCAAGCTGCTGCGGCTCCTCCCGCAGGTCTACACGGGCGGGTTCATCAAGGATCCCGTCGTCGAGCTGCTGCGCGCGCGGCGCGTCGAGATCGACGGCGACGGCCTCTTCCTGATGGGCGATGGCGAGGAGCTGGGCGAGGTCCCGGCGGTCGCCGAGTGCGTCCCCGGAGTACTCAGCGTCGTCGTCGGCGACTGATAGTTTGAGGCCGTGACCACGGCCATGCCAGACGAGGTGCGCGAGTTCGCCTCGCAGTACCCCTACCAGCTCGACGACTACCAGCTGGAGGCGTGCCGCGAGCTCGCCGAGGGCCACGGCGTCCTCGTCGCCGCCCCCACGGGCGCGGGCAAGACCGTCGTCGGCGAGTACGCCGTTCACCGCGCGGTCGCCGACTCCCGCAAGTGCTTCTACACCACGCCCATCAAGGCGCTGTCGAACCAGAAGTACCACGACCTCGTCGACCGCTACGGGCCGGACCGCGTCGGCCTGCTCACCGGCGACACCTCGGTCAACGGCGACGCGCAGATCCTCGTGATGACCACCGAGGTGCTGCGCAACATGATCTACGCCGGCTCCCCGACGCTCGGCAACCTCGGCTACGTCGTCATGGACGAGGTGCACTACCTCGCCGACCGATTCCGCGGCGCCGTGTGGGAGGAGGTCATCCTCGGGCTGGCCGAGTCTGTCCAGATCGTGGCGCTGTCGGCGACGGTGAGCAACGTCGAGGACTTCGGCGAGTGGCTGGGCACCGTCCGCGGCGGGTTCGCGGTCGTGGTCTCCGAGCGGAGGCCCGTTCCGCTGTTCCAGCACGTGCTGGTCGGGCGCAGGCTCATGGACCTGTTCGACGGCGTGGCCCCGACGGCGCGCGAGCTGCCCGCCGCCCGCGCGGCCAGGGTCAACCGCGAGCTGCTCAAGGTGAGCAAGGACGAGGCCGGCCGCGTCCGCGACGACTCCCGGCGCCCGCGCGGGCGCTCGGGCCGCGGCAAGCCCGGCAGGCAGACCGGGTACGGGGGAGCGGCGCACCCGCGGTTCGCCGGGCGGCCGACGAGCCGGGGCGAGGTCGCCGTCGTGCTCGACCGGGCGGAGCTGCTGCCCGCCATCTATTTCATCTTCTCCCGCGTCGGGTGCGACGCCGCCGTCCGCCAGGTCGCCGACGCCGGGATCACGCTCACCAACCGCGCGGAGGCCTCGCTGCTCGGCTCGATCGCCGACCGCCACGTCGCCAACCTCAGGCAGGCAGACCTCGCGGCACTCGACTACGAGCGCTTCCGCTCCGCGCTCACCGCGGGGGTCGCGGCCCACCACGCCGGCCAGCTTCCCGCGTTCAAGGCCATCGTCGAGGAGGGCTTCGCCACGGGCGCGCTGAAGCTGGTCTTCGCCACCGAGACGCTGGCGCTCGGCATCAACATGCCGGCGAAGACCGTCGTGCTGGAGAAGCTGGTCAAGTACAACGGCGAGAGCCACGCCGACATCACGGCGGGGGAGTACACGCAGCTGACCGGCCGCGCGGGACGGCGAGGCATCGACGTCGAGGGCCACGCCGTCGTGCTGTGGCAGCCGGGCATGGACCCGCGCGCCGTCGCGGGCCTCGCCTCGCGGCGCACCTACCCGCTGCGCTCTAGCTTCGCGCCCAGCTACAACATGGCCGTGAACCTGATGGCGGCCCTGGGCAAGGAGCGCGCCCGCGACCTGCTCAACCAGTCGTTCGCGCAGTTCCAGACCGACAAGTCCGTGGTGCAGGCCTCGCGCGTGGGGCGCTCGCTCCAGGCCGACCTGGAGGCCGCTCGAGACGAGGTCTGGTGCGACCGCGGCGACGCCATGGAGTACGCCCGCCTGCGCGACCGTGTCTCCCAGTTGGAGGCCGCGGCGGCGAAGGCCCGGCGCGAGTCCGCGCCGCGGGGCCGCAGGTCGCGACGCGGCGAGCCGACCGACGAGGACGTCGAGCTGGAGATCGCGGAGCTGCGGATGGATCTCCGGGCGCACCCGTGTCACCGCTGCCCCGATCGGGAGCAGCACGCCGTCCGGGCCGCCCGGGTGATCCGGCTCGAGCGTGAGGCCGCGCGGCTGGAGCGTGAGGTCAGGGGCCCCGCCAACTCCTTGGCCGTCCAGTTCGACCGCGTGCTCGCGGTGCTCGGCGACCTCGGCTACCTCGACGGCGACGACCTCACCGACGCCGGCCGGATGCTGCGCCGCATCTACAACGAGCTGGACCTCGTGGCCGCCGAGTGCGTCCGCCGCGACGTCTTCGCCGGGCTGGACGCCGCGCAGCTGGCCGCCGTGCTGTCGACGGTGCTGTACGAGTCGCGCCCGACGCGCGACGCCCTCCCGCCGCGGATGCCCGACGCCGCGTCCGAACGCGCCCAGTCGGAGCTGCGCGCCGTGTGGCGCGAGGTCGGCCAGGTGGAGCGCAAGCACGGCCGCGACCGGGGCCGCGAGCCCGACATCGGCTTCGCCGAGGCCGCCTGGCGCTGGGCGAGCGGCCAGGACCTGGCGAAGGTGCTGGCCAACACCGCTCTCACCCCGGGCGACTTCGTGCGCTGGGTTCGGCAGGTGATCGACCTCGCGGGTCAGCTCGCCACCGCCGTCGGCCCCGGGGACCTCCGCCGCACCTGCCGCGAGGTGCAGGACGCCATGCGCCGCGGCGTCGTCGCTGCCGATTTGACCGAGGACTGACCCGATAGGGTGACCTCATGTCCCTCGCTCTGCGTGTCATCCCTTGCCTCGACGTCCACGACGGGCGCGTCGTCAAGGGCGTCAACTTCCGGAACCTGCGCGACGCGGGCGACCCGGTCGAGTTGGCCGCGAGGTATTCCGCCGCCGGAGCGGACGAGCTGACGTTCCTCGACATCTCCGCGTCCTCCGACGGGCGCGCCACCACGCGCGACATGGTGGCGCGCTGCGCCGAGACGGTCTTCATCCCGCTCACCGTCGGAGGGGGAGTGCGATCCGTCGACGACGTCGACCTGCTGCTGCGCTCCGGCGCCGACAAGGTGGGCATCAACACGGGCGCGCTCGCCCGGCCCGAGGTGATCGACGAGATCGCGCGCGTCTTCGGCAACCAGGTGCTCGTGCTCTCGGTCGACGCGCGCCGGGAGCCCGGCATGCCGTCGGGCTACGGCGTCACGACGCACGGCGGGCGCCGGTCGGCGGGCGTGGACGCGGTCGCGTGGGCCAAGGAGGCCTGCGACCGCGGCGTCGGCGAGATCCTGCTCAACTCGATGGACGCCGACGGCACCACCGACGGCTTCGACATCGAGATGATCCGCGACGTGCGCGCGGTGGTCGAGGTGCCGTTGATCGCCTCCGGCGGCGCGGGCACCGTCGAGCACTTCGTGCGCGCCGCCGAGGCCGGCGCCGACGCGCTGCTGGCCGCGAGCGTCTTCCACTACGAGACGCTGACCATCGCCGAGGTCAAGGACGGCCTCCGCGCGGGCGGATTCACCGTCCGATAAGGAAGGAGCACCCATGGACTGCCTGTTCTGCGCCCTCATCGCCGGCGAGATCCCGTCGAAGAGGGTCTACGAGGACGACGCGGCGCTCGCGTTCCTCGACATCGCGCCCTGGCAGGAGGGGCACACGGTCGTGGTCCCGAAGCGCCACACCGTCGACGTGCTGGCCGACGACGACGCCCTCGCCGAGATCGCCCCCGCCGTCGCGCGGGTGGGGCGGCTGCTGAAGGAGCGGCTCGGCGCCGACGCCTGCACCGTCCTCTCGAACGCGGGCGCGGCCTCTGGACAGGAGGTGTTCCACACCCACGTGCACGTCCTGCCGCGCTGGGAGGACAACCCCGGAGTCGCGAACATGAGGACCCGCGTGACCGCCGACCTCGACGACGTCTGGCGCCGCATCGCCGAAGGATGACCGGCGACGATCGGACTCCTCCGGGGCATCGTGCCTGGTCAGCCAAGTTTGCACGGTTAATATGGATTAAGTCACCCCGGTGTGACGGGCACGATGGTGCCTGCTTAGATAGTGCTCAGCGAGGCGTGGACGAGCCTCACAACCGAAGAAAGGGACCTCATTGAAGGCCACCAAGACCATCGGCATCCTGTCGATCATCGCCGGAATCATCATGATCGTCGCGGGTGCTATCACCTACGGCACCGTCGCTTCCCAGCTGAAGGCCGAGAACATCACCGTTCCCGGGGACTCCGAGTTCATGGGCGGCGCGTTCGCCGGGAAGCCGGTCACCGGCCCGCTGAGCGCCTACGCTCAGGCGGACATCATCAACCACCACGCCCTGGCGGGCACCGACGGCAAGACCTACGCGGAGCTCGGCGCGCTTGCCCGGCAGGCCGAGGACTCCGGCGACACCGCCGCGGCCGAGGAGTTCACGAAGCAGCGGGCGACCGTCATGAACGCGTCGTTCCTTCGTGCGTCGCTGTTCAGCTCGGTCATCGCCTTCGGCGTCGCCGCGCTGGTCATGGGCCTCGGCGTGCTGTTCGGTCTCATCGGCTTCGCGCTCACCAAGGTCCGCTCCGCGGAGTGATCCTCGGCGCATAGCAACCGCGAGACGGCGGGTCGGGAACAGCAGTTCCCGGCCCGCCGTCTTACATGTCGGACCCGCGGCGCGCCCGTCTTGACAGGGCGGGGCCGAGGCGTAAAGGTATGGCTCATGCTCACCAGGCTCGTAGTAGACAACTAGCGCATCGCTAACCACACGGTTTCCGTTGCGCTCCCTCGTGTGCCCCATCGGGCGACGGGGGTTTTTTCTTGGAATCATCCGTCGAGCCAACCAACGTAGGGAAGGGAGAGGCAATGGCGCAGGACAGCGGTCAGATCATGACAGGAGCACAGGCGCTCGTGGCGTCGCTTGAGAGAATGGGCGTCGATGTAGCCTTCGGCATTCCCGGCGGAGCGATCCTTCCGGCCTACGACCCCCTCTACGACTCCAAGATCCGCCACATCCTCGTCCGGCACGAGCAGGGCGCGGGTCACGCGGCGGAGGGCTACGCGATGAGCTCCGGCCGCGTCGGCGTCTGCATCGCCACGTCGGGCCCCGGGGCGACGAACCTCGTCACGCCCATCGCCAACGCGTACATGGACTCGACGCCGCTCGTCGCCATCACGGGGCAGGTCAACAGCACCGCTATCGGCACGGACGCGTTCCAGGAGGCCGACATCCGCGGCATCACGATGCCGATCACGAAGCACAGCTTCCTGATCAAGGACGTCGCGGGCATCCCGCTGGCCATCAAGGAGGCGTTCCACATCGCAGGCACCGGCCGGCCCGGCCCGGTGCTCGTCGACATCGCCAAGGACGCGCTCGTCGCGAAGGCGCCGTTCGTCTGGCCCGAGGACCTCGACCTGCCCGGCTACCGCCCGACGGTCAAGCCGCACACCCGGCAGATCCGCGCCGCGGCCAAGCTGATCTCGGAGTCCGAGCGCCCCGTCCTCTACGTCGGCGGCGGCGTCGTGTCGGCCCGCGCCCACGAGGAGCTGGCCGAGCTCGTCGCCAAGACGCACATTCCCGTCGTGACGACGCTGATGGCGCGCGGCGCGCTCCCCGACAGCCACGAGCTGAACATGGGCATGCCCGGCATGCACGGCACCGTCGCGGCCGTCGGGGCCCTGCAGAAGTCGGACCTGATCGTCGCGCTCGGCACCCGCTTCGACGACCGGGTCACCGGGAGGCTCGACTCGTTCGCGCCCGGCGCGAAGGTGATCCACGCCGACATCGACCCGGCGGAGATCGGCAAGAACAGGGCCGTCGACGTCCCGATCGTCGGCGACGTGCGCGAGACGCTGCGTCAGCTGAACGAGGCCATCGAGGCCCACCCGAAGCCGGACGCCGACCCGTGGCGCCGACAGCTGGGCGCCATGAAGGCCCGCTACCAGCCGCGCTGGGAGGAGGCCCCCGACGGCCGCCTCTCCCCGCAGGAGGTCATCAAGCGGATCGGCGAGCTCAGCCCCGCCGACACCATCTACGCCGCGGGCGTCGGCCAGCACCAGATGTGGGCCGCGCACTTCCTGCCGCACGAGAAGCCGGCCCGATGGATCAACTCCGGCGGCGCGGGGACCATGGGGTTCTGCGTCCCGGCGGCGATGGGCGCGAAGGTGGCCAACCCGGACTCGACGGTGTGGGGCATCGACGGCGACGGCTGCTTCCAGATGACCAACCAGGAGCTGGTCACCTGCGCGCTGAACGGCATCCCGATCAAGATCGCGGTGATCAACAACAACGCGCTGGGTATGGTGCGCCAGTGGCAGTCGCTGTTCTACGAGGGCCGCTACTCCAACACGGACCTG
>Ga0116180_1004135_pt1 | contig 10651 bp, 18 predicted proteins | sample AD_UKC073_MetaG_FD_89804 | JGI IMG/M metagenome (GOLD analysis project Ga0116180, IMG submission 89804) | Active sludge microbial communities of municipal wastewater-treating anaerobic digesters from USA - AD_UKC073_MetaG | ecosystem: Engineered > Bioreactor > Anaerobic > Digestate | place: USA... | reverse complement strand
TTCCAAAGTATAATTTAGAACTTTTTGATAGAATAATAGTAAAAGAAGGTGAGAATAAATGTCCTATAATATTTAATGTTTCAAATTATGAAACTAGAAAATCATGGGTATCTGATGATAAAAATGATGAATATAAATATACTCTAATACATTCTACTCCAAAAGGAGGAACAAGATATAAATATTCTTCAAGAAATGATAATGGTCATTTTGGTATATCAAAAGTTATATTTGGTGATAGTGGAATAGGTGATGCCATAATTGATATGATTGGTGAATATGGAATGACACAGCACTCTATGGGGATTTTAGTATCTTCACTGGAAGAGGCCAACAATATTAAAAAAGCATTATTGAGTAATGAGTTTAATGAGTTTTTAAAAACCGTAATGTGGTCAAATTTTCAAATTGACTGGAAGTTATTTAGTTATCTAAAAAAAGATTTTTGGAAGGAATTCATATGAAATGTATAATTGATAATTGTGATAAGAAATGTATGTATGTAGATTAATGAAAAAGTATAAACTTTCCAAGAAAAATAAGATATAAAAAGAAAAAAGATAATATGAAAAAAATAACACATAAAAGAGAGGTAAAAGGGCGAATAACTCACATTAAAGTAGATGGATTGGAAAAGACAAAACAAGAGGTATTAAATGATATTCCAAACAATGATTACTACACATATCCAGATGGATTAACAGGAAGACAAGGATCAAAAGTGCATAAAACAAAATCAGGATATATTTCAACTAACCCAAATGATGATACAAGGGATAATTTAGACAATCTTCCTAATTTTTAAAAAATAATCCTATGAAGTGGATATCCAACAATACTCCGGTAAGAATATTACCAAATAATTAAACAAAAGTTAGAATCTAACGACTATACAAAAACTAATCCAAGAGATATAAATCCTCATTTAGAAGAAATAAAAATAAATAACTAAAAATGAAATACATAGTTAGGTATGAAAATTTTAACGAATCAAAAGGTATATCAGATTCTTGTGAGAAAATAACAAATCAAATATGGAATGATATAGAATCTGATATTATAGATTCTAATAATATATCAAAAAAATTCACATTTTCAGAAGAAGATTTTAAATTAAAAGATATTCAGATAGACTTTATTTTTAATAAAGGTTTGGTAAATACTTGTAATGCTATAACCGATTTGAAAAACTCAAAAATAGAAGAAGATTATTTAAAATATACAAAAATATTATTTAATGTAAAATACCATATAATAGATGATGCTTTTCTTTATTATATAAAATCAGTTATTTTTCATGAAATTCTTCATGTTTTTCAGAACTACAATTTAAAGATCAATGATAAATTTAGACCAGAATCTTTTTCAATTGGTAGTATAATACCACAACTTAGAAATAGTATTAAAACTGACTATGTTTCTTATATTCTGGACATATTATATTATTCACTATCTCATGAATTATCTGCACAATTACATCAATATTATATCTATAAAATAGATGGTAGAGAATATAAACGTTTAGATGAAATAAAGAATTTACTGACTAATTTTAAGATTAAGAAATTGGATGAACAAGAATCTAAGGAATTGGACTATGTGAAAAATCATATATTAAAATCAATTAAGTATTTTACAAATAATAAAAATTATAACAAAGATATAGATTCTTCAATATGGAATAAAAATAATGAGGAATTTCTTAATGGATTATTTAATATAATTAAATATAAATTGAATTGGATAGATAAAAAAATTAAACTTATAAATAATAAGAAAAAAATAGATTATAATGAGACATTTACTTATTATGGTGATTTACAAGATTATAAATATTTAAACTTTTCCTTATTTATTAACCAAAACTTAAACAATTGTCCAATTATTGACAATATATAAAAATAATCCTATGAAGTGGATATTCAAAAATACTCTGGCAAGAGTCTCACAATAAGTGAGTATTACCAAATAATTAAACAAAAGTTAGAATCTAACGATTATACAACAACTAATCCAAGAGATATAAATCCCCATTTAGAAGCAATAAACTATCTACAATGGGAATTTATGTCAGATAGAAAAGATCCAAGAATAGATAAAGTATTCTCTGATATTTGTATTCCAAATAATATCAATGGAGGAGAACTTGATATTGATTTTTCTAAATATTCAGTTGAAGAATTTCTTAGGGAGATAATGAAATTGAAAAATTAATATATATTTTATGATAAACGAAGGGAAAGGAATATCAGATATTATTAAGGAAGATGTAGATAAAATATATCAACTATTTTTAGATAATTCATTCTCTACTCATACCTATAAATTTGGTAAAGAAAAGTTAGGATTTAGAGACCTAAAAATAAATTTTAATCATCTAAACAACTATTATTCTAATATACAGATTGATAAACTAAATAACATAACCGTTAATATTGGAATACCTACCAATGGTAAGGAAAAGAGAGTTAAAGAAAATATTACTCATGAATTAACTCATGTTATGGAAATACTTGGCATAGGAAATGACAAAGAATATCCTAAATATAATAGAATTAAATTAAGTTTAAGAGAGTTTAAAGATTATCCAATGTCAAAAGCAATGGAATTTTTAACCGATGTATTTTATAAAACATTAGATAATGAGGTTAATGCTAATGTTGCTCAAACTTATATCTATGTTAAAAGTGATGGTAGATGTTCAAAAGAACAGGCCCTAATTAGATTAAAAGAATGGGAGACCTACAGACTATATGATAGTATTAAGAACATAAAATTGGATATATTAGAAAATAAACTGACAAGGGATGAAGTAAATAATTTCAATTCTATACTCATTAAAAATTATGTTAGAACAATATCATCAGATAACATAATGATTTGGTTAAATTATTGGTTTAAAATATTTAAGAGAAAGGCGGATATTTTTCTAAAAAATTCAGAAAGAATTTTAGAAGAAATTCAGGAAGATTGGAAAATATATGAACAATATGTTTCATCTATTCCAAAAGATTATGATAAAGTAATAGATTATTCTCCTTATATCAAAAAATTTGATGATTTTACAGATGAAGAAAATTAAAATAGGACTTGATTTAACAAAGGAAACTAAGAAAGTTGATCTTATAGTTCAAGGTGAGACAAATTCTGATATGGATAAAATAAAGGAATCAGCAAAAAATGTAGGTTTAGATTTAACTAAAAATCAATCCAGTGTCATTGAATATTCAAGATATTTATATAATTGATTTTAACATATCATTGAACTCAATATCAATAACTCCATCCAAATCACTATAAATTTCTCTTAAAACCATCTTTAACCTAACCAATTCATCATCCGAAAACAAACCATCATTTAGTTTATTTCCAAAAACAACTTTTGACATACCCATTTTTTGAGCCAATAATGTTTGGTTCAATTTCCATTTTTTAATTACTTCTAACATTTTTTAATTCTTTATAGGTTAAACGATTGTTAATATTATTAAGGACATAATCAAATCTATAACTTTCTGAAAATCCACGAGTATTATATCTAAATACAAATTCATCAACATATCTCTGTAAATGTTTCTTACTCATAGAGTGATAAATTCCCATTATTCCTCTTTTCAAAATTGCCCAAAATCCTTCAATTGTATTGGTATGAATATCACCTTTAACATATTCTTTACTATTGTGTTTAACAACATTATGATCAAATATTTTAGATAATCCTTTATATCCCAACCATTCGTCAGTATTTAATGGATTTCCAACTTCTAAATTTTCATGTATAAACTTCTTTAAGATTTCACCTGATGTTCCATCTACAACATTTGCTCTTAATTCTCCACCTCTTTGTATAATTCCAACAACAGGAGTTTTGGTTTTCAAACTTCTACCTTGTGTTCCTTTTGTCTTCTTACTTTGATGTTTATTCTTTTCTTGACCACCAATATAAGTTTCATCTGCTTCACAAGTTCCTTCTAATTTACCAGTTGGTTGATTATTTAATCCTAAACTATGACGAACTCTATGAAGCATAAACCAAGCAGTTTTTTGTGTAAGTCCTAAATCTTTGTGTAATTGTAAAGAAGATATACCTTTCTTATGAGAAGTTATAAGATAAATAGCAGCAAACCATTTTTGTAGAGATATTTTACTTCCTTCAAACATTGTTCCAACTCTTACCGAAAATTGCTTCTTACATTTATCACATTTATAGACTTTACCATTACTATATTTAAAAACTTTATCATGCTTACAATCTTCATAGGGACAGGTTATATTTCCATTCCATCTAATTTGTTCCAAGTAATCTCTACATACTTGTTCATTATTGAAGTATGTAAAAAGTTGGACTAAATTATTGAATTTCTGTAAGATTATCATACATATTATATGATAAAATCACGAAAAAGTTTTTACAAATGTAAATAAAATAATTAAACTTTCCTAATTTTATTTATATAATTAATAGGAATTAGGTTAAACAAGTATATAGTTCCCATTATTAATATATAACTTTTTATGAAACATATAAGTAAATTTAATGAAAATTTAGAAAATGAACCATATATTATAATATATTTCAATATTAATTTAAAACAAGATGATAATAATCCGGAAGGTGTATTGAAAGGGGAACCAATTAGAGGTATTAAAAATATTAAAAAATGGTTTAAAATTATAAATCATCAAAACATGATTCTAACAATGCAAGCCGGTAAAAATATCTATATACAAAAGTATAATTTTGAAAATACGGAAGATTTGGATAAATGGTTAGAAAACCATCCAGATTAATATTTCTATAATAAAGAAAAATATCACTTAATGCCTAAAGACGATTTAATGAAAAAATGGGCACCTATCATAGATTCTATGGGTGTCACAGGATCAAAAGCAGATTGGTTATCTCAATATGCTCAAATGCACTCAAATAATGAATATATAGAAGAAAATACACTATCATCAGATACAACAACTGAGTTTCCAAGTTTATTACCAATGGCTATGAAAGTAGCTTCAAAAACAGTAGGTTTAGACTTAGTACAAGTTAAACCATTACCAAGTCCATTTATGACTCAAGAAGAAATTGATCGTATCAATAATGAGGTTAAAAAAGAAAACCGAGATGGTAAAATCGATGCACTTATTGAAGGAAAAGAATATAAAGAAATGAATCCTGAAGAACATCCGGATTGGAAACCAGGTCCAACTGGACGATTATTTTATATGGACTTTAAATACGAATCACAAAATGAAAAAGAAGATGAATCACCAATTAAAGGAAGAAGAGGACCAAAAAACAAAAATTGATTTACAAGTTTTCAAACCCCCAGGAATTTATGTAAACGAGCCTTGTATATCTTTTAAATCATCAAATAGTTATAAAATTTATAAAATTGAAAAAATTTTAAATAGAATCATGAGTGTGTAATATATACACTCATGTATAATATTTACCTAATTTCATCCACAATAGAAGGTGATACTTGTTATAAAATTGGATATACAAAAAGAAATCCTAGTCAAAGAATTAAAGAAATGAAGACTGGAAATGCTTCTAATTTAGAATTAGTCGAATCATTTCAATCTAAATGGGGAACTCAAATAGAGTCCAAATTACATAGATTTTTTCAAGACAAAAAAATAAGCGGTGAATGGTTTAGACTCACCGCTTATGATATTTCACAATTTAAAAAATTGTGTGAACAAACACATAATAGTTTTGAACTGTTATCCGAAAACAACACTTGGTTTCAAAAATCAAAATTGTATAAAAAGTTTAATTGACTTTTACAAATTCAGAACTTTCAATAGCCTTATCAATCCATCGATTCAAAAATGATCCTTTGATCTCATTATCAAAAGGAGTAGTTCCTAAATCATCAGATAGTTTAAGACCTTCTTTAATATACTCACTTATTGAATCTTCAAATCCAGTTTGAGAATACATCCTAAAATTATCCTCAACAGTTGAAATTGGAAATTGATATAATCCACTTTCCAATTGCACCTGATAGTATAAATTACCAGATATATAATGACTAAATTTAGCCATCACTTTACTTTTTAAAAGTTCTTTTTTTACTTCATTTGAATTCATATTTATATTTTATTTATAGTTGGATATTTAGAATCCAATTCATCAATTACACTGAAAGGTGATCCACCCACTCCAGAATATTTAATATTTTCAAAACCATTTTCTTCTGTAATCATAGAATCTTTCTCATTGATTGCTCCTGTGAATTTATCAAAACCTTTCTTGTTTTCGATTTTACCAGTTGACGGATTATAAGAACCCCAATCAGCAGGTCTATCAGGACCAATAGGTTCTATAAAATAAGTTTTACCAGTTCTATACGAATTTACAATAAATCTACCCGTTTCATCACGATTAGTTAAAAAATTCTTCCTAAACTCTAACATATTTTTCATAATTAATTTTATTTTTTTTAGTAGCGATACCAGGAATCGAACCTGGTCCTCAAGGATATGAGCCGAGTGAGCTTGCCGTTACACCATATCGCCATTTGTGCCAAGAGTGGGACTCGAACCCACAAACCTTCAGGAACAGAGGTTTGAGCTCTGCGCGTTTACCATTTCACCATCTTGGCATTTGTTCCAATGACCAGAGTTGAACTGGTGTCTCACCGATACCAACGGTGTGTAATTGCCGTTATACGACATTGGAATTTGTAGTCCTGACCGGGTTCGAACCGATGACCTCTTGGATGTCGACCAAGCGCTCTAACCATCTGAGCTACAGGACTATTTTAATAACTTTTTCCTTCTTTATATCTTTCTCTTCTTTTATGTCTTCCTTTTCCTCTATTTAATGCTTTATATGTTGGTGTTAATGAGTGGCAATTTGGACATAATAACTCAAGATTATCAAGATTATTATTTTCTGAATTACCATCTATATGTTCAAGTTCTATTGGAACTTTATTTGTTATAGGATTTTTCTCACACCATCCACACCTCATACATTTTTCACCATATATCTCAATTAGAAATCTTTTAGCCATTTTTGAACCATGATTTACACCATTTCTAATTTCATCAAATTTAATTTTTCTTTCCAGATTTCTTTGACATTTTATAGAACAGTATTTTCTTTTTAAGAACATATAATTTCTATCAATTTCATATTCCGAATTACAGCTTTCACAAATTCGAAATATTTTCTTATCTTTTTCTATCAGAGAATTATCTTTGTTTATTTTTTCATCACTTTCTTTTAGATTTAGAAAAGTTCTCGAACAGCTCATTGAACAAAACTTTCTTTCTTCACTTATTAGACAATCAAATTCTTTATTACATTGTGAACATATCTTTTTCTCTCTTTTTAATTCATTATATTTTGATTTTAATTTATATTTTGATTTTATTCTAACAACCGAAGATCTCGAAATATTCAAAATGTCCGCGATTTCATTATTAGTCAATCCTTGATCCAATAGATTTTCTAAAATTTGAATTTTCATATTTTAATTTTTTATTTTATATATTAAAAATATGAGCCTCCCGTCAAAATAGAGCCAAGAGCCGGATTCGAACCGGCGATGTTTGTGTTCCTCATTACAAGTGAGGTGGAGTCAACCGCTGTCCCATCTTGGCGTTAATGGAGGAAAGTTCTAAAAGTGGTTTATACTGAGGGATTTGAACCCTCTTTTATTGTGTTTAAGACAATTGTGTTAACCATTTCACGAAGTAACACTTTTAATTACCATCCATTTGAGGTACTAACTGGATTCGAACCAGTGTGAGTGGTTTTGCAGACCACTGCCTTCCGTCTTATGACACCACTCGGCCATAGTACCTTGTTGTTGGAATAGTAGGATTTGAACCTACGACATTTCGCGTATCAGGCGAACGCTCTCACCAGGCTGAGCTATATTCCAATTTGTAGGTCCACCCGGATTCGAACCGGGGTTAACTTCTCGTCTCCACTTTGTAAGAGTGGGATGTTTTACCACTACACCATGGACCTATTAAGGAAAGAAAACCTTAGAAGAGTATATTTTGAGCAAATATTAAAAATCAGCGAAGTAACTCTTTCTAATTACCATTCCTTTTGTCGGCGTGACTGGGATTGAACCAGCATTTTCACTTACCAATTACCCGTAGCAATCTTATCAGGATTGAGGGTTACACGCCGTTTTGTTCCAACTGGAACACTTTTTGCGGGTCAGGTGGGTAACGATCCCACTCTCCTCGGTTTAACAGACCGCCGCTGTACCATACTAGCTTCTGACCCTTGTATTCTTTTTGAGGACAGGGTGGGATTCGAACCCACGATGGAACTTTCATTCACCAGATTAACAGTCTGGACTTTTCGGCCACTAAAGCAACCCATCCTTTTGTAGCCCCTGCGGGATTCGAACCCACATTCTCGCTTTAGAAGAGCGATGTCCTGTCCAGTTGGACGAAGGAGCCATATTTGGGTTTTTACAATACCTTTCGGATATTTTCAGTCCCAACTCTGTTTTTGTACACTAGAAGGGATTCGAACCCCCATTTGATACTATCGCATCTCCAATTACGTATAAGGAGGTAGAAGCTCCCCTCGGATACTAGTGCATTTTTATTTTTTAACGGGTTTAAGTTTCACAACTAAACCCGACCAGGATTAATTCCTGTTAGTGCCTCAGGTGGGACTCGAACCCACAACGTTTTCCACAAGGGTATTAGTTTCTAAAACTAATGCGTTTCACCGTTTCGCCACTGAGGCATTTATTCGTACCCAAGGAGAGACTCGAACTCTCACGTCCTTTCAGACACCGGCTTCTTAGACCGGGGTGTCTACCATTCCACCACCTGGGCATTACCATTTCGCATTTTAAGAGTGCGATATGTCACCTTCTCTTTGTACTCCCCATCGGATTCGAACCGATACCTGTACAGGGTTTAAGTCTGTTGCCTCTGCCGATTGGGCTACGGGAGCATTTATTATACTATATTACAATATTCCATCCTATTGACATTTCTATAATTGATTTCGCCATTGGAAAACATCTTTTTATTTCTTCCTTTTTCATTCCATTTACTTGACAGAATGCCCTTCCATTTATCATTATAATTTTCATCTTTATTTTTTTTAATATTGTTTTTAAAATAAAAAAACCCGAACTTCTTTCGATGTTCGGGTTTGTATTATTTGGAGTTATTACTTCACCTTAAGATGAATCCAAATTTTGCACAACCCGAACCAACGGTTCTAATACATAACGTATTATTCACCATTGTGAGATTCAAATTGATATTTAGATTCATTGTTTTCATTATTTCTTATATATTAAAAAGTTTATGTCCCTTTTGATTTTGTTTTACAAATATAAGGTGGATTTTTTATCCCACCAAATATTTTGTTTTTTAAATCTTTATGTGTTTGTTTTTATTGTATTACAAATATACAATAAAGTTTTAAATTTCCAAATTTATTTTAAATTTTCAAAGAAATCAGATAACTCCTTTATTAATTTTTCATTGTTTTTAACTATATCATCTGATTCCGGACTATTATAATTAATTGGGTTATCAAAATTTAAGTTTGTGTTAAAACCCTTTTTTTGACCCAATTTAACATATCAGATAAGGCCCAAAAAACTTCATCAGGTGTGTCACTTCCCCAAGAGTGTAGTAATGTTAAGAAAAATTTATTCATCTTTATAACTATTTAGTTTATACTACTTCTAAAACTTCAATGTCAAAAATCAAAGTTTGACCAGCTAATGGGTGATTAGCATCAACGATAATATTATCATCATTAACTTCACGAACCATAAATGTCACCATTTCACCATTTTGCATATTTGCTTGAAGAGATTGACCAACTTGTACGCCTTGTGGCGCATTAGTTTTTGGAACAGTAACTCTCAATTCATCTCTATATTCACCATAAGCTTCAATAGCAGGAATTTCAATAGTTTTTTTATCACCAGCAGAAAGACCTAGAATACCATTCTCAAAACCTGGGATTAGTGATCCTTCACCAATAACGAACTCAATTGGTTCTCTACCATCTTTCAATGAAGAATCAAACTCTTCATTATTTGTTAAACGACCAGTATAATGGGCTTTAACTTTACTACCTTCTTTAATCATTTTATTTAATTTAGTTTTTTATTTGTATAGAAAGATATTAAGAAAGTTGTGACTCTACCTTCTTTAATATTTGTAAAGATATTAAGAAAGTTTATTAATAGTCAACATTGAATAAGAAGTCTTTTTCAGGAAAAATCCCTTTTCTTCTAAAGTAATTTACTATATCATTAGTAGCAATATACTCATATTTACCAAGTTTTTTATCTTTATATTTTTGAATCTTATCTTCTAATTCTTCCAGAGTAGGATAAAATTTATAAGTAGATTTAGGGTTATTGTCCATAAATTTAACTAACCCATAACAACCTGTTCCATATTCTTGACCAATCTCAAACTCTAATTCAACCCCAGTGTGTTGTTTAAAAAGATCATATAGATCATAATTATTACAATCACCTTCAATCTCAAAATACTCAGAAAGTTTTAGAATCTTGGTGGTAAATATTACAAATCTATTAAATAATATATACACTATGAAAAAATTCACAGAGTCACAATTATCAATATTTGATTCAAATGATCCTCTAAATTTTAAAGCTCTTTTTAG
>Ga0116180_1004132_pt1 | contig 10655 bp, 9 predicted proteins | sample AD_UKC073_MetaG_FD_89804 | JGI IMG/M metagenome (GOLD analysis project Ga0116180, IMG submission 89804) | Active sludge microbial communities of municipal wastewater-treating anaerobic digesters from USA - AD_UKC073_MetaG | ecosystem: Engineered > Bioreactor > Anaerobic > Digestate | place: USA... | reverse complement strand
TGTGGAGCGATTTTAGCATCTATTGAGGTATCTTCAGGAGTAAAACCTCGGGTTTTTGGAAAACCTTATCCTGAATCTCTGCAGTTTTTATTAGAAATTACTGGTTTTGAAAAAGAAGAGACGGTGATTGTAGGAGACCGTTTAGATACTGATATAAAGTTAGCTGAAGATTTTGGCCTCTTTTCTATACTGGTTTTGACTGGAGTGAGTAAAAAAGAAGACCTTGCTCATTTTAGCGCCCGGCCAGATATGGTGGTAGAAAATTTAGGAGTTTTGAAGGAATTGTTAAGTCAAAATAGAGAGGTGAAATAATGCCGGCGGTTGAGATTTACGATACTACTTTGCGTGATGGCTCGCAGGCCGAAGGAATCAATTTTTCAGTACAGGATAAAATACAAATTGCCCAAAAATTAGATGAACTGGGAGTTCATTACATAGAGGGAGGTTGGCCAGGTTCCAACCCCAAAGATGCCGCTTTTTTTCAGGAAGTTAAAAAGATATCTTTTAGAAAGGCTAAAATTAGCGCTTTCGGTAGCACAAGAAAAGCTAACATTCAGGTGGAAGAAGACAAAAATATTCGCTCTTTAGTAGAAGCTGAAACTCCAGTAGTTACTATTTTTGGTAAGTCCTGGACTCTTCACGTTCGCGAAGCACTTAAAACCACTCTGGATGAAAACTTACGCATGATAGAAGACTCGGTAAGTTTTTTAGTGAAACAGGGAAGAGAAGTAGTTTATGATGCCGAACATTTCTTTGATGGATTTAAAGATAATCCGGAGTATGCTCTGAAAACTCTCCAGGTTGCTCATGAGGCGGGAGCACAGATTCTGGTTTTGTGTGATACGAACGGTGGGACTCTTCCTTTAGAGATGGAAGTAATCATCAACCGGATGAAGGAATTCTTTGGTGGAGACGAAGGGATAAAGTGGGGCATTCACGCTCACAATGATAGTGGAGTAGCAGTAGCTAATAGCTTAATAGCAGTGCATCTGGGAGCACAGCAAGTTCAGGGTACTATCAATGGATATGGAGAAAGATGTGGTAATGCTAATCTCTGCACCATAATTCCCAATTTGAAATTGAAGATGAATATTCATCCTATCACTGATGAGGAAATGCGAAAACTGAGAGAGACTTCTTATTTTGTAAGTGAAATAGCTAATTTAAGACCTAATGATTATGACCCCTATGTAGGAAGAAGTGCTTTCACTCATAAAGGAGGAATTCATGTCAGTGCCATTTCTCGCTATCCTGCCACTTATGAGCACGCTTCTCCTGAATTGGTAGGTAATGAGAGAAGGATTCTGGTATCAGAACAGGCGGGAAGGAGCAATCTCACTTATCGAGCCAGAGAGCTGGGAATAGAGTTAGATCCTAAAGACCCTCGCCTGCTTACCCTGATACAGAAAATTAAGGAAGCAGAAAATTATGGCTATCAGTTTGAAGCAGCAGATGCATCTTTTGAGCTCATGTTGCGAGAAGCTTTAGGAGAAAGTGCTGAGTTTTTTGACCTGGAAGGTTTCAGAGTAATTGTGGAAAAAAGAGGAGAAGAAGATACAGTAGCCGAAGCCACCATTAAAGTGAAAGTGAACGAGAGAATGATACATACAGCAGCAGAAGGCGATGGTCCGGTTCACGCTCTGGATAATGCTTTGAGGAAAGCGCTAGAGGAAATGTATCCGGTGTTGAAAGAAATTCGGTTGTCAGATTATAAAGTGCGGGTTTTGAATGAAAAAGAAGGTACAGCAGCTCGTATACGAGTTTTAATCCAATCTACTGATGGGAGAGATTCCTGGGGAACAGTGGGAGTGTCTGCTGATATAATTGAGGCTAGTTGGCAAGCGCTCACTGATAGCATAAAATATGGGTTATGGCGAAGAGAAAAAAAAGCTTAGTTTTCTCTCAGGGGGAAAAGGGAAGTTTTTTCTCTCAGGAAGAGAGAGCTGAGCTTTTAGATAAATTACCTCTTCTTTTTGAGGAAGAAGAGGTAATTGTAGAGCAATTCTTTAGTTTTTATCGAGCAGTTTTAAGGGAGAAAAAAAACCTCATTTTTTTATCTTCACCTGTGGTGGTTTCTTTTCTCCGGAATTTTCTAATGGAAGAGGTAAGCTCCCGGGGAGAACAGTTTATAGGTCTTGTTGACAGTTCAAGGCCTGATCTCCTTCTCTACTGGAAAGAGAAATTGCCTCCTAAGGATACTGCCCTTGTGGTTCTGGCTCGACCACTGGAGGAGTTGCAACTTTTGCTTTTAGCTTTTTCTTTTCCCCAGTGGGAAAAGGTGCTGGTAGGGAGTAACTATGGTATATTGGCTCAAAGTGCTCAAATCCTCTTTCTTCCCTTTTTACCTACCGAAATTTATCATCACTATTTCTGGCAAAGGAGTGCTCTTCTATATCTACCTTTGATCAGTCTTAACCTGCCGGTAGAGGAGCTGGAGGAAGGATTTAAAAAAAGTGATTATCTCCGGGAAGAAGCAGCAGCTCTTTCTCTTTTTATCAAGGAAATAGAGGAAAGGGGAATAGAGAGAGTTAATTTTTTGGTAGATAATAGTTTTATCCTTTCTATTCTGCAAAGTTTTATTCCTCTTCTGGAATACAGTTGTAAAGGGGAAGGGAAGATGGAGTTTCGCGCTTTTGATTTTTCTATGATGCGAGATGGGCAATTATTTCTGTCTGACAACTCTATTTTCATCCTGGTAAAAAGCGAAAAGATTAATAAAATCAAATTTACTCTTCCTTCTGCTCTCAAAAGAATAGATCTTTTTTCTCCGGAAGGGTCAGTACCTACCTCTGGTTCCTGGAAAGAAATAAAAGAGATAGAGTGCCGGGTGGTGGAGAACCTGTTGTATAAAGAAGGAAAAGATTTTCTAAAATGGGAATATTATTTACCCGATTTTCAAACAACAGGAGAGTTGATGACTTTTGTGCGGTATCTTGTTTCCTATAATGCCTGGTTACGAGGCTTAGACTTATGGAGCGACCCTCCGGTAGCGGAGTTTGATAACCAGATATGGAGGTTGCTCGCTTCTAATAAAAAACAGTGAGGTGATGAACCTGAATTTAGTAGGAGATCTACATACCCATACAGTGGCCAGTGGTCATGGATATAGTACAGTTATGGAAATAGCGCAGGTAGCAAAGAGGAAAAAACTGGAGGTAGTGGCGATAACTGACCACAGTCCCGAGATGCCTGGTGGTCCTTTGCCTATTTATTTTGAATCCCACGGCCATTTTCCTCGGGAAATAGCAGGAGTAAAAATTTATTTTGGAGTAGAGGCAGATATACTGGATGAAAAAGGAAATTTAGCACTGGATGAAAAGTTGTTGAAAAAGCTGGATATTGTGATTGTTTCTTTTCATCCTCAAATTTTTCCTCCTGCTTCCCGAGAGATAAATACTCAAGCGCTGCTCCGAGCGATAGAAAATCCTCTGGTAGATATCATTGCCCATCCCGGGAATCCTCGCTATCCTCTGGACTATGAAAGGGTAGTAGAAGCAGCAGTTAGTCGAGGAAAGGTTATAGAGATTAATAATAGCTCTTTTACAATAACCAGAAGAGGCAGCAGGGAAAATTGCCGCTTGATCGCTCAGGAGGTAAAAAAGCAAGGGGGATGGGTAGCGGTCTCCAGCGATGCTCATTTCTGTGAGACGGTGGGAGAGTTCAAAGAAGCCCAGGGCTTGCTCGAGGAAGTGGGTTTTCCTCCTGAACGGGTGCTCAACTCCAGTAGAGATAATATAGAAAAATTTTTAAATAGAAAGAGGAGGTAAAAAGTGAGTGCTCAAATTTTAGATGGGAAAAAAACTTCGGCAGAGGTTAAAGAAGAGCTTAAACCTCGTATTGCTTACCTTACTGAGCGGGGTTGTCAGCCGGGTGTAGCGGTAGTTCTGGTGGGGGATGACCCGGCGAGCCAGATATACGTGCGAAACAAGGAAAGAACCTGTGAAAAACTGGGCATTTATTCCGTTCAGCATCGTCTTCCTGCCACCACTCCTCAAGAAGAGCTGATAGAATTAGTAAATAATTTGAACCAGGATGAGCGCATTCATGGAATATTGGTGCAACTTCCTCTTCCTCCTCATATCCAGGAGAGAGAAGTTCTATATCATATTTCTCCGGAAAAAGATGTAGATGGTTTTCACCCTTATAATCTGGGGAGATTGATGATTGGCGACCCGGTTTTCCTTCCCTGCACTCCCTGGGGAGTGCAAGAATTGTTGTTGCGTTATAATTTGTCCCCCGAAGGGAAAAATGTAGTAATTGTGGGTAGAAGCAACATTGTGGGTAAACCCCTGGCTATGATGTTAGTCCAAAAAGGTAGAGGAGCTAACGCCACTGTCTCTATGTGCCATACCGGAACTCGTAATCTTTCAACTTATACCCGGATGGCTGATATTTTAATTGCTGCTTGTGGCTCGCCCCGTTTAATTACCCCGGATATGGTAAAAGAGGGCGCGGTGGTGGTGGATGTGGGAATCAATAGAGTGGGGGATAAGACTGTGGGAGATGTAGATTTTGAGGGAGTGAAGGAAGTGGCGTCCTACATCAGTCCGGTTCCTGGAGGAGTAGGTCCCATGACCATTGCCATGCTCATGGCTAATACGGTTAAGGCAGCAGAAAGAGCTTTACAGCGAAAGAATGCTTGAAATAAAGAGTGTGGTTTGAAGGGAAGTGTTTTAGAAAAAGCAAAACCATGATAAAATTAAAAATGGTGAAGAGGGATGAAAATAGCAGTAATTTCTGATACTCATATCCCCCAGCGAGGGAGAAACCTCCCTCCCTATTTACTTCGTTTTTTGGAAGGAGTTTCTCTCATTCTTCATGCTGGAGATATAACAGAGTGGTGGTTTCTGGAAGAGTTAATGAAGTATGCCCCGGTGCGAGCAGTAAGGGGCAATATGGATTCTCCTCTGGTCCGGGAGAGACTTTCCGATAAAGAAATTGTAGAAGTAGAGGGGGTAAAAATAGGAATTGCTCATGGGGAAGGGTCTCCTGCGGGGATAGAAGAGCGAGTGGGAAAGTTATTCAATGGGGAAAATCTCCAAGCAATAGTATACGGTCATACTCATCAACCCAGTAAAGAATGGCGAGGAGAAGTATTATACTTTAATCCAGGGAGTCCTACTGATTGGGTATTTGCTCCTTATTTCTCTTTTGGTTTTATGGAATTGAGAGAGGGGAAAATAATTGAAGCAGAAATATTAAAAGTGGATTGAGGTGAGACAAATGGCGAAAAAATTGATGGTCAACATTACCTGGCATATGCATCAGCCCTTCTACTGGAATGAAAAAAAGGGAGTTTTTGATTTTCCCTGGGTGAGATTTCATGCCACCAAAGATTACCTTTTTATGGCTAAATTGGTAGAGAAATTTCCTTCTCTCCGGGTTACTTTCAACTTTGCTCCCTGTCTCCTTCGGCAGTTTCAACTTTATCTGGAAGGCGAAGAAGATTTGGTAATGAAATTGGCTAAAAAGAAAGCCTCTGCTATTAGCGAGGAAGATAAAAAATTAATAAAAGAAAAATTCTTTATTGTTTCTTCTCCTCGCACCTATGAGAAGTGGCCTCGTTTTGCTGAGTTAAAAGAAAAGCCCTGGGAGTCCTTTACCTATCAGGATTTATTAGACCTTCAAGTTCTCTACCAACTTATCTGGTTTGACCCTCTGTGGCGAGAAGAAAATCCAGTAGGTCGAGAATTATGGGAGCGGGGTAGAAATTATAGAGAAGAAGATAAAGAAAAAATATGGAAAGCTACTGAAGAAATATTTAAAGATATTTTTGCTTGCTACCGAAGATTATTAGAAAAAAGACAGATAGAAATTTCTTTTTCTCCCCTTTATCACCCCATTTTACCTCTCCTTATAAATACGGATGTAGCTCGGGAGGCTAACCCTTCTACCATTTTGCCTCATCGTTTCTCTTTCCCTGAAGATGCTCGAGAGCAAATAAATAAGGGTAAAGATTTCTCTCAAGATATATGGGGTTCTGATATTATGGGAATGTGGCCTTCTGAGGGAGCGGTAAGTGAGGAAGCTATCTATTTAGCTATCCAGGAAGGCGTAAAATGGTTAGCTACAGGAGAAGAGATTTTGTTTCGTTCTTTGGGGAAGAAAAAGGAATCAGCCTGGCAAGAACTTTATCTCCCCCATGTCTGGGCTAAAGACGGAAAAGAGATAGCTGTATTCTTCCGGGATACTGGCCTATCAGACTTAATCGGGTTTAGTTATCAACATTTTCCTCCTCAAGAAGCGGTGAAAGACTTTATGAATCATTTGAGAGCTATTAGAGAAGCACTCCCCGAAGATAAACCTTATCTGGTAAATATCATTTTAGATGGAGAAAATGCCTGGGAATACTATGTAGACAACGGGTTGCCTTTTATCACCTCTCTATATCAGACACTCTCTGAGAGTGAGGAGTTTGTAACTACTACTCCTCTTGAGTATTTGGGGAATTTTTCCCATCTTCCTCAAATTTCTCGTATTGTGCCTGGTTCCTGGATCTGCGGCAATCTAAATACCTGGATCGGACACCCAGAAAAAAACTGGGCTTGGGAAGAACTGCGGCGGGTGAGGGAACTCTGGGATAGGGAGAAGGAATATTTATCAAAAGGAGAAAGAGAGAGAATACAAGATCTCATATATCAGGCGGAAGGTAGCGATTGGTTCTGGTGGTTAGGAGACGATAATCCCTCGTCTCAGAAAGAAAGCTTTCGCCAGCATTTTCTTTATTTAATACATAGTGTTTTGCGGGCTTTAGCAAAGGGGGAAAAAGAGTGTATAAAAGAGAAGTTTTAGCTCTGATTTTAGCTGGAGGGGAAGGTAAAAGATTGGATATTCTCTCGGAAAAGAGAGCTAAACCGGCGGTGCCTTTTGGGGGTAAATACCGGATCATTGATTTTCCTTTGAGTAATTGCGTCAATTCTGGTCTATATTGTGTTGGGATTCCGACACAATATAATCCTCGTTCTCTTCACGAGCATATTGGGATTGGTAAGTTCTGGGATTTAGACCGGATGGAAGGCGGAGTTTTTCTTCTTCAGCCTTATATAAGTGATATCGTTACCCACTGGTATCGAGGAACGGCGGATGCCGTTTATCAAAACCTCCGCTTTATTCGAGACCAGGACCCTTATCTGGTGCTCATTCTTTCCGGGGATCATGTATACAAAATGGACTATCGCCAATTGATTCGCTTTCACCAGGAGAGAAAAGCGGATTTAACTATAGCGGTAATGGAAGTTCCCTGGGAAGAAGCTCATCGTTTTGGAGTGTTATCTCTTGATGAGAGAGGAAGAGTAGTTGATTTTGAAGAAAAACCTCCCCACCCCCGTAGCAATTTAATCAATATGGGGGTATATGTCTTCGATCGCCACGTTTTAGAAGAAGAAGTGGAAGAAGAAGCTCTCCGAGAAGGTACTTCTTTTGATTTTGGTAAAGATATCATCCCTAGGATGATTGGACAAAGAAAAGTGTATGGATTTTGCTTTTCTGGCTACTGGAAAGACGTGGGAACTATAGATGCTTACTGGGAGGCTAATATGGAACTACTCGGGTCCTCGCCCGCTCTGGACCTTTACGATAAGCGATGGCCTATATACACTTACATTGAAGATCGTCCGCCGGTCAAACTTAGTCATCGAGCGAGAATTAAACGGAGTCTGTTAGGTAGCGGGGCCATCATAGACGGGAGTGTGGAGGATTCGGTAATCTTTAGTGGAGTTTATGTCAGTAGAGGTGCAGAGGTTCGCCATTCCATTGTAATGAGTGATACTTTAATAGATGAAGAGGCAGTGGTAGACCGGGCTATCTTAGATAAACGCATAGTAGTGGGTAAAAGAGCTAAAATAGGATATGGTGAAGATTTACGTCCTAACAAGAAAATTCCTGATATGCTCAAAAGTGGTTTGACTATAGTAGGGAGAAATGCTCGCATTCCCCCTGAGGCAATAGTAGGTAGAAATTGTCGTATTGGAGTAGACATTAAGGAGGAAGATTTTACCTCTCTTATTTTGGAGAGTGGCGAAAGTATAGAAAAAGCTGAGGAGGGATAAAAGTGAAGAAAATTAGAGGAGTTCTATTACTTATCTTTTTCCTTTGTAGTGGCTGGGCTGGAGCTCAGTCTTTTGAATTTGATGTTTCTTCTTTTGAGATAAGTCAAATTGATTCCCTGCCTCTTTCTCCTTTTATATTTTTGCTTCCCGATCGAGGAGAATGGGGTCTCTATTACCCTGGAGAAAATATTGTTTTACAGTATGGTAGCTCTAAAGATGGCTATGTCAGCATATTTGACTACACTCCTGATGGGAAAGCACGCATTATTAAAAACAATGAGCCCATAGCAGAAGGAGTACAGCGAAAAATTTATGGGGTGGTCTCCGGGCCAGAAGGAGTAGAAAGGTTCTTGATGGTACTTTCTGATAAGATAATACCAGATCGCTTACTGGTAGAGGCAATGAGGAATCCCTCTCGAATAGAGGAAATTGTAGGGTATCCAGTGCTTTTGCATTACTGTAGAATTCAAGTGGTGACCGAAAGGAGAACGTTAGCTCCTTCTTATATTTCTTTTGACGAGGTGCCCGGCGAAATCCCTGCAGGAGGAAAGCTAAAAGTACGAGCCTTTTTGTCTGATAGAGAAGGGAATGCTTTATTTAACCGACCGATTTACTGGGAGGTCAATCAAGGAACTCTGGATAATTATGAGACCCAAACTTCTACCTCAGGTGCGGTTGAGGTTTGGTATAGCGCTCCATCTTCTCTCGAGAGCACAGAAGTGATATTAAAAGCTTATTTTCCCGGGGATACCATTTATGAAGAAGCAGAGGGGGAAATTCGTTTTCTGGTCATCCCCGAAAAGATACAAACCACTATTGCTCTCACTCCTAAATCTTTTCACATAGCCGGGGGTGAGGTTCTCGATTTTCAGGCAGAACTCCGGGATTTGCGGGGAAAACCGGTAGAAGGAAGAAGTGTCAGGTGGGAAGCGAGTATTGGTAGCTGGGAACAAGAAATAACTTACACCGATGAGGCGGGTATAACCACCAATCGTTTATATGCTCCTAAAGTGGCGGGGCAAGAAACGGTGGAAGTCAAAGTGTCTTTCGCCGGGGTGAAGAATCTCCTTCCCTCAGAAGATTATGCCTACGGCACAATAAGCGGATTGGAAGTTTATCCTAAAGAGGGATTGTATTTTCTCGACTTTACCTCCGGTGAGCCTTATACTAATTTTGAGCATTTAACTTATTGGGGGGAATTGCTCTCTGGTTACGCGGTTAATCCTGCCTGGGTTCTTTCTTTGCTCGATGGAGAATTCATAGAGGTAGGATTTTCTCTTTCCCAGCCTCTTCATCTGGGAGCTTTATATCTCTGGGGTAAAGCCCAGGATGAGGTATTTCTTAAAATTATTCTCAATGACCAATTGATTTTTTCAGGTAGAGCTGCAGAAGGAATGGTTTCTCCCTCTGAAGCTCAGATGATTTACATCGCTGATTATTTAAAGTTGGGCAATAATTTATTACGGATAGAAGTAGAATCTTCTCAGGGACTTTATCATTTGCAGAGATTATTGGTGGTGTTTTAGGAGGAACTTATGAAAAAAGACTTTAATAATTGGTGGGAAGAAATTAATTATTTTCAAAAAGAGATGCAGAAGTTTATGAAACATATCTCTGAGGGGAAAGTAGGATTTACCGAATTTGGAGAAGAAACCTGGGTGCCATACTGTGATATTTTTGAAACCCCTCAGCATGTGGTGATAGTAATAGAATTGGCCGGTGTTTCTCCTCAAGAGGTAGAAGTAATAATAGAAGGGAAAAAGCTTACTGTGAAAGGGCAAAGAAAAGAGCTGCCTTATTCCTCTAAGGAGGCTTACCATTTGATGGAGATTCGTTTCGGTCCTTTCTATCGAGAAGTTAACTTACCAGAAGAGGTAGAGGAAGTTAGAGCTAAATACTCCGATGGTTTTTTGATCATTGAAGGATTAAAAAATATTCGGGAAAGAAAAATTTCCATAACTCAGGAGATATAGAGATGGAATGGAGTAATGCCTGGTTTATTTTAGAAGAAGGATTGATGGAAGAAGAAGAAAGTGCTAATTTTCTGGGAAATTCTCCTTCTTCAGAAGAAAACAAAGAAAATGAATTTCCTGAAGAAATATCTATTCTACCCCTGAAAGATAACGTCCTTTTCCCCGAAATTGCTTTGCCCTGGGTAGTAACGGGAGAACCATGGGTAAGACTGATAAATGATGCGGTTTTAGATAAAAAAATCCTGGGAGTGGTTTCGCTACGAGGAGAAGCAAAGGGAGAAAAGCTTTCTTCGGAAGATTTTTATGATGTAGGAGTTATAGGAAAAATCTCTCGTCTTATCAAACTTCCCGATAATGCAGTACAGGTTTTAATTCTTGGTCTGGTTAAGTTTCGAATTAAGGAATGGATAAGGTGGGAGCCTTATCCGGTAGCTAAGATAGAGGTAATAAAAGAAGAAGAAGTGCACTCTGACGAGATAGAAGCTCTGATAAGAAATGTGGTGAGCCTTTTCCAGCAGGTAGTGGAATTAGCTCCTTATCTTCCCCGTGAAGCTTTTGTAACAGCTCTAAATATTAAGAGACCTTCTCGTTTGGCCAATTTTATAGCTTCCAATCTTAACCTGGATGTGGAAAG
>Ga0116180_1004131_pt1 | contig 10657 bp, 8 predicted proteins | sample AD_UKC073_MetaG_FD_89804 | JGI IMG/M metagenome (GOLD analysis project Ga0116180, IMG submission 89804) | Active sludge microbial communities of municipal wastewater-treating anaerobic digesters from USA - AD_UKC073_MetaG | ecosystem: Engineered > Bioreactor > Anaerobic > Digestate | place: USA... | reverse complement strand
GGGCAGCCGTCTGGTCTTTGCTGCCACGCTGCATGCTGCCGTTGCCGCCAATCCCTATTTCGCTTTTCACTTCCGGGCGGAAAGAAGCGGCACGCTGATTTTCATCTGGACGGGTGACAATGGTTTCGCCCACCGCGAACAGGTGAATCTGCTCGTCACGTGAGGGCCTATCGTTCGCCAATGCGGCTTGCTCTCGCAATAGCGGCGCTGGTCATCGCGCTCACATCAGCCGCCGAGCCCCGCAAATCTGGCATCGACTACGCATCCGCTGCAACGCAGACGCTGCAAAAGGACGACGCGCAGAACCCCGGCATGTTGTGGGTGAAGGACGGACAGGCTCGATGGACCGAGCGCACCGGTGCTGCCAACAAGGCCTGCGCCGACTGTCACGGCGAGATCGCGAAGATGCGTGGTGTTGCAGTGCGCTATCCTGCGATGGCAGCACCTTCAGCCGCAACAGCGTCGGCAACCAGCACGCAACGCGTCATCAACCTGGCACAGCAGATCAACCAGTGTCGCGTCGAGCGGCAACAGGCCAGCGCGTGGCCCGCAGAAAACGCGTCATTGCTGGGGCTCGAAGCGGCACTGGCGTTCGAAAGCCGCACGCTACCCATTGCGCCGCCGGTGCAGCCCTTGCTGGCAGCGGCGCAGGCGCGCGGCGAAGCGCTCTACCGCCAGCGCATAGGGCAGATGGATCTGAGCTGTCGCGACTGCCACGACGGACTGGCTGGCAAGCGTCTGGGCGGCAACATTATTCCGCAAGGGCACCCGACCGGATATCCGATCTACCGCCTTGAATGGCAGGCAGTGGGCAGCCTGCAACGCCGTCTGCGCGGCTGCATGACAGCGGTGCGTGCCGAACCCTACCCATACGGCAGCAGCGAACTCCTCGATCTGGAGGCTTATCTGATGAAGCGTGCGGCCGGAATGCCGCTGGAGACACCGGGGGTTCGACCCTGACACTCGCGCTGCGGCCCGGTGATTTCCGTCAAGCCAGCCGACTCCCGCTGCAGGACATCGCCACTCCTTTTGCTTTGGATGTCGCTTCGGCGGGGTGAACTCCGTCTAAAGAAATTACGCGTTCGCCCGCCATCCAAAACATCAAAGTATCACGCTGCCATGAGATTTCGAGAAAAATTCTTCCATTCAGTTTGCCGCGTATTTTTCGCCGCCACAGTCACTGCGGCGTTGACCGTCACGTCCGCCGCCGCTGCGGTCGATTCAGCAAAGCCGGCAATCCAGCTCGCGGCTGGCGAGAAGATGGCGCACAAGGTAGTCGCCGGTGCACTCGGCCCATGGCAGCAGGCAAGTGTGTGGTTGACTCAGTCGGACACGATTGATGACGGTCCGTACAGCGGCCGTGTAGCAGGCGCGGACGGCAGCGTTCACCCGTTGCCACCGCCGGACGAGCCGGAGTCAGCTTTCATGATGAAGGTACGCGCGGTGATGTTCCGAAACGTTGACCAGGATTCATCGAAAGAGCTGATCGTCCTGTTTTCGGCCGTGCGGATCGGGCCGCAGCAGACACCCTACTACGCCGCCTGCGTATACAAGTGGACCGGCACCGCCTTTGTCCGCATGACGGACGTCGAGTCCAGGCTCCGCGGCGCTCGAACCGCTGCTGACGTGACGCAGCGGCTAGCCGTGAAACCCGCCACGCGTGGGGCGGTTAAATGACATTCGCGGTGGGCGCCCTGTTCAGCGCTGTCGAATCGAACAACTACCGCATGCTGTGGACGATGATGCATGCGATGACTATGGACGAATTGGTGAAGGCCGGCACCGCCGTCGGACCACAGCGCCTTCGCGAACTACTGTTCCGATTTGTCGGGAAATCACGGAAGCCGTCGCAACTTGCCTCTTCTGCGCCAGCAGTGTCTTCCGCCACGGCCAACCTCGAAGCAGTCATTCCCGAGCTACTCGCAGAGGCGTTTGCTGACAAGACGTTTCTTCCGGCGTCTCGTGGCGAAGCGATAACCAGGGAAATTCGCCAGTTATTGCGGACCGTGCACAATCAGCGCGCTGCCTCGCCGCAGATCGTGCTCTATCGCGACGTGACGCATACGCTGCCCTCGCCGAATTTCTGCCCGGCGCCATTGACTGACGCAAATTTCGCTGACGTCGCAAGCCGAAATGGCATCTGCGTGGCGGCGATCAAAGCAGTGGCGCAAGTCGAATCGGGCGGCCGAAGCGGATTTGACGACCAATACCGCGCCAAGATACTTTTTGAAGCGCACCACTTTCGCAAGCACACCGCCAAAAGGTTCGACCTGAGCCACCCTCATCTTTCGTGTCGGCGGGCGTCCGCGAAGAAGTACTACTCGTGGAATCAGTACAGTCGTTTATTCGAAGCGATGGTACTCGACCCCGTCGCAGCCATCAAAGCCTGCTCGTGGGGGAAGTTTCAGGTTTTGGGCTCCAATCACAACGGTTGGCCCGATCCGGTGTCATTCGCTCGCGCGATGCAGGAATCAGAAAACAATCACCTGAAGTCGTTTGAGGCCTACTGCGTCACGAACGGGCTGATCGTGCATCTGAAAAACAAAGCATGGGCCAAGTTCGCTGAAGGCTATAACGGCAAGAACTACAAGGACTTCGACTACGACACCAAGATCGCCAAGGCATACGCGAAGTACGGCGGTACCTAACGCGCCAGCTCCGGGCCAAGGGTGACATCGAGCGCGACAAGACCAGCGCGCAACTGCATGTAAGCGGCGTCAACGACGTCCGGTGTTCCCTTCACGCCGAGGTCAATGTGCTTGCCGTACTGCGGGTGATCAACGCTTGGCAAACTGAACACCTTCACGCCCGGATGATCGCGCTCCACCGCCTCCATCAGCGGCGTCAGTGTTGCCTCCATCGCGCCGAACACGATCACCGATTTTTCGACGTAGGCGTCACGACGATGCAGGTGCGCGTATTTCGTATCGAGCAAGCCCTCAATCATCGGCCACGCCATCACCGGGAAGCCTGGTACGAAGTGCACGTCGCCCACCGAGAAGCCTGGGATCTTGTTGTAAGGGTTCGGAATAATCTCGGCGCCGTCGGGGAACACGCCCATGTTGAGGCGATGCACATTGTCAGCACGGTCCGGCTCGTACGCCACGCCCTGCTCGCGCGCCACGTCCTGCATGCGCTCGCGGATCAGCGCCTCTGCCTGCGGGTGCAACGCAAGCGGTACGCCGAGCGCTGCAGCCGCACATTGACGCGTGTGATCGTCTGGCGTCGCGCCGATACCGCCGGTCGAGAACACAATCTCGCCAGTCTCGCGTGAACGCGCAAACGCGCGCCGCAGCGCCGCCTCAATCCTCGGCCGATCATCACCCACATACTCCGCCGTCGCCAGCGCCAGCCCCCGCGCCGATAGCAGCTCAATCACCTTCGCCAGATGCTTGTCCTGCCGCTTGCCGGAGAGGATTTCGTCGCCCACGACGATCAGGGAGAAGGTCGCTGACGACGTGTTGGGTGATGTAGACATAGAACAACGAGTCTTTGATTGTCAGGTGACTGTCGGTTACGGATTTCGGCAACTAGCGCGCGTACAGCGCGGGCTGAAAGCCAACGAAGGCTTGGCGAACGGCGGTCACATCGCCAAGGGTGGCAAGCCCGTCACTGATCGCATCACCGAAGCGCAAACGCAGCAAGGGGACGAGTTGCCCGAGATCAAGTTCGTCTACCCCTTGTGTCTCGTACTGATCGAGCACGAAATTGATGAAGGCCTGCTGCTTCTCGCCGAAGTCGCGCGCAACTGCCGCCCGTGCAAATTCAGCGCGCTCGGCACGCGTCTTGGGTTCTGCGGCGAACGCAATGTAAGAGAGCACATCAAACAGATCACTCTTTTCAGCGCCGATCACGCGCTGCATCTCGGCGAGTTGCTCGCGGCTAAAACCTTTTTCTGCCAGCCCATCAAGCAATTGGCGGCGGGTTTCGGGGGCGCTCCAGAGCGCGCGCAACTCATCCTCGTTGGCGAAGAATTCCGGCAGGCGACCGAACAGCATTTCCATAAACTGCTGTGCCGACATCGGCGTGCCGTCGGCGTGCCAGAAGCTCGTGGCCATCATGTGCTGGATGTTGCGTGCCTTGCCATCAGCCAGTTTCACCCGCACCGTGCGGCGTGCCTGCGCAGCGGCATCACCAGCCTCCTCCGCCGCGCCACCTTCCGCCTCCGCTGGCCACTCAGGTTGCGGCTCTCGCACTTGATGAACCGCCGGTGGTTCTGGCGCCAGCGGCTCGCCGTCCCATTCCGGATCGTTGAAATGATGATGCGCCCGCACAAAGTCGTAGATCGTGAAGTACGCTTTGCCGTCAAACAGCCGCGTGCCGCGTCCGATGATCTGCTTAAACTCGATCATGGTGTTCACTGGTCGCATCAGCACGATGTTGCGGACGTTGCGGGCATCCACGCCCGTTGAGAGTTTTTGCGAGGTGGTCAGGATCGTCGGGATGGATTTTTCGTTGTCCTGAAAATCGCGCAAATGCTGTTCGCCGAGCGCGCCGTCGTTGGCCGTCACGCGAACGCAGTAATTCGGCTCCTTGCTGGCCTTGATCTGGTTAATCAGGTCGCGCACCACCAGCGCGTGCAGTTGCGTGGCGCAAAAGACCAGTGTTTTTTCTCGCTGGTCAATCTGCTCCATGAAGACTTTCACGCGATGCGCCTCGCGCTCCCTGATCTCGATAATGCGGTTGAAATCCTTCTCTTCGTAGCGTTTACCTGCTTCAATTTCACCCTCGATCAGCGTGTCGTCCGGCGTGTACACATAGTCGTCCAGCGTCGTTGCAATCTGCTTCACGCGAAATGGCGTGAGGAAGCCATCGTTGATGCCGTCCTTCAGCGAATACGTGTAAACCGGTTCACCGAAATATGCGTAGGTATCAACGTTGTCATCCCGCTTCGGCGTCGCCGTCAATCCGAGCTGCACAGCAGGCGAGAAGTAGTCGAGGATGCCGCGCCAGCTACTCTCGTCGTTGGCACCGCCACGATGACATTCGTCGATCACGATAAAGTCGAAGAAGTCCGGCGGGTACTCGCCGAAGTACGGCGAGCCAACGGCGGCGTCATTGGGCGTCTGAATCGCTGCGGTCACGTCATTCCCGCGCAGGCGGGAATCCAGACCGTCTGCGCTGGACTCCCGCCTGCGCGGGAGTGACGATTCCTGACCGCTCATGAATGTCTGAAAAATCGTGAAGAAGATGCTCCCGTTCTTCGGCACCTGCCCCTTCTTGCGGATATCGTCGGGCGCGATGCGCACCAGCGCATCGTCGGCAAACGCTGAAAACGCGTTGTACGCCTGATCGGCCAGGATGTTGCGGTCGGCGAGGAAGAGGATGCGTGGCCGGCGAGCGGGTTCGCGCGTCAGGTTCCAGCGGCTTTGAAACAGCTTCCACGCAATCTGGAACGCGATGAAGGTCTTGCCGGTACCGGTCGCGAGCGTCAGCAATATGCGTCGCTGCCCGTCCGCGATGGCCTGCAGCACACGCTCCACCGCGATGTCCTGGTAGTAGCGCCCCTGAAAGTAGCCGCCGCGATCCTCGAACGGCACCGCCGCAAAGCGATCGCGCCATGCGTCCGCTTCGGCAAAGGTCAGGTTCCACAGCTCGTCAGGCGTCGGGAAGGCGGCGCGCTCACCCTCCTGCCCCGTGTCCATGTCGATGCCGTAAACGCCCTGCCCGTTGGTCGAGTAGGTGAAGCGCACCGAGAGCTTGGCGGCGTAGTGCTTAGCTTGCCCCACGCCCTCCGTCAGTGGCTGATCCCACGCCTTCGCCTCCACCACCGCAAGCTTGGTGTTGCGGTAGATCAGCACGTAGTCCGCCGTCAGCGCCTTGCCGCGCCGCAGTGGCCCCTCGATGCGCCCCGGTGCAATTGCGTATTCACGCCGGATGCGGCTGCCTTCCACCACGCCCCAACCCGCTGCCGCAAGCTGCGGGTCAATGTGTTCGGCGCGAGTTTCGGCTTCGTTCATTCGCTACACATTCTTGAGCACATAGTGCCCAGTCTTCGCGCCGCCGACTTTTTCCACCAGGCCCGCCTCAATCAATGGTCGCAACAGGTCCATTGCACCCTGCCGGGACACGCTCAGCGCCGACCAGATTTCGTTCGGCGCCATGCTGCCGTGGTCACGCAGCAGGTGCAGCAGTTGCTCCTGTCGCGGGCGCAGCGCGAGCTTTCGCGTGGCATTGCCCTGAATCGTCTGGATGCGTAGCCACGCCCGCTCCAGCGTCGTGCGCAGTCCGGCGGCGCAATATTCCAGCCAGCCGCTCAGGTCATCGCCCGCGTGGCGCACGGCGTCCAGCTCGGCGTAGTACCGCGGCCGGTCTTCCCAATAAAACTCGTCGACCGAAAAAATGTGATGCGTATCAAATCCGCGCCGATACAGCTCCCACAGCGAAAGCGCGCGGCCCGTGCGGCCATTGCCATCTGCGAACGGATGGATTGACTCAAAACGATGATGCAGGATCGCCGAGCTCAGCACCGGCGAGAGCTTCGTCGCCGCCGTGTTCCACCACTCCAGCAGCTCGAACATCAGGCCCGACACAGCGTCCGCAGGCGGAGGCAAATAGTCCCCCACGCGCACACCCATCGTCCGGTATCGGCCCGCCTCGCCCTGATCCATCACCTCACCGGCCAGAATGCGGTGCAGCTCCAGCACATCGTCGTGACGAATCGTCTCGACAGCGGCATTTTTTTCGACATAGCGCAGCCCGGCGAAATAATTGATCACCTCACGTTTCGGGCGCTCGCCGGAGCGCGACAGCGTGCGCCCTTCCTCAAGCGCGCGCACCTGCTCCAGCGTCAGCGGATTGCCTTCGATGGCGGTGGAGGCGTGCACGTTGCGGGTACGGGTGTCCTTCTGCAACGCAGGAATCCATGCCAGATCAACTGCGGCGCTCTGAATGCGCTCCCGCAGCGCCGCGACCCGCTCCACCTCATTGAGCAGAGTCGCGCTGATGGTGAAACGGGGAACGTAGGCCATGCGCAAAGGCTAGCCAAACGTCAAGTATGAGTCAAGTTATTTGTCAAGTCACTGACACTATGTCGCAGGCGGCGACACGCCAAACACGTCAAACAAATATGTCGGCGTTTTTGCGTTTTTCCGACATGTTTCGGACTCATGTCGTTCGTGACGACATATCGGCGCAATGTGTCGCCAAAACGCTGGATTGACGACATATCGCTGGCGGCGGATGTTACCGCCAGTAACATGGATTTGACGCATCAGCTTTTTTATCAAACCCTTATTCAATAAGGGCTCAGCGCTTTATTTCGGCAATTATCGACTATTGGCAAAATTAGCTGCCAAGCCCTTATCCATAGGCACTTTTACGAAAAAGCCATATAGTCATCGTCATCCCGCGAACGGAGGAATGCGAGTGTCGGCAAAGGCGCGTCACAGCGCCCCGCTGAACGCCTGATGCAGCAGCGACTTCTTCAATTCGTCCAGCGCGGCGAGTTTTTGCTGGTAGAGGGATTCGAGGCGTTGGGTTTCTTCGCTAAGTTCGTGGAGAGCCGTAGCAATTGCTTCCTGCTTCTTCAAAGGCGGAATCGAGAAAGAAATACTTCTCAAATCACGAATATTGATCTGCATTAGCGCAGTGCCGTATGTTTTCTCACGTATCTGTTCTTGGACGACGTCAGAATTCATCAGGTAGAAACCGAAGTCAAGGGTCATGAGTGCCGGATCGAACCGAATCGGTACGATGCCTCGCGTTACGTTTCCGCCCGCAAGTTCGGGCGCGGCAATCGAGAGCATGCCTGTGCTTCCACGCACGCAGAGCAAGAGTTCGCCGCCAACCAACGTTGTTCGCTTGTAAGAATCAGCCAGCTTGGGGTCAATGCGCTTAAGACCGTCAAGGTAAATGACCTTCGACGTCATATCTGTGGGTCGGACAATCGCCAAACCGTCTGCGAACTCATCTCCCGGTTGCACGATGCCGTACGAAAGCGTGCATTCGCGGTGTGCGACACCCTCCAGTGTTGTTTCCGTCCATCCGTCACCTCGCTGAGTGAAAACAGCCTGCAAGTGGCTTTCGAACAGGGCGCGGACGTTTTGGAGGTTCTTTTCGGCGTTGGCTTTGGCGGTGGCGATGCCGTCAAACGCTTCGTCGAGGATGCCGACGATTTGCAGCTGCTCTTCAAGCGGCGGCAAGTCGATCACGACACTTTGCAGCTTTTGAACCGTTAGCGTGTCAACCGTCGCTCCGTTTCCCTTGTCCAATTGGTCAAAAAACAATGGCGACTTAAGCCACAAGTTGACAAAGTCACTGCTGACTTCCGCGGTCTTCTTCAGCCAAAGTACGCTCGCATCCTTAAAGTAGAACCTGTCTGCATCTCGCACGATGTATGAGTTGCCAATCGTGCCGATAGCTGTGATCATGATGTCCCCGGCGCTTGGTACGCCGTACTTGGCCGCAAATGCTGCGTACAAGTCCTCGGAGATAAACAATTCGTTATCGACAAATCCCTCCGTGGCTAGCCGCGTGATCTCGCGCCCCCGAAAGAATGGTACGCCCACGGATTTCCATTGTGATTGCAGAACTCGCTTGCTTGATCCAACACGAAATAGATCACCCAACGGCACTTTTCGACGCATCACAGCAAATCCCTAATACTTGCCAAAACCTCAGCACTCTCCGCATCCAGCGCCGCAATCTCCTCCATGATGTCCTGCGGACTGCGGTGGGTAACGGTTTCGACGGCGTTCGGGTTTTTGACCGCGAGGTCGAACGTGGTGGCGTCAATATTCCCCGCGTCCACGCTCCAGCTTTTTCCGGAATCAGCAAAGGTCTTTTGCAGCGTGATGAATTCGGCGAGGTCGGCGTCGTTGAGCGGGTTGGTCTTGCCCATGTTGCGGCCGGGGTCGAGCTGGTAGTACCAGACCTTTCTGGTCGGCGCACCCTTCTCGAAAAACAGCACCACCGTCTTCACGCCCGCGCCAAGGAAGGTGCCGCCGGGGCAATCGAGCACGGTGTGCAGGTTGCAGCTCTCCAGCAGATGTTTGCGCAGGCTGACCGAGGCGTTGTCGGTGTTTGAGAGAAACGTGTTCTTGATGACGATGGCGGCGCGGCCACCGGCGCGCAGCAGTTTGATGAAATGCTGCAGGAACAGAAACGCGGTTTCGCCGGTGCGGATCGGGAAGTTTTGCTGCACTTCCTTGCGCTCCTTGCCACCAAAGGGCGGGTTGGCGAGCACGATGTCGAAGCGGTCCTTCTCCTGAACGTCGGCGAGGTTTTCGGCGAGCGTGTTGGTGTGCTGGATGTTCGGCGCTTCGATGCCATGCAGGATCATGTTCATGATCGCGATGACGTAGGCGAGGGATTTTTTCTCCTTGCCGTAGAAGGTGCGCTCTTGCAGCGTTTTCAGGTCGGCCGCCTTGCTGGCAAGCGGGCGCAGGTAGTCGAAGGCTTCGCACAAAAAGCCGGCGGAGCCGCAGGCGCCGTCGTAAATCGTTTCGCCGATTTTCGGCGCGGTGACTTGCACCATCGCGCGGATCAGCGGGCGCGGCGTGTAGTACTCGCCACCGTTGCGCCCCGCGTTGCCCATGTTCTTGATTTTGGCTTCATACAGGTGCGACAGCTCGTGCTTTTCAGTCTGCGAACGAAAGCGCAGCGCGTCGATCTGGTCGATGATTTCGCGCAGGTTGTAGCCGCTGGAAATCTTGTTCTTGATCTCGCCAAAGATTTCACCGATTTTGTATTCCAGCGTGTTCGGGCCGCTGGCCGTTTGCTTGAAGCCTTGCAGGTAAGGGAACAGCGTCCGGTCGACGAACTCGCACAGATCATCGCCCGTCAACGCCTTGTTGTGATCGAGCTTGCCGCTCGCGTCCTTGGGCGCCGCCCAAGTGTCCCAGCGGTAGGGCGAGGCGATGATGTGGTTGTATTTGCGGCCCTCAAGCTCGGCTTCGGTGGCCTTTTCCTGTTCCAGCCCGTCGAGGTATTTGAGGAACAAAAGCCACGAGGTCTGCTCGGTGTAGTCCAGTTCGGTGGTGCAGCCCGCCTCTTTCCAGAGAACGTCGTCGATATTTTTGAAGGCTTGTTCGAACATGGGCAAGATCAGCGGGAGTTGATTGCATTATGTCTGGCGCGCGGATCACTGCACTTCTTCACCGCTTTTCCGCCAGATTTCGCCTCCAAACGGCGCACTGGAGGGCTCCGCAGGGCGATTGCTCCATGACCCCCCAACCGTATCTCACTGATCTCGCTGTTGCAGTTGAATGCGGCAACGCGTGCTGGCTCGCACTCTGCGAAAACTCATTTGGCGGGCAACGTATTCCGCAGTCGTTCCATTCTCCGTAGACTGCGCATCATTGCACTGGCACATTCAAAGGAGGTTTCTGATGTCCACTGTTCTGCGAATCCTGACTGGACTGCTGGCGTTGGCTGCAACGCAATGCGCGATTGCCGAAGACAAGTACCCGAACAAGCCTGTGACCATCATCGTGCCGCAAGCGGCCGGCGGCGCCAACGACGCCATCGCGCGGGTGATTGCGCAGAAGCTAAGCGAGCAGTTGGGTCAGACTTTCGTCGTGGACAACCGCCCCGGCGCGGGCGGTAATGTGGGCACCGTGGTCGCGGCCAAGGCGAAGCCCGATGGCTACACCCTGATGATCACGGCCGACAGCTCGATGGTGATCAATCCTTCGCTTTACAAGAGCACGGGGTT
>Ga0116180_1004122_pt1 | contig 10664 bp, 9 predicted proteins | sample AD_UKC073_MetaG_FD_89804 | JGI IMG/M metagenome (GOLD analysis project Ga0116180, IMG submission 89804) | Active sludge microbial communities of municipal wastewater-treating anaerobic digesters from USA - AD_UKC073_MetaG | ecosystem: Engineered > Bioreactor > Anaerobic > Digestate | place: USA... | reverse complement strand
TCGCGAACCCGAACTGCACCACGATGGCCGCGATGCCGGTGCTCAAGCCCCTCGCCGTGGAGGCGGGCCTCGAGCGGCTCACCGTGAGCACCTACCAGGCCGTCAGCGGCTCCGGCATGGCCGGTGCCGAGGAGCTCCTGGGCCAGGTCGAGGGAGTGCTCGCGCAGGGGAACGTGCTCGGCCTCGTCCGCGATGGCGGCGCCGTCGACTTCCCGCAGCCCGAGAAGTACATCGCTCCCATCGCGTTCGATGTGATCCCGTTCGCGGGCGCACTCGTCGACGACGGCGACAACGAGACCGACGAGGAGAAGAAGCTGCGCAACGAGAGCCGCCGCATCCTCGAGCTGCCCGAGCTTCGCGTCGCCGGCACCTGCGTGCGCGTCCCCGTCTTCACCGGGCACTCGCTGAGCATCCACGCCGAGTTCGCGCGCGACATCACGCCCGACCGTGCCCGCGAGCTGCTGGCGGACGCGCCCGGCGTCGCGCTCGAGGAGGTGCCCACGCCGCTGCTGGCCGCGGGCAAGGACCCGAGCTTCGTCGGCCGGATCCGCGCCGACCAGTCGGCGCCGGAGGGCAAGGGCCTCGTCCTGTTCATCAGCAACGACAACCTGCGCAAGGGCGCGGCGCTGAACGCCGTGCAGATCGCCGAGGTCGTCGCGAGCTCGCTCGCCGTCAAGGCGTAGCTCACGCTGAGCGCGCGACGCGCAGGGTGTGCATCAGGAACGGTCGTGGCTTCTGGCCACGGCCGTTCCTCGTTCTCGGGCGTCGCGTTCATAACGAGTTGATGAGAATGCGCCGAGAGAAGGTTGCGGAAATATCTCTGAAACGCATACTCTGACGGCCTTTCGGGCGTCATTGGGGACGGGCCCCTCCGTCGGCCCACCTAGAATTGACGGGTGAAGAGAACAGTCGACGTCGTCCTCATTGGTGGCGGCATTATGAGCGCAACCCTCGGCACCCTGATCAAGAAGCTGCAGCCGCAGTGGGAGATCGAGGTGTTCGAGCGACTGAGCGATGTTGCCCTCGAGAGCTCCAATGCCTGGAACAACGCCGGCACCGGCCACGCCGCGCTCTGCGAGCTCAACTACATGCCGGCAGGCAAGGACGGCTCGGTCGATCCGAGCAAGGCCATCAGCATCAACGAGCAGTTCCAGCAGAGCCGACAGTTCTGGACCTCCCTGATCGAGGAGGGCGTGCTGGATGCGCCGTCGACCTTCATCAACTCCGCGCCGCACATGACGTTCGTGCGAGGCGAGAAGGATGTCGCGTACCTGAAGACGCGCTACGAGGCCCTGCGCACGCAGCCGCTGTTCGAGGGCATCGAGTACAGCGAAGACAGCCGGGTCATCAACGCCTGGGCCCCGCTGCTGATGCAGCAGCGCCGCAAGGGCGAGGTCTTCGCCGCGACCCGCGTGCCCGCGGGCACCGACGTCGACTTCGGCGCGCTCACCCACCAGCTGTTCGACGGCCTGCGGGAGCAGGGCGTGACCGTGCAGACCAACACCGAGGTGCGCTCGCTGCGCCGCACGAGCGACGGCGACTGGAACATCAAGTTCCGTCGCACCGTCGGCAAGACCCCCGGCAGCGTGAACGCGCGCTTCGTCTTCGTCGGCGCCGGCGGCTGGGCGCTCAAGCTCCTCCAGTCTTCGGGCATCGATGAGATCAAGGGCTTCGGCGTGTTCCCCATCGGCGGGCAGTTCCTGAAGACCAGCAACCCGAAGATCGTCGCCGAGCACCAGGCGAAGGTCTACTCGCAGGCATCCGTCGGCGCCCCGCCGATGTCGGTGCCGCACCTCGACACGCGCGTCGTCGACGGCGAGGCATCGCTGATGTTCGGTCCCTTCGCGACCTTCAGCCCGAAGTTCCTCAAGCACGGCAAGATCACCGACATCGTCGCGCAGGTTCGCCCGTCGAACCTCGGCACGATGCTCAAGGTCGCCTTCGACAACCCGGGCCTGATCAAGTACCTCGTCTCGGAGCTGCTGAAGAACCACAACAAGAAGGTCGAGAGCCTCCGCGAGTTCATGCCGTCCGCGAAGGGCGAGGACTGGACGCTCATCAACGCCGGCCAGCGTGCCCAGGTGATGAAGCGCGACCCCAAGACCGGCCCGGCGCTGCAGTTCGGCACCGAGGTCATCACCTCCTCCGACGGCTCGATCGCGGGTCTGCTGGGCGCCTCGCCCGGCGCCTCGACCGCGGTGTCGATCATGCTCGACCTGCTCGGCCGCTGCTTCCCCGATCACATCCACGAGTGGGAGCCGCAGCTGCGTGCGCTCATCCCCAGCTACGGCAAGGCCCTGAACGTCGATGCCGCGGCTGCGCAGGCCTCGATGAGCGAGACCGCAGAGGCGCTCGCGATCCAGGTCTAGCGCGACTTCCGGCGGGTGGTGGATGCTTCAGCCGAGGCATCCACCACCCGCTTTCTCGTTCCGTAGAATCGGCGAGTGGCCAAACTCTATTTCCGCTACGGGGCGATGAACTCGGGAAAGTCGACCGCGCTCCTGCAGGCGGCCTACAACTACGAGGAGCGCGGGCAGCGCGTGCTGCTGGCCAAGCCGCGCATCGATACCAAGGGCGCCGACCAGATCTCGAGCAGGCTCGGGATGACGCGGCCCGTCGATTTCCTCATCGATGACGATGACGACGCCCGCGGCCTGTTCGCCGAGCACCAGTCGCGCGTGCGGCTCACGCATGACGAGCTTGCGGGCCTCGGCATCGGCCCGCGCGAGGTCGCCTGCCTGCTCATCGACGAGGCGCAGTTTCTCACCCCCGAGCAGGTCGACGACCTGCTGCGGATCGCGGTCATCGACAACATCCCGGTGATCGCCTACGGGATCCGCACCGACTTTCGCACCGCCGCCTTTCCGGGCTCGCGTCGGCTGCTCGAGATCGCGCACACGCTCGAGGAGCTCAAGACGATCTGCCGCTGCGGTCGCAAGGCGTTGTTCAACGGCCGGCTCGTCGATGGCGCATACATCTTCGACGGGGATCAGGTGGCGATCGACGGCCAGGAGGTCACGTACGAGTCGCTGTGCGGCAACTGCTATCTGAAGGAGTCGGGCGGGCGGCTGGGCTGAGCGCACGCCCGCCGAGGGCGGCGTGCGGTGCGATCGGCCCGGCTGGCGCGCCCTAGGCTGGTTGCATGCGAGTTCTCCTCACCGGCGGCGCCGGGTACATCGGCGCACACACCGCGGTCGCCCTCATCGACGCGGGGCACGAGGTGCTCATCGTCGACGACTTCTCGGCGTCGAGCGCGGAGGCTGTGCGACGGATCGAGCGGATCACCGGCGCGACGGTGCCGGCGCTGGCCGCCGACGCCCGCGACGAGGCCGCGGTGCTCGCGTTCGTGCGCGAGCACGCGCCGGTGGATGCCGTCATCCACTTCGCCGGGCTCAAGGCCGTCGGCGAGTCCATGGCGCAGCCCGTGCGGTACTACGAGGTGAACATCGGCAGCGCGGTCGCGATCCTCCGGGTGATGGCCGAGGCCGGCATCCGCACGATCGTGTTCTCGAGCTCGGCGACCGTCTACGGCGACCCGGGGCCCGAGGACCTGCCGCTCACCGAGACGTCACCCACCGGCATCGACCTGGCCAACCCCTACGCCAAGACCAAGCGCATGATCGAGGAGATTCTGCACGACGCCGCGGCCGCCGACCCCGGGCTGCGCGCGGTCACCCTCCGCTACTTCAACCCCGTGGGCGCGCACCCGAGCGGCCTCATCGGCGAAGACCCCGTCGGGATCCCGAACAACCTGATGCCCGTCCTCGCCCGCGTCGCGATCGGCGCGCTTCCGGGCGTCTCGATCTACGGCGACGACTACGACACGCCTGACGGCACGGGTCTGCGCGACTACATCCACGTCACCGACCTCGCCGCCGGCCACCTGGCGAGCCTCGAGCGCGCGCGCGAGGGCTACGCGGTGTTCAACCTCGGCACGGGCAAGCCGGTCAGCGTGATCCAGCTCATCGAGGCGTTCCGCGCCGCGAGCGGGCACCCCATTCCCGCGACGGTCGCGCCGCGTCGTGCGGGCGACGTCACCGCCCTGTACGCCAACCCGAGCAAGGCCGAGCGAGAGCTCGACTGGACGGCCACGCGCACGATCGAGCAGGCCTGCGCCGAGTACTGGCACTGGCAGGAGCGCAACCCGGACGGCTACCGCGGCTGAGGCGCGGCGGGCCGGTTCGGTCGATCGCTCTGTCGATCGCCCGCGCGCCTACTCGGACGCGCCCGGCAGCGTCGGGATGAGCGCCTCGAGCAGCGCGGCGGTGTGCTCCCAGCCCTCGACGGCGACGCAGGGCACCCCCAGCGCGAGCACGGGGTAGTCGTTGCCGTCGGGGTCGAGGCGATCGCCGAAGAACAGCATCTCGTCGAGTGCGATGCCGCTGTGCTCGGCCAGCTTCTGCATGCCGTAGGCCTTGTCGATGCCGCGGTGGGTGATATCGACGGAGGTCGACCCGCCGGAGCGCACCTCGAGGTCGGGCAGCACCTCGGCGACGGCCGCGCGGAGTGCGGACTTCTTCTCGCTCGTCGGGTCCCAGGCGTGCTTCGCCTCGAGCGGTGCGTTCTGACCGAGCGCCGAGAACGTGATCTGCGAGCCGCGGTCCTCGAGGATGTCGCCCCAGGGGTTCTCGGCCCACAGGCCGAGGCGGCGGGCCTGTGCCTCGACGGCGGCGAACGCCCGCGACTTCTCCTCGTCGCTGAGCGAGTGGGCGTAGACGGTCTGCAGCGACGCGTCGGCGTCGACGCGGTAGTACTGCGTGCCGCAGGTGGGCATGAGGTGGAGCGCGGCGAGTGCGGCGGGGGAGGCATCCACGAGTCGCTCGAGCACCTGCGCTCGGAACTGCTGCACCTGTCCGCCCGAGATGATGCACACCGGCACGCGCTCGGCGAGGGCCAGCAGCAGGGCGCCCATGCGCTCGCTCACGGCCGTCTTGGACGGGGCGAGGGTGTCGTCGAGGTCGAACGCGACCAGGCGCGGTGGGGTCGTCATGCGGCTCCAGTGGGGGTGTGCAGGCTCGGATTCGGGCGAGTCGAGTCTACGTGGGAAGCCTGAGCGCGGGGCCGGGCGACGAGCCGGGCGCAGACCGCGGCGATGCCGACGCCGAGCGCTGAGCCGGCGGCGTGAGAGAGCCACTGGACCGGGTCGGCGGGGTGTCCCGGCATCGCGGCCCACGCGCCCAGCTGCAGCAGGATCGCGACGACGGGACCGACCAGCAGGCTGAGCGGCCAGGCCCAGCGCGGCAGTGTGAGGTAGGCGAACACGCCGATCGGAATGAAGAACAGTGCGCCCCAGACCAGGGCCATCACCCCGGTGGTCTGCGGCAGGATGCCTGGTGACACGGTCATCGCGCCGAGCACGGATGAGAACGAGCCGTCGGCCGCGAGCACGCTGGTGTTGCCCGTGTAGGTGAGCACGCTCAGCACGGTCAGCGCGGCGAGGTAGGCGCCGCCGAGCACCGCGGCGACGACGGCGGTTCGCCGGCGGCGTCCATCGAGTCGAGCCAAGACCGTCACCCCCAAGTGCCGAATCACGCGATCGCAGGGCCCCCACGACCCCACGCGTAAATCGTACGGCAGGGGTGGCCCGCGCGGCCGCACGATCACCCTCGAACTCGCCGTGAGATCTCCGCGCCGCGCACCCGGCAGGAGCCGCGCCCGAGACCACAAGAGGGACCATCCGTGTGGATGATCCCTCTTGCGTCTTGGTCGGGGTGACAGGATTTGAACCTGCGGCCTCGTCGTCCCGAACGACGCGCGCTACCAAACTGCGCCACACCCCGGTGGCAACCCCATGAGTCTACCCGATCAGCGGAGCCGCGACGAACCAAACCGGCGCCGATCTCCCATCGGCCCGGGCGGGGTGCCGCCCGGGCGCAGTCGGCTATCGCGCGACGAGCGTGAGCAGCGACGCCTCGGGCGGGCACGCGAAGCGCACGGGCGCATAGATCGAGTGCCCGATGCCCGCACTGACGTTGAGCGCGGCCGTGCGGCCGGCGCGGTGCCACGAGCTGAGGCCGCTGGCCTGTCGCAGCGGGATGTCGCAGTTGGCGACCAGCGCGCCGAAGCCTGGCACGCGCACCTGCCCGCCATGCGTGTGGCCGCCGAAGATCACGTCGGCGCCCCCGCTCGTGAAGGCGTCCAGCACCCGCCGATACGGGGCGTGCGTGACGGCGACGGTGAGCGGATCAGGGTCGGCCTCCGCGTCTGCGTGGCCGTCGCCGTCGAGGTCGGTGTCGCGCGCGCGGAGGTGGTCGAACAGGCCGGGGAGCAGGTCGAGCCGGTCCCAGTCGCGATGCGCGTCGTCGACGCCGATCAGGTTGACGCGGCGACCGTGGATGTCGATGCTCGCGGCCGCGTTGTTCACGTCCTGCCAGCCGAGCGTGTTCGTGAAGAACGCATCCAGGGCCTCGGTGTCGAGCCGCACCTCCCCGCCCGTGTGCTCCGAGGGCCCGCGGAAGTACCGGAGCGGATTGCGCGGCGCCGGGGCATACAGGTCATTGGAGCCGTGCACGAAGGCGCCGGGCGTGCCCCGGAACCCGGCGAACGCCGCGCGAAGACCGCGCAGTCCGTCCGGGTGGCCGAGGTTGTCGCCCGTGTTGATGATCAGGTCGGGCCGCAGCGATGCGAGCGAGGCGATCCAGGCCTGCTTGCGCCGCTGCCACGGCGCCATGTGCACGTCCGAGATGTGCAGCACTCGGATGGGCGCGGCGCCCGGCGCGAGCACCGCGACGGTGTGCCGGCGCAGCGTGTAGAGGTGGCGCTCGATGCCGATGCCCCAGATGCCGGCGGCGACGCCGACCGCCCCCACCGCCAGTGCGGCGGTGCGGGCGGGGCGCGACGAGGTTCGGGTCACCCTCAGCAGTCGTTCGCCGTGTAGTTGACCGAGACCTTGGCGTTGCGGTTGGCCATCGTGCCCGCGGGCGGGTCGGTGTCGGTCGCGGCACCCGCCGCGGGCGCGTTCGGCGACTCGGTGCACTGACCGAGCGAGACCTTGTTGAACCCGGCGGCCTTGATCGCATCGATCGCGGCGGCGGGCGTCATGCCGTTGACGGCGGGGATCCCGGCGCCCTCGCCCGTGCTCGGGTTGATCGTGACGGTCGTTCCGCCCGCGACCTTGCCCGCGCCAGGCGTCTGCGCGCCGACGGTGCCGGCGGGCGCGGTCGAGTCGACCGGATCACCCACCGCCACCGAGAAGCCGGCCTTCTCGAGGATGTCGGTCGCGTCTTCGATGGTCTTGCCGATCACGTCGGGCAGGTCCTTCATGACGTTGCGCGTGAGGTTCTTGTCGGGCTGCGGGAAGCGCTCGCCGGGGTAGGCGGCGTTCGCGGCGCGCTGCATGGCCGGCGCGAGCTTGTGTCGGAGATCCGAGAGCCGCACGCCGCTGACCCAGTTGTTCCAGAGCGAGACGCGGTCGCGGTAGTTGCCGACCCAGACGGCCGTGGCGACCTTCGAGCTCGACTCGACCATCGCCGTGTGGAAGCTGTCGTCGGTACCGGTCTTGCCGATCAGCGGGGTGCCGTCCCAGGTGTTCGAGGGGGTGCCGGTGCCGCTCGACATCACGCGCTGCAGCGCGAACGCCGCGGTCGCGGCGACCTCGGGCGAGATCACCTGCTCACACGTCGTCTTCGGAGGCTCGATCGATTCGCCGTTGGGGCCGGTGATGCTGTCGATCGCCTTGGGCTGGCAGTACTTGCCGCCGTTGGCCACCGTCGCGTAGGCGCCGGCCATCGCCATCGGCGAGACGTTCTTCGAGCCCAGCACACTCGCGTACGGCGCGTTGGCCGCCTCGATCTGCTCGCCCGCGTCGTTGAACTTGTCCTTCGTGATGTCGGAGCCGTCGCCGTAGGTGACGCCCAGGCGCTTGGCCATCTCGTTGATGTCGCACAGGTCGAGCTCGGCGGCCATCGCGAGGAAGCCGGTGTTCAGCGACGTCGCGGTGAAGTCCATCACGGTGCCGACCTTGCCGCCGGCCTTGCCGAAGTTGTTCATCAGGTCTTTGTTCGTGTAGACCCCGCCGGCGCACTTGGCATTGAACTTCGGGAACAGCCGCATGCGGCCGTTGAGGACCTCGTTCACGGAGTGCCCCTGCTCGAGCCAGTCAAGCAGCGTGAAGAGCTTGTACGTCGACCCCATCGGGAAGCCGATCGATCCGCCGTACGCCTTGGTGGTGTTGAAGTTGACCGCCGAGTACGAGCTGTCCTGCTCGAGCAGCGCCTGCGACTGCGCGAAGTTCGTGTTCTGCACCATCGCGAGGATGCGCCCGGTCGAGACCTCGAGCGAGACGCCCGCGGCACCGAGGCTCATGTAGTCCACCGATGCGGGAACGTAGCGCTCCATGGCCTCTTCGGAGGGCGCCTGCACGCGCATGTCGAGGGTGGTGTAGATCTTCAGGCCGCCCCGGCGGAGCAGGCGGTCACGGTCGTCCTGCGTCTCGCCGAACGCGGGGTCGTTCTTGATCGTCCACGTCACGTAGTCGCAGAAGTAACCGGCGCCCGCGCCCACCGAGCCGCAGCCCACCTGGGGGTCAGAGATCAGGGGCTCGATCGGGGCGTCGTACGCCTCCTGGTACTGCTCCTGCGTGATCTTGCCCTCACGCAGCATCTGGCCGAGCACGTACTTCTGGCGGGTCTTGGTGGCGCTGTAGCCGTCGGCCGCGCCGTTGACCTCGCGGTCGGGCAGGTCGAGGCGGTACGCGTTCGGGTTCTGCACGATGCCGGCCAGCGCCGCGGCCTGGCTGAGGTTGAGGTCGGCAGCGTTCACGCTGAAGTAGCGCTGCGCGGCGGCCTGGATGCCGTACGTGAGGCCGCCGAAGCCGGCGATGTTGAGGTAGCCCAGCAGGATGTCGTCTTTGTTGTACTGCTTCTCGAGCTCGATGGCGTACTTCATCTCGCGCACCTTGCGGGCCATGCCCGTGGTGCCGTCCGAGGTGACCGCGTCGTCGTAGCAGGCGGCGAGCTCTTCGTCGTTCTCGGCGTCGGCGTTGCACGCCTGCACCTGGACGTTCTTCACGTACTGCTGGCTGATCGACGAGCCGCCCTGCACCGCACCGCCGGTGTAGGTCTTGATGACCGCGCGGGCCGTGCCGATGATGTCGATGCCGCCGTGGTCGTAGAAGCGGGGGTCTTCGCTCGAGATGATCGCGTCGTACATGACCGGGGCGACCTGGTCGAAGGCCACGGGCTCGCGGTCCTGGTCGAAGAACGTCGCCATCTCGACGTGCTCGCCCTCGGGGTTCGTGTAGTACATCGTGGAGGGCTGCATGAGCTCTCCGATCTCGAGGTAGCTCGGCAATCCGTTGAACATCGTGATCGCGCTCGACGCGGCGGCGCTGGATACAGCGATGGCCGGGGTCACGGTGGCGGTCACCAGCATGCCGGCGACAACACTCAAGCCGACGATGCCGGCGAGGCCTCCGAGCACACCCTTAGCGGTGGATTTGGGTTCGGGCATAAGATCGATCGTAGGTCACAGAGCCGCGTGGAGTCCTGAGCGAACGCTGTGATGGATGCCTCTTTTTCACGTCGCCGTGCCCTCGCGCCGCATCCATCGCACGCACGAAGGAGTCCGTCATGACCACGTGGGAGTACCTGACCACGCCGCTGCTGATCCACAACACCGCGGCCATCCTCAACAACTGGGGAAAGCAGGGCTGGGAGCTCGTGCAGGTCGTCACCGGGCCCGAGGGCGGGCTCGTCGCGTACCTCAAGCGCCCGGTCGGCGCCGGCGATGCGGCATCCAACGCCGGCCTGGCGGCAGCAGCCGAGGCGGCCAAGCAATTCGCAGGAGAAGGAGCATGAGCATGAACACGACGGTGACGCAGCGGCTCGAAGCGCTGGGGATCGAGCTGCCGGAGGCGGTGGCGCCGCTGGCCGCCTACGTGCCGGCCAAGGCCAGTGGCTCGCTGGTGTACACGTCCGGCCAGCTGCCCATGGTGGCGGGCGGACTGCCCGCGACGGGCAAGGTCGGCGACGGGCACGGGCTCGTGCCAGCGTCCGACGCGAAGGATTACGCCCGGCGGTGCGCGATCAACGCGATCGCCGCCGCCGGCGCCCTCGTGGGGGGCGTCGACAAGCTCACGGGCGTGCTCCGGGTGACGGGGTTCGTGGCGGCCGATCCGGCGTTCACCGCGATCCCCGGCGTCATCAACGGCGCCTCCGAGCTGCTCGGCGAGGTCTTCGGCGAGGCGGGCGCGCACGCCCGCTCCGCGGTCGGCGTCGCGGTGCTCCCGCTCGACAGCCCGGTCGAGGTCGAGGTCATCTTCGAATTCGCTGGGTAATCCCCGGCATCGCCTGAACGAGCATCGTCTGAACGAGCATCGCCCCGCGGTCTTCTCCGCGGGGCGATGCTCGTTTCTTTGGGGCGCCGCTGGGCGCGGCACGGATGCCGCGGCTAGCGCACCTGCGCGCTGATGACGCTCATCACCGAGGTGTCGGCCAGCGTCGTCGTGTCGCCGACCTCACGGCCCTCGGCGACGTCCTTCAGCAGACGGCGCATGATCTTGCCCGAGCGCGTCTTCGGGAGCTCCTCCACGATGTAGACGTCGCGGGGACGCGCGATCGGGCCGATCTGCTCGCGCACCCACAGGCGCAGGCTCTGCGCGAGGCCGTCGGGGGAGTGCTCGGCGAGGTAGCTCTCCTTGATGATCACGAACGCGACCACAGCCT
>Ga0116180_1004118_pt1 | contig 10667 bp, 9 predicted proteins | sample AD_UKC073_MetaG_FD_89804 | JGI IMG/M metagenome (GOLD analysis project Ga0116180, IMG submission 89804) | Active sludge microbial communities of municipal wastewater-treating anaerobic digesters from USA - AD_UKC073_MetaG | ecosystem: Engineered > Bioreactor > Anaerobic > Digestate | place: USA... | reverse complement strand
GGCTACTGGGGCGCCGAGTTCAAGATGGCCGGCTGGGACATGGTCATCTTCGAGGGCAAGAGCCCGAAGCCGGTCTACCTGTACGTCAACGACGATGTGGCCGAACTCCGCGACGCCTCCCACCTGTGGGGCAAGAGCGTCTGGGAAACCGAGGAAACGCTGAAGAAGAGCCTGCAGGACCCGCTGACCCGCGTCTCCAGCATTGGCAAGGCCGGCGAGAGTGGCGTGCTGTACGCGGCCGTGGTGAACGACCTGCACCGCGCCGCCGGGCGCTCGGGCGTCGGCACCGTCATGGGCAGCAAGAACCTCAAGGCCATTGCGGTGCGCGGGACCAAGGGCGTGGGCAATATCCGCGACCCCAAGGCGTTCATGAAGGCGATCGCCGAGAAGAAGAAGATCCTGGCGGAAAACGGCGTCACGGGCCAGGGCTTGCCCGCCTACGGCACCCAGGTGCTGATGAACGTCATCAACGAAGTGGGCGCGCTGCCCACCCGCAACCACCAGGACGTGCAGTTCGAGGGCGCCAAGGACATCTCGGCTGAAGCCATGGCCACGCCGCGCAAGACCGACGGCAAGAAGCAGCTGGTGACCAACCAGGCCTGCTTCGGCTGCACCATTGCCTGCGGCCGTATCAGCAAGATGGACCAGAACCACTTCACGGTCGCCACCAAGCCGCAGTACTGGGGTGCATCGGGGGGGCTGGAATATGAAGCGGCCTGGGCGCTGGGCGCAGCAAATGGCGTGAACGATCTGGAAGCCCTGCAGTATGCAACCATGATCTGCAACGAGGAAGGCATCGACCCGATCAGCTTCGGCGCCACGATCGGCGCGGTGATGGAACTGTACGAGATGGGCGTGCTGACCAAGGAGCAGGTGGGCATCGAAGCGCGCTTCGGATCGGCCCAGGCGCTGGCCTTCCTCGTGGAAGAGACGGTCAACGGCCGCGGCTTCGGCAAGGAAATCGGGCAGGGTTCCAAGCGCCTGACGGCCAAGTACGGCCATCCGGATTTGTCGATGAGCAGCAAGGGCCAGGAATTCCCGGCCTACGACGGGCGTGGCATCCAGGGCATCGGCCTGGCCTACGCCACCAGCAACCGCGGCGGCTGCCACCTGCGCGGCTACACCATCGCTTCCGAAGTGCTGGGCATCCCGGTCAAGACCGATCCGCTGGAGCACGAGGGCAAGCCCGAGCTGGTGAAAGCCTTCCAGGATGCCACGGCGGCTTTCGATTCGTCGGGCCTGTGCGTGTTCACCACCTTTGCCTGGGGGCTGGCCGATCTGGCGCCGCAGGTTTCGGCTGCCTGCGGCGAACAGTTCACGACCGAGGAGCTGGAAAAGATCGGCGAGCGCATCTGGAACATGGAGCGCGAGTTCAACAATGCCGCCGGCTTCACCGCCAAGGACGACAGCCTGCCCAAGCGCCTGCTGACCGAAGCCGCCAAGACCGGCCCGGCCAAGGGCAAGGTCAACATGTTGCCGCAGATGCTGCCCAAGTACTATGCCGCGCGCGGCTGGGACCCCGAAGGCCGCCCCACACCGGAAACCAGGGCCCGCCTGGGTCTCTGACCCCCACTATCGGGACAATGAGGAAGCGGTCCCCTGCGGCCGCTTCTTTCTTTTGAGAAAGCATATATGACCCACCACGTCATTCTCGGTGCCGGCCCAGCCGGCATCATTGCTGCGGAAACCATCCGCAAGCACGCCCCGAACGATGCCATCACCATCGTCGGTGACGAGAACGAGGCCCCGTATTCCCGTATGGCCATCCCCTACCTGCTGATCGGCAAGGTCGGTGAGGAGGGCACGCACCTGCGGCACGCGGCTGATCACTTCACCCGGCTGCGCATCGACGTCCGGCGCGGGGTGCGCGCCCGGGTGCTGGACTCGGCCCGGCGCACCATCGAGCTCAGCGACGGCAACACCCTTGCCTTTGACAAGCTCCTGATTGCCACCGGCTCGTCGCCGGCCACACCGCCGATCCCGGGCATCAACGGCCCCGGCGTTCACAGCTGCTGGACGCTGGCTGACGCGCGTGCCATCGCCAATCTGGCCCGTCCGGGCGCCAAGGTCCTGCAGATGGGCGCCGGTTTCATCGGCTGCATCATCATGGAGGCGCTGCAGCAGCGCGGCGTCGAGCTGTCGGTGGTGGAGATGGGTGACCGCATGGTGCCGCGCATGATGGGGCCCACCGCGGGCGGCATGATCAAGGCCTGGTGCGAGCGCAAGGGCGTGAAGGTCTACACCGGCGCAAGGGTCGAGGCCATCGAGCGGGGCACCGGCGCGGAGCCCGGCCTGCTGGGCAAGATTGCCGAGGTGGTGGGCCTGGGGGCTTCGACGATGCCGACCGGTCCGATGCAGGTGCGCCTGTCCACCGGAGACAAGCTGGAGGCCGATCTGGTCATCAGTGCCACCGGCGTCAAGCCCAACATCGGCTTCCTCGAAAACAGTGGCGTGCGCTGCCTGCTGGGCGTGCTGACCGACGAAACCCTGCAGACCAACGTGCCTGGCATCTATGCTGCCGGCGATTGCGCCGAGGCCTTCGACAAGGTCAGCGGCAAGACCATCGTCAGCGCGATCCAGCCGAATGCGGCGGAGCAGGCCCGTGTGGCGGCGCTCAACATGGTGGGTCGGCCGGCCGAGCTCAAGGGCGTCACGCAGATCAACGTGCTGGACACGCTGGGCCTGATCTCGGCCAGCTTCGGCTACTGGGAAGGCCTGCCGGGCGGTGAGCACGTCGAGCTGACCGATCAGACGCAGGGCCGCCATCTGAGCCTTCAGTTCAAGAACGACGTCATGGTCGGTTGCAACAGCGTCGGCTGGACCGAGCATGTCGGCGTGATGCGCGGGCTGGTGGAGGGACAGGTGAAGCTGGGGGCCTGGAAAGACACCCTCAAGGCCGACCCGACCCGGCTCATGGATGCATACCTGGCCTGTGCGCAGGGGCAAGGCAGCTGGAGCGGCGCGGCAGACGATCGCCGGCGCTAGAGTCCGGGGATGCGGATCACCTTCAAGCTCTTTGCCTCGCTGACGGACTTCCTGCCCCCCGAAGCCCGGCACAGCAACATCGTCGAGCTCGATGTGGCGCCGGATGCACCGATCAGCCAGATCATCGAGCCCTTTGGCCTGCCGCCGAAGATGGTGCACCTGGTGCTGGTCAACGGCACCTACATCGAGCCGGATCAGCGCCTCACGCACACCCTGCGCGAAGGCGATGTGCTGGCCATCTGGCCGCCCATCGCCGGCGGCTGAGCATCTGGCAATCCATCGAACCCCCTGGGCTGGATGCAATCCTTCTACGCCGAACGGTTTGAACGCGAAATGGGCTGTACCGAAGCCGAGTGGCTGCGGTGGCTGCCCGCCGCCATCGGTGACCATTTCTGGAAACTGCACGACGGGGCCGCCGGTGTGCGCATTGGCGACGGGGCGCTGGGCCTGACCTGGAGCGTCGAAGCCCCTCGCGTGATCGCGCTGGTGCGCATGCCCCGCCTGCGGGTCAACTTCCGCTTTGCAGGGCTGGACGAGGCGCAACGCCACGCCTTCATGAAGCGCTTTGACCTGTACATGCAGCGCGGCGGCGGTTGAGCGGATCTGGCCGTGGCGGCCCGCCCCGGGCATGCCCGGCACCCGAACCCATGGTCCCGGGTTGTCACCGAATGTGAGCAGGGGTCGGCCATAAGCTGCTGGCGCGCGTTGCATCAGGAGGGCTGTGGTTGATCCGTCGCGAACGGCCGGCCCGACAAATCCATGCACGGTCGCCATGGCGACGTGCGCTTGCTCCAGAACGGACCCGCAATGACCACCAAGAACGGCTTCATGACACCGGCTGCCAGAGGCTTCGGCGCGATGCTGGCCGTGTGCTCCTTCCTGGCGCAGGCTCAGGGCGGGGCTGGCCCCTGTCCGGACGGAGCGCCCGCGGCGTCGTGCCAGGCAGGCGGTGCCAAGCCCGCCCATGCCGCGCCCCCACCGCGCGAGGCGTCCCCTCGCCAGCCCCCGCCGCCGAAATCCTCGCCGGCCGAGGGTCGGGGGCGCTCTGAAGCCGGCGAGCCTGCGCGCTCCCGCCCCCTGCCCACCGATCATGATGCGCAACGGGCCCGACAGGCCGCCGAGCAGGCCGGACGACCGGCCACGCAAGCCCCCCCATTTCCCCAGCCGGCGAAACGTCAACCCACGCCATCCCCCGATCCGGGGCGCACCGTGGCGCCCAACCCCGCTTCACCGCCGCCGATGGGCGATGAGCGGGCGAGAGCACGGGAGCGGGCTGAGCGCGACGGGCCGGATCGTGCCCTTCGTGACCCGATGGTCCAGGAGCGGCAAATCCAGCAGCAGCGGGCCTGGCAGGAGCACCAGCGCCTGCAACAGGAGCAGGCCCAAGCCCAGGCGCGGGCGCGGGCCCAGCGGGAACAGGCCGAGCAGGAGCGTGCCCGCCTGTCGGCGCCACCTCCCCCGGGCTTTCCAGGCCCCACACGCGGTGCGGGTGTTGACGCCCCCAGGGCGTCCGGGCCAGCCACGTTGCAGACCCCCGCCCATCCACCGGGCGGCGGACTGCCCGCGGCCGTGCTGCCGCCGGGCTTTGCGGGCAGCCAGCCGCCACCGCACCCCAGTCCGAGCCCGAGCTCGGGCCCGAGGCCGCCGGAATCGCCACCCGAGCTGGGGCGGACTGGCGCCGAGCCGGCCAGACCCGCGCCAGGCACTGGCCGGGGGACGGGGACCATACCGGGCCCGGCCGTGGCATTGGACCCCGCCACCCGCGTGGTGCCGCGCGGCGACCGGCGGGGCTATGACCTCAGCCGCCAGGGCAACGATGGCTCGCGAACGGTGGTCACGCAGACCACGCGCCCGGACGGCAGCCGTCGCTTCACCGGTTACCGCCAGATCGAAGATGCCCGAAGCGGGACGACCACGCGCATCTATGCCGATGGCCGGCGGGTCGTCTGGGGCCCCGACTACGAGCGGCGCTCCATCGGCAACGGGGTGGACTTCGTGACCCGCCATGATGGCCGGCGCGAGGCCCTGTTGCCTGACGGGCGCCCGGTTTACCGGGACCGTGTCACCAGCTACCGCGACCCCATCGGCGAACAGCGCCCCCTGATCGAGCGCACGCGCTACGTGCGCTGGTGGCGGGGCCGCCCGGTTTTCGAGACGCGGCCAATCGTGCGTTACTACGACCCTGGCTTCTTCTACGGCGCGCCGGTGGCGGTTTACCGTCCGCAGCGGCTCGCGCCGCGCTTCTACGGCATTTACTTTTCACCGTTTGTGATGCCGTTGCCGGCCATGGCCTTTGGCCCGATGGACGAGTGGGTGGTCTTTGCGTCCACGCCCCGCGCCTACAGCGATCCGGTTGTGCTGATGGGGGACATGCAGATCTGGAGCGGGTTCGAAGAAGGGCTGGCCTACTCGGCACCCTGGTCGGGCACGCCGCTGTATGGCTCGCCGCAGGCGGCGTCGGTGCGTGGCGCCGTGGCGCAGATGCAGCAGCAGGTGGCCAGCCAGGTTCAGGGCAATCCGGGTGTGCAGCAACAGCTGGGCGGGCTGGATTTCAGCGCGCCGCCGGGCTATGAACTGCCGCCGGTGCCCCAGTCGCCGGTGGCCGTTTCGGAGGAGGTGCGCCTGCGCATGCGCGAGCAGGTCCGCGCGACGGTGGTCCTGATGCAGGCCGGCACGCCGCTGACCTTGGGCGCCGTGCTGGCCGCGCCCGATGCCGGGGCCTACCTGTTCCAGACCGCAGAGCCGCTCGTGGTCACTGACCTGACCGGCGGTGGCGAATGCTTTCTGAACACCGGGGATTTGATCCGTCTGGCCGCCATGCCGGACGAATCCAGCGGCTTTGCCACCCTGACCGTCGTGGCCAGTGGCCCGGGCAGCTGTGCCCCGCGCAGCGTGGTGCCGGTCTCGCTGAGCGACCTGCAGGAGATGCTGAACGGCTTTGCCGAGCGCCTGGAAAACAACCTGCAGCGGGTCGAGGCCTGCATGGCGGCAGGCAGCTGCTGAGTGGCGCGGCGGGCCTTAGCCCGCGGCCACTGGCGCCGGGGCAGCGCCGGACAGCGGCATCTCGCCGCCCAACGCATCGATCAGGTCGGGAATCAGCTTGCCCAGCTCGCCGGTGGCAATGGCCACGTCGGCATCGAAGCCGTCGTCCTTGCCGGCCGAGGTGCCGTCGAAGACCCCTTCCAGAAAGCTCACCTTCTTCAGCTGCAAGGCCTCGGTCAGCACGAAGGCGACCCGGCCGTCCCAGCTCAGCGCCAGCTTCACGGGCAGCTTCCCCTGCGCGACGTGGTGGCGGATTTCGTCATTCAGCAGGTTGTGGCGCGTGAACTTCACCACCGACTTTTCCTCGTCGCTCGACTTCAGCTCGCACTCGCGCTCCACGCTCAGGCGCACCGGCCATTCCTCGGGCGATTCGGCGGTCAGCCACTGCGTCATCGCGACCTGCGGCGACACCGTCGTCTGCAGCAGCGTGAGCGGCAAGCCGGGCAGGGCGCTGACCAGCGCAGTGATCACCTCGTCGGCCTTGGCCTGGCTGCCAGCGTCGGTCATCAGCAGCCGCTCGGTCAGATTGATCCAGACCCACACCGACGACTGCTTGGTGAACGCCATCGGCAGCAGGGCGAGCAGGGCGTCTTCGCGGATGTCCTTGATCTCGCGCTTGCCGGGCTTGCGCCCGGTGGTGGCTTCGATGTGCTCGATCTGTTCCTGCGCCTTGCGCTTGACGACGGAGCCCGGCACGGCCTTGGTCTCGATCTGCAGCTTCAGGATGCGCTGGCCGCCGATCGATTCGACCAGGGCGCCGTGTTTCTCGCCGCGTGGCTCGATCCAGCCGATCGACTTCTGCTGGGTGGCGCCGCATTCGACAAAACGTGCCGGCGCCAGGGCTTCTTCCATGTGCTCGACCGTGGCGGACCAGTCGGGCCCGATGCGGTAGACGATGAGGTTCTTGAACAAGGGCTTCCTTGGGGTTGGGAGGGTTCGGGGAAAAGAATCGGCCTGCCCGGCTCGCACCGGGCGGGGGCGCATCTTAGTGGATCGGCGGGGCTCGTCGGTGGCTGTTCAGGTCGCCGGAGGTGCCTGAAAATGGAAAATATGAAGAAAAATTGCCACTTCCCAGCGTCAAATAGTCCTATTTAGCTATGAAAAACATAGCTGTCTTGAGGCCGAGAATGGTCAGCGTCAGCGAGCCCAGCAGGTGCAGGGTGGCCGTGCCCGCCGCCAGGGCGTAGCGCTGGAGCTGGATCATGCCCACCACCTCGGCGCTGAAGCTCGAGAACGTGGTCAGCGCGCCGAGAAAACCGGTGACCAGCGCCAGCCGCCAGACCGGGTCCAGCTCGGGCAGGTTGTTGAACACTGCCACGCACACGCCCACCAGGTAGCCGCCGATCAGGTTGGCCGCCAGCGTGCCCCAGGGCAGCAGCGCGGCGGAGCTGTTGAGCCACAGGCCCAGGCCCCAGCGCGCCAGCGCGCCGACGCAGGCCCCCAGGCAGATGGCAATCACGTGCAGCATGAAGCTTCCAGACTTTGACGGGACAATACAGGCATGACTGTACCCGTGATGCAAAGCCCGTCCGAGATCTCCCAGCGTCTGCTGACGCCCGGGCAGGCGCCGTTTCTGGGGGTGGTGATGCTGGACACCCGCTTCCCCCGGCCCGTGGGCGACCTCGGCAACCTGGCCACCTGGCCGGTGCCGGTGAACATTCGCGTGGTGCGGGGCATCTGGCCGGACAAGGTGGTGCAGTCGGCCGCCGGCCTGCATGCCGGCCGGGTGGGCCCGGCGTTTGCGGCCATCGTTCGCTCGCTGGCACGTGAGGGCGCGCAGGCCGTCACCACCACCTGTGGCTTCCTGGTGCTGCTGCAGAAGGAACTGCAGGCCGCGGCCAAGGTGCCGGTCATCACCTCCAGCCTGATGCTGCTGCCGAAGCTGCTCGCCGCACAGCGGCGCGTGGGCGTGCTGACCATCAGCGCCACGAAACTGGGCAAGGAGCACCTGCGCGCCGCCGGCGTGCCGCGCGAACGTCTGGGCGATGTGCTTGTGCAAGGCGTGGACCCGACCGGCGAATTCGCCACCCGCATCCTGGGCAACCAGCCCGAGCTGGACCTGGCCCTGGCGCGCGCCGACGTGGTGGCCGCCGCGGTGGCGCTGAAGGCGCGCGAGCCCTCACTCACCGACGTGGTGCTGGAATGCACCAACATGCCGCCCTACCGGGCCGACGTGGAAGCCGCCACCGGCCTGAAGACCTGGTGCCTGCTGGACGACGAGCGGCTGTTCAGGCCGTTCAAGGCCGCGGCGTCCGGTTCGCCCTAACGCGCCATCTGCTGTGGCAGCCAGGTGACCAGTTGGGGCGCGAACCACAGCAGCAGCACCATGACGACCATGAGCAAGAAGAAGGGCAGCGTGACGCGGGCAATGTAGGTGATTTCTTTCTTGGTCATGCCTTGCAGCACGAACAGGTTGAAGCCCACCGGCGGCGTGATCTGTGCGGCCTCGACCACGATCACGATGAAGATCCCGAACCAGAGCAGGTCGATGCCGGCCGCCTGCACCGTGGGCAGGATCACGCCCATGGTCAGCACCACCATCGAAATGCCATCGAGGAAGCAGCCCAGTACGATGTAGAACGCGGACAGCACCAGGATCAGCATGAAGGGGCTCAGGCCCAGGGAGCTCACGTATTCCGCCAGGTGGCGCGGCAGGCCGATGTAGCCCATGCTCAGCGTAAGGAACGAGGCGCCGGCCAGGATCAGGCCGATCATGCAGTAAAGGCGCGTGGCGCCCATCAGCGATTCCTTGAAAGTGCTCCAGCTCAGCGAGCGCTGCGCGGCCGACAACACGAACGAGCCCACCACGCCCACGGCCGCAGCCTCGGTCGCAGTGGCAATGCCCGAATAGATGCTGCCCAGGACCGCCACGATCAGCCCAACCACCGGAATCAGGTGGCGCGATTCATAGATCTTCTGGGCGAAGGTGAACTGCTCGCGCGTCGGCGGGATCTTGCCCGGGTTCATCAGTGACCAGACGATCAGGTAGCCGCTGAACATCGAGGCCAGCAGCAGCCCCGGCAGCACGCCGGCCACGAACAGCTGCGAGATCGAGACCTCGGCCGTGACGCCATAGACGATCATGATGATCGACGGAGGAATCAGCAGCCCGAGCGTGCCGGCACCCGCGAGCGAGCCGATGATCTGGTCTTGCGGGTAACCGCGTTCCGTCAGCTCGGGCAGGGTCATCTTGCCGATGGTGGCGCAGGTGGCCGCGCTCGACCCCGACACCGCCGCAAAGATGGTGCAGCCGATGACATTGGTGTGCAACAGGCGCCCGGGCAGCCAGTTCACCCAGGGCGCCAGGCCCTTGAACATGCTCTCGGACAACTTGGTCCGAAACAGGATCTCCCCCATCCAGATGAACAAGGGCAGCGCCGTGAGCGTCCAGCTCGACGACGATCCCCAGATCGTCACGGCCATGGCGTCCCCGGCCGGCCGGCTGGAGAAGAGTTCCATGCCGATCCAGGCCACCCCAGCCAGGGTCAGGCCGATCCAGACGCCGCTGCCCAGGATCAGGAACAGGGACAGGATCAGCAGGGCGGTGATGCCAACGTCACTCATGGGGCAACCTGTTTCTATTCGTTATGAAGGGCTTCGTCGCTGGCTGCCACCACACGCTGGCCGCGCAGTTCCATCACCAGTTCGTCAATGAAAGCCACGAGCAGTACCAGGGTGCCCAGTGCCATGCCGATCTGCGGAATCCACAGCGGCGTGGCGTCATTGCCCGTCGAGATGTCGTGAAAATCCCAGGACTGCCAGGACAGCTTGATGCTGTAGAAGGCAAAAAGCCCTGACAGCAGCACCGCCGCACACAGGCTCCAGATCTCCAGCGCCCGTTTGGCGGCCGGGGGCAGGGCATTCAGCAGTAGCGTGACGCGGATGTGCTCGTTTTTCTTGAGGGTGTGGGCGAGTGCCAGAAAGCCGGCACCGGCCATGAAGTAGCCGGCGTACATGTCGGTGCCGCGGAAATTGATGGACACGTAGCGGTCCACCATGCCGAGCACCACCATCACCAGCGTGCCCACCATCATGAGCGCGGCCAACCAGGCTGCCGCGTCATAAAGCCTGTCCAGCCCAGCGCGCATGAGGGTACCGGATCACTTCTTGCGGTAGGCTGCAACCATGGCCTGGCCGTCGGGGCCCGCCTTTTTCTCCCAGTCGGCCAACATGATGGCACCCACTTGCTTCAGGTCGGCGGCCAGCTTCGGCGAGGGAGGCAGGATCTTCATGCCCTTCTTGGCCAGTTCGGCCTTGTACCAGTCGTTCTTTTCGGCGCTCAGCTTCCAGCCGCGCGCCTCGGCCTCGGCGGCGGCCTTGGTGACCGCGGCCTGGGTGGCGGGATCGAGCGCGTTGAAGGCCTTGAGGTTGACGATGACCGCGTTCTTGGGCAGCCAGGCCTGGGTGTCGTACCAGTACTTCACCGATTCGTAGATCTTGCTGTCGTAGCCCGTCGAACCCGAGCTCATCATGCTGTCCACCACGCCGGTCGCAAAGGCCTGGCTGACTTCCGCCGCCTGGATGGTGACGGGCTGGGCGCCGATTAATTCGGCCATCTTGGCCGTGGCTGGGCTGTAGGCGCGCCACTTGACGCCGCGCATGTCGGCCACCGACCCTATTTCCTTCTTGACGTACAGGCC
>Ga0116180_1004102_pt1 | contig 10700 bp, 10 predicted proteins | sample AD_UKC073_MetaG_FD_89804 | JGI IMG/M metagenome (GOLD analysis project Ga0116180, IMG submission 89804) | Active sludge microbial communities of municipal wastewater-treating anaerobic digesters from USA - AD_UKC073_MetaG | ecosystem: Engineered > Bioreactor > Anaerobic > Digestate | place: USA... | reverse complement strand
CTGGTCCTACTTGATCTATCAAAAGTTGTTCAAGTAATTCGAGCGTCGAGGGCATGAGCTTCTGAAGCCCCCCCTGCCTTTTCCTGACGAAAGTTTCGACGTGACATACGGGGTGTCCGTTTTTACCCACCTGCGCGAAAACTGGGAGCACGAATGGTTGAAAGAGCTACGCCGCGTTCTTCGGCCTAGAGGGACGATGCTGGTGACCGTACACGATCAGACGGCTGTCGATTTTGCGGGACTCGATCCATTCAACTACAGCGCTTTGATGGGGCGAGTCGAGCGGGAAGGGTTGGTAGTAACAAGTACAAACAACCAGCTTGATGGATTTGTGGAGCACCCTGAGGAATACGTCAACGTATTCCATTCGAAACGTCATATTCAGACCGCGTGGGGCAAATACTTTGCCGACATCCGCCAATTGCCTGGGTACATATTTACCCACGACCTCATCGTTGCAACCAAAGCGGGCTAGGTAGCGGTGCGGTTTCCAGGATCGCGTCTCCCTGGGCAACAGACTGATACATTGCTGCGAATCTCGTTCCATTTGCGTAGGGCGCTCCATGAAGCTCCGTGGTCTGCTGTTGGCGTTGCTGATGTTCGCGTCCCTGCCCGGCTGGGCAACGACGGTCCAGCTCTTTCAGATATTGAGCGGCGGCACCGTTCAATGCAGCGGATGCAACCCTGCGCTGGCCAACACCGATACCTTCTACCGGCTAAACGTCCTCGACGACAGCGGCAACACCGCCGGACCGGGGACCTTCGCGATACTCCAGAACGGAACGCCAATAGCCAGCGGGCTCCCCTGGCCGTCCGCAACCTTGACATTCAAACGCAACCTCCCGGCCGGCACCTACGTGCTGAGCATCGTCTACACGCCGTCGGCGTCCAATACGGTCGACGTCGCCGCCAGCGCGCAGTACACAGTCTGGTTCGGCAGTGCAGCGGCGGGCGATCCGACGACGGCGATCGCGGTGAGCGCCACACCGAACCCGACCACCGTCTCGACCGGCTTTGGCGCCGTCGCCCAGGTGACCGGGATGCCCGGCAACGCGGTGACAGGCGGGCAAGTCCAGTTCAGCCTTGACGGGCTTACCCAACCGCCGGTGGCGGTAAGCCATTCAGGACAGGCCGTCTTCAATTTCAGTGGCCTCGTGCCGGGCAACCATACGATCCGGGCGACCTATGTGCCGGATGCCACACACGCCGGCAGCACGTCTGATCCATACATCGAGCGAGTGAACAAGGACAACAGCACGATAGCGGTGTCCTCGAGCTTGAATCCGTCCCTCGTCGGCAACAACGTCACCTTTACCGCAGCGGTCAACGGAACGATCGGCAATCCGGGCGGTACGGTGACGTTCGTGATCGACGGTGCAACGCAGGCGCCGATATCCCTTGGGTTAGGTACAACAGCCGCGTTCACCACCTCGTTCCCGACGCCAGGCAACCGTTCGGTGGTGGCCAACTACAGCGGGGGTGTCATGACAAACGCCGGCAGCGGCAGCCTGGCGGGCGGCCAGCAGGTAAAGGCGGCGCCGACGCTGGCGCTCGGCTCCAGCGCCAACCCAAGCGTGTTCGGTCAGACGGTGAGCTTGAACGCTACCGTCAGTGGGGTCGGCCCAACGCCGACGGGCACGGTGCAGTTCACCCTCGATGGCGCCAACCTCGGTGCGCCCGTGGCCTTGAATGCGAGCGGCGTGGCGTCGATCAGCGTGCCAGCCGCCAGCCTCACGGTCGGCACGCATCCAGCCGGCTTCAGCTACAGCGGAGACGCAAGCTACACCGCAGGCACACCCGCCGCACTGGCGGGCGGACAGGTCGTCAACGCGGCAGCGACGACGACGGCCCTGAGTTCCAGTGTGAATCCTGCGGCGGCCGGCGCGAACGTGATATTCACCGCAACCGTGTCGAGTGCGGCGGGCACGCCGGGCGGCAATGTCGTATTCACGCTCGACGGAACGCCGCAGACGCCCGTCCCGCTCAACGGCGCAGCACAGGCCGTGTTCTCGATTTCCACGCTCGCGCCTGGCAGCCACACGATCACCGCCGCCTATGGCGGCAACGCATCATATGCGTCGTCGGCATCACTGCCGCTGACCCAGAGCATTGCGCTCGCCCCGAGCGCGGTCACACTGGCATCGTCGGCAAATCCCGCGCCGTTTGGCCAATCCATCACGCTGACCGCGACGGTCAGCAATACCTATCCGGGCGTACCGACCGGCAGTGTCGGCTTCACGGTGGATGGCGTGCCAACTACGGTGGCGCTCAATTCTGCGAGGCAGGCCTCGCTAACGTTCACGCCAAGCCCCGGTCCGCATATCGTGGTCGCGACCTACAGCGGCGATGCCACGTTCGCCTCATCGACATCGGCCTCGTTCGCTCAAGTGGTCACGCCGCCGGCCGTGCCGACGCTGGCGACTTCACGCACGTTGCTGCTCATACTCGCGTGCCTGGCCGTATTCGCGGTCGCGGGCGGTCATGGGCGTCGCGAGAAACTATAGATCGACGCCTGACTGGCGGCAAGATGCCTCCGTATGACGTCATTCTCGCCGCAGGCGGGAATCCAGAAAGTTGGCTATCGCAGCCACGTTAATTGCCAACTTTTCTGCGTGCAATTCTGGATACCCGGCTTCGCCGAGTATGACGGCACTTTGGCTGTCTCTTCTGAGTTATCTTGCTAGTCAGGGGTCGATCTTCGTCAATCGCCAGACCGATTAGCCAGTCAGCACCTGCCTCCTACAATCGCCCTCAAAGCAGAGGAGACCACCGTGGCCGAAGAACACAAACCCACCGAACCCGCATCGCCAAAGCTCACGCCGCACGACGTAACGTCGGTCACCAAGCACACGATCCGCATCAACGGCAAGGCGCTCAAGTACACCGTCACCTGCGGCACGGTGGTGCTGCGGGAGGAGCATGACAAGGATGGCGAAGCGCTGGATGCGCGGGCGCGGGCTTCGATGTTCTTCATCGCCTACACGCTGGATGCCGTGCGCGATCCGGCGCGGCGGCCGATCACCTATTCGTTCAATGGCGGGCCGGGCTCAAGTTCGGTGTGGCTGCATCTGGGGCTGCTGGGGCCGAAGCGGGTGAAGCTGGATCGTGAGGGCTACGCGGGCGCACCACCGTATGCGCTGGTGGACAACGAGCACAGCATTTTTGACAAGACGGACCTGGTGTTCATTGACCCGATTGGCACCGGCTACTCGCGCATGGTGGCGGGCGAGAAGGTGAAGGAGTTTCACGATTACCAGCGCGATCTTGAGAGCGTGGGCGAGTTCATCCGGCTTTACACCTCGCGCAACCAGCGCTGGGCCAGCCCCAAATACATCGCGGGCGAAAGCTACGGCACCACGCGCGCCTGCGGCCTGGCGGGCCTCTTGCAGGAAAAGCACGCCATGTACATGAATGGCCTGATGCTGATCTCCTGCGCGCTGGATTTTCAGACGCTGCGCTTTGACCACGGCAACGATCTGCCGCCGGTGCTCTTTTTGCCCACCTACGCAGCCACCGCGTGGTATCACAAGGCGTTGGCACCCACCGAGCAAAAGCGCAAGCTCACGGACCTGCTGCGCGAGGTGGAGGCCTTCGCCGCCGGTGAATACAGCGCCGCGCTCTTCGCGGGCGCATCACTCGCCGCGCCGCAGCGCGCCGCGGTGGTGGACAAGCTCGCGCGCTACACGGGCCTGTCGCGTGAGTACGTCGAGTCGACCAATCTGCGCATCAACATCCACCGCTTCTGCAAGGAGCTGCTGCGCAAGCAGGGTGTGACGGTGGGGCGACTGGATTCACGCTTTCAAAACCAGGACCGCGACAGCGCGGGCGAGATGTTTGAGTTTGACCCAGCGCACGCCAACCTGCTGGGCGCCTATGGCTCAACGCTCAACGACTACGTGCGCCGCGATCTCGCGTTCGAGAGCGACCTGCCGTATCACACCATCGCCGGGCTCTATCAAAGCTGGGGCTGGAAGGATTTCGCCAACCGCTACGCTAACGTGGCCGAGACGCTGCGCAAGGCGATGCGCATGAACGCGCACCTGAAGGTATTCGTCGCCAGCGGCTACTACGACCTCGCCACCCCGCACTTAGCCACCGACTACACCTTCAACCACCTGAACGTGGACGCCACGCGCATGAAGGACGTGACCATGCGCAACTACGAAGCCGGGCACATGATGTATATCCACGAGCCATCGCTCGCCGCAATGGCCAAGGATTTGCGGCAGTTTGTTGGTTGACGGGGCAGCTCGCCTGGCCTGTGCGCGACGATCTCGAAACGAAGGCAGGGCTGGGTCGATGAACAAATGCCTCGATTCCGTTGCACTGCGTCGCGGCTACGCCCGTCACCATGCAGTGGGCTCGCAGGTCACAGGGCCGCTTGCTGTTGGTGGTGGCATGCACGCCAACTCCCTTGTCACAAGAACGCGGCGCTGAGAAAATGCACTATGACGATTGCAAAAGTCATTCGCAAAACCACGCTGCACGCAGCGGACGATGACGCCCGCGACAAAGCGCTCGCCGCGCACGGTCGCAGGGACCGATGGGCCGCCGCATGTTTGGCGCTAGGGCTGGCAGTTCCCTTCAGCGTCGTGCAAGGGCAGGCAGCTGCGACGACCCCGATTGCCCTGACCGACGCGGAACTGGTGTGGGACACACGTGCACTGGACGTGCCCGAGGCGCGGCGCATTGTTGAGCAGTCACCGAAGCTGGCAGCATTGGTTGACCGGGTGATTGACCGCGCTGGTCGCTACAGCGTTAACCCGCGGCTGATTGCTCTGCTGGCAGACGAGAGTGACATGCTGGGCGATCTCGGCGTGCTCGACGCGGCCACGGCCAACGAGCGGCTGGACCATTTCATCGGTGCGCTCTCACATATGTTCGAGACCGGCCGCAGCCAGCAGGACGGCGGCCAGCGCACCCGCGCACGGGCGCTGGCGCTGGCCGGGCAGAGTTTTGGAGCGCGCGCTGTCGCGGCCACCTTCCTCGCGGGTGATGCAGATGCCCGCAAGCTGAGCGCGCGCTGGCGTGCCCGCTTCGGTCCGGCGCCGCAAGTGGTGAAGGACGTTGAGTCGGAGAAAGCCGCGCCTGCCCTCTTCCTGCGCCTGCCTTGGCTGGTGGGTCAGGCAGGCTGGAGCTTCAACGGTGTGCACACTACGTCGGGCAGTTGCAACCCGACGCCATGCGCATCGCCGCAATCGTCGATTGACTTTTCTCGTGGCTGGCCGGTATGGGGCACCAGCACGACCAACGCACCAGTGCATGCTGCGCACGGCGGCACGATCACTGTCTTTTCGTCCTGCAACGTGCGGGTGACCAACGCCAACGGCTGGGCGACCAACTATTACCACCTGAACAATGTGGCGGTCAGCAATGGTGCCACCGTAGTTACCGGGCAGCGGTTGGCCGACTACGCGGACACTCAGGCACAAGCGCTCTGCCAGGGCGGCAGTTCCACCGGGCCACATACGCATGTGACATTGCTGGCCAGCGGCGCGCAAGTGGCGATAGACCAGAGCGAATTCTCTGGCTGGCGCATCAATGCCACCACGGTCACCGCTGACTACGACAGCAATTGCACACGCATGAACCTCACTCGCGACGGCATCACGGCCTGCGCCTACAACGGCTCCAGCCCCACCAGTTGGGCGATGCACACGCTGCCAGCGGGCCATCCGTCAAGCAAGATTTGTGATCTCGACATTGATGGCAGCGGCACCGTTGAGCCGGATCGCGATGGTGTGTTGCTGCTGCGTTACCTGTTCGGCATGCGCGGCAATGCGCTGATTGCCGGCATCAACCAGGCAGGCGCGGCGCGCACGCAACCGGCAACGATCGAGAGCTACATCGCCAGCAAGGACTATGACCTCGACCGCAGCGGCAGCACCCTCACGCTGCACGACGGCGCCATCGCCCAGCGCGCCATGCGCGGCGTCACCAGCAGCGCGGTCGCCAGCGGTGTTGGGCCGCTGGGCACGTTGCTCAATGGAGCCTCGGGAGTGGCGGCGTATGTGGCGGGGTGCCGATAGCGTCGGGCCGTCATTGGCTGCTTGGTGACCTTCGAGGTGCGCTTACGAAGCAGCACCGGAACGTTGCCCAGGATTCGCTGCCGGGAATAGTCCGAAACTCGATCCTTATCAAGCGATGGCGCAAACAAGGCGCGCTCCACGTGAAGTGCGGACTCTATACTTTCCACGCCTGACATCGGCGATCACGCCGGTGTCGAAACGCGGCTGCGGGTGAATGCACACCAGTGTGCGGAATCATTCCCAAGACGTCCCAACCACAACACAAGTGCGGCACCGGTTGCTTCCTGTGCCGCAAGCGATTGACTGGAATCCTCTTCTGCGAATGAGTACTGAACAGACCTGGCGCGATCACCAATCGCGGCCCCTACCGTCATGCCACACACTTGACGCTCCACGCGTGCTGGGTCGCATGGCCATTGGCTTGCGTGTGCTCTTCCTGGCGGGCGTGATGCTGGGCGGTGTCGCTCACGCTCAGGTGCATCGCTGCCAGTCAGCCGACGGCAAAGTGACCTATTCAGATCAACCGTGCGCGGGTGCTGCGGTAGCGCCTGCGCCTCCAGCGTCGCCGGCGCCGAAATCGCGACAGGCGATGGACAAGTTTCATCAGATCGCCGAGGAGAACCCGAAGCCCCCAGCCCTTCGCGAGAAAAAGAAGGAATGCGACGCTGGTAACGCAAGCGCATGTGCCGAATGGGACAAGATGGAGCGCGCTTACTACAAGTCACTGACCCAGAAACTCGAACCCGTTGCGCGGAATGTGAAGTCACATCTGACCGACGAATGCCTTGCCGGTGACAAGGGCGCTTGCTCGCAGGCGTGCCCTTCTGCCCAATCGACCGGCGAGCGACACGAACTGCGTTTCCTCTCCGCTTGCGCAAAAACACTGCAGCGCGATTCCGGCAGTTTTTGGCAAGTCAGCAAAGGGGCTGTGCGCGGCACCAAGCCGATTGAGCTGGCGTATGCACGGCGTATGCCGAAGAATCCGGTTCTGGACAATGAGCTTGAGCTGCTCTGCTTTCGCAAACGTGCTTCGGCCACAGAGGCTCTGCTTGACAGCTTTTACGTCAAGGAGACTTACGCCGTCGACACGGCATCGGGCGCAGTGAGCGGAAATGTCTATGTGACATCTGGTCAGTATGGAGTGGCGCGGTCGAATGCACCCGAGCCGACGTTTAACTCCATCGACGAGTGGGCCAACAGAACCTGTCCGCGCTAGTGCGCTGACCGGAGCGTTACCCGCTCCCAAACGCGCTACGCTAGGCACTCATCAATCCAGCAGGGGATCACAATGAAGCGCGTTACGGGCATCGGTGGAATCTTCTTTCAGGCGCAGGACCCGGCTGCGATGCATGCCTGGTACAAGACTCACCTGGGCATTGATGTGCAAAGCTGGGGCGGCACTGCCTTCACCTGGGCAGATGGCGACGGCAATGCAATGAAGGGCACGACGGTGTGGTCAATTGGCAAGGCTGGTGGCGATCACTTCGCGCCGAGCAAGGCGCCGTTCATGATCAATTACCGCGTTGATGATCTTGATGCACTGCTCGCGGCGTTGCGCGCCGAAGGCTGCAACGTGCTCGACAAGACTGACGACTCGGAATACGGCAAGTTCGGTTGGGTGATGGACCCCGAAGGTAACAAGGTGGAGTTGTGGCAGCCGCCGGCAGGACAGTAACGTTGCCAGCTTGCAAGTTGTTCCGGCAGACGCTGTGAAGCCATTTGCTGATGTTGCGCTGCTGACGCCAAGGTTGCGGTTGCGGCCGCTTGCGATCATAGATGCCGAATCGCTTTACGGCATCTATTCCGACCCCGAGTTCATGCGCTACTGGAGCTCGGCGCCTTGGACTTCCATCGATCAGGCAACGCAACTGATCGAACGCGATTTGCGCGAGCTGCCGGCAGGCGAACACTTGCGGCTGGGCATTTTTCTGCGCGATGGTGACGCGCTGATCGGCACTTGCTCACTCTTCCATCTGAGCGCACAGTGCCGTCGTGGCGAAGTGGGTTATGGCATCGCCCGCCCGCACTGGCGCAAGGGTTACATGTTTGAGGCGGTCAGTGCGTTGATTGGCTTTGCTTTTGGCGAGTTGAATTTGCATCGACTCGAAGCGGATATTGATCCACGCAACGCCGGCTCGGCCCGCAGCCTGGAGAAGCTCGGCTTCATTCGCGAAGGCTTGCTGCGTGAACGCTGGATTGTTGGTGACGAAGTCTCTGACTCGGCGTTGTACGGCTTGCTCGCGCGAGACTGGCGCCACGCAAGCCTAACTACACCGGATCCTGAAAGCCGCTGCGCCGATAAGTGATCACCAGCGTGTCGCGCACGCCCGGCTCACCATCGGGCTGGATAGGCGTGGTCTCGTGGATCACGCGGGCGTCGTCGAGCAGCAGTACGGACCACGGCTCGGTCAGCGTGAAGCGCACGCCACTCGGGCCGTGCGCATCAAACACCCGTGACTCGCCACCCTTGACGCCACGGCGATTGACCAGCACCACAGCAACGAAATCAACGCCATCACGGTGCGCGCCTTCGGGCGTGGGGCGACCGATACCCTCAGCCGTATCGATGCGGAACTGGTGTGCTTCGATGTACCACCGATCCGGCGGCGCGCTGAGGGTGCTGGCGCAAAGTTCGCCGACACGCAGGATGAAGGTGCGCCAGGTGGTGTCGGTAGATACTTCGGGCGTGATCGGCTCAAACCAGCGTTCGATGCCGCCATGCAGCGCGTTGTAGTCCACCGGCTGCCAGTGCGCCCGGTGCGGCACGTCGCCTAGCGTGCCGGCGGCGATGGTATGCACATACGACGCGTGCCGCCGTGAGCGATAGCGCCAACCATCGCGCAGGTAAGCGTCACGCGGCAGCGCTTCCCAGCTCGGGCGCAGCGGGTCAAGCGCGGCGGGCGTGATGCCGGTAACGGCGCTGAGCTGCGCCGGTGCGATCAGGCAAAAGCCCCTCGCCTGCATTTCTTGCACAATGTCAGTCTTGTTCGCAACCGTTTGCATGGTTTACCTGCCGTGACTCATTTCTCTGCCAACATCAATCGCATCGCGCTGCTGCGCAACAGCCGCGACAACGGCTTGCCGGATCTGGTCGCCTGCGCGCGCATCGTACTCGACGCCGGTGCTGATGGCATCACCGTGCATCCGCGCCCTGACGAGCGGCACATCCGCGCCAGTGACATGCAGCCAATCGCCGCGCTGGTGCGCGAGTACCCCGACCGTGAGTTCAATGTCGAGGGCAATCCGCATCACAATCTGGTGCAGATTGTAGAGAGCCTTGCCGCGGCGAACCTTGCTCCACAGCAAGTGACGCTGGTGCCCGATGCGCTGAATGTGCCCACGTCCAATCGTGGTTTTGCAGCAGGCGCCGAGATGGATGCCGTGCAGCCGCTGATCGCGCACTTCAAGGCGATGGCAATGCGGGTGAGCGTGTTTGTGGACGCCGACATCGCTGCCGTGGCTGCAGCACGCGCCGCTGGCGCGGACCGCATTGAGCTTTACACCGAGCCCTACGCGCACGCGTGTGCGCAGGTGAGCGATGGCGCGCTCAATCCACTGGTGCGTGTGGCGTTGGCCCCGTATGCCGACGCTGCCACCAAGGCTCGTGAAATCGGTCTGCGAGTCAACGCCGGGCATGACCTCAATCTGCGCAATCTCGGCGATTTTCTGGCGTCGGTTTCACCCGATGAAGTTTCCATCGGGCACGCATTCGTTGCCGATGCATTGTTGCTCGGACTAGAACGGGCAACACAGGAATACGTGAAACTGTGCCGCCATGGTTGGGCTGATACCACTGGCCGCGAGCATCAACGATCTGTGACGCTGTATCCGCGCGCTTAGAAATGATGGCAGCCAGCAACAAACCCCTCGCCCTGACACCCGGCGACCCAGCGGGTATCGGGCCGGAGATTGTCGCCAAGGCGCTGGCGCATGACGCCATCCTGCGCGGCCGTGTGGTCGTGGTGGGCGACCCACTGCCGATGCGTGATGCGCTCACCCGTTACGCGCCGAGGTTCCGGCTGCGTGAGGTCGATCTGCGCGACAGCGACGCCCTGCCCGACGATCTGCAGGAGCACGAGATTGCGATTCATCCGGTGCCCTGTCTAAGCGCCCTGCCCGAGGCTGGCAAAGTGGGTGCGGACGCCGGACGCGCCGCTTATCAGGCCATCGTGGCCGCAGCGACACTGAGCATGGACGGGCACACCTGCGGCATGGCGACGGCGCCGATCAGCAAGCTCGCGTTGCGCGCGGCGGGGGTGAGCGAGCCAGGACACACCGAAATCCTCGCCCACATTGCCGGGCGTAGCGGTGATGACCAGTTTGCAATGATGTTCGCCAGCGAGCGCCTGCAGGTGGTGCTGGCGACGATCCATCTGCCGCTGGCCGATGCCCTCAAGGCACTGACGCCAGAACTGGTTCTCGCCAAATTGCAGCTCACCCACGACGCCGGGTGCTGGCTGGGCAAAGCGTCACCACTGATCGCAGTGGCAGGCATCAACCCGCATGCCGGTGAAGCGGGCATGCTGGGCGACGATGAGTCGCGGGTGCTGCTGCCGGCGATTGCGCAGGCGCGCGCGCTGGGGCTGCGGGTGACTGATCCGCTGCCACCGGACACCGTGTTCATGCGCGCACGCACCGGCGAATTCGACGTGGTGCTGGCGATGTATCACG
>Ga0116180_1004101_pt1 | contig 10701 bp, 10 predicted proteins | sample AD_UKC073_MetaG_FD_89804 | JGI IMG/M metagenome (GOLD analysis project Ga0116180, IMG submission 89804) | Active sludge microbial communities of municipal wastewater-treating anaerobic digesters from USA - AD_UKC073_MetaG | ecosystem: Engineered > Bioreactor > Anaerobic > Digestate | place: USA... | reverse complement strand
GGACATGAATGTGGCGGTGCAGCCTGAGAGCGTGGCAACAGAAATAATTTATGATGGTGTTGTTATATACTCAAATTTAAGGCAGCTGAAACTGGACACAAAGTGGCTTTATGGAGAGCTTAAAAAGATGAATATAGATTCACCGGGTGAGGTCATGTACATGTCAAGAAAACAGGATGGTACTTTGTACGTTGATTTGTACAAAGATCATATTAACAGGGATAATGTTACTGACATAACCGACTAAGGAGGTTTAATATGAAGATAGTAAAGGCTTTAATTCCTATTGCTTTGATTGCTGTGTTTGTTTTTGTTATGAATACGGCCTTTATCTTTCATCCGTTTATTAAAAGCATACCTGAACTTTTTGACGACATAGAAAACAGCGCTCTTAATGGTGACTGGGACAAGGCATCCGAGAAGACGGATGCTCTTTACAAAGAATTGGCACAAAAAAAGTTTCGTTGGATGCAGTTTGCCATAGAAAGAAAAGAAATGAACAACTTGATAATAAATCTGTACAAGCTAAAGGGATGCATTAAGATTGAAGATGTATCAGGGAGTGTCGATGCACTTTATGAGATGAGGGCTAATTGGTCTCATCTGGGAAGCTAAAAAAATAATTGTAAATATTATTAAAATAAGGTACAATGGGTTGAATGTTTTAAAATATAAAATTTTATTGCTTGAATTTGTTGCAGGGTGTCATCTATGAAGAAGGTTCTGTCTATTAGAGGTATAATTGTACTAATATTCGTAATAGCCATGATAGTAGCAGTGTTTATTGCGCTTACGGTGGTGTTTGTTAACTGGAGCCTTTCAGCCCGGAACACTATGAAGAGTCAGGCCTATGACCTGCATCACACCATCTGCGACAAGATTGAGCAAGTTCTCGATATATCCATAATGACCATCGAAGTGAACAGCAGACATTTTGAAAACCAGCTAATCGATATTCAGGACGAAGATGCGCTATATTATTTTTTTGTTAGCAACCTGAAGTCTCTTGACAAAAATATATACAGTTTCAGTATCGGCACACCGGATGGAGAGTATTACGGGGCTAGAAGAAATGAGAATGACGTTATTGAGATAATGAGAAACAATAAGGAAACCAATGGTGAATCATGGTACTATTCTATAAATGATGATCTGACAATTGGCCGGCTAACAGGCAAGTTTGGAAAGTTTGATGTAAGAACGAGGGATTGGTACCAAAAGGCCCAGACAACACGCAGCGTTGTTTTTTCAGACCTCTATTATCATTTTGTAAGGCCTGCATTTACAGTTTCTGTTTCAAAGTCCATTTTAACAAAAAACGGAGATTTTCTGGGTGTGTTGGGCGTCCACATTGTTCTTTCAGACCTTGATAATTTTTTGACGGAAACGGTCAAAGGCAAGAAGGGATATGCTTTCATAGCTGAAAGGAACACGGGATTGCTTGTAGCAAACTCTCTTGGTCTTAAAAATTACGTTGAAATGGACGGAGAGAGGATAAGAAGAAACATTTACGACATTGGAAATAATGTTTTTGATGAGGCATACGACAAGTTCAATAAAACAGGCATAAGCCAGTTTAAGTACAAAGGCATGTATTTCAATTTCGTTCACAGTGAAAGCGGTATGGATTGGATTGTGTGTACTGCTGTTCCCGAAAGCTATCTAATGAAGGACGTAAGAATCAACATTGCACTTACATCGGTTTTGGTAATTCTTTTTCTCATATCATCAATTATCATATACTACGGTATAACCAACAAATTGGTAAGACCGGTAAACCATCTTATAGAATCCACTGAGAAATTTGCAAGAGGAGACTTGTCAACAAGAGTTGATGTTTCAAGAAACGACGAGCTTGGAAAGATTACAAGAGCATTCAATGAAATGGCAGAAACCATCGATTCTCTTGTAAATGATTTGGAGAAAAAGGTCAAGGAGAGGACTTCTGCACTGGAGGATTTGAATATCCAAATTAAAGAGAAGGAAGAGCAGCTTAGAATTATTCTTGATTCCGCAGCGGAATGTATTTTCGGTGTTGATGTAAACGGAGTTTGTGTGTTCTGCAATAAAAGCTGTATACAGGTGATGGGATATGACAGCGAGGAAGAGCTTTTGGGGCAGGACGTGCATGAGCTTGTGCACGGTTATGACATGCAGGGAAACAAGGTAAAGAGAAGCGATTGCAAGGTTGTCAAAAGCATAATTGACGGTATTGGATATTTCTCTGATGATGAAACCTTTGTTAGGAAGGATGGTACTCAAATCAATGTCTCATATTACTCGTATCCCCAGTTCAAGGATGGCAAAATAATTGGTGCAGTGGTTACTTTTGTAGATATTACAAGTAGGAAGGAAGAAGAGAGGAGAATCATGTATCTTTCGAACCACGACTCCCTTACGGGTTTTGTCAACAAGAGATATTTTGAACAACTGTTGGATGAATACGATAATAGAGAGAACTTGCCCCTTGCTATAATTTATGCGGATTTGAATGGTCTTAAACTTACAAACGATATATTTGGACATGATGCAGGCGATGAACTTATTGTAAAGGCGGCTAATTGCATAAGGAAGAATGTAAAGGAAGACAGTGTGACTGCAAGGGTTGGAGGAGACGAGTTTGTCGTTCTTATGCCGAATACGGATGAAGATGCTGTAAAAGAGATTATAGATTCAATAAACAAGGATGTTTCTGATGAATACGTGCATGCTGTTCGATGTACTATTGCGATGGGTTACAGCATCAAGAACAGCAGGTTTCAGGATATTAGACTTATACTTACGAATGCCGAGAGTGAAATGTACAAGAACAAGGGAAGAATGAGTGGCAAGTTCAGCAGAGAAGCCATAAGTTCTTTTATGAAACTTTTGCATGAGAGAGCTGAAAGGGAGAAGATATATTCCAGGAGGGTAAGTCTGCTTTGCGAAGAGATGGCAAAAGCTCTTGGTTTTGAGCGTCCTGATGTCAGAAAACTCAAAGAGATAGGATATTTGCATGACATTGGAAAGATTGGAGTTGACAAGAATCTCCTTACAAAATCAACTCTAACAGAAGACGAAATGCAAACCATGCAGCAGCACTCGTTTATTGGTTATAGAATCCTCAATTTGTTTGAGTATACGGTTGATTATGCAGACAGTGTACTTAGTCACCACGAGAAGTGGGACGGTTCAGGCTATCCTAAAGGTTTGAAGGGCGAAGAAATACCCATCATATCAAGGATAGTTGCAATTGCAGAGGCTTTTGACAGGATGCTGGACAAAATGTCCTTTGAGGAAATTATTAGAGAAATTGAATTCGAGTCTGGCAGATATTTTGATCCGGGCCTTGTCCCAGTGTTTTTGGAGGTTGTAAAGAAAACAAATTTTAAATGAAATGTAAACAGTATAAATTTATCATAAACAACATGGTAAACAACAAGATGTTGTGGTATAATCCATAATCGTGTGGTAAACATATCCTGTTAAAACAGAATGCGCATTATTTATGGAGAGGAAGATATTGACGATGGATGATACCTGCAACAAGTATGGCGAAGGTACTGGCACGGTACGTATTAGGGATTATGGCGGGTACAGGGTAATATGTTTTGACAGAGTACGAGTTTTAGAACTGAACGATGAAAAATTTATAGTAAATAACGTACCACAATTTTGGATTTCCGGAGTACATATCAAACAACAAGGTATTACATTTACACCTGCCTTTATGAAACGTTGGAACAGAGGTGGCAATTATATCAAGGATTTGAAAAATGTATTGCCAACAAGCGAACAACTAAAACGTAACAAGCTTTAATCACATGTGAAAGCCCCGTTGTAAACGGGGTTTTTGCTTGTGAAAAAATAACAAAATATTTTTCAGTCAAACCGTCCATATTTAGTATAGTTATACAATGGAAAAGGAGATTGGCGTGAAAAACGGTTTTATCATATTTCTTCTTAGCATACTGCTGGTTGCCAATGTAAATGAATATTTAAAACAATACTCCTATACGCTTGTGTTTGAAGAGACTTTCCAGACTGAAGACGGCTCGTTAAAAGATGAAAAGGATTTGATAAAGGACTGGGTGATGGATGATTTAAATATATCAAAAATAACAAGCCAGGGCAGGTTTGAGTTGTCGGGAGAGTTTTATTCAGAAAAAGAATTTTGTCAATACAAGCTGGAGTTTCATATGGCACCAAAAGACGCAGAAGTCTTTGGTGTTGTGACAAGGGGTGGAGATGTTAGTGTAACTTTTGTGATTGGGGATTATGACAAGTTTACAGTGAGTGTAAAAGGTCATGAACAAAGTGCAGGTTTTCCCGAAGGTTTTGATTTATCCATATTAAACAAGTATTCCATTTATGACGATGGGTCTACTGTCTCCATATTTGTAAATGATACTCATTTATACAGTATTGATTTGAAAGAACGGTATGCGACAGAAAAGGGGAGTGTGGGTTTTTACAGCGAAAACGGATTGATGACTGTTGATAATATAAATGTGTATACGATGAATCCCAGGAATCCCAAGACTAGGGATGACTTTCTTGTCATATGTCTGATTGCGTTTGTTTTTCTTTCGTATTTCTTTGTAAAGATAAGGATAGATTCATAAAATAATTCACCCCCGAAGGGGCGAATTATTTTACTACATATCCCAAATCAATAAATTTCTTTTTGATGGTCTCCAAGTCTATTTTCTTAAGCTTTGCTCCTTTTGGTATTGTCATGAACCTGCCGGCGGTTTGAAGCATTCCCGGTTTTGTTATGTCGGTAAAACCTGAATCCGCCAGTATGTCTTTTATTGCAGGATCCTCATTGCATAATTCAAATACGGTTTTATTCAAATCAATAACTTTTTCCATTTTAAACAAACTCCTTTAACAGCATGGTTTCTTCAAGGTAATAATGATTTAACAAATCCTGCGTTATTGTGTTCAACATTACATATGCCTGCTTGAAGTCAGAACATAGTATGTTGGTAGTATCATAGCCATTGGTTATATCCTTGAGCCTGTTGAGAATATGCCTTGTTCTGTCGTGTTCTTTCATGAGGTCTATTGCAATTTCTTTCTTTGCAAAAGCATTGTTCCCATGGCCCAGCTTGCTGAAGAGCAGTGTTTCCTCTTTCAGCAAATGCTGCTCAAGGATTGCTCTCAATTGACCAAACAGGCTGTATACTTCAAACAGTACATGGTAATCACTGCCGTGGCTGCTTAGGACAGTGTAAAGAAGTTCCGATGTCCTGGGGAGGTTCTCCCTAAGGTATGCGTGGTATTTCTCTTCAATATGTTTTGCAAGTTCCTGTTTGGTCATGTCATTGTACGAAGTTGTCATGCTCCATCCCCTTTACATTTTCTACAGTTTTATTCTACCCGGTAAAACGAAACCTGTATGTGATTTGAATCACCTGGCGTTAACTTGTGGGGTGAAGTATACCATTAATTTATTAAATAATTTGTCATGTACAATGAGGAATGTTAAAATAAATTTGTGATTATATTAATTAAAAATAAATCAGCGGAGCATTATTTTATCCCCGCCATTTCATCCAGCATATCCATGTTGTAAATTATCAAAGTTTTATTATTTTCTGAAAGAATTATACCTTTTTTCTCAAGCTGGCTCAGCTTCATGCTCATTGTTTCTCTTGCAATACCAAGCTGATTAGCCATGCCTTCTCTGCTTATGGGAAGATTTATTTTAACCCCGTCTTTTGTCATTATGCCGTACCTGTTTGCGTAATCCAATAAAAGTGCTGCAATGCGTGCATCGAGGTTTCTCACACTAATGCTTTGGAATGCGTTTTCCATTGTTGCAATCCTTTTACCCAGTTCATCTATTATGTTTATGGCGATGTCTGGATGGGTGTAAAGTAGGCTGTGGAACCTTTCCTTTGTTATCACGCATACTCCCACATCATCAAGAGCTTCTATGTAAAAATCGGCATTTTCAGAGCTTAACAGGCTGCGTTCTCCGAAAAAGTCACCTTCAGTCAGTACGTAAAGTATCTGTTCCCTCCCGTCTGGAGTATATTTATATGCCTTTACACTACCGGTGTTAATGATGGTTATGGAGTTTACCTTGTCGCCCTCATTGATTAGAATGTCGCCTTTTTTATAGTTTTTGTGTTCTATCAATGCTGCGATGTCTCTTGCATCCCTTTCATCAAGAGAGGAAAAGATGGGTACCTTGCTTACACAGCTTGTGTGATTGCAGTATGAACATCCTTTGGTTGATTTCATTTTATCCCTCCATAAGCAATGTATAAAGATATGATAACATTAGGAATACAGGTTATGCAACTTTATTTATATGTGCTTGCAGACCGAATTGATTGAAAAACCTGTCAGGACGTATTATAATACCCGTGTTAGATTATCAAAAGAGAGGTATTATCGTGGTACATAAAAGAGCTACATGCATATTTTTAATCATACTTGTTCTGACAAGTCTTGTTGGCATATCAGCCCAGGAGGAAGAGCGCGAAGAAGAAACCAACAGAAAAGTAACTTTTTCCAACGCACAGTTTTCAGTCCTTGAAACTTACGGCATGGAAAGAATGGGAGCCATGTACATGAGGGGGTTTGCCGTTTCTAAAGATGGCAAATACCTTTATGTAGGTCTTGTCCATGGAGAAAATGGCTTGTTCCGTTTGAACACTTCTGATGGAAGTTTTGACGGCATAAGTTACTATGACAAGGACAACGGAATGATAAAAGGCATTGCTACAGATGACAGAGGTTATGTGTACATAGGAATAACCAGTGAAACTGCAGAAGGAAGTGTCAGCATTGCCTGTCTTGACAAGGATTTGAATGAGTTGTCCTATGAGGTCATAGAGATTGATGGCAAGGTAGGCATTAACGGTGTGGAAGTTGCCAAAAAGGGCGAGAGATATTACATGTACTTCATAACCAACTACGATGTGAATACCGTTAGATGCTATGATGTAACAGACCCTGGCAATATTTCTCCGGCAAAGGATGTTGGAATAAATGGTGTGATTTATCTCGACAAGTTTTTGGGAAGTCCTATTGCGCAGGCAAATTACCTGAAGATTGATGAGGACGGCAGCATATACTTAACTGCAAACATGAACATGTTTCGCCCAAAAGGGGATACGGTTCTTAAAATTGATAAGGATTGGAAAAAGGTTCAGAGGATATTTGCCCTTGACGATGCATATGGAATACATTTGCACAAGGATTATGTATTTGTTTCAAGATATGGCGAAGGCGAATCCAATGTGTATATACTGGACAAAAATCTGAAAGTGATTGAGGTTGTTGGTTGGATGCCAGGATGTGTAAATTACTCAGGTGTTGCTGTTGCAAACGGAAGGATTTACATAGCGGATCAGCTCTTCATGGGAATTGACAGAATAATTGTTTCAGAAGTAATTGATGACCTTGTAGAACCTTCACGTACCAAACAAGTTCTAACTATAGTCTTAATATCAGTTGGCGTGGTTGTTGTGGCAATAGTTGTTTACTCCGTCAAGAAACTTCAGAAGATGCTGAGATAAAAATATGGTATACTAATCATTAGTATACAAAAAGCAGGTGCATGTAAAATGACAAGAAGAATTCTAGTAATACTATTGATGCTTGTATGCGTTTTATTGACATCTTGCACAAAAGAAAAGGAGTTGGTGATGGGAAAAATGGATACATACAGAGGATACGGGGACGGCGAGATAATAATTTCTGTATTCTGGCCGCCCATGAAAGGCTATGCCACGGAAGAGCAGTATGATTTGCTGGTGGAGGCTGGAATTGATCTTTTGGAATGGGGAACCGACCCAATATTCACAGACGAGGAAACGCTTGAGAATACACTAAGATTATGCAAGGATAAGGGTATAAAAATTACTATATGCGACAAGGATTTTATTAATCTTCCTGCCAAGAGTGACGAAGAGATAAGGGAGCTGGTAAGAAGGTATAAGGATCATGATAGCGTTGTTGGTTACTATGTTCTTGATGAGCCCCGCAATGCAAATCCTTTTGGCAGGGTGGCCAGAATCATGGTAGAGGAGCATCCTGGCTGCATAACCCAGCTTAACATGCTGCCTGCGTTTGCTCTTGAAGACCCAAGAGGACATGCAGAGGACTGGATAAATTCTGTAGGTGCTGAGAATTTGAGGTACCTGTCTTTTGACCAATATCCTTTTGACCTTCAGGAAGGTTCCGTCCCACAGATGTTTCCAAACTTCAAACTGATTTGGGAAACGGGTCTTAAATACAATGTGGATACCGCCTTGTACATACAGTCAATTGGTGTAATTGGTGGTTTTAGAAGGCCTACAGTTGCAGAAACTAGATACCATACATCTGCTGCTTTGGCTTATGGTTTTAAGAATTTAAAGTATTTTACCTGGTTTACTCCTACTGAAAGAAGTGAGGAGTTTACTGAAGCAATTGTAACGCCGGACGGAAAGAAAGGTAAAACCTTTGATGGTATTGCCAGGATAAACAAGGATATTAAAAAGGTATCAAAGATTCTTGGAAGAGTGGATGCTCTAGAGATATATCATAATGGCAGACAGGATTTGGAGACCACAATGCTGGAAAAAGGCTGGCATGTTGAGGCTGTCGACGACAAGGACTTTATAGTCTCTCTTATGAAAGACAGATTTGACGGCAGAAACTATATCATGATTGTAAACAAGAACTTCAAGGATGATGAGAAAATAACATTAAAATTGAATGGTATAGACAAACTTTACGATGTTACCAGCGGAAAAGCAAGGGAAGCGAAGATAAACAAGGGCAGAATCAAGTGTGAGATTGCTGCGGGGGGCTTCAGACTGTATGCCCTTGAAGAAGGTGTGGATTTGACAAAGCCATACAAGGATGATGATGAAAAGAATCTTGCATACAACAAACCAGTGTTTGCCACCTCTTCTCTTGGAGAAGGCGGATACTATGTCCGCAATGCGGTGGATGGTATAAGGATACCGTCGCAAGGCTCAAAAGGGTGGAGGTATGAAGGAGATGCTGATAGTGAAATATATTTTATGGTGGATTTGAAGAGGAAGGTGGATATAAATAGAATAGATTTGTATCCTGTTGAGGATGACAGGGAATTGTTTCTAAAAACTTATACAATCTTGTGCTCGGACGACAAGAAAGAGTGGGAGGAGATTGTAAAGGTGGAAGATGAAAATACAATCCCCAGCCACATTTTTGATACGGTATCCGCAAGGTACGTAAAGATAAGGATGGATGGAACGGCTTTTGTGGATGGCAAACATGTTGTGGAAATAGGGGAGATTGAGATATACAATGATGATGGATCCATTATGCCGTATGAGCTTTTCAAGGCAAAGGAAAAGAACATGACAAAAGAGCATAATGTGGCACTGGGCAAAAATGTACTAGTGTCTTCTTCCTACGAGAATGAACTGGTAGGATTTACAAAAATGCATCTAACCGATGGGATAACGGAGCACAACTCAAAGCATTCCGGATGGTCTTCCGAACACGAACTGCACATGGATGACCCTTATGCGGAAGAGTGGGTGGTGGTTGAACTTGGAGATGTTTATAATATTGATGCGGTTTGTCTTTATCCTGCACATAACGGCGCATATTTTCCAAAGAAACTGGAAGTGCAGGTTTCCACAAATGGAGCGGACTGGGATGTAGTACACTTTTATGAAGGTTCTGGCAAGGAAGACAAAAGACCAAGGGTTTTTGTTTTTGATAAGGTGGACGCATCTTTTGTGAGGATTGTAGCGAAGGAAATGATGAAGATGACGTATGCTACAACCGGTTATTTGTTCCAATTGGCTGAGTTTGAAGTATATAAATCGGACAGAAATGTGGGTTGAAGGAGATTCGTATGTTAAAAAAGTTTACTATTGAGACAGAGAAAGAAAACTTTTACAACATAACTGCTCGTGTAAGAAGCGCAGTGGCAGAAAGCGGTGTTGAAAATGGCATATGTGTTGTTTTCTGTCCCCACACCACTGCCGGAATTACAATTAACGAGAATGCGGATCCTGATGTGGTGCATGATATTTTATACGGACTTGACAAGGCTTTTCCCGACAGAAGGGAGTTCAGGCATTTTGAGGGGAATTCCAGTGCGCATCTTAAAGCAAGCTGCATGGGTTCCTCGGTTACTGTTATTGTGGAAAAGGGAAAACTTGTGCTTGGCACATGGCAGGGTATATATTTCTGTGAGTTTGACGGACCCAGAACAAGGAATTTTTATGTAAAGGTAATGTAATTGATGTAAAGGTAATGTAATTGGAGGTGTTTTAAGTGCCAAAAGCGGCAGTATATCAAGGAGCGAACAAGGAGTTTGAAATTAGAGAGTTTCCACTGACAAAACCACAGAAGGACATGGCGCTTTTGCGCCTTGTGGCCAGCGGTGTTTGTGGAACGGATTTGCATATATTAAACGGAAAGCTTGGAATAGAGCCGCCTAAAGTAATTGGGCATGAGTTTGTGGGAGAAGTGGTGGAACTGGGCTCGGAAAGTGATACTCTAAATGTAGGTGATAATGTAATTGCCACCATTGCAGTACCATGCGAAGAGTGCCTTCTCTGCAAGACGGGAGATGATGCCAACTGTGTAAACATGGGTGTGACAAATGGTGGAAATCCTTACGATGAACCTCATTTCTGGGGCGGTTTTGGAGAATACAACTATTCACCTATAAAGAATCTTGTAAAGATACCAAAAAGCATTAATCCCAAG
>Ga0116180_1004099_pt1 | contig 10703 bp, 10 predicted proteins | sample AD_UKC073_MetaG_FD_89804 | JGI IMG/M metagenome (GOLD analysis project Ga0116180, IMG submission 89804) | Active sludge microbial communities of municipal wastewater-treating anaerobic digesters from USA - AD_UKC073_MetaG | ecosystem: Engineered > Bioreactor > Anaerobic > Digestate | place: USA... | reverse complement strand
GGCGTTCGCGCACCTCTCCAACATTCTCGAACTCACCGAAGAACAGTGGGACGAGACGATGCAGGTCAACCTGAAGTCGGTGTTCTACAGCTGCCAGATGTTCATCCCGCAGATGATCGAGCGCGGTGGCGGTGTGTTCCTCAACATCTCCTCCGTCAACGGCCTGATCGCCAACCCGAGCATGGTCGACTACGCGACCAGCAAGTCGGGCCTGCACGGCCTCACTCGCAACGTCGCGCTCGACTTCGGTCCGCAGGGTATCCGCGCCAACGTGATCGCGCCCGGTGCGATCTTCACCCCGCAGGCCGAGGACGAGATGGATGAGCAGGAGCGCAGGACGACGCGGGACAACTACCCGATGGGTCGCTGGGGTGTGCCCGACGACATCGCGAACGCGGCCGTGTACCTCGTGTCTGACGAGTCGTCGTTCGTGACCGGCGTGATCCTGCCCGTCGATGGCGGTCTCACGATCCAGACCCCGGAGGCCGCAGTGCGCTCGTCGTTCCGCGCTCGCTGGCGCGACTCCACGGTGGACATCAATGACTGACACGTCTGAGCTGCCGATCGCGATCCTCGCGTTCGACCATCGCGGCGAATTCTCGCGATCGGTGTACGACCGCGAGGTCGACCAGCTCACGCCCGACGAGAAGGCCTCGCTCAGTGCGGCCAAGTCGCTGATCTTTGACGGCTACCAGCTGGCCGCCTCGCGGGGGCTCGGGCCCGTGCGATCCGGAATCCTCGTTGACGAGGAGTACGGCGCCGCGGCGGCACGGCGATGCGCAGACCGCGACTTCCTGCTCGCCATGCCCGTCGAACAGGCCGACCGTGACACGTTCGACTTCGAGTATGACGACTTCGGGTCGCACATCGAGTCGTTCCAGCCCAACTTCGCCAAGGCGCTCGTTCGCTACAACCCCGACAGCGATCACGCGTTGAACCAGACCCAGCTCGACCGGCTTCTGGTCTTGTCGGCCTGGCTCGTGGGCGCCGGGGTCAAGTTCATGTTCGAGCTGATCGTGCGCCCGACGCCCGACCAGCTCGCGGCCGTGGCGGATGACCGGGTTCGATTCGAAGACGAGTTGCGGCCGGCACTGGTCGTGCGCGCCATCACCGAGGTGCTCGGCGCGGGCATCCACGTCGACCTCTGGAAGATCGAAGGCGTCTCCTCGCCGACGGATGCCGCAGAGATTGTCGAGGCGGCCCGGCGCGGTAATCCGTCGATCGAGTTTGTGATTCTCGGGGCCGCAGCCGATGAGGAGCGCGTGAACCAGTGGCTCACGACCGCCGCGGCCACAGACGGCTTCGCAGGCTTCGCGATCGGCCGAAACATCTGGAAAGAGTGCGTGCGACGATGGCTGGCGGGGGAGATTACCAAAGATGAGGCCGTGGCAATCGTTGCGGACGGCTACATCGATTTCATCGGCAGGTACCTTGACTACGAACGCTGACCCGAACGGCGACCCTTCTTTCCGGCTTGACGGCATCGACCCGAACGGAGCGCTCGCTCACGCCGTCGGACTGAAGAACCAGGCGATGAACGCAGACCTGGTGAGCAGGTCGGACGGCTGGGAGCGGGGGGTGCGCAGCGTGCTGCTGGGCAACGACCGCATTTCCATCGAAGTGGTGGTCGACCGCGGGCTCGACATCGCTTCCGCGCGTGTGCGCCAAGTGCCTGTTGCCTGGCGCTCCCCCACCGCGATCGTCGCGCCGTGGTTCGTCGAGAACACCGGGTTTGGACCGCACCGCGGCTTCTTCGGCGGGTTGCTCACCACGTGTGGATTCGATCATGTTGGCGCCCCCACTGAGCGCTCCGCCGAGCGTTTCGGGTACCCCGCACGCACCACGGAGAGCCTGCCCATGCACGGGCGCGCGAGCGGCACTCCCGCTCGACTGCTCGCCTATGGAGTGCGCGATACGGCGGCCGGTCCGCAGGCTTTCGTCGAGGGCGAAGTGACCCAGGTCGCGGTGTTCGGCGAGCACATTGTGCTGACCCGATCCATCACGATCGACTGGGGCAGCTCTGAGGTGCGGGTCAGCGACTCGATCACGAACGCCGGCTTCGCACCAACGCCGCTCGCGCTGCTCTACCACGTCAACGTCGGCTGGCCCATCGTCGCTCCCCACGCGCGGGTGCACGTCGCGGGCACTGTCGTGAACGGCGAGGGCGACCCCACCGTGCTGCGTGCCCCCGAACGTGGCGCCGAGGAGCGGGTCTGGATGCACGAGCCGACCGCTACTGCGAACGCCCGGGGTACGGCCGCCATCGTCAACTCTCACGTCGACGCCGACACTGCCGCGGGTCTCCGCGTGACCTGGGACACAGCGAGCCTGCCCTCGATCGTGGAGTGGCAGATCGCGAACGTGGCCGCACACTACGCGGTGGCCCTCGAGCCGACCACTCTTCGCCTGGTCGACGGCGCCTTCGAATTCCCCGAACTGCAGCCCGACGAGACCTTCACCACCGGCGTCACGATCGAGCTGCTCCACGGGCCCGCGGGGTCCACTTTCACCGAGGAGGTTGCGCTCTAGTGCGTGCCGTCATCAAAGTCAGTCCCGACACCGAACTGGTCGAACTTCGCGACATCGAAACCCCTGCGCTGCCACCGAGTGGGCACGCGAGAGTCACTGTGGTCGCTGCGGGCATCTGCGGCACCGACCTGCACATCATCGACGGCAGCTACAGCTCCCGCCCGCCCGTCGCTCTCGGCCACGAGGTGTCGGGAATCGTCGCGGAAGTCAGTGCCGACGTCGACCCCGCGTGGATCGGCAAACCCGTCGCGATGGAGACCTTCTTCTCCACCTGTGGGGTGTGCCAGTTCTGTCGCGCCGGCCAGCCCAACATGTGCGCCGAGCGTGTGTCGATCGGTTCGGGCACAAACGGTGGCTTCGCCGAGACGATCATCGTGCCCGCAAAGAACCTGCACGAACTGCCGGCCTCGGTCGACGTTGTGGCGGGCGCCCTGTCCGAGCCCCTCGCGTGTGTCTGCCAGTCACTGTTTTCGCCGACGCCCGCGGTGTCCCCCGGCGATCGAGTGCTCGTCTACGGCCCCGGTGCGGTGGGGCTGCTCGCGGCGCAGGTCGCCCGCGCCGCGGGAGCAGAAGTCGTGATCGTCGGCACAGCATCCGACGCGACCCGCCTCGAGCTCGCCGCATCCCTCGGATTCACGACAACCCTCGCCCCCGTCACGATCGACGCGCTTCCCGCCACATGGTCGCTCGGTCCCGATGTGGTCATCGAGTGCTCGGGGGCTGGGCCGGCGATGCGATCGGGACTGGAAATCATCCGCAAGCACGGACGCTTCGTGCAGATGGGCCAAACCGGCGATCTGGTTTCGGTGCCGTTCGCCCAGCTGTCGTTCAAAGAACTCACGGTGACGGGCGGCTTCGCGAGCACCCCGACGTCGTGGGCGCGCGCGATGACCCTGCTGCAGAACGGCCTCGTCGACCTTGCCCCGCTCGTCAGCAGAAGTTATCCACTCGAGCAGTGGTCTGACGCGTTCGACGCGACGCGACGCGGTGATGGCGTCAAGCTCCTGCTCGTTCCCTGACCGACCATCTTCAGTTTGAAAAAAACCAAGCAAGAGAGAGAGCAAATGAAACTCGGCTACAACACCTGGTCAATGCCGACCCTGAGCTTCGAGGAGGCCGCGCGCTACTGCGCCGGCCTCGGCTACGACAGCCTCGAAGTCACGGTGAGCGAAGGCTGGTCGACCGACGTCATGCTGATCGACAAGGATGCGCCCGCGCAGTGGCGGGCCATCGCCGACGACGCGGGAATTTACATCTCCAGCCTGACAGCGAACGTGCCCGTGATCGTCGACGGCGCCGACTGGGTCGCCGCGCGCGATCGCCTTCAGCGCAGTTTCGAGCTGGCCGCGGCCCTCCAACTGCCCGGACAGCGGATGCCCGTGAGCCTCGGCGCGTTCGCGCCGATCGAGGTCGACGGAGGCACGCGCCACGTCATCGCGCAGCCCCCGTGGGAGCGCCACCGCAGCAAGATCATCGACCGCTTCGGGGAACTCGCCACCATCGCGGCGGCAACCGACACCCGGGTGGCGCTCGAGTCCCACGTTGCCGCGATCGTTTCGCGCCCCGAATACGCGCTCGACGTTCTCGAGCAGGTCAACAGTGAGTACATCGGGCTGAATCTCGACATCAGCCATTTCGCTGTGCAGGGCGACTCGATCCCCGAGGTTGTTCGACTTCTCGGCCCGCACGCGATCGTCAGCGAGGTGAAAGACCAGCTCGGCGTCGAGCCCGACTTCGACTTCCTGATCCCCGGCGAGGGCAACTTCGACTACACCGAATTCGCGCGTGAGATGAACGCCGTCGGCTACGAGGGAAGCATCGCGGTCGAGATCAGTGTCTTCCGCCAGCGGCGCGACGGGTACGACCCGTATGCCGCGGCGGCCGCGTCATACGAGGTGCTCGCACCCGCATTCGAAGCAGCAGGAATCGTACGGCCCGCCCGGGCCGCAAAGATCGGAGAGTAGAAAATGACCACGACAGTGAAGTTCGCAATCATCGGCTGCGGCGGCATCGGCAACACCCACGCCAACGCGATGGATCTCATCGACGAGATCGATCTCATCGCGGTGTGCGACGTCGACCTCTCACGCGCCCAGGAGCTGGCCGACAAGCACAACGTCAAGCACGTGTTCACCTCGTTCGAGGAGATGTTGAACACGATCGAACTCGACGCAGTTTCGGTCGCGACCGACCACAAGAGCCACTTCGCGCCGGCCCTGGCCGCCATCGAGCACGGCGTGAACGTGCTCGTCGAGAAGCCGATCACGACCTCGCTCGAGCAGGCGCACGAGCTGGTGACCGCGGCTACGGCCAAGGGCGTCAAGCTCGGCGGCGTCTTCCAGCGACGCTTCTTCCCCTCCGCCCAGCGCATGCACCAGGCCATCGTCGACGGTCGCGTTGGCAACATTGTCGCCGCGGAGTGCATCGCGCACCTCGGTCGGGACCGGGCCTACTTCGACTCGGCCGACTGGCGCGGCACGTGGCGCGGCGAGGGCGGTGGCGTGCTGATGAACCAGGCGATCCACATGGTGGACATGCTGCTCTGGATGGTCGGAAAGCCCACCGAGGTCTATGGACGCTGGGGCACCCTCAAGCACGCTGACTACATCGACGTCGAAGATGTGGCGAGCGCTGTCGTGAGCTTTGAGAACGGCGCCCTCGCGACGATTCAGGCGGTGACCACGTTCGAGAACGGCATCGCAGTCAACGAGGCCGCCCCGACCAAGCACCGCGCGCCCGGCTTCCGCCTTGCCGTGCACGGCGACTCGGGCAACACTGTTGGCATGTCAGAGTCCCCCGAACTGATGCAGGCCACCACCGACCAGTGGACCTTCGACGGCGAGCAGAACCTCGTCGAAGAGTGGGAGCGGGTCGAGAGCGGCCACTCCGGCTTCCCCGCGTTCCACTCCGACCAGCTTCTCGACTTCGCGCGTGCGATCGCCGAGAACCGCGAACCGACGGTCACGGGCCTCGACGCCTACACGGCGCTCGAAGTGGTGAAGGCCGTGTACCTGTCCGAAGCCCGTCGGCAGCCCGTGTCGCTGCCGATGTCGGCGGAAGACCGAGCCGAGGCCGACCGGGTCTCCAGTGGGTATTGATGGCCGTCGATAACTCCGGTCGCGTCGCTCTCGTTACGGGCGGCGCGACCGGCATCGGCCGAGCGGTCTGCGAGGCCCTGGTGGAAGCCGGTGTCGGCACCGTCATCGTGAACTATTCGAAGTCGGCGGATGCTGCGGCCGAGGTCGTCGCAGCGCTCGAGTCCCGCGGCGCGACCGCCGTGGCCATTCAGGCCGACATCGCCGATGTGGCTTCTGTCGAGACAATGGTTGCGCAGGTCGGCGACCAGTTCGGTCGACTCGACTACCTGGTCAACAACGCGGGCATCACCAAGCTCGTTCCGTTCGCCAAACTCGACGACGCAACTCCCGACCTCTGGTCGGCTCTCATCGACACCAACCTTCTTGGCGCGTTCTGGTGCTCACGGGCGGCGAGCACCATGCTGCACGCAAACGCGGGCGCGATCGTGAACATCGCATCGATCGCGGGCACGCGAGCCGTCGGATCCTCGCTGCCGTACGGCGTGAGCAAAGCAGCCCTGCTGCAGCTCACCCGGTCACTCGCGATCGCACTCGCCCCGGGCATCCGGGTCAATGCGGTGTCTGCGGGAACCGTTCGCAGCGGCTGGCACGAGAAACTGATCGGTGCTGACGCGTTCGAAGACAAAGTGCTTGCCGAGTCTGAAGTCGTGCCCCTGAAGCGACTCGCTTCGCCCGATGACATCGCCCAAGCCGTTGTCGCTCTTCTCATGCTCGACTTCGTCACTGGCGAGAACCTTCTCGTCGATGGCGGCAAGAGCCTGCTCTACTGAGGTCACCCCGCATGGTCAGCCAGCAGTTCTATCTCGGTTCGTACAGCATCCCCTCCCCGTGGACGGGCACCCCCGACGCCCACGGGGCGGGAATCAGCGCCGCGCTACTGCACCCGGATTCCGGCGCCATGACGCTCGGCGAGTCGACGTGGGCGACGAACCCGTCGTTTCTGGTCACGGGCCCAGAGCAGGGCGTGCTGTGGGCAATCACCGAGCCCGAGTTCGGTGGCGAGGTGCTCGCGTTCTCGGCGAACGGCGGCGGCACGCTGACCCTCCTGGGCAGCGCTGCTTCGGGCACCGATGCTCCGTGTCACCTGACCGTCGACCTCGAACACCACGCGGCCTACGTCAGCCATTACCACGGGCGCAGTGTCGCCGTCGTGGGGCTCGATGACTCGGGTCTGCCGTTGGCCAGCCGGGAGCTCGTGACCCCGCCCGCCGTGGTGGGAGCGGATGATCGCACCAGGTTTCAACCCCGACCGCACTCAACCGCCCGCATCGGCGCCGACGAACTGCTCGTCGCGGACTGCGGGCGCGACCTTGTCGTGCTCTATCGCATCAGCGCCACCGGACTCGAACTCGTCGACACTCTCGCGCTACCCACGGGCACCGGGCCGCGCCACATTGCGTGGGACGCCTCCCGGTCGACCGCCTACGTCAGCAACCAGAATGTGGGCAGCATCTCGGTGATCGCACGACACGACACCGATGACGGTGTGCAGCTGAAGCTGATCTCGATGGCCGAATCGCCGGGACTTGGACGCAATCGTTCGATCCCCTCAGAGATCGCGATGCACCCGAACGGCTCGTACGTCTATATAGCGAACCGGCTTGATGACTCCCTCTCGGTCTTCGAAATCGCCGGAGACGGGCACCTCATCCCCCGGTCGGTGGTCGACGTGGAAGGCACCAACCCGCGATACTTCGCGCTCGATCCCACCAGCCGCATGCTGCTGATCACGAACCAGGATTCCGACGACGTGACCAGTTTCTCCGTTAGCGACGACGGAGCGGACGTGCAGTGGACCGGCCAGCGTCTCGCGGTGGCGACGCCCACCGCCGTCGCCTTCTGGTGAGCTGCCGCTAGCGGTCGACGAGCGTCACTTCGATGTTGTAGAGGTCGGGGCGGTACGCGTGGTGGCCCACCTCGATCGCCTGACCGGAGTTGTCGTACGCGATCCGATCCATGGTGAGCACCGGATCTGACGGAAACATGTCGAGCAGCTTGCGCTCCTGGGCGTTCGGGTGCCTCGCGCCGATCGTCTGCCTCGCGACCTTCATTGTCGCGCCCTGAGCGCGCATGAGCTGGTACAGACCGTGGTCGACGAGCTGGGCATCCGTTATCGAATCGAATTCGCGGGGAATGTAGTTCTCCATGAGAGCCACCGGGGCGCCATCACTCAGGCGCAGGCGGCGCAGGTAGAGAACCTTCTCGCCGACATCGACTCCCAGTCGGGTCGCGACGTCTTCATCGGCTTCGACGATGCGACGCTCGAGGGGCTGGGTCGTCGGATGCTTGTGATCGTGGGAGAGGTCTTCGTAGAGACCGGAGAGGGCCATCTTGCGGGTCAGGCGACCCTGCACGACCTGAGTTCCGACCCCGCGGCGACGAACGATGAGGCCTTTTTCGACGAGCTCCTGGATGGCTCGGCGAATGGTGGGGCGCGAGAGTCCGAGGCGATCGCTCAGCGAGATCTCGTTCTCAATGCGGGCACCGGGCAGCAATTCGCCCTGCACGATTGCGCGCTCGATGCGGTTCGCGATCTGAAAATAGAGAGGCACCGGGCCGGATCGGTCGAGATCGATGAAAAATTCGGCGGGGAACGTCGTTCCTTCCATCTTCTCCCCTGCTTTCTTTGTTATGACAACCGCATGTGCTACCAAATTATTCTAGCAAGCGGGCGCCCACCCAGCGCGGAAGATGCGTGCCATTGCACAATCACAGCCCAGCATGGCGTGCGGCGGCACATCGCAACAGGCTTCACGTAATACGCCGCGCCAGCGCGTCTAAGGAATGAGCGCGACCTGCCCACCCGGATGACCGGTCGCGACGAGGTCGAGAGCGCCCGCAGCATCCGCGAGCGGAAACGTGCGGCCGACGATGAGCTTGAGGGAGCCGGCATCCGCGAGCTTGATCAGTTCGGCGCGTGCGGCTGTGCGGATGTCGCGACCCGGGTCCGCGCCGGGACCGCCGCCGAGCATCCGGATTCCCAGTTCGCCACCGCGCTTGAAGCCGGCGATCGTCGCGATGCGGTCGCGATCCGCGACGAGCTCGACGGAAGTGTCGAGAGCCTCGTCGGTGCCCACCGTGTCGAGCGCGACCGTGATGCCGTCGGGAACGGCCTCGCGGATTCGCTCAACGAGACCCTCGCCGTACACGACCGGGATCGCGCCGTGGTCGGCGATGAGCTGCTGGTTTGCCTCACTCGCAGTGCCGATCACTGTCGCGCCGCGCAGGATTGCGAGCTGCACCGCAGCGAGGCCCACACCACCGGACGAACCATGAATGAGCACCCGATCGCCTTGGGCCACGCCCGTCGCCTCGAGCAGGTGCCACGCGGTGACGCCCACGAGCATGAGGTTTGCCGACTGCTCCCACGACAGGTCGGCAGGCTTCGGAAAGACGGATGACGCCGGCACAGTGAGCGCCTCGGCGTACCCGCCGTCGACCGGGTACGCGACGATTTCGTCGCCGACCGAAATCGTGCCGAGCGGACCCGTCGCGGAGCCCCCGACCGCGGTCACGATTCCCGCCGCCTCGCGACCGACACCGTCGCCGGGGGCTGCGGCCCGGAGCTTCGACCGATCCACCGGGTTCACGCCGGCCACCCACACGCCGAGCGTGACTTCGTCGGCGCCAGGTGCCGCAAGCTCCACCTCCTGCAACTTCAGAACCTCTGTGCCGCCCGGGCCGGTTGCTACGATCGCGCGCGTTGTCGTCATGATCGCAGCGTACCGGTGTGACTTGTGCCTTCCCGCTATCCCGCGATCACACCCCGTCCCGCCGTCGCGCCACGGGGCACCCGCGCGTAACGTTGGAGGCATGTCAAGCGCAGTCATAGTCGACGCAATCCGCACACCTTCTGGCCGAGGTAAACCAAGCGGAGCGCTCTCCGCACAGCATCCGGTCGACCTCCTCGGCTCAGTGCTCAACGAACTGGTCGCGCGAAACGATCTCGACCCCGCGCAAGTCGACGACGTGATTATTGGATGTCTGTCTCAGGTCGGCCAACAGTCCGTCAATATCGCACGCAACGCAGCCCTTGCCGCGGGATTCCCCGAATCAGTTCCCGGAACGACGATCGATCGGCAGTGCGGCTCCAGCCAACAGGCGACAGCTTTTGCGGCCCAGGGAGTTATCGCGGGCGCATACGACGTGGTCATCGCGGGCGGTATCGAGCTGATGAGTAAGAACCCGATCGGCTACGCAACACTCGGCATGGACAACTGGGGTCCGGCGCTGCGCGACCGCTACGACGATGGGCTGGTCGGCCAGGGGATATCGGCCGAACTGATAGCGGCACGGTGGCGCCTCAGCAGGCAAGCGCTGGACGAGTTCGCGGCGAGATCACACCGGCTCGCGGCATCCGCCGATTTCAGCACAGAAATTATGGCGGTAGGCGACGTCGAGAAGGACGAAACGATCCGCCCGGGCACTACCGCTGAGAGCCTTGCTGCGCTGAAGCCCGCATTCGAGGAGGAGCGCTACTCGCAGCGATTTCCTGAGATCGAGTGGCGCATCACGGCAGGTAACTCGAGTCCGCTAACAGATGCAGCGTCAGCAGTTCTGATCATGAGCGAAGAGCGCGCAAACCATTTGGGGCTGCGACCTCGAGCGCGGTTCCTGCACTCGGTAGTGGTGGGCAGCGACCCCATCGAAATGCTGACCGGGGTCATACCGGCCACGAAACGAATACTCGACCGCAGTGGATTCAGCATCGACGACTTCGACACCTACGAAATCAATGAGGCTTTCGCGTCAGTGCCGCTCGCGTGGCAAGCCGAATTCGAGGTCGACCACAACCGAATCAACCCACGAGGTGGTGCGATCGCCCTGGGGCACGCGCTCGGGTCATCCGGAACCCGACTACTCACCACCATGATCAACCAACTCGAGCTCACGGGTGGGCGCTACGGGCTCCAGGTGATGTGCGAGGGTGCCGGCATGGCCAACGCGACAATCATCGAGCGGATGTAGCCAGGTCAGAGGTCTTTCTGAAAACACAGGGCGATCGACATCACGACATATTTTCCGTACGGCGGGATCGGCACGTAACCCAGGTCTTCGTACAGTCGAATGGCGGGC
>Ga0116180_1004095_pt1 | contig 10719 bp, 14 predicted proteins | sample AD_UKC073_MetaG_FD_89804 | JGI IMG/M metagenome (GOLD analysis project Ga0116180, IMG submission 89804) | Active sludge microbial communities of municipal wastewater-treating anaerobic digesters from USA - AD_UKC073_MetaG | ecosystem: Engineered > Bioreactor > Anaerobic > Digestate | place: USA... | reverse complement strand
GGTGTACGGAGTCTTCGACACCCCTGGCCTCGAGCTCCGCGATGACGGCTGGTGGCCCGTGTGATGGAGCCCGCGAGGCGCGACACGGCTCGGGCGCTGCTCTTCGACGAGGAGGGCAGGCTCGTGCTGATCAGACGGACCCGGCCGGGCTGGTCTCCGTACCTCGTGACCCCGGGAGGAGCGATCGAGCCGGGCGAGGACTCGGTTCAGGCAGTCGAACGGGAGTGCGCCGAGGAGGTGGGAGCCGTCGTCCGTGTCGGTCCTGCTGTGATCGTGTCGTCGCCGGACCCGCGTGGTACGGCTACCTTCCACCTCGCCGTCCTCGACCACATCGACCTGTCATTGCGCACTGGGCATGAGCTCAGCGAGCCGGAACGAGGGTCGTACGAGACGGTTCGGCTCGCGTGGGACGACGCCGACGCCCTCGCCATGCTGCGTCCTCCGGGCGTACGGGAGGCTCTAGCCGAACACGGCGAGGCGTGGGCAGCCTGGGTCGCGGCGGTCTACCTCGAGGGTGAGGAACCACGGGGGTGAACCCCGGAAGCCTAGGTGGGCCGAAGGCAACCAGAAGGGAAACCAACGATGACCAACCCTCAGCACTTCACGCCTAAGGACGTCTCTGACGAGGCACGAGATGTTCTTGCCGGTCGCCTTCCTGTCGGCCACGCGGGTCGCCTAGGGCAGGCCGACCAGTCTGGCCACCGCGGTGGCGACGGCGCCCAGCACCACCACCACGATGTACGGGGCTCGGAGTTTCAGTGCGACCGCCGCGGCAGCGAGACCCACCAGCCGCGAGTCGAGCACGATCCGGCCCCCGTCGGTGAGGGTGTTGAGCGCCACCAGGGAGGCCAGCAGCCCGACGGTCATCGCCGTCGTCGCCCGTGCCACGACCGGGTGCTCGACCCAGGCCAGGGGGATGAGATAGCCGAACAGCTTCAGCGCGTAGCAGCCGATACAGGCCAGCAGGATCCAGCTCCAGGCGCTCATGGGCGAACCTCTCTGCCCGGCAGCGTGAACCTGCCAATCCCCAGGGCGGCAGCTACAGCGGCCGCCACCAGCAGGGGAACGCCGTTTGGCAGTGCAGGGACCAGGGCGATCGTGACCACCGCACAGATCACGGCGACGGCGACAGCGTCGCGGTTCTTCAGCCGTGGCCAAAGCAAACCCAGGAACGCAGCGACCGCGGCACCATCGAGCCCGTACACCTTCGGGCTGCCCAGCCAGTCACCCACCAGCGCTCCCAGCAAGGTGAAGAGGTTCCACGCGACGTAGATGCCCAACCCGGCCGTCCAGAAGCCGCGCTTCTTCTCGTCGGTGGTCTCCTGCGCGACCGCAGTGGCGAACGACTCGTCGATCGTGAGCTGCGCGTACACCGGCCACATCGCCGGTCGAGGCCGGAGCTGACCCTTGAGCTCGGCGGCGTAGACGAGGTTCCGTACGCCGAGCAGCAGCGCCGAGACCGCTCCTGCCGGGCCACCCGCCGCGCCGATGTAGGCGAACTGCGAACCTCCGGTGAACATCAGCAGCGAGAAGACCTGCGTCTGCCACACGGTGAGCCCGCTGGCGACGGCGAGCGCGCCGAACGACACGCCGTACACCCCCACCGCCGCGGCGATGGAGAGTCCCATCCGGGTCGCGGGCGTGATCGTCACCCGCGCACAGTAGTGGGGGCGCGACTGGGCAACTGAGATAGGTTCGCCAGGTGACATCTCCGACCCGCGTGCACGTGCTGACGCTGGGCTGCGCCCGCAACGAGGTCGACTCCGACGAGCTGGCCGGGCGGCTGGCCACCGGCGGTTTCGAGCTGGTCGATGAGCCTGGCGACGCCGAGGCGGTCCTGGTCAACACCTGCGGCTTCATCGACGCCGCCAAGCAGGACTCGATCAACACCCTCCTCGAGGCGTCCCGGCTTAAGTCGGGCGGCGTGACGAAGGCGGTGGTCGCGGTGGGCTGCATGGCGGAGCGGTACGGCCGTGAGCTGGCTGACGCTCTGCCCGAAGCCGACGCGGTGCTGGGCTTCGACGCCTACGCCGACATCGCGACCAGGGTCGACGCGATCCTGCACGGCGCCAAGCCCGAGGCTCATGTGCCGCGCGATCGTCGCGAGCTGCTGCCGCTGACCCCCGTCGCGCGGCCGCGCGCTGCAGTCGGTGTGGAGGTGCCCGGTCACGCTCCGGCATCGGGGCCGATCCTGATCCGGCGACGGCTCGGATCGGGACCGATGGCGCCGCTGAAGATTGCCTCCGGCTGTGACCGCCGCTGCGCCTTCTGCGCGATCCCGCGGTTTCGGGGTTCCTACCTCTCGCGCCCGGTCGAGGAGATCGTCAACGAGGCCCGCTGGCTGGTCAACCAGGGCGTCAAGGAGGTGTTCCTGGTCAGTGAGAACACGTCGTCGTACGGAAAGGACCTCGGCGACCCGCGCGCGCTCGAGACCCTACTGCGTGGTCTGGCCGACGTCGACGGCCTGGAGTGGGTACGGCTGTCGTACCTGCAACCCGCTGAGGTGAAGCCCTCCCTGCTGGAGACGATGTTCTCGACTGCGAAGGTGCTGCCGTACTTCGACCTGCCGTTCCAGCATGCATCGGCGAGCGTGCTGCGGAGGATGCGCCGGTTCGGTGACCCAGACTCGTTCCTGGCGCTGATCGAGAAGATCCGTTCGTACGACCCGCAGGCCGGCATCCGCTCCAACGTGATCGTCGGGTTCCCTGGGGAGACCGAGGCAGATGTCGACACGCTGAAGGACTTCCTCGTGGCGGCTCGCCTCGATGTGGTCGGCGTGTTCGCCTACTCCGATGAGGAGACCACCGAAGCGGTGGACCTCGACGGTCACGTCGATGACGACGAGATCGAGTTCCGTCGCGAGACCGTGGCTGATCTCGCGCTCATGCTCAACGAGGAGCGCGCCACCGAGCGGGTGGGGGAGTCGGTTCAGGCGCTCGTCGAGTCGTACGAGGATGACACCTGGACCGGTCGAACCGCTCAGCAAGGGCCTGATGACGGGGTGACTCGCGTGTCAGGAGAGGCTCGGGCGCTCGCAGTCGGAGACATCGTCACCTGCGTCGTGACAGACTCGGAAGGTATCGACCTGACGGCGGTCCCGGGAGAGCTGTGACGACTGAAGCGAAGCAGGAGCCGAGCACGCTCAACGTGCCCAATGTGCTCACCGCGTTCCGCCTCGCGCTCGTACCGGTGATGGCATGGGTCTTCCTCGCCGACCCGGCCTCCCCGGTGCACCGGTGGGCCGCCGCCGCGGTGTTCGTGGTCGCCAGCATCACCGACCTGATCGACGGGAAGGTCGCGAGGGCGTACGGGCTGGTCACCTCCTTCGGCAAGCTCTGGGACCCGATCGCCGACAAGGCGCTCACCGGCATGGCCTTCGTGATGCTGAGCGTGGTCGGCGACCTGCCGTGGTGGGTGACGATCGTCGTGCTGGTGCGTGAGTGGGGCATCACGCTGCTGCGGTTCGTGATCCTCAAGTACGGCGTGATGGCCGCGAACCGGGGCGGCAAGGCGAAGACCTTCCTGCAAACGCTGGCGCTGACGGCCTACCTGATCCCCTTGCCCGAGGTCCTGCACATGGGTGCCGTGGTGCTGATGGGGGCCGCGGTGATCCTGACCGTGGTCACCGGCGTGGACTACCTCTGGGAGGCGTGGAAGATGCGTCGCCGCTGGCTGGCGGAGCAGGCCGGGTCGGTTCAGCCGATCCAGCCCGACGGGGCGCCCGTCGCGCCGCCGGTGGACTCGGCTTCGTGACCCGGACCGCGAGCCACGTTGTGGACCAGGCGCAGGCGGTCCTCGACCTTCTGGCGGACAAGGGCTGGACGATCGCCACGTGTGAGTCGCTCACTGGCGGGTTGCTGGCTGCCGCGCTGATCGATCCTCCGGGTGCCTCTACGGTTGTCCGGGGTGGGCTGGTCACGTACGCGACCGACCTCAAGGCAACGCTCGCCGACGTGCCCGATGACCTGCTGGCCGCCAAAGGCGCCGTGTCGAGCGCTGTCGCCTTGGCAATGGCTGATGGTTCGCGGGTTCGCTGCGGTGCCGACGTCGGGGTGGCGACCACGGGGGTGGCCGGCCCCGATCCGGTCGGGTCGGTCCCGGTCGGCACGGCCTGGGTGGCCGTCTGCTGGCCGGGCGGGTTCCAGGCTCAGCGCGCACTGCACCCTGGGGATCGGGCAGCCGTACGGGCGGCGACCGTCGAGATGGCCTTGGGTCTCGTGGCGTCGTGCCTGGGGTCTTCCCCTGCCAGGTAGAGTCGTCGCATGCCCCAGCGCCACGCCAACCCGCTGCTCCGAGAGGTTCTCGGCGACACCCTGCGCGACATCCGTACGCGCCAGGGCCGCACGCTGCGGGAAGTGTCGTCGTCGGCACGGGTCAGCCTTGGCTACCTCTCTGAGGTGGAGCGCGGCGAGAAGGAGGCATCGTCGGAGCTGTTGGCCGCCATCAGCGGAGCGCTCGACGTACCCATGTCACACGTGATGGACGATGTGGCCCGACGATTCGACGCCTACGCGTCGGTGACCGTGCTGCCCGTCCGTGCATCCGTGGCCGCCTGACGGTGCGAGAGACAGAACTCTGGGACCGGTTGGGCAAGGCGCTCGGCACCTCGTACTGTCGCGCCTGGGCACAGCAGGTCGCGATCACCGAGCTCGGGTCTCGGACGGTTCTGGAAGCGCTCGCTGCGGGCGTCGAGGCGAAGGTCGTGTGGCGCGCGGCGCACGCGATGCTCGAGCTGCCCGCGTCGGATCGCTGACGTTCGCGCGACACGCCGGTGGATGATCACGGCGTTCGAACACGTGTTCGGTAAGTTGTCCCCAACGGACACCGCAGGGCCACTGTCCACAGGCGTGCATCACGCTGCTGGGAAAGTGTCGTAGGCACCGCCTACTGTCCTTTTCGACGACGAGTTCCCGCGTGAGGGCGGGCCCGAGGAGAGGTACGAGAATGGCAGTGGCAGATCGCGAGAAGGCACTCGAGGCAGCGCTCGCCCAGATTGAAAAAGCCCACGGCAAGGGGTCGGTGATGCGCCTGGGTGAGGGCACCCGCGCGCTGATGGAGGTCGTCCCGACCGGGTCGATCGCCCTCGACATCGCGCTCGGCATCGGCGGTCTCCCGCGCGGCCGCGTGGTGGAGATCTACGGGCCGGAGTCCAGTGGCAAGACCACGGTCGCGCTGCATGCGATCGCCAACGCGCAGGCCCAGGGCGGCATCTGCGCGTTCATCGACGCTGAGCACGCCCTTGACCCTGACTACGCCAAGAAGCTGGGCGTCAACACCGACGACCTGCTGGTCTCGCAGCCCGACAACGGCGAGCAGGCGCTCGAGATCGCCGACACGCTCGTGCGCTCCGGTGCACTGTCGGTCATCGTGATCGACTCCGTGGCTGCCCTCACGCCGCGCGCTGAGATCGAGGGCGAGATGGGCGACAGCCACGTCGGTCTGCAGGCCCGCCTGATGAGCCAGGCGCTGCGCAAGATGACCGGTGCCCTCAGCGGTGCCAACACCACCGCGATCTTCATCAACCAGCTCCGCGAGAAGATCGGCGTGATGTTCGGCTCGCCTGAGACCACCACCGGCGGGCGTGCGCTCAAGTTCTACTCGTCGGTGCGTCTCGACGTGCGCCGCATCGAGACCCTCAAGGACGGCTCCGACATGGTCGGCAACCGCACCCGGGTCAAGGTCGTCAAGAACAAGGTCGCGCCGCCGTTCAAGCAGGCTGAGTTCGACATTCTGTACGGCGAGGGCATCTCCCGTGAGGGCAGCCTGATCGACCTCGGCGTCGAGCACGGCATCATCCGCAAGGCTGGCGCCTGGTTCACCTACGAGGCTGACCAGCTCGGCCAGGGCAAGGAGAACGCACGCACCTACCTGCGCACCAACCCCGAGGTGGCGAACGCGATCGAGAAGAAGATCCTCGCCAAGGTCGGCATCGGTGCAGCCGCGCCTGAGGAGCGGATCGATCCGGTGACCGGCGAGGTTGAGTTCTGAGGATGGCTCAGGGAGCCGACGACCAGTGCCCGGACGCTGACCCGGTAGCCGTCGCGCGCGAGATCGCGCTGCGTCGGCTCACCGTGCGCGCCAGGAGTCGGGCCGAGCTCGAGGCAGACCTGGCTCGTCGGAACGTGCCGGAGGAGGCGGCGACCGCCGTTCTCGACCGGTTCGAGGAGGTCGGGCTCGTTGACGATGCTGACTTCGCCCGGATGTGGGTCACGAGCCACCCGGGTGTGTCAGCGAGGCGGCTTCGCGACGGACTGCGCGCCAAGGGCATCGACGGCGAGCACATCGAGGCCGCAGTCGGTGCGGTGACCTCCGAAGACGACCTCGACTCGGCCAGGGCGCTGGCGACCAAGAAGCTGCGGTCGCTCGGCAACCAGATCGACGTGGTGCGGGATCGCCGGCTCGCCGGGGCGTTGGCGCGGCGAGGTTTCGGGTCGTCGGTGGTGTCCCAGGTGCTCAGAGAGGTACGGGCGGGGGAGCTCTAGTCGCCTCGGCAGGGAGTCTCTGGGGGAGGGTCCCGGGCCGGTCGACTGCCGGTCGAAGTCCCGTTCAGGTTGCGGCCCTCCTCGAGCACCAATAGCCTGCCGAGCATGCGTGGCGACGACGGGATGTTCCAGGGTGCAGGCCTCGTCCTCGCCGTCCTCAGCATCGTCATCCTCGCCCTGCTGGTTCTGGTTGCCTGGCTGGTGTGGTCGAAACGACACACAGACCGCACCGAGTCGGATCGCGCTGACGCCGAGCTGGCGCGGCAGCGAGAGGAGCTCGGTCGCGCCCGCGACGACCTGCGTGACGAGCGGTCGAGCCTCATCCGCAGAGAAGCGAAACTGAATGAGCGAGAAGAGCAGCTGAGACACGACCAGTCCTTGCTCGACGAGCGAGTGGCCACGATCGACCGGCTCCAAGCAGACGTGATCACCAGAGGCGAAGCACTGACGGCGAGCGAGGGCGAGGTATCGGCGGAGCTGGAGCGAGTCGCCAACCTCAGCCACGACGACGCGGTCGCCCAGGTCCTGGCAAGGGCCGAGCATGACGCCCGGCTGCGTGCCGCCGCGGTTGCCCGCGACATCGAGGCTGAGGCGCGACAGAACGCCGACCGGGAGGCTCGGTCGATCATCACGACCGCCATCCAGCGGCTGGCGTCTGAGCAGACCACGGAGTCCGTCGTGACCACCGTCGACCTGCCGTCCGACGACATCAAGGGACGGATCATCGGTCGCGAGGGACGCAACATCCGCACCTTCGAGCAGATGACCGGCGTCAACGTCATGATCGACGACACGCCCGGCAGCGTGCTGATCAGCTGCTTCGACCCGGTGCGACGCGAGGTGGCGAGGGTCGCGCTCGCCGAGCTGGTTGCCGACGGACGGATCCAGCCAGCTCGGATCGAAGAGGTGTACGAGAAGAGCAAGCAGCAGATCGATGAGCGGATCGCCAAGGCGGCGCACGACGCTCTCGACGAGGTAGGGATCACCGACCTGCACCCGGAGCTGGTCCCGTACGTGGGGGCTCTGAAGTACCGCACCTCGTACGGGCAGAACGTGCTCGCCCATCTCATCGAGTGCGCTCATATCGCGGGCCTGATGGCGGCTGAGCTCGGCCTAGATGTGGCCGCCTGCAAGCGCGCGGCCTTCCTGCACGACATTGGCAAGGCGCTTACCCACGAGGCGGAGGGGTCGCACGCGATCGTCGGCGCCGACCTGGCCCGCCGCTACGGAGAGCACCCGGACATCGTCAACGCGATTGAGGCGCACCACAACGAGGTCGAACCACTCACGGTGGAGGCCGTCCTGACCCAGGCCGCCGACGCGATCTCAGGGGCTCGGCCAGGGGCGCGACGAGAAAGCCTCGAGGCCTACGTTCAGCGGCTCGAACGGCTCGAGAAGATTGCCCTCGGCCACGCGGGCGTGGAGCGGGTGTTCGCGATGCAGGCCGGGCGTGAGGTTCGAGTGATGGTCACACCAGATCAGGTTGACGACGCCCAAGCAGCCGTGATCGCCACCGAGATCGCCCGAGAGATCGAGAAGGAGCTGACCTACCCAGGCCAGATCCGCGTCACGGTCGTCCGGGAGTCACGAGCCACCGGAATCGCCCGGTAGCCCTGTCCTACCTTGTGTACGAGGCTGGGTCCTCGTACTTGTCGCTGTCGCCGTACATCGGCTCGTCCGGATCCGGGTCGATCGGCAGCTGCGTGAGGGCGACCGCCTTGCCACCGGCGCGACGACCGGCCAGCTTGCGCTCGAGCCAGCGCGCGAACGAGGTGAGGCTGAAGTTGATCAGGATGAAGATCAACGCGGCCACGATGAAGGCCACCACCAGGTTGCCCTTGCCCGCCGAGAGGTTCTGCAGGCTGCGGATCAGGTCCGGGTAGGTGATCAGGTAGCCGAGCGCAGTGTCCTTGAGGATGACCACGAGCTGGGAGACCAGCGACGGCAGCATGGCCGCGATCGCCTGCGGGAGCAGGATCGAGCGGAGGGTCTGGGCCTGGGTCAGTCCAATGGCCAGGCCTGCCTCGCGCTGCCCCTTGGGTAACCCGTGCACACCCGCGCGGATCAGCTCAGCGAGCACGCAGGAGTTGTAGAGGGTCAGGCCCACGATGACGCCGAAGATGGGAAGGAAGTCGCCGGGCAGCCTCAGCACGAACATGCTGAAGTAGTAGGCGAACAGCATCATCATCAGCACTGGAACCGAGCGGAAGAACTCGACGAAGACCGCCGTGACCCAGCTGATCACCGGGTTGTGGCTCAGCCGGCCAAGGCCCAGGACGAGGCCGAGGACGGTGGCGAGCAGCACGCTAATCACGGCCGCCTGAAGCGTCATCCACAGACCGGGGTACACGTAGTAGATCCACGTGTCGGCCTCAAGGAAGGGGGCCCACTTGTCGGCCGTGAGCTGGTCACGCAGCCCGTAGATGATGGCGACGAGCAGCGCGAGGATGATCAGGCCACCGACGATGCCGACGACGGCGTTGATCCGCTGCGCCCGGGGTCCCGGGGCGTCGAAGAGGACAGACTGAGCGCTCATCGCTGCACCGCCAGCTTGCGTGAGAAGTGGGTGAAGGCGATACCCATCGGCAGCGTCAGGATGACGAAGCCGGTCGCCATCACGAAGAAGATGGAGTAGAGGACGTCCGAGGAGAACTCGACAGCCGTCTTCATGGCCGACGAGGCCTCGGCGACGCCGATCGTCGATGCGACGGTCGTGTTCTTGGTCAGCGCGATCATCGTGTTGCCGAGGGGAGCGATGGCGCCGCGGAACGCTTGCGGCAGGATCACATCGCCCAGCGACTGGGAGAACGTCAGGCCGATGGCGCGAGCGGCTTCCGCCTGGCCCACCGGAACGGTGTTGACGCCCGAGCGAATGGCCTCAGCGACGAAGGCCGCGTGGTAGATCGACAGCCCCACGACCGCCCACTGAAAGGTGTGCACGTTGCTGCGCGCCGTGGTCGGGGCAATGTGCCAGCCGATCAGCTGGTAGAGGCAGAAGAAGCAGAAGAAGACGATCAGCGTCAGGGGCGTGTTGCGGACGAGGTTGACGTACGCAGCACCTGCCCACTGGAAGATCCGTACGGGCGAGACGCGCAGGATGGCGACGAACGTCCCGAGCAGGAGGGAACCCAGAGCCGAGAGCACGGTGAGCTGGATGGTCATCCAGAAGGCGTCCAGCACCTTGTACTCAGTGATGATCTGGAGCATCGGGCCCCCTTTCCGAAAGCGAGGTGTGCCGGAGTGTGGCCCGAGGGCGGCCAGGCCGCCCTCGGGCTCACCTGACTACGAGCAGGCGTCCGTCTTGGGCGGGTTGTCGCCGGACGGCTTGAAGCCCGACGGGCCGACCGTCTTGTCGAGCGCCTTCTGCCACTCACCGCTGGACTGCATCTTCGCCAGGGCGGTGTTCACCTTGGTGCACAGCGCGGTATCGCCCTTCTTGAGGCCGACGCCGTAGCGCTCGGTCGAGAAGGGAGCGCCGACGACCTTGAGCTTGCCCGCGTACTGCGACTGCGCCGCGTAGCCGGCGAGGATGACGTTGTCGGTGGTCACCGCGTCGAGGGTGCCAGCGGCGAGCGCCGTCACGCACTTGGAGTAGGTGTCCTGCTCGATCAGGTCGACCGTCTGGGCGTACTTGTCCTTGATGTTCTTGGCCGGGGTCGAGCCCGTGACCGAGCAGAGCTTCTTGCCAGCCAGGTCGGCCGGGCCCTTGATGGTCGAGTCGGACTTCACGAGGATGTCCTGGCCAGCGACGAAGTACGGGCCAGCGAACGAGATCTTCTGCTTGCGGGTGTCGGTGATCGAGTACGTCGCGAAGATCAGCTGCACCTGGCCACCCTCGATCAGCGTCTCGCGCTGGGCCGACGGCGACTCCTTCCAGACGATCTGCGACTCGTTGTAGCCGAGCTCCTTGGCGACATACTTCGCGACCTCGACGTCGAAGCCGGTGTAGCCCGCGCCCTCCTTGAGGCCGAGGCCAGGCTGGTCGAACTTGATGCCGATGGTGATGTTGCCGGTCGCGCCGCCACCACCGGCGGCGCTACCGCTACCGGCGGGAGCAGCGGGAGTGGTGGTGCCGGGCGCCTGACAGGCGGTGGCACCCAGGGCGAGGATCGCGCCTGCGAACAGGGCGACGGTCTTTCGGATGAACATGCTTCCTCCTGTGCGGTGTGTGGCTGCTGCGTTCTCGGCCCCAAGGCCGAAGTGCGGGTGAGGATGGGTCAGTGCTTGAGGATCTTGC
>Ga0116180_1004085_pt1 | contig 10744 bp, 20 predicted proteins | sample AD_UKC073_MetaG_FD_89804 | JGI IMG/M metagenome (GOLD analysis project Ga0116180, IMG submission 89804) | Active sludge microbial communities of municipal wastewater-treating anaerobic digesters from USA - AD_UKC073_MetaG | ecosystem: Engineered > Bioreactor > Anaerobic > Digestate | place: USA... | reverse complement strand
TGAACTCGTGCAATACGCCATCTATTCTTATGGCAGAAACAGCAGCTCCCGATATGGACGACAGCAAAACACGCCTAATGGCATTTCCTAGGGTCACGCCATAACCCCTTTCTAAGGGTTCTATTCTTATTCGTCCATAACCCGAACTGCATTCTTCGATATTAATATCCGGCACAACGCGTTCCAAACTAATCCTCTCCTTAATAATTATCGAGCGTAGAACTCAACGATGAGCTGCTCGTTGACAGGGACGTCAATTTGCTCTCTCGTTGGAAGGGATATTACCCTTCCCTCCATTCGTTCCGGCTGTAACTCCAGCCATTCCGGCATGGTTCGAGCCGAGGCTACCTCGAGGTTTTCCTTAATTATGGGTATATCTTTGCTCTTAGGAGCAATTCCTATGACGTCGCCCACTTTTACCAAAGCGCTTGGTATATCTAACCTTTTGCCGTTAACTGTTATATGGCCGTGAGTGACCAATTGCCGCGCTTGGGCTCTGCTTGAGGCAAAGCCAAGACGGTAGACGACGTTATCCAAACGCTGCTCTAGCAATTGAATAAAATTATGACCTTTTTGACCAGCCATCCTGCTCGCATTCTCAAAGAACCTCTCAAATTGCCTCTCGGTCATGCCGTACATTCTCCTGAGTTTTTGCTTTTCGTGCAATCGGAGTCCGTATTCGCTAAACTTTCTGCGTCTATGGCTGTGTTGCCCGGGAATGGTGTTCCTTCGTGCTATGGCACATTTCTCCGTATAGCATCTATCACCCTTTAAGAAAAGTTTAACTCCCGCCCTGCGACACAATCTGCAGGAAGGACCTGTATATCTGCTCATATCGTGATCTTTCCCTCCTTCGACATATCCAAACCAAAATTATACTCGTCGTCGCTTTGGAGGACGACACCCATTATGCGGAATTGGGGTAGCGTCCTTTATCATGTTTATCTGAAGACCTGCCGCCTGCAGGCTCCTGATGGCCGATTCTCTGCCGGGCCCGGGGCCTTTAACTATGACATCTACCTCTACTACTCCGTGATCTTGTGCCTGCTTTGCGGCCACCTGAGCTGCCATTTGAGCAGCATAGGGAGTGGATTTACGCGTTCCTTTAAAGCCAACAGTTCCTCCCGATGCCCACGCGATAACACCGCCTTGTTTATCGGTTATGCTAATGATCGTATTGTTAAAAGTGGAGTGAATACGGGCAACGGCATAATTTATATTCTTTCTTTCTTTTCTCCTCGTGCGTCTTTTGGTGCTTTTAGCCACTCAATTTCCCTCCTTGAATAAAAAATAGCTTTTCTTACTTTTTCATTGTGGCTTTTTTCCTGCCAGCAATGGCTCTCCTGGGACCTTTTCGGGTACGAGCATTTGTTCGAGTACGCTGTCCCCTGACAGGAAGTCCCAATCGGTGCCTCAGTCCTCTATAGCAACCGATATCCATCAATCGCTTGATGTTGGCACTGACTTCACGTCTAAGATCCCCTTCGACCTTATAATTGTTTTCTATTTCTCTTTGCAATTTATTGATCTCTTCCTCGGTAAGGTCTTTTACCCTGGTATCCGGATTAATACCGGTAGCAGCCAGGATATTTTTTGCCGAAGGAAGGCCTATTCCGTATATATAGGTCAATGCTATCTCGATTCTTTTATCTCTGGGCAAATCAACCCCTGCTATTCTAGCCATGTTTGGCTACCTCCTTACACCCTGTCGTTGTTTGTGTTTTGGATCTCTTTTACATATTATCCACACCCTTCCGCGGCGTCGAATAACCTGACAATGCTCGCAGATGGGTTTCACAGAAGGCCTGACTTTCATTATATTGCTTCCCCCTTTAAAGCTACTTATATCTATATACAATTCGCCCTTTTGTCAAGTCATAAGGCGATACTTGTACCAACACTTTGTCTCCCGGCAAGATTCGTATGAAGTGCATTCGCATCTTACCCGAGACGTGAGCTAACAAGATATGCCCGTTTTCAAGCTTTACCTTGAACATCGCATTAGGCAACGGCTCAATCACCGTACCTCGCAACTCAATGACATCTTCCCTCGCCATTCGCGCTGACCTACCCCCTCTTAATTAAAACCCTTCTTTTCGCAGCGAACTCAACAGCTGCTGGTATATCCACTCATCGCTAATCTCGCGATTATCTTTCAGGCGTTCCTTTAACTCGTGTAAGTACCAATTTGTAGGCTGAAGATGTTTAGGGTTTTTTGGCTTCGGGCGGGTTATGGAACGGTGCTTTCCGTCAGCCACATAAACCCGATTATTCAACACATCCTTGCTTATTATTACATAAAATGTGCCCTTATCCTTTCCCTTTTTAGAGATGACGACCCTGCCTATTTCAAAATCCTCGAGATCCAAGATCGTCACTCCCACGGCGTAAGTATGAATCCGCCATCCTCGGTAATTAAGACGGTATGTTCAAAATGAGCCGCATCCGAGTGATCCGCCGTGGCAACAGTCCAGCCATTATCTAAAACGACGACTTCCTCGTTTTTCCCCGCTATTACCATTGGCTCAATGGCGAGGGTGAATCCGCTTTTAAGCACAATTCCGTCGCCCTGTCTTCCGAAATTTAGAACCTGGGGCGCCTCATGAAGACTCTTTCCTATGCCGTGCCCGGCGTAATCTCGAACAAGCCCATAATTCTGTGAAGTTACGAACTGTTCAATGGCATATCCTATATCACCTAGTGTATTGCCTGCCTTTGCTGTCTTTATAGCCCGATATAAAGCTTCTTTCGTCACCTCAAGCAGTCTGGCTCTGCTTGAGCTCACGCTTCCAACCGGATAGGTGCACGCAGCATCGCTGAAATAACGCTCAAAACAGGCACCTACATCTATGCTTACGATATCTCCCTCCTTCAATATCCTGTTCGGATCGGGAATGCCATGAACTACCTCGTCATTGATCGAGACACAGACGCTCCCCGGAAAAGGGTAGGGAGCGCTCGGGAAAGAATAACCTTTAAATGCAGGAACTCCGCCGCTTTTAGTTATCATCTCCTCGGCCTTAACATCCAAACTCTTGGTATCCACTCCAGGTCTTATGAGGTCATTCATGAGCTTTAATACATCGGCTACAATCAATCCTGCTCGTTTCATTCTTTCGATTTCCCAGCTTTTCTTAATCCGAATCATCTCTACCTCCACATAGACTTTCAATGGCGCGCAAAACCTCGTCGCTCTCCGAAGAAGCACCAACAGTGACGAGATTGCCTTTATCTCTGTAATAAGCCAGCAAAGGAGCAGTTTCTCTTTCGTATACCTTGAGGCGATTTCTCACGACCTCGGGCTTATCATCATCGCGCTGCACCAACATGCTTCCACAATTTCTGCAGCAACCATCACTCGGGTAATCTTCATTGTAGACGTTGTAAATCGCATTGCAGTTAGGACAAACCCGCCTACCTGACAGGCGTCGCACCAACGTTTCTTCGTCAGCGTCAAAGAACACGACAGCATCAAGCATAATTCCTTCAGATCTCAAAAGCTCGTCCAAAGCCTCAGCTTGTTTGACCGTTCTGGGAAACCCGTCTAAAATGAAACCCTTATTAGAGTCTTCTTTCTTAAGCCTTCTTCTAACCATTTCTATGATCAATTCATCGGGCACTAAACGACCAGAATCCATATAAATTTTGGCCTCTTTGCCCAATTCAGTTTCATTTTTTACGTGTTCGCGCAACATATCGCCCGTCGATATATGCGCTATTCCGTATTTAGCACCCAGCTTAACCGCTTGAGTTCCCTTTCCCGCGCCAGGGGGACCTAGAAATATCATGCGCAATTTCCTTCCTCCTTAATTACAGTCGAAGTATTCCGCCGGCCTTTCCTTTCCGCCTCACAAGGCCCTCGTAATGACGCATCAGTAACTGAGCCTCAATCTGCTGAACGGTTTCCAAGGCTACGCCAACTACGATCAACACCGCTGTGCCTCCAAAATAAAAAGTGGTTATGCCAAGCAATTGCGTCAATAACGATGGAAGCAATGCAATGACTGCCAGAAATATCGCACCCCCCAGGGTAACTCTGGATAATACCCTTTCAATGTAATCTGCTGTAGGCCGACCCGGCCTGATGCCGGGTATAAAGCCTCCATATTTTTTGAGGTTATTGGCCACCTCTATGGGATTAAACACGACGGCAGTGTAAAAGTAAGTAAAAAAGATAATTAACAGCATGTAAAGAATCATATAAATCGGACTGCTTGGAGAAAGTACCTTTGATATAGTTTGCGCAAAACTGAGGGAAAAAAATCTCGCAATGGTAGTTGGAAACAGCAAAACGGAAGAAGCAAAGATTATCGGAATTACTCCAGCACTATTAACTCTTAAAGGTATGAATGTAGATTGACCGCCGTAAATCTTATTTCCGACGACTCGTTTGGCGTACCGAACGGGTAAACGCCTTTGCCCCTCTTGAAGTATGATGCAACCGGCGATGACTACTATCATGATGACACCGGCTATTATCAGCGTGAGAAAGTTCATTTCGCCAGCACGAAGTAAGGTAAAAGTTCTGACAAAAGACTCCGGTACACGCGCAACTATCCCGGCAAAGATCAAAAGCGATATCCCGTTTCCTATGCCGTGATCAGAGATCATCTCTCCAAGCCACATAACCGCTATCGAGCCTGCGACGAGCGTAATGATAGCAACCAGCATAGAAATACCGCTCACGTAAATGATATTCATGCTTTTGAGCCACAATACCATGCCAATCGCCTGAACGGCAGCAAACAATATAGCCAATACTCTAGTGTACTGGACGATTTTTCGCCTACCCTCTTCGCCTTCCTTCTGCATTTTCTCAATGGCAGGCACCACGACAGCCAAAAGCTGCATGACGATGCTTGCATTTATGTAGGGGGTCACCCCAAGGGCAAATATGCTGAATCGGCGAAGCGCACCGCCAGCAAAAAGGTCGAACAAGCTTAAAACTCCACCCTGTTCGAACAAGCTCGCCATCGCCTTAGCATCCACTCCAGGCGTAGGAATGTGTGCCCCTAAGCGAAACACTAGCAAGACCCCCATGACAAATAAGATCTTGCTTTTTAAATCAGGCAGGCGAAACACGTCACGCAGGGCGCTGAACACCTAAATCACCTCTGCCTTGCCGCCCGCTGACTCGATCTTGGCTTGAGCACCCGCACTAAACATATGTGCCTTCACTACAAGCGGCTTTGTGATATCGCCTTTCCCCAACACCTTTACCGGAACAAAGGCATCTTTTATCAAGCCCGCTTCGTACATTTGCTCCGGCGCAACAATGCTATTTGGCCCAAATTTCTCCTCCAGGGAAGAAATATTTATATATTGATACCTCTTGGCAAAACGGGCGTTATTAAATCCTCGCTTTGGAATCTTTCTAATTAAGGGCATTTGTCCGCCTTCAAATTGTATCGGGATGTTTCCGCCAGCTCGGGATTTTTGCCCTTTACATCCGCGAGTTGAGGAACCACCGTGCCCGCTTGCCCTGCCTCGTCCTACCCTTTTGGGCTTCTTCTTTGCACCTATCGGAGCGCGTAAATCGTGTATGCGCATTTCAATTCCCTCCCAACTAATCGACGATGTCCCAAACTACAAGGTGTTCTACAGCGCGTATCATGCCCCGAATTTGAGGAGTATCTTCATGTACCACACTTTGATTTAATCTTTTAAGACCTAAAGCTCGTATGCACCTCTTCTGTCTTTCTGGGCGACCTATGGTGCTTTTTTTCCATGTAACACGAATCTTGGGCATATGTCATCACCCCCGTTAGGCCTGTTCGCTTTTTCCGCGCAATCTCATTATTTCATCGGGATTACGCAAGGTTTTGACCGCTTCAAGTGTAGCATAGGCGACATTAATCGGATTTGACGTCCTTCCTATAACCTTGGTTAACACGTCTTTAACTCCGCCCAACTCCATAATAGCACGCACAACGGCCCCAGCTATGACCCCCGTTCCGGGAGCAGCCGGTCTCAACAACACTTTTGCCGCCCCAAAGTTGCCTATCACAGGATGCGGAATGGTGTTGCCGACTTTCTTGACTTCAACAAGATTTTTCTTCGCCCTTTCGATACCTTTTCGCACCGCTTCCGGTATTTCCCTGGCCTTACCAAGGCCAACACCTATATAGCGATCACCGTCACCAACGACTACAAGGACACTAAACTTAAACCTCTTTCCACCCTTTACCACTTTGCTGACTCTATTTATAGCGATGACCCTTTCGGTGAGTTCCACGCCTTTTGGTATCGTTATTCTAACCATGCAAAGATTCCTCCCTTACAACTTCAATCCGTCTTCGCGAGCGGCATCTGCAAGCGCCTTGACCTTGCCATGAAAGGCATGGCCGCCACGATCAAAGACGACTTCTTTAATGCCTCGCTCTGCAGCTCTCTTCGCGATAAGTTGTCCAACTGCTTTGGCTGCCGCAATGGAATCGGGGCTCGCTTGAAGAGGCCTAAGTTCCTTGTCCAAGGTGGACGCGGAAACTAAGGTACATCCCTGCTCATCATCAATTACTTGCACGTATATGTGTCTAAGGCTCCGAAATACACAGAGTCGCGGCTTTTCGGAAGTGCCATAAACTTCTTTTCTGATCCTTTTGTGTCGGAAAAGGCGCATCTCGTTACGCGTTTTACGCTTAATCAAATTCGTCCACCTCCATTATGCAGCGCTGGCTTTACCAGCTTTGCGCTTAACAACTTCGCCAACATATCTAATTCCTTTGCCTTTATAAGGCTCGGGTGCCCTAAAAGATCTTATTATTGCCGCCACTTGTCCAACCGCTTGCTTATCTGCCCCAGAGACTTTTATCCTAGTCGGACCATCGGTTGTAACGGTCACTCCTTTTGGGGGTACGTATTCAACTGGGTTAGAATAGCCAAGATTGAGCACGAGCTTTTGTCCCTGCATTTGCGCTCTGTATCCTACTCCAACTAACTCAAGCTCCTTTTCAAACCCCTGGGTCACACCATGGACAATATTGTTCAACAACGCCCTAGTCAGTCCATGGAAGGCTTTCGTTTTTTTATCTTCGCCCTTACGAGCAACCTTTATACACTCATCAGTTAGTTCTACATCGATGTTAGGAAGCAAATCAAGGCTCAACTCCCCTTTTGGACCTTTTACCCTAACAGTACGACCGTTCAGGGTAACGTTTACCCCTTTTGGGATGGGTATCGGTCTTCGTCCAATTCTAGACAACGTCTTCCCCCCCTTTTTCTACCACACGTAACATAGGACTTCCCCGCCGAGACCTTTTTTTCTGGCCTCCGCATCGGTCATAAGCCCGCTTGAAGTTGATATTATTGCGATTCCAAGTCCGCCAATTACCTTGGGTACATCCCTGCTACTGACATATATGCGCCTGCCGGGCTTGCTCACTCGACGCAACCCTTGAATCACGCGCTCCTTATTCGGCCCATAGTTCAAATATAACCGTAATATCTGGTAAGGCTTCCCAGGGTTATTTATTACTCTAAAATTCTTGATGTAACCCTCTTCCTTCAATACTCGCGCTATACGATGCTTCATGTTGCTCATCGGCACATCCACCATCTCGTGGTAGGCCATGTTCGCATTGCGTATACGCGTTAACATGTCAGCAATCGGATCTGTAACATACATTGCCGATCCTCCTTTATTTCATAGGGCTACCAGCTGGACTTGACAACGCCGGGTATTTTGCCCTGTCGCGCCAAATCCCTAAAACAGCACCTACACATGTTAAATTTCCTTATAAAAGCCCTAGAACGGCCACAAAGGGGACATCTATTGTACTTTCTCACCTTAAACTTTGGCTCTCTTTGGGCTTTTATCTCAAGAGCTTTCCTTGACATCTGATATTGACCTCCCTCATCATTGCCCAAAGGGCATTCCTAGCTCTTTTAGCAAACCGTAAGCTTCCTCATCCGTATTTGCCGTCGTCGTTATACTCACGTTCATGCCTCGGATGCGCAAGATATCGTCATAATCAATTTCTGGAAAGATCAACTGCTCCTTTAAGCCCAAGTTATAGTTTCCACGGCCATCCAGTCCTTTGCGCGATACACCTTGGAAATCCTTTATCCTCGGCAAAGCAAGCGATATTAGTCTGTCCAAGAATTCCCACATCCTTGGGCCTCTCAGCGTCACACAGCAAGCTACAGGCATGCCCTTTCTAAGCTTAAAGCCAGCAACGGACTTTTTGGCCCTTTTTAAAATCGGCCTTTGTCCTGTAATCATAGCAAGCTCGTTCATGGCCGCATCTAGATACCTTATGTCCTGTTTTGCTTCGCTAACGCCGACGTTAACGACGATCTTTTCGATCCTAGGCACTTGCATGACATTCTTATAATTGAAGTTTTTCATCATACGCGGAATAACTTCACTTCTGTATTTTTCAAGTAATCGCGGAACCATTTATCTGTTCCCCCTCAACTTAAAGCTTATCAACTATTTCGCCGCACTTCTTGCAAAGGCGAACCTTGCGTCCATCCTCTAAAAACGCACGAGACACCCGTGTAGCTTCTCCACAGGCGGGACAAACCAACATAACCTTATCCGCGTGAATAGGAACTTCTTGGCGGATAATCCCGCCTTGAGGATTTTTCTGTGAAGGCCGAGTATGCTTGGTAGCAACGTTTATGCCCTCGATCAATACCATGCCTCCCGAGGGCATGCACCGCAAAACCCTGCCTTCTTTTCCCTTATCTTTACCCGAAATAATGCGGACAAGATCTCCTTTTCTAATTCGCATCTTAGACATAAGCCATCCGCCTCCTCAAACAACCTCGGGGGCTAGCGATACGATGCGCGTATAGCCTTTATCCCTTAATTCTCTGGACACAGGGCCAAATATGCGCGTTCCACGCGGATTCCCCTGGTTATCGATTATCACGGCTGCGTTGTCGTCAAATCGTACGTAGGTTCCATCCCGCCGCCTGATTTCCTTTCTCACGCGCACAATAACGGCGCGCACCACGTCACCTTTTTTTATTTTACTGTTCGGTATAGCCTCTCTGACGGAAGCAACAATTACATCGCCCACACTGCCATACCGTCTACGACTTCCTCCCGTGACTTGGATGCATCTGATTTTCTTCGCGCCCGAGTTATCGGCCACGTTCAACATTGTATGAAATTGTATCATGGCCTTTATTCCTCCTCGACTGACTCAGTATGCTCCAAGAGAGGAGCATGTTCCAAAATTTTTACGACTTTCCATCTTTTTCTTCGCGAAAGTGGTCGCGTTTCTTCGATTATAACTTTATCCCCCATTGAGCATGCGTTCTCCTCGTCGTGAGCCATGAATTTCCTGCTTTTTAGGATAGGCTTGTGATAGAACGCGTGCTTTGCAATCCTGTCTACCCTGACCACAACGGTCTTGTCCATCTTATTGCTGACTACAACTCCTCTTCTAACCTTTTTTTGAGCTTTACGCCCCTCCATCTAACTCCCTCCCTTAACTCAATACCGAGGAGCGATCTCGCCCGGTTTCTTTTTCTCGTACGATAGTTAGTATCCTGGCAATGATTCGCTTCACTTCTGTTATCCTAGCAGTGTTGGAAAGTTGACCAATCGCGTGCTGAAAGCGTAGGTTGTACAATTCTTTTTTGTATTCTTGATGCTTCTCCTTTAACTCCTCAACGTTCAGGTCACGCAACTCTTTAGATCTCATTGTCCTCCACCACCTATTTCTTCCCTTTCAATCACTCGTACCTTGATGGGCAATTTATGTGCCGCCGAACGGAATGCTTCCTCTGCTACTTCTCTGGGAACTCCAGCTACCTCGAAGATGACTCGTCCTCGTTTGACAGGAGCAACCCAAAATTCCGGGTTACCTTTACCCTTGCCCATTCTCGTCTCTAAAGGTTTCTTCGTATACGCAACGTCAGGGAAGACTCTTATCCAGAGCTTGCCGCCCTTCTTCATCTTACGGGTTATGGCAATACGTGCCGCCTCGATTTGCCTGGCCGTTAACCAGATGTTTTCGAGGGCTTGCAATCCATAATCTCCGAAGGCAACCGTTGCGCCACCCTTCGTCCTGCCTCGCAAAGGCCTACGGAAAGGCTTCCTGTATTTGACTCTTTTTGGCATCAACATAAGCCCTTCACCTCCTCTCGCTCGCAACCTCATCCCGAGGCCTTTCTTCGAGCGAGGGTAATACATCTCCGTTATAGATCCACACCTTCACGCCTATAATGCCGTACATCGTCCTGGCCTCGGCGAATCCATAATCTATATCCGCCCTCAAGGTCGATAATGGCAATCGGCCTTCCAGATACCACTCCCGCCTGGCTATCTCCGCGCCGCCCAAGCGACCGGAACATTGGGTTTTAACGCCCAGAGCTCCTGCTTTCATTGCGCGAAATATAGCCTGTTTCATAGCCCGCCTAAAAGAAACCCTTCTCTCTAAAGCGGACGCTATGCCTTCAGCGACTATTTGAGCATTCTTGTCGGGATCTTTAATTTCTTGCACATTGATCATCACCCGGGAACCAGTCATTTTCTGAAGTTCATCGCGAACTTCCTGTATTTCGCTTCCACCCCTGCCTATGACGACTCCGGGCCTTGCAGTCCAAATCGTAAATCGGATTACGTTTCCTATTCTCTCTATCTTGATCGAGGAAACACCGGCATGTCCCCATCTATTTTTTATCCATTTACGCAACTTGATATCTTCATGCAACTGCTTAGCAAAATCCTTTTTGTCGGCATACCATCGAGACTCCCAGTCACGGATGACGCCTAGACGATAACCAACGG
>Ga0116180_1004075_pt1 | contig 10759 bp, 10 predicted proteins | sample AD_UKC073_MetaG_FD_89804 | JGI IMG/M metagenome (GOLD analysis project Ga0116180, IMG submission 89804) | Active sludge microbial communities of municipal wastewater-treating anaerobic digesters from USA - AD_UKC073_MetaG | ecosystem: Engineered > Bioreactor > Anaerobic > Digestate | place: USA... | reverse complement strand
GTCTCTTCATGAAAACTATCTGCAAGGCAAAAGAAGGTGCCTTCAAATTTGAAGACACCTCTCTTTACATTCGGTTTATTTACTCTTGGGTTTATCTCTACCCCAACAATTGACATAGAGCCTTTTATATCAGCCTGTATCATACACTCTTTACATATGCCTCCGCCGGTCTGCCTTCGCTTAGAACATCCACTCTTCTTTTATGCCGGCATCCCTCGAATGTGAATTAGCTTTAAACTCATTCAAACCGGAACCACTTGAAGTCAAAGCTGCTGCCGGGGAGGAACACAAAGCTGACCTTCTGCCTGCCGGTGACGCTGTTTAGCGTAAATTCACGCTCCACATAATCCTCTGAATGGTCAAACTCAACAGCCTGCTTGATATCGCCGCCTTCTCCGCTGAAGAGGATGTTGATCGTGTTTTTCTCCGTGTGCGACCTGCCGCAGATCACTATTCTGCTGAAGCCCCGGTCGCCAAAGTCCATATCTTCGAATTCCAGGACCACATTGTTGCCGATGTTTTCAACCGCCTCTTCCCCGACCTTATAGGCATCGCCGTATATCCTGCCGGCAGACCTGGCCGGGAGGGTCTCATAGGCCTTTTCGTACTTCTTGAACACAAAGCCCTGCAGATACAGCTTCATGTGGTCTATCACTATGCAAAGGGTCGTAAGCCCCTTAAGCCTTCTGGGCAGCCTGAAGGTCCGTGCCTGGTATACGTTCCACTGGGACTCGGCCTGGTAAAAGACCTTGGCCAGGAGCTCGGCGCCCGGTTCACCGGGCATGTTTTCCCAGATCTCTATGGGCAGGGGGTCGCTGCTGTGGGTGAATATCGGGATAGTTATCTCATCTGACCCGATCTCACCGAAATCCACTTTCCTAAAGCCTATGAGATTTTGCCTGTCGCCGAAGGTGCAGATACCGCCCTGCAGGCTGTTCTGGAATTCATTGTTGCCGGCATTGTACAGGGCAGCAGGCACAAACTCATAGGGGTTCAGGGTCGCTTCACCCATGCCGGTGGCCTCAAAATCGAGCTCTGACACTATATCGGAGTGGTCTGTGCCGTTTTTGCATATGCAGCGCAGCTTGAATGCTCCGTCGCCCAGGGCCGTCACTACCGCTTCATCGCCCTTTGCTTCGACCTTGGCTACATTGGTCTCTATACCGGACAGGGTGACCACCTTCCAGATAAGGTCCCTGTATGTCGCATTTTCCGGATAGATCCTGGCGGTGACCCGGGTCGAGACAGTGCAGCCGTCAAAATGGCTTGCTCCATGGTTGGTAAGCTCGATCTTGCGTACCGGGATCTCGTCATTGGGCTCGGACCTTGTGTTCTCCATAAGGGCTGAAACGCCCGGAACAGGGTCTGCAGGCACTGCGGTAAGGTCCAGCTCCGCCCCGGTCAGACCCCTTGAGGTGACCCTGACCTTTATATCGCCGGCCTCCAGCTTTGAGGCTATTATGGCCAGCAGCTTGCCGGAAAACAGCCTTCGGCTCGTCCCCTTGTACTGGTCGAAGTCAGTGGAGTCGCCGTTGTCCAGCCCGACCAGGCGGCCTGCCCCCGTCACCTCTACATTCACGCGGTTGTTGGCGTTCCGGACCGGGTTGCCGTCCTTGTCTACCGTTGATATCTCGACAAATATAAGGTCCAGGCCATCTGCCTTCATCTGCTTTTTGTCAGCCTTCAGGACTATCCTGGCGGCATTTCCGAAGGAGGTCTGGGCGTCCGTCGCTATTACGTTGCCCGCTTCATCGTAGGCAACGGCTCTGATCGTGCCCTTCCTGTAGGGGATCTGCCAATGGCCGCAAAGCTGTTTGCCCTTCTTATGGTCTATTTCGTACACGCCCATGGATTCGTCGTTGAAGAACAGCTCGACCTTCGGCGCATTGGAGTATATCTTGACATCTATCAGCTGGCCCTCGTTAAAGTCCCAGTAGGGCAGGATATGGACCATGGGGTTTTTTCTATAATCTGTCCACTCCGCCTGATAGAGGTAAAAGCTGTCTTTTTTGAAGCCTGCCGTATCTATCTGGCCGAAATAGGAGTTTTTCGTTGTGTAGGGCGTGGGCTCGCCTATGTAGTCAAACCCTGTCCAGATGAACTGGCCCAGGCAAAACTCGGCGTCCCGGTCATCTATGATGACCTTTTGGGTGCTTTTTGCCCCCCAGTTGGTGGTGCAGTTGTCCAGGGATGAGCACTGGAGGTCCTCATGGGTCAGTACGTTGTAGCTGGCCGGAAAGTGGTATATGCCCCGGCTTTGCAGGGTGGAAGAGGTCTCGCTGCCGTATATGACCCAGTGAGGGTATTTTTTGTGATGCTCTTCATAGAGGTACTCGCCGTAATTGTAACCGGCGGCGTCCAGCTCATCGGCGCACTTTTGCGCATTCTCGCCGAACATGTAGTTGGACCCTATGGTAACGACGCTGTTGCGCCTTGGGTCGTGCTTTCGCACCAGGCCCTTCAGCATTCTGGTTATTTCCAGGCCCCGCTCATCTGCATGGGTATCATATATTTCGTTGCCTATGCTCCACATTATTACGCTGGGATGATTTCTGTCCCGCCTGATCCAGCTCGCTACATCCTTTTCGCACCAGTCATTGAAGAAGCGCGCATAGTCGTATGTCGTCTTGGGCCGCTCCCACATATCGAAGGCCTCGGATACGACGAGCATGCCCATCTCATCAGCCAGCTCCATAAACTCGACAGCAGGCATGTTATGGGAGGTCCTGATGGCATTGACCCCCATCTCCCTGAGGATTTCAAACTGCCGTCTCAGGGCCACCTTGTTCACAGCAGCCCCCAGGGCGCCCAGATCATGGTGCTGGCATACGCCATGCAGCTTCAGATATTTACCGTTGATAAAGAATCCCTTGTCGGTGTCAAAATGCAGGGTCCTGAAGCCGAATTTGCATGACTCCTCGTCAACCGTCCTGCCGTCCTTTACAAGCTCTGTTTTCAATGTATAAAGGTAGGGGTCTTCATGGTCCCACAGCCTTGGGCTTTCAACGGTCAAAGCCTGCTGGTCGATATGCAGGCTGGTGCCAAGGACGGCCTTGTTTACGCTAATGGCGACCGCATTGCCCTCCATGTCAAGGACGGTATGCCGGATAAGTGCCTCCACGCTGCCTTCACCCTTGTTGACCGCCTCGGTATCTACCAGCACCCTCCAGCTTCCATCCAGCTTTTCCGTCGATATGTAGATCCCGTCGGATACCAAATGGACAGGGTCCCTGACTAAAAGGTAGACATTCCTGTAAATGCCGGCACCGGAATACCACCTGGTGTTCGGGCTTTGGTAAACGACCCTGACTTTGATCTCATTGTCCCCAGCCCTCAGTAGACCGGTTATGTCAAACTCGAAGGTGGAATAACCGTATTTCCATTCCCCGGCCACCTTGTCGTTTACATAGACTGTCGAATCCATATATACGCCTTCAAAGCGGATAGAATAGACCCTGTCAAGCCTGTCAACGGTAAAGCTCTTTTTGTACCAGCCTTCACTGTCTTCGTACAAATTTTCAGTATCGTAGATAAGCCAGTCATGGGGCAGGTCTACCGGTATCCAGACCGTATCCGGCTTGCTTACCCCCTCAAGACCTGTATGAAGCTTTTGCTTTGAGAAATGCCAGTTGTCATTGAATAGTTTCTTCCTTAGCATATCTTGTACCTCCGGATGCTTTGCTTAAAAAATATATATCACAGCGATGAGTCTGTATCTGCTATACGCCAGCTATAGGGCAGGAGCTCTCTTAAGCTAAGAACGACATCCTTTTTCACCATGACCATCGCATCCAGATTGTCGTCATGAAGCTGGCTGATAAATTCCCGGCAGCGGCCGCAGGGAGGCATGACCTGCCCTTCCGAGCCCACTGCTATCATTTTGGTCACCTTGCTTTCTCCTGCAGTCACCATGGCTGCCGCAACCGCATGTTCGGCGCAGAACCCCATGGAACAGGCTGTATCTATGCAGACGCCCACATAAACATTTCCCTTGTCGGTCAGGATGGCCGCAGCCACACCTCCAGCTTCGGCGTCATCAGAAAGCCTGCGTGGATAGATTACACTGTATGCCTTCTTATAAAGGTCATCAAAATCCATCCTTCACCCCTCCAAACAGAAATCCCTCATCCTGGTACGGCCGTATCCTCTGTACGGTACGGCTTCAAAGCCTATTCATCAACTGTCATAGCCATTTATCAAGAAAACTCATGACCTCCAGTCTCATCTCCAGGGTTTCAAGATGGGCCACAGGATACCTCTTGAGCTCAAAGCGGTCACCGGCTCCCTGGGCGGCATAAGCCTTTTTCAGGGCCGCTTCGATTATATCCAGCCCTTTAGCAGGCGTCAGCCGGTCATAGATCCCGTTCAGACTCAGGTGGGGCCTGGGACAGATCAGCTCATTGATCTGGGCTGTCGTAAAATGCTTGAGCAGGCCCGGTACATAATAATAGACCCCATGGCGGTCCAGGCCTCCCGCTTCGATGAGAGACTCGTAATCCGTCATGCAGCAGATGTCCACGCATACCTTCACCCGTTCGTCCAGGGCTGCCAGCCACCATGCCTTCGTACTCCCCATGGACATGCCCAAGGTGCCTATGCGTCCGGTATCGACATCGTCCCTGGTAAAAAGATAATCAACGGCCTTAATGCTGTCATAGACCATCATCCCCCACATGACCCTGCCCTTCCAGAGCATTTCCTTGAAAATTTCGCCCTCGGTCCTGCCCCTGCGCTCGCCAAAGGCCCATTCGTCCATGCACAGCACGGCATAGCCCCGCTCTGCCAGATCATCGGCATATGGCTTTTTGTACATATATGACGAGCCCTGGAGCAGCTCCTCCTTGCCTATGTGATAATTGCCGCCGTGGGAGTGGTTGAACACGATGACAGGCAGCCTGCCGCCTGCATTTTTAGGACGGACGAAGTATGCAGGTACAGGCTCAAGGCCGTTCAAATCCAGCAGCAGTTTTTCCAGTATGTAGCTTTGTCTTTCTTCTCTGGAAAGCAGCCTGGACGAGACCTGCCGGCTGCGCTCAGGCAGATCCCCCAGCAGGCTGTACAGCTCCTGCCTTCTGCTTTGACCTGTCATGTTCGCTCAATCCCCCTTGATACTCACTTACCTCTTATATGTATTCCTTATATCGATTTGCCTATATCGATATTTACTTGACATATACCGGTCCGATCCTGTCGATCCTGTTGGTCCAGATCCCGCCCTTGTAGCCCTTGGGCAGGTCTTCAAGGGATTCCACCGTGTCAAAGCCCTCTGACCATTCACCACTGCCGGCTACTAGAACGAATATGGTGTTATTGTCCTTCATCCGCTCTACAAACCGGTTTGGCCAGCCCCATAGGAATTTTGCGTATTTTTCCGGCAGGTAGAAGAAGGTATCCCTCATGGACTTCGGGACATACCCCGTCCAACCAACCAGTACATAAGGCAAAAGCATCCGCTTTATGGTGGCCCTGGACATCACCCGGAGATCGGGCAGCTCCTGCTCCAGGACCCTTATGGGTTCATCGCCTCCATATACGGCCAGCTTTTCAAGCCGCTCCTTGGGCAGCTTTTTCAGATATTCAGCCAATGCCTGTCCCTCTACCGGATCGTTGCTTTTTATATTTAGCAAAAGCATTTTATCAGGAAAGCTCTCAAGGACCTCATCCAAGGAAGGCATGAGGCCTATACCCTTGCCGCGGAAGGGATAGGTTTCCCCGTTGTCTGCCGTATAGCCATAGCCTATATCTAGCTGCTTGAGCTCCTCCATCGTATGGTCCCTGACAGTACCCTGACCGTCGGTGCGATGCTCAAGAGTTGCATCATGGAAAACTGCAAACTGCCCGTCCTTCGTTAGCTGCACATCCAGTTCTACCATATCGGCCCCGGCGTCAAAGGCAGCCTGCATCGACGGAGTTGTGTTTTCAAGGTATGGGTGCTCGGGCTCATATATGATCCTTGCGGTGTTGGTATCCCCTGTCATGCCCTCCATGGGATAGGTCTGGGCAAGCCCCCTGTGGGCCAGCAGGAATGGCCTTTCATCCTCATCCCTGACCAGGAGGGAGCTGTTGTTTATGTAGATGAATGCAAGCAGGATAACAAGAAACCACAGCAGCTTGCTCTTGTAGATCCTTTTATGCTTTTTCATATGCAGTCTCCTTATCAATATTCTCCGCCTCAAGCCGCAGCTTGTAGAAAAACTGCAGCCACTCCGGTTGATCCTTCACCTGGGATGCCAGCCTTTTCAATGTCCTTTTGCCGACCCGCCTGTCCATCACCGCGAACATGCGCACCAGGGGGTTTTCCGAAGCCAGGCTCTTTTGTACAGGCTGATTCTTATATTCCCGGATAGCTTCGGTGAAGTGGTATATCTCAAAAACGCCTTCCCCGATGGCTATATCCTCTACTGCTGCCTCTACGGCCCTGTTCTCATCCTCGTGGAGCATCTGCTTCCCGTCCCATTCCCTGGGCGGGACACCAAAGGCAGTTTTGAGCTCACGCTCCAGGCCTGAATACTTGATATAAAAGCTGTAAGGGTTGCCATGAAGGACTTCCCTGCCATCCACCCGGACCGCCACACGGCCGTGATCGTCCGGGGCCTTGTGGTAATGGGTCAGGAAGTACCTTACCCGCCCTTTGAGGCAGTCACAGATCAGATCCTCCTCAAGCTCTTTCCTAAGTCCGCTCCAGGATTGGCCCATGTTATATCACCTTTGCCTATATCCTCTCACAATTCTGATATAGTATTTATGCTGCCAGGCATCCATCAAACCTGGCTTGTCAGGACATCCAGGAAGGCTATTTGTGCGGCGATCCTTTCCCTGGCTATTTGCCTGGTCACAGGAAAGTAGAACATGTCCGGATCTATCTTGTCCGGCCATCGTTCAGCCAGGATCGGAGCAAGCTCTTTGAGCGTGATCGTATGGTCACTGAACTTGCCTGCGCCATGCCTGCCGCTTAGCACGTCTTTGGCGGTCTGGTTCAAAAGGTAGCTGATGAGCTCAACAGGCCCGATATGGGACACCTTGTCCGCATCCCAGAGCACCTGAGCCTCCGGCTTGTCATCGGGTATCCCGGCCGACCTGCCTGAATGCACCGATACGGCATAGCAAACCTCCGCCACCTTTTCCTGTGGAAACCCTGTCTTTGCAAGGTTGTGCTCCGCCCACACTGCGGCCAGCCTGCCATGGTCCTCACCCTTGAACTGGGGCTGAAACATGTCATGCAGCCAGACGGAAGCCAGAACCACATCCCTGTCGGCGCAAACGTGTTCAAGAATCTTAAGGGCGTCCCTTTCAACCTGTCTGACATGCTCCAGGCGGTAATTAAAGAAAGGCTTATTCCCCTCATTGGGAGAAGGCCAGTATTCTTTTGCAGCTTCGAAGGTTATGTCCTCAAGCTGTTTTTTAAGCAACTCAAGCCAGTTTTGCTTCATCATCTGAATGCTCCTCCCCAGCCCATCCTATTTTGATGCTATTTTCTCATCAAGGTACCCTGTAGGGCCGTCCACCTTTCATCCGCTGTAAACCTGGTAAGTTAATTATACTGGCATTTATCGCATAGTACAACCTTAAATGGAACGGGCTGTCTTCAGCATCAAGCCCCTTTTCTCCGCTTTATGAGCCGTATGAGGAAAAACGCCCCGGCACCGATGAGGATCAGGCCTACTGCTGCCATAGCCAGAATATTGCCGATGTTAGGTACCTTCATCACCAGCATGATCTCATTGCCATCGACCATCGATATGTTCCAGGTGTATGTCATTCCATCCTCGGAAACCGCATCGGCGTTATGGCCTTCCGCCTTGACAGGCAGAGTCAGGATGAAATCGAAGTCCGCTCGCTTGAGAAAAGGCTCGCTGATAAGGTCGCTGTATTCATCGAATGAATCCTTTGTGTTCAGATTTATCCTTATTGTGTACCTGTCATAAAACAAGCCCTTTTCAATGTCCGTTTCATTGTCCTCCGTATTTATCCTGAGCGTCTCCTTATAGTTGCCGTCTTTCATCATCCGGCTGAAATCCTCATAATGCTTTTTGGCCTCAAAGCCTTTATAATCGCCCTCTACAAATCTGGTAACAGTAAAGCCGTCCTCCTCAAACTCTTCAATGACCGATTCGAACATATCCTTTTGTCCCAGGGCATATAGCAGATCTACCAGCCCTCTGTTGAACCCGAGCTTTATGACAGCATCGCCGGAGCCGTTTCTGTTTACCGTATAGTGGGCATGACCCTTCATGCACCCGGCAAGTATGAGGCAAATTAGCAGAAACATAGCAAGCGAAAAGCATTTTTTCATCTCCCTCCACCCCCTGATAAATCAAGCCTATCTCTAAATCATATTCCCCTTGGCCTTAGGATAGCACACGGATTGGAATACCCTTTTATGACAGAAAAAATGCCAGGCCTGATGCCTGGACATGGTTTTGTTATTTAAATTCGTCAGGAATTTCGGTTGCTGTATCTGCTTTATATAAGTTGTAGACTGACATTATCACATCATAATACTCTATGATCCATTCATCGGATGAAAAGCCATTCACCTCAAACACCTTATGCTTTTTATTACCATCCACTATCCCTATTTGCTTGCCTCTCAGCGAATCCTTCGGCAGCGCACTGTAAAAAGTATAAGTTATGCTTCCCCTCTGCAGCTTTGACCCATTGTTGAGCTCATGGAAGTTTTCATATTCTTTGTCAGCGCAGGAAGGAAACAAACCCATCAATAAGAAGATGATAACCAATAAAAAAGACAACCTTTTCGTAACCAGTCACTCCTTTACATACATACAGATATGTACTTACAAATATTCTGCAAACATGTAGGAAATACCTTTTGAAAGTATAAAGTGATCCCGCAGCAAATGAAGATTTCTCCTACATCTGCTATGGGATTTTGGAACGAACTTTATTTTAATGGAGTCAGCTTTATTTGAATTATACATAGTCAGGCTTAAAATCTCTCAGATAGTGAAAAATTTTATATCTGTTGCATGATATTAAAATTTTTTAATGTACCCAAATATTATTTTTGCTGCTTCTTTAGCAGAAACCTTGCTTACATCAATTTTCTCTGTATCCATTTCAAAATAGTTTTATTCTTGATATACTTTTGTTAATAACGTCTTCAGTCCTTATTCCTATTTCTATATCCTTTGTAATTCGTTGCCAGATAAAAGCTGACCCATTACAGGAAGTCCACTCTGCTGTACTGCTGCCCCTATCTTGAATTGCTTAAGGTCAGGCCTATTATCTTTGCTGTAACCATAGCAGATTATAAAGTCGTCTTCTTCATCTACTTCATACAACCCTTCTACAGAAATAGATATAGATGTTGTATCCAAGTGCAATAACCTCTGCATCTTTTCACGGGGGGATATATATTCGACAAAAAATCCAAAAATCATTTTGGTAATATATGTAATTTTATTGCCTGTTTTTTGACATGCGTACACTCAGTTGGAATTTCAATATTGTGATTTATTATTCATTGCACTATTGTACATCTCTACAAATCTATGCATATATTTTGCAATATTCTGGTTATATTTAGAAGGATGCCACATATCAATAATCTTAGCTTTGGTAGAACTCATAATATCAATATCTTCTAATAATATCTTTGTTAATCCTTCCCTCAACAGTAATACAATATAATCCGGCTTAAGTATCTCGATCTGTTTTTTTATAAATTTCTGGTATCTTTTCGTATAGGTTACTAACTTATTTGCTACTTCCTTATTATCACCACCACGCTTATTTAAGTTCATAAAAGCGGTTTGTCTAAGGGCTGCTTTATAACTTTTTTCATCTGGATTCAAGTAAATATCATCGTTTTTACTTTCATTCCGGTCCTTTTCTTTTTCTAAAATGTAATATGCCATTCTAGCCAGTTTTTCCCTCAGCCATGGTATATTATCATTAATATTGTTGTCTATGAATTCTTTAAACCATATAACAGAAGACCTACTATCTGCATTTTCGATTTTTTTTCTTACCATTAAAATATTTGGTTCTTTTAAAATAAAGAGGATTTTGCATCGAGCATTAAGATAACACATCTCATCAATGTAGCCATCTTCAACAAATGAATCTTGTTCTATACCTGGAAAAATAATATCATCACCTATAATGCATTTTGTAATATAATGTTTTTCAACCATTTTAATCTTTTCAGGTTTACAATTACGCATAGTTTTATCCTTGTATACAGTTGTCCTACGCCAATCTTCTTCAAAGCGATGTGCTTTCTTCCATTCATCAAACAAAGCCTTTTGCTTATCCGGCAATGTTTTAGCCTCATCGATTCTTTGCAATGTTTCTTTTGAAATTTCAATAATACTATCCATTATAAGTTTCCTCCTCTTTTGTTTTCTCAATCATTTAACCCGTATTGCCAAAAAACTTCGCGTAAAATATCCAAGGCACCAAGAACTCCATACGATGAACATCCAGGGTAGGGCCTGCCCGAAGTTACGTCTGAAGATATTAGCAGTTATGCCAGTCATGGAACTAGGAAGCCCCCTCCTCTATAGGAGGTGAGTAGTTCACCAAGTATCTTTCTTCATGTAATACATCCGCTGTGTCAATAGCGGATTTAAATTGACCCATTTTTAACAGATAAAATTTGACCCACCCTGGCTTTTTTAAAAACTAGACGCTATTACGCGGGCTAGCATATAGCCCGGTTTTTAGCCTGTCCTTTAGGCGGTAGCTGTTGCCCCTTATGTTGATTATATGGGCATGATGTAATAATCTGTCCAAT
>Ga0116180_1004068_pt1 | contig 10769 bp, 11 predicted proteins | sample AD_UKC073_MetaG_FD_89804 | JGI IMG/M metagenome (GOLD analysis project Ga0116180, IMG submission 89804) | Active sludge microbial communities of municipal wastewater-treating anaerobic digesters from USA - AD_UKC073_MetaG | ecosystem: Engineered > Bioreactor > Anaerobic > Digestate | place: USA... | reverse complement strand
GCTCGGTGACGTCTTCGGCACGGCCTACGACATCTCGACGATCGGCATCCTGTGGTTCGCCGGGGCGTCGGCGATGGCCGGCCTGCTCAACATCGTCCCGCGCTATCTGCCCCGCTACGGCATGGCACCGGACTGGGCCCGCTCGACCCGGCCACTTGTCGTCGTGTTCATCCTCGTGTCGGCGGCGGTCACGCTGGCCTTCAAGGCCAACGTCGACGCGCAGGCGGGTGCCTACGCGACCGGCGTGCTCGCGCTGATGACCTCGGCGGCGGTGGCGGTCACGCTGACCGAGTGGCGTCGCGGTCATCGCCTCGCGGCGGGCTTCTTCACGGTGGTCAGCGCGGTGTTCATCTACACGATCACGGTCACGGTCAAGGACCGGCCCGAGGGCCTGTGGATCGCGCTGATGTTCGTCGCCGCCATCCTCGCCGTGAGCATCTCGTCGCGGGTCAGCCGCAGCACCGAGCTGCGGGTCCCCCGGGTCGTCTTCGACGAGTCGGCGACGGCGTTGCTCGCCGGTGCCAGTCGCGAGGGCGAGCCGTTGCGCTTCATCGCCAACCGGCTCGATGACGGGGACGACCTGGAGTATCGCGAGAAGTCCTACGACGTCCGGCTCGACAACCACTTGCTGCACACCGACGACGTCGTCTTCCTCGAGGTGGACGTCACCGACGCGAGCGATTTCATGGCGCCGGTTCCGGTCACGGCTGCGTCGGTGGGAGGCCACCGGATCCTGCGAGCCACGGGCACGAGCGTCCCCAACGTCCTGGCGGCCGTCCTGCTCGCGGTGCGCAACCGGCATACCGATCCTCCGCACGTCTACTTCGAGTGGAGTGAGCGGCCGCCGGCCCAGAATGCGCTGCGGTTCATCCTCGCCGGGGAAGGCGACATCCCGCCGCTGACCCACGAGGTGCTGCGCCGTGCCGAGCCCAACGCCGCGCGCCGCCCCCAGGTGCACGTCGGCGGCTGAGGCGCACATCACTGCGGCCTACGGCACACCCGCTCGACGGTATGCCGGGTCGTCCGCCTAGCATTGGCGCGATCGGTCACCAGCGCGATGAGGGGGGAAAGTGCTCAAGGCACTGTCTCAGCCCGGGCGCCTCATCCCCGTCGTGTTCTCGGTCTTCCTCACCCTCGGGACGATCCTGCTGTGCCTGCCGATCTCACGCGTCAACGGCGACGAAGCGCCTAACGTCCTGGCCGCAGCCTTCACCGCAGTGTCGGCGTCCTGCGTCACCGGTTTGGCCGTCGTCGACACGGCGACCTACTGGTCGACGTTCGGCCAGGTCGTCATCATGGTGCTCATCCAGGTCGGCGGCTTCGGCATCATGACGATGGCGACGTTGCTGGCCATCCTCGCCGGAGGTCGTCTGGGGTTGAGCCAGACCCTCGTCGCCCAAAGCGAGACCAGCGCGACGACGATGGGCAACGTCAAGGGCATTCTCGGGACCGTGGGCATCACCGTCGTCGTCACGGAGGCCGTCATCGCCATCGTCCTGGCGATCCGCTTCTATGTGGGGTACGGCTACTCGGTCGGGGGGGCCCTCTGGCAGGGGCTGTTCCACTCGATCTCGGCCTTCAACAATGCCGGGTTCGCCCTGTTCAGTGACAACCTCGTGAGTTTCAACCAAGACATCTTCATCATCGGCCCGATCGCCGCCGCCATCGTGGCCGGCGGGCTCGGTTTCCCGGTGTTCTATGAGCTCTACCGGCGCTGGCGCACCCCGTCCAAGTGGACGGTGCATTCGAAGGTGACCATCCTCGGCTACTTCGCGCTCCTCCTCGTCGGCTGCGGCGGGTTCGCGGCCGCGGAGTGGAACAACCCCGACACGATCGGGCCGATGAGCCTGTGGGGCAAGACGATCAACGCTCTCCTGGGTGGGGTCACCCCACGCACCGCGGGCTTCAACTCGATCGACTACGGCCACGCGACCCAGGAGACCCTCGCCCTGAACGACGGCCTGATGTTCATCGGCGGTGGCAGCGCGGGCACGGCCGGCGGCATCAAGGTCGGCACGTTCGTCCTGCTCGCCTTCGTCATCTGGAGCGAGATCCGCGGTGAGCAGGACGTCACGGTCGGCAATCGCCGGATCCCCCGCGATTCGCTGCGCCAGGCCTTCACGGTCGTGCTGCTTGCCGTCGGCGTCGTGGCCGTCGGCACCATGGGGCTGCTCATCGTCAGCGACTATCCCTTCGACAAGGTCGCTTTCGAAGCCATCTCGGCGTTCGCCACGGTGGGGCTCTCGACGGGGATCACCCCCGCGTTGCCTGGTATCGGACAACTCATCCTCATGGCCCTGATGTACGTGGGTCGAGTGGGCACAGTGACCACCGCGGTCGCGTTGGCCCTCAACACTCGGCACCGGCATTACCGGCTCCCCGAAGAACGGCCGATCATTGGTTAGCAACCCGTTCCGTCGCGACGACGAGAACCCGCCCGTCATCATCATCGGCCTCGGCCGGTTCGGTGTGTCGGTCGCCCAGTCGCTCGTCGCCATGGGCCAGGAGGTCATGGCCGTCGACCTCGACGAGGCTCGGGTGCAGCGCTATGCCGACGAGTTCACCCACTGCGTGCAGGCTGACAGCACCGACCGCGACGCCCTTGAGCAACTGGGGATCGAGACGTTCGACAAGGCCGTGATCGGCATCTCCAACAACGTCGAGTCCAGCGTGATGACGGCGCTGGCCCTCGTCGACTACGGGATCCCCGACATCTGGGCCAAGGCGAGCACCAAGACCCAGGGCCGGATCCTCGAACGGCTCGGGGTCCACCACGTCGTCTATCCCGAACGCGCCATGGGTGAGCAGGTGGCCCACATGATCGTGGGCGGGATGACCCAATACCTCGAGTTCGACGACGACTTCGCCATCGCTCGCACCATGGCCCACCACGACCAGTGGGGCAAGACGTTCGCCGAGACCGGCGTGCGCGCGAAGTACGGCGTCACGATCGTCGGCGTCAAGCGGATCGGCGAGGACTTCATCTACGCGCGCCCCGAGACGTTGGTCCAGCCGCAGGACGAACTAGTCGTTTCGGGCCCCACCAAGAACGTCGAGCACTTCTGCGCATTGAGCAAGCCGAAAATCACCCGACAGCACCACTGAGGCGCTCGCACGGTGTGAGTTCCGTCGCCCTGAAGGCCTTTTGGTGCCGAAAGCGGGACCTCCTGCCCACGGCAGTCGAACGCCGGAGTTACTCTTGAGTAGTGAGCACCGCACTAGCTCAACAGCCGCACACAGGTGATCGAATGATCAACCCGGTAGAGGTTCTGACCGAGGTGGACTGCTGGGCGATCCTCCGTAGCCACGAGCTCGGACGGCTCGCCTTCCACCACGGCGAGGGACTTCAGATCACCCCCGTCAACTTCGCCGTCGCGGGTGAGCACGTGGTGTTCCGGACTGCTGACGGCGCGAAGTTCAGTGACCTGGTGCAAGACCCCCAGGTTGCCTTCGAGGTCGACTCCTCCACGGACGAGGTCGCCGAGAGCGTCGTCTGTCGCGGAGTGGTGATCGAGTTGAGCGGCGAACAGGCCTTGATGACCGACCAACTGCGCCTGCGCCCGTGGGTGTCCACGCGCAAGACCCATGTCATGGCCATCCGGGTCACCGAGATCTCGGGACGGCGTTTCCACCTCACCAAGCCCTGGGCCCACATGCGACCCGAGTGAGCTCGACCCGGGAGCTCCCGGCCTGAATGTCCTGTGCCCCGCGCGGTGGTCCGGCGGGGCACAGGTGCGTGGGGGGTCAGCGGGTCGGCCAGGTCAGTCGCTGCTCTCGTCCGCCGTGTCGGCTGCGTCTTCGGCGGTGGGAGCTACGCCGGCCGCGTCGTCGGCCTCGACGACGTCCTCCGCCGTGGCTGCGTCGAGCGCGTCGTCGATCGGCTCGGTCACGGAGTCGGTCACGGAGTCGGTCACGGAGTCGGTCACGGACTCGGCCGCGGTCGCGACGGCGGGCTCGGCCGCGGACTCAACGGCGGGCTCCGGCGCGGCGGCCTCGGCCTGCTCGAGAACGGGCTCAACGGTCGCGGCGCGTCCCGAGGTCGGCGGCAGGTATGCCGTCTCCGTCACCGGAGCCGCCCACGGGTCGTCCTTGGGCTTGCGCGACATGACGACGGCGACGGCGGCCGCTGCAGCGGCGCCGAGGCCGAACAGCACCAGCAACCCGCCCTTCTTGCCCTTGCCCTTGGTCTTGCCGGTGGCGCCCAGGGCCGCGGCCGACGTCGTGTCGGCACCGCTCACCGCGTCACTGACGGCCTCGCTCACCGCGGCGAGCGCCTGTGGTGCGCTCGCGGCCAGGTCGCGCTTGGCCGACCCCGCTGCGGCAGCGACGGCAGCGATCGCGGCCGACACCTTGGGGAGCAGGTCGTCGACCAGGCTGTCCCGGGCCTGATCCACCCGCGGGCCGAGCTCGTCGACTGCGGCCTGCAAGCGCGGGGCCGCAACCTCAACGCCATGCTCGACGTGGGGCCGAGCCCAGTCCCGACCGGCCTCGGCGGCTTCCTTGGCCCGCTCGGCATACGGGGCAGCGGCTTCCCGCGCGCGCTCGGCATACGGTGCTGCGGCATCGCGAGCGCGCTCGGCATACGGAGCGGTCGCGTCCTTGGCCCGCCCGGCGAGGGGCGAGGCCACCTCACGCGCCCGGTCGGCAAGGGGCGCAGCGGCCTGTGCCGCGCGCGCCCGGCCGCGCTCGGCGGCCGGTGCCAAAGACTCGCGCAGCTGAGCCAGAGCTCCGAAGACGGTGCCGTCGCTGCGCTCGGCGCGCAGGGCGGCCAGGCGGCCGAACACCGACTGGTCCGGCGTCTTGTCACTGAAACGCTTCCGGGACACGGATCCTCCTGGTGGTTCGTGGTCGTCGTCGATCCAAGCTCGTAGACCCGTCACGGTGTCGTCGCTCTCGCGCCCATCTGCCGCCGCCGGGTCGGTGGGTCCATCCTGCCCTGTCCGGGCTCCAGCCACACGCCCATCCCCCCGGCAACCGCGGCTGGCGCGCCGTCCGGGGACACCCGGCATACCAGTGGGTATGCCGTGCGAGGATGTCCGCCATGAAGGCAACCCTCCACACCAACCACGGCGACATCGTCGTCACCCTTTTCCCGAACGAAGCGCCCAAGACGGTGGCCAACTTCGTGGGTCTCGCGACGGGCGAGAAGGAATACCGGGACGACGCGAAGCGGACCAACCCGACCAAGTTCTATGACGGTCTGGTGTTCCACCGGATCATCGCCGGCTTCATGATCCAGGGCGGCTGCCCGCTGGGTCAGGGCTATGGCGGGCCGGGCTTCAGCTTCGACGACGAACCGCACCCCGACAAGACCTTCGACCGGCCCTACCTGCTGGCCATGGCCAACGCGGGCAAGCGGATGGGCAAAGGCACCAACGGCTCGCAGTTCTTCATCACCGTCTCGACGCCGGGCTACCTCAACTTCAAGCACACGATCTTCGGCGAGGTGGCCGACGCCCCCAGCCGTGCGGTCGTCGACGCCATCGCCACCGTGCGCACCGACCGCAATGACCGTCCGCTCGAGCCGGTCGTCATCGAGTCGGTCACCGTCGACCAGGACTGAGCCAGCCGCGGTGGGCAGGGGCGTGACCGAGGTGAGCGGGCGGCATACATGAGCGACCCCCTCCAGCCTGAGGCGGTGACTGGCGCGGACCCCCGCCCGGTGTGCCCCCGCCACCCCGACCGCGAGTCATGGGTGAGTTGCCAACGCTGTCGCCGCCCGGTGTGCCCCGAGTGTCAGCGGCCCGCCCCCGTGGGCGTGCAATGCGTCGATTGTGTCCGCGACGCGGCGCGGACCGTCCGTCCCGCGCGGACTGTCTTTGGGGGTCGCACCAGTGACGGCAACCCGGTGGTCACCAAGGCGATCATCGGGGTGTGTGTCGTGGTCTACATCCTGCAACTCCTGCGGCCGGCGACGACGGATGACCTCGCGTTCGTCCCGGTCGTCGGGTGGCATGAGCCGTGGCGTGCCCTCACCGGGGCGTTCTTGCACAGTCCATCCACCGTGCTGCACCTTGGGCTCAACATGCTCATGCTCTGGCAGATCGGGCCCTATCTGGAGAGCCTGCTCGGTCGGGCCCGCTTCCTCGCGCTCTACCTCGTGTCTGCGGTTGGCGGGTCCGCTGGCGTGATGCTGCTGGCAGCCGCCCCGCGCGCGATCCTCGTCACCGCGGCCGAGGCCGCGAAATACGGCGCCTGGGCCACGCCCGTCGTCGGCGCTTCGGGGGCGGTCTTCGGGCTGTTCGGGGCGCTTCTCGTCCTCAACCGGCACCTCGGCCGGTCATCGACCGCGCTGTATGCCGTGCTGGGCGTGAACATCGTTTTCGGGTTCGTCTATCCCGGGATCTCCTGGCAGGCCCACGTCGGTGGCCTCGTCACGGGCGTGGCCGTGGCAGGGGTGATCGCGCTGCTGGGCCATCGGGAGCGGCGCACCTGGCAATGGCCGGCGATTGCCCTGGTCTTCGCCCTCGTCCTGGCGGCGATGGTGGTCGACTACCTGGGCGTCCCCGACATCTATCGCTGAGGGGTCAGGATGGGGGAGTTTTCCACAGGTTTATCCACACCTGGGGAGAACTACACGGGTGTAACTCGGCCGCCACCGGATGAACGCGCAGGGCGGACGGAGGTCACTTCCACTTCATCGTCATGCCGAAGCCCGCGATGAGCAGGGCGAAGCCGACGACGAGGTTCCAGTAGTTGAACGCGGCCACCGGCCATCGGCCCTGCGAGATGTAGAACACGACGATCCACAGCAGCCCCACGAGCAGGAGCGTGACGAAGACCGGCGCCCACCACGTCGGGTTGGGCGCGTCGAGAGCCTTGGCCTGGCGGCGCCGCTCGGCCTCGGCCGCCTGGCGCGCCTGGGCGGCCTTCGCGGCCGGCGGGATGACAGCCGGCTTCTGGGGGTCCTGCGACTCGGACACGAGGTCTCCTTGCGTTCTTGCTGGTGTGCCTTAGCGTAGGTGATGGAGCACGCACCTGCGTGCCGCTCGTTCGCGCGCGGGCTGGATCTGGCCCCGGGGGGAGGTTGTCGGTATGCCGTCCGCCCCCGCCCCGCCCCCGTCTCGCCGCGGCTACTGGCGGCTGTTGGCGCCCGCGGTGTTCGCGTTGGCCGGGTTGCTGTTCTCCACCAGTTTCCAGGCCGCCCGAGGCACCGACCTGCGCAGCGACCGGGGACTGCCGGGCCTCATCGACTCGGCCAACCGGGATGTCGCCACCAAGTCGGCGACGATCGCCCAACTGCAGGCCGAGCTCGACGCCCTCACGGCCGCCGCGGTGCCGTCCACCACGGGCCTGGCTCCCCTGACGGGCACCATCAACGTCCTCGCACCGGTCGTCGGCACCCGCGCGGTGCAGGGCCCGTCCGTCACCGTGTCGCTCACCGACTCCAAGCGCAACTCGGCCAACCTGCCGGCATCGGTGCGCCCCGACGACCTCGTCGTGCACCAACAGGATGTCCAAGCGGTCGTCAACGCCCTGTGGCGGGGCGGGGCCGAGGCGATGATGATCCAGGACCAGCGGATCATCGCCACCTCCGCCGTCCGGTGCGTCGGCAACACCCTGATCCTGCAGGGCCGGGTCTATTCGCCGCCGTTCGTCATCTCGGCGATCGGCCGGGTCGACGCGCTCACCGAGGCGCTCGACAATGACCCGCAGATCGCCATCTACAAGGAATGGGTCGACGCGGTCGGTCTCGGCTACCGAGTGACGACCGAGGCCAAGGTGACCTTCCCGGCATACTCAGGTCCCGTGTCCCAACTGGTGGCGAAGGTGGCGAGATGAGGTTCCTCCGCGCGGCCCTCGGCGTGATCGGCGAACTGCTGGTCACCGCGGGTGTCGTCGTGCTGCTGTTCGTGGCGTGGCAGGTCGGCTATAGCAGCCTGATCGAAGGCCGCGCGCAGGCCGGTGTGGTGGCCGAGATGGAGGCGTCGGCACCCGATGGCTCGGGGCTGCCGGACCTTCCGGACGGCCCCCTGGTGGCAGGCACGGCTCCCTCCCTCGACGACGGCGCGCTCCTGGCGATCATCCGGATCCCGCGGTTCGGCACCGACTGGGCCCGCCCGGTCTACGAAGGGATCACGCCGGGAACCCTCGCCAAGGGCCCGGGCCACTACCCACGGACGGCGCTGCCGGGTCAGGTCGGCAACATGGCGATCGCCGGCCACCGCACCACCCATGGACACCCGTTCTTCGAGATCGACTCGCTCGTCCCGGGCGACGTCATCGTCATCGAGACCCGCCAGTCCTACGTCGTCTATCGGATGGCCAGCTCGACGATCGTGCGGCCGAGCCAATCCGAGGTCGTCGCCGCCGTCCCACAGAAGCTCGGTGCCAAGCCGACCGAGGCCTGGCTGACCCTCACCTCGTGCCACCCGAAGTTCTCGGCGGCCCAGCGGTACATCGTCTTCGCCAAGCTCGACCGCGTCGTCCCGCGCAGTGACGGCGCCCCGCCGGAACTGACCGCGGCCCCGACCGCCGCGTCACCCGCGGGGTCAGAGTTGTCCGCTATCGCCTCGCTCGTCGGAGGTGCCTGAGATGTATGCCGCCCTCTGGCGAGTGCTCCCCGGCAACCGGGGTGCCAAGGTCCTCTGGATGATCTTGCTGTTTCTCATCGTCGTCGCCGTGCTGTTCACGTGGGTCTTCCCCGCGGTCGCGCCGCTGCTGCCCTTTGACCGTGTGACTGTTGACGGAGCGTGGGCTCCGCTGGGGGTCTCTGATGTCTGAGCGTCCGCAGATCCTCGTCGTCGACAACTATGACTCCTTCGTCTTCACCATCGTCGGCTACCTTGAGCAACTCGGCGCCGAGTGCACGGTCGTGCGCAACGACGCCGTAACGCCTGCCGAGGGCGCCGACTACGACGGGGTTCTCGTGTCACCCGGGCCGGGCACGCCCGAGGACGCCGGGGTGTCGATGGCCATGATCGCGGCCTGTGCCGAGCGTGTGCAGCCGATGATGGGGGTCTGTCTGGGCCACCAGGCCCTCGGCGTCGTCATGGGCGCCACGGTCGGCCGAGCTCCGGAGTTGGTGCACGGCAAGACCTCGCTGGTGCAGCACGACGGCACTGGCGTCCTCGCCGGGCTTCCGCAGCCCTTCACCGCGACCCGTTATCACTCCCTGGCGATCGACCCCGCCACCATGCCGGCCGAGCTCGTCGCCAACGGGCACACCGCCAACGGGCTGGTCATGGCCGTGCGCCACGCGAGCCTGCCATTGCACGGCGTGCAGTTCCACCCCGAGAGCGTCCTCACCCAGGGTGGTCACCGAATCCTCGCCAACTGGTTGGCGATGTGCGGAGACTCCCAGGCCGTCGCTCGGTCGGCCGGGCTGAGCCCCCTCGTCCACCGCTGACGCCCGCTCCTGCGCGCACGTGCGCAGGCCGACGCCGACTCGCGCCGGGCCGACGTCAGCCCGCTCACCCTCTGCTGGTCGCGGTTGACGTCGAAGTGGATGTCGTGGTCGCGGGCGGCGGGGTTGTCGTGATGGTGACCGTCGACGCGACCCGGATGGCGATCTTCACCTTGACCGTCGAGCCGACATCGACCAACGTCCCAGGGGCGATGTCCTGGCTGAGCACCGTGCCCTCCAAGACCGTCGTGTCGGGCGTGGGCACCCGTTCGCCGATGGCGAAGACGAGCTTGAGCCCGCTGAGGGTGGCCTGGGCCGTGACCTGGTTCTGGTCGACCAGGGCCGGGACGGCCACCTTGCCGGAGGCGATCTTGACCGTGATCTGCTGGGTCAACGGGATGACCGTGCCAGCCGGGGGATCGGTGCCGATCGCGGCGTCCTTGGCCTGTGACGGATCGTCGAGAACGACCACGTTGACCGCTGTGAAGTTGAGGATCTTCAAGGCCGTCAGCGCCGCGTCCTTCGTCAACCCGGCCACCGAAGGGATCGCCGCCTGACCCGGCCCAGAGGACACCGAGACAGTCACCGTGCTCCCGACACTGACCATGGTCTCGGAGTCAGGGTCTTGATCGACGACGAGACCCTTGGCCACCGTTGCGTTGGTGACGTTGCGGGCATCGATGACCAGATGGCGGGCTGTCAGCAGCGACCGGGCCTGTTCTTCGGTCTGGTTGATGAGGTAGGGAACCGCGACCTGTTCGGGCTTCGCGTTCTGGGCCAGGATGCTGCGGCCGAGGATGAACAGCAGGGCCAGCGCCCCCAGCGCTGCGAGGGTGAGCAGCACGTATGCCGCCCCCCGCCGCTTGGGTGGGTCCTGCGCCCGACGTCCGGCCCGGGTGAACGGGCCGTCGTCGTAGTCGTCGTCGTAGCCTTCGTCCCGCGGCGGCATACCTGAGCCGCTTCCAGAGCCGCTTCCAGAGCCGCTTCCAGAGCCGCTTCCAGAGCCGCCGACGCCGGTGAGAACCGTCGTGGCGGCCGCGTCGCCGGTCTCACCCGCCGAGCCGCCCCCGCGGAAGCCGCCGGTGCCGGTTGTCGCGGTGCCACGCGCGGCCGCGCTGATCGCCCGCCCCTCGCCCGCGGCAAGAAGGTCGTCACGGAACTCCAGGGCGGTCTGGTAGCGCGCGTCGCGGTCCTTGACCATCGCGTGCAAGGTGATCGCGTCGTATGCCGCAGGTACGGCCGAGCGGATCGACGACGGCGGGGTGGCCGGCTCGCCCACGTGCTGGTAGGCGATGGAGACAGCCGTCTCACCGACGAACGGCGTCCTGCCGGTGAGGAGCTCGAAAAGCATGCAGCCGGTCGAGTAGAGGTCCGACCTGGCATCGACCGGCTTGCCCTGGGCCTGCTCGGGCGAGAGGTACTG
>Ga0116180_1004063_pt1 | contig 10773 bp, 12 predicted proteins | sample AD_UKC073_MetaG_FD_89804 | JGI IMG/M metagenome (GOLD analysis project Ga0116180, IMG submission 89804) | Active sludge microbial communities of municipal wastewater-treating anaerobic digesters from USA - AD_UKC073_MetaG | ecosystem: Engineered > Bioreactor > Anaerobic > Digestate | place: USA... | reverse complement strand
TGCGATTTCAACTCGCACGAGGCCAACGGCGCGATTCCCGAGCGCGACTACGTCGACGCGTTGATTGCCGACCTGCAATCGGCGCTGCCGCTGATCTGGGGGCGGCCGGTGGTCAGCGTCTTTTTCGGCGGCGGCACGCCCAGCCTGTTGTCGCCAGCCGCCGTCGACGAACTGGTCGCCGCCTTCCGCGCGCTCGCGATGCTGTCGCCAGAAGCGGAAATCACGCTGGAAGCCAACCCCGGCACGGTCGAGGCGGAAAAGTTCGCCGGTTTTCGCGCGGCCAGCGTCAATCGCCTGTCGCTCGGCATCCAGAGCTTTAACGATGAACACCTGAAAGCCCTTGGCCGCATTCACGGTGCCGCCGAGGCCAAGCGCGCTGCGCAACTGGCTGGCGAGCATTTCGAGGCATTCAATCTCGACCTGATGTACGGCCTGCCCGGCCAGACCCTGGAACAAGCACTGGCCGACGTCGAGACTGCGCTGAGTTTTTCACCGGGCCACCTTTCCTGCTACCAGCTGACGCTGGAGCCGAACACCCGCTTCGCCGCCTTTCCGCCCGAACTGCCGGAGGGCGACCTGTGCGCCGACATGCAGGACGCCATCGAAGCGCGCCTGGCCGCTGCCGGCTACACCAATTACGAAACTTCGGCCTTCGCCCGGCGCGGCCGGCAGTGCCGGCACAACCTGAATTACTGGCATTTCGGCGACTATCTCGGCATCGGCGCCGGGGCGCATTCCAAGCTGACGTTGCACGACCGTGTACTGCGCCAGATGCGCTGGAAACAGCCGGCTGCCTACCTCGATAACACCCGCGCCGGCAACCCGGTCCAGACCGCGAACGAAGTCGCCGCCGGCCAGTTGCCTTTCGAGTTCCTGATGAACGCGCTACGCCTGCACGAGGGCTTTCCACCCGCGCTTTTCGAAGCGCGCACCGCGCAGCCGCTGAGCACCATCCTGCCGCAACTGCGGGCCGCCGAGGCCGACGGCCTGCTGACCATCGAACCGGAGCGCATCGCCCCGACGCTGCGCGGCCGGCGCTTTCTCAACGTCCTGCTCGAACGTTTTCTCGACGACGACGGCAACGCCGCGTGAGCAAGGCGGGCTGGCCGCCGTTGCTAATCAGCTGAACAGTCCGCCCTTCTTGAGCATGCTCAAGCCCTGCGCCAGCAGATCGCCACCTTCCGGCAGCTGACCGTTCGGCGTCATCGTATCCACGGCCTGCGGCAGAATTTCGGCCAGACTGCCGGCCGCCTGTTCCGGCGACATGCCCAGCTTCGCTGCAATATCCTGCAGCGAAGTGCCACCCAGCACCGACTGGATTTGTTCGGCCGACACCGGCAAATTCTGACCGGTGGCAACCCATGAATTGACGACTTCGCCAAGACCGCCGTGTTGGAAGGACTGGATCAGCCCCGGCAGCCCGCCGTGCTTGGGATCGTTGAGCAGTTGCATGATGGTGGCGAGCAGGTCGCCGTTAGGGGCGGATTGCGACTCTGAAAGTGCACCGGCGACTTGGTCGAGAAGGCTCATGTTTGTTCTCCGTTGGAAATATTTGGAGATCGACATCGTAGCCGAAGAACATGACGCGGCCGCGAGATTGTCTAGGCACCAAACTCCTGGGTCAGCGGCTCGGAACGCAACCAGACGCTGAAACGCGAGCCGCGCCCGGCTTCGCTGTCGACCGTGATGCGCCCGCCGTAGCGTTCGACCAGCGACTGGCTGACCCACAGGCCGAGGCCGGTACCGTCCGGTTTCCGCGCCGTATAGAAAGGCTTGAACAGGCGCTCGCGTTCGGCGGGGGTCAGGCCTGGGCCGGTGTCGGCGACCACCAGCCGCAGGCCGAGCGGCATGTCCAGATCGTCCCAGTCCTCGGCCGCCAGCGTCAGCACGCCGCCGTCAGGCATGGCCTGAATGGCATTGACCATCAGGTTGATCAGCACCTGCTGCAACTCGTTGCGATTGCACAGCACGTTGCGTACCGAATCGAGGTGCTGCTCGACGCTGATCGTTCCGCGTTTCAGCAAATGGCTTACCAGCACCAGGCTGTCCTGGATCAATGTGGCCGGCGCCACCGGTTCGAGATAGCCGACATATTCCTGCGGCCGCGCGAACTGCAGCAGCTTGGCGACGATCAGGCGGATGCGATGCACCTGTTCCTGGATCAGGCGCACCTCCGGCTCGACCGGTTTGGCGGCCGCCCCGAGGATGTCGCGCAGGACGTCGAGATTGCCCTGGATCACCGCCACCGGATTGTTGATTTCGTGCGCCACCCCGGCCGTCAACTGGCCAATCGCGGCCAGTTTCTCGTTCATCACCAGTTGCGATTGCGCCGCCTTGAGGTCGGCCACGGCCCGTTCCAGTTCGGCTGTGCGCCTGGCCACCTCGCCATCGAGCGCCTCGCCCCAGCGCTTGAGCGACGCCGCCTGCGCCTGCAGGCGGTCCAGCAAGCGGTCGAAGTGCGCCGCCAGGTCGCCCAGTTCGTCGCCGCTACTCACCGTGCCGACCCGGGCATCCGCATCGTCATGCTCGATCGCGCTCATCACCGCATGCATGCGCTCGATCGGGCGAAACACCCGGCGTGCCCAGAAAAAGGCAAAAACGCCGGCGACCAGCATGGCCAGCGCGAAAAGTACGACCACCACTCCCAGTGCGGCGCGCTTGGCGGCCGCGAACGGCGCCTCGAGAAAACCGACGTAGAGCATGCCGACCCGCTGTCCATGGCTATCGACCAAGGCCTGATAGCCGGAAACATACCAGTCGGTCACGACGAAGGCGCGGTCGAGCCAGGTCCGCCCTTCGTAGAGCACCTCGCGATGCACCGCCGCCGAGACCCGCGTGCCGATAGCCCGCTCACCTTCGAACAGGCGGACATTGGTCGCCACCCGGACATCGCCGAGGAAGAGCGTTGCGGTTCCGCGGCTACCGAGCATCAGCGCCCCCTCGGGAAAGACGATTTCGTTGAGTCTATCGATGAATTCGAGGTTCTTGTTGAGCAGCACGCCTCCCGCCAGTACCCCGCGCAGTTGCCCGTTCTCGTCGCGCACCGGCGCTGCGGCGTGGATCACCAGTCCGCGATCCTCGAACTCCCGGCCATCGGGCGCCGCATTGGCGGTTTTCAGGATTCCCGTTCGTGCCTGCTCGGCGAGCCGGGGATCAAGCAATTCCAGCTGTCCTGCGCTCATCACGTCGGTACCGGTCACCGCCTGGCCGGCCGCGGCTTGGGCCAGCACCGGCCAGGCTGCGATGGCAGCACTGTCGCGGTCGACGTGCAAAAAGTAGAGAAAATCGAGCTTCATGCCCACCCGCGCGGTGGCCAGCAACTCGGCCGTTGCCCCGTTGCGCTCGCGCGCCGACTGATCGAGCACTCGCGCCAGACGCGCCGATCCGGCCAGCCCCTCGACCGAACGGCCGACACCTTCCGCAACGCGCTCGTAGTAACCATGGGCAATCGCCAGATCGGCACGCACCTTGGCGATTTGCAGGCGATCCAGATAATCACCGCCCCAGATGGCAAGCACCGCGAGCAATACTGGCAGCACGATGCCGAGTGGTAGCAGCGCCAGTAGCAGCAGGCGGACGCGAATCGAGCGCCCGCCTTTGGCGCCTAGTCCGACCATGCCTGACATTTGCGGTCCAGCGTCTTGCGCGATACACCGAGACGGCGCGCGGCTTCCGACTTGTTGCCCTCGCAGGCCCCTAGCACCGCCAGAATATGACGTTTTTCGACCGCCTCCAGGATTTCATCCGCCGTACCGACAGCGGCGCCGACTACCGGCTCCGGCCCGAAGTCGAACCAGCCGAGAATCAGCGAACGCTCGACGAAATTGCGCAGTTCGCGCACGTTGCCCGGCCAGTCGTAAGCCGCCATGCGCGCCAACGTCCGCTTGTCAGGCTGAACCGCCGGCACGCCAAGGAAAGGCGCCAACTGGGCGATGAAATGTGCGACCAGCGGCGGCAGGTCTTCCGGACGGTCGCGCAACGGCGGCAAGGTCACCTCGACCACTTGCAGGCGGTAGTAGAGGTCATGGCGAAAGCGCTGGGCGGCGACTTCGGCCTTGAGATCCCTGTTGGTCGCTGCGATGACTCTCACGTCGACCGGAATCTCCTGTTCCGACCCGACCGGACGCAGGCGCCGCTCCTCCAGCACGCGTAGCAGCTTGGCCTGCGCCGCCAACGGCAATTCGGAAATTTCATCGAGAAAAAGCGTGCCCCCGCGGGCATAGTAGAAGAGCCCCTCGCGGCTTTGCTGGGCACCGGTGTAGGCGCCACGGACATGGCCGAAGAGCTCCGACTCGATCAGTTCGGCGGCGATCGCCGCGCAATTGAGCGGCACGAAAGGCCCGGCGGCACGGGCACTCATGGCGTGCAGGGCGCGCGCGGCAACCTCCTTGCCGGTGCCGGATTCACCGCTAAGCAACACGGTGGCCGGCGTCGGCGCGATACGCTTGAGGCGGTCGCAGACATCGCGCATCGCCGCCGATTGGCCGACCATGCCCTCGACATCGAGCGCCCCCAATTCACGGCGCAACACGAAGTTTTCCCGCACCAGGCGCGAGCGTTCGAAACAGCGCTGCATGGCGTTCAGCATCTGAGCCAGCGAAAATGGCTTGAGCAGGAAGTCGGCAGCCCCGGCGCGCAGGGCATCGATTGCCGTGTCCAGGTCGGCATACGCCGTCATCAGCACCACATCGCCAGCGTAGCCCTCATCCCGCAATTCGTGCAGCCAGTCGATGCCCGAACGCCCGGGCAAGGCAATGTCGAGCACGATCAGGTCATACAGGCGCCGCCCGAGCAAAGGCGCCGCCTGCTCGACACTGCCGGCGCCATCGACTCTGCCGCAGCGCTGCCCGAGCGCGCGCTGCAAAAAGCTGAGCATGCCCGGCTCGTCATCGACCACGAGCACCGAATATTCCCGCCAGGATGTCTCGCCGGTGGGTATCTCGCTTGGGTTCATCGTCTCCTCCAGATTATGCCCGATGATCGCAAACAAGCGCTCATCCAGGCAACCTGGCGCGCCCGGCCGCGCAACTCACTTGCCGCTGCGCAGGGCGCCCACCGTCGTCGCGGCGTTGGCCGTGCGTGCCGCCTCGGCGACCTCGGTGGTGACGATGGTCTTGCCAATGGGGGCCAGGGCGATGCCCGCCAGCTTCAGGTGCTGCAGCGCGAACGGGATGCCGATGATGGTGACGAAGCAGGCCACGGCCGAAGCGAGATGACCGATAGCCAACCACAGGCCGGCGAAGACGAACCAGACGATGTTGCCCAGCAGGCCGAGGGTGCCGGTGCCGATGTCATCTTCCTGGTGCAGTTCCTTGCGGCTGATCGCCTCCTTGCCGAAGGGAAAGAACGAGAACTGGCCGATGACGAAACTGGCCCGCGCCCAGGGAATGCCAACGATGGTCACCAGTGCGATCAGGCCGGCCAGCCACCACGCAAGCCCCATCAGGAAACCGCCCAGAATGAACCACAGAAAATTGCCGATTGCCCGCATTCCGCTACCCAACCCTTACCGAGAAAAAATCGTTCTAATGGAGCGCATTGTGACCCAAAAACCGGCGCCTGCAATGCCTCAGAATTCGCGTAGCCGCAGTTCATCCGGTAGCGGCACCCCACGTTCGACGTTTACAGGAAAAATGCCTATCGTCCGTCCATCCTGTGTCGCGACGATCAGGCGCCACTCGCCGGGCCGCGGGTTCAACACCCAGGAATAGCCGCGAAATCCCCGCTCCCGGCCACCGCTACTGTGAAAGCGGGTGCGGTAAACCGGCCGCCAACCATCCTTGTCGCGCACCTCCCAGCGGTGTTCGAGCGCCGCCGTCACCCCGAGCGGCGCGAATACCGCAGTCACGCCATACAGTTTCCCGCCTTCTGCCACATGCGCCACGGCCGCCTGATCCCGCCAGAACTGCCACCACGGTGGCGCCTCGACCTGCAAGGCGAAGCGGTCGCCTTCGCGCACGAAATCGTGGCCGACCGCCATGTCCTGCCTGACCAGCGGCACCGGCGCGATCATGTCGAGCCGCCAGGCCATCAGCAAGGCGCCGACCAGTATCCAGGCGGGGAATATCCGGCCCGGCCGCCCCGGCGCCAGACGCCACAATCCATGTGCCAGCAACGCACCGGCCACCGTGGAAACGTAGAACCACGAGGGGTCCAGGCTGCCCAGCGCATGCGGCAGGGCGAAATTGAAGAAGAGGATGGCATTCAGCGCGAACAGCGCCCAGACCAACGTGAAGCGCCGGCCATAGTGCTTGCCGATAAACTCGTTGGCGACCAGCAGCGCACCGAGCAGGGATGCCGTCAGCCAGGTACCGAGATAGCCGGAACTCTTGAAATAAAGAATGAACAGCGCCGAAAAGATGCCACCGAAGAAAAACTGCAGCAGCAGATAGGGCGCCTGCCAGACGCCACTGGCCACGCGCCCGCGCCAGCCGGCGCCGACGGGCGCAACTCTGCCATTTGCCTCGCGCCGGGCCAGCCACAGGATCAAAGCGCCGGCGGCCAACAGGAAGACGCCGAGCAGCCAGAGGTCGAGCGGCTTGACCCGCTGGCCGATGGTCAGTGCATCCCAGGCGAAACCGCCGAAGAACGCGAGTGGTGGGAAAAGACGCTGCAGGAATTTCAAGTTGTTAATCGTTTTTGTAAACGGAAAAAGAGCCGCCGAAGCGGCTCTTCCTATCTGCTGGCGCACCTTTACTGCTGGCGATTACCCTTGATATAGCCGGCGGTTCCGCCCACGGCGGCGCCCACCGCAGCCCCCGTCCAGGCGCTGCCGCCGGCGATCGAAGCGATCCCGGCGCCGGCAGCGGCACCGATCGCGCCACCACTGAGCGTGCCTTGCTGGCGCGGCGTCATATCCGTACATGCCGTTGCGGCCAGCGCCGCAACCAATGCCACTGCGTATCCTGTCTTCTTCATTTTCTGCTCCTTTACTTGCCGGCCTTGAGGCCCGGCAGGGCGATCTCGAACCAGATCGTTTCGATCACCGGGCGCTGCAATTTGCCCGGGTTTGCCGAGTACCATTTGTCCAGCGCTTCCTGCACGCTGGCCAGCGTCTGACCGGTCAACCCCTTGGCGAAACGCGGCGAAAGGCTGCTTTTTTCGGGCAGCGGATCGTTGGCGTTGTAGGCGACTTCGAGCTGCACCATGTTGGCCAGGCCGACCAGATAAGCCTTTTTGACGTCTTCGCTGGACTTGACCCAGAGCGTGCCATCGACCAAAGGCACATCGGCGGCCGCCGGCTGGGCGGCGAACAGGGCGAACGCCAGGCCGGTCGCCGAAAGCGCCCGAACCGCGCCGCGAATGAATGCGTTTTGATGCATGCTGACCTCCGTCAAATTAAGTGTGCTTCAAACGGAGCGGCTATGGTGGCTGCTCCAATGTCCATTATTGCCCATTTTTCGAGGGCGACCGCAACAAAGGCGCCCGCCCTAAAAACTCTGCCGCTCAAGGCACGTGCACCACGTCGATACAGGGCCCACGCAACAGCGGCCGACCGGCTTAGCGGAGTTCGCCGTCGTGGTAGTACCAGCGACCGTCCTGCTTTACGAAGCGGCTCAGCTCATGCAGCCGATGCCCTTTGCCGGCAATGCGGTAGCGGGCGACGAACTCGACGGTGGCATGGGTGTCGTCCTGCACCGCATGTTTCCTGACCTCCAGCCCCAACCATTTGCTGTCGTCAGCGGCGAGATCGAGTTCGCTCGGGCGGGTTTCCGGATGCCAGGTGGCGAGCAGATAGTCTTCCAGCTTGAGCACGTAGGCGCTGTAGCGCGAGCGCATCAGCGCCTCGGCGCTCGCGGCATTTTCGGCCGCGGAATGCAGTCGACCGCAACAGGCCTCGTAGGATTTGCCGCTGCCGCAGTAGCAGGTGCTCACTTTTCCTCGGCGACCTCGCCGCCGAGCGCTTCGACCAGTTGCGGCAGGAAGCGCGACAATTCGCCGGTCATCAGCGCGAAATCGGCGTCGAACTGCTCGTCAGCGTGCTCGGCGCTCTTCTCGGCCTCTTCCTTGAGCAGATCGAGGAAGGCGAGGCGCTTGATTTCGAGCTTCTCGCTGAGGATGAAGGAAATGCGGTCGTCCCAGGTCAGCGCCAGGCGGGTCGGCAGCTTGCCACTGGCCAGATGCGCCTTGACCTCGTCGCCTTCGAGCGGGTGGCGGACGTAGCGCACCGCCGCCTTTTCCTCGCCGACGGCCTTCAGCTCGCAGTCGCGGTCGATGGTGAAACCGGCCGGGGCGTCGCCGCCGGCCAGCCAGTCGGCCATTGCCGATTGCGGCGAAAGCTGGGTATGGAGCAGGGTCAGCGGGAAGTCGTCGAGACAATGGCGAAGGTGTTCGATGACTTCTTCGGCCTTGGCCGGGCTGCTGGCATCGACGCATAGCCAGCCGGCCTGCGGGTCGATCCAGACGAAGGTGCTGCGGCGGCGGGTAAAGGCGCGCGGCATCAACTCTTCGGTGACGCGCTCGCGCAATTCCTTGAGCTGCTTGCGACCGGGCGCGTAGCCCTGCTGGGCTTCCATCGCCTCGGCGCGTTCCTTGACTTCCTCATTGACCACCGACGACGGTAGCAAGCGCTGTTCGACGGCGAGCGCGATCAGCCATTGCCGATTGAGCGAAAAAACGAGCGCGCCGTCACGGCGCGGCGACACCCAGCCGCGACTCAGCGGCTGATTGCTCGGGCATTTCACAAACGGACCGCGCGCCAGTTGTTCCTCGAATTTGGCGAGGTCGACAGGCCACGGCGCGGGCAAACGGTACAACTGCAGGTTCTTGAACCACATGGAAATTCTTTCGGAAAAAAGCGTGCTTAGCGCTTCTTGAAAATGACGTCCCAGACGCCGTGACCGAGGCGGATGCCGCGATTTTCAAACTTGGTCAGCGGCCGGTATTCGGGGCGCGGGGCGAAGCCGTCGGCGGAATTGACCAGCGTCGGCTCGGCGGAGAGGACTTCCAGCATCTGGAGGGCGTACTCTTCCCAGTCGGTGGCGCAGTGCAGATAACCGCCCGGCTTGAGGCGCGAGGCGAGCAGCGCGACGAAAGGCGGCTGGATCAGCCGGCGCTTGTTATGCCGCGCCTTGTGCCACGGATCGGGGAAAAAGACGTGGACGCCGTCGAGCGAGGCTTCCGGTAGCATGTCGCGCACCACTTCGACAGCGTCGTGCTGGCAGATGCGCAGATTGTCCAGGCCGCGCTCGGCAATCTGTTTGCACAGCGCACCGACGCCCGGCACATGGACTTCGACGCCGAGGTAATCGTTGTCGCGATTGGCGTCGGCGATCTTGGCCGTGGTTTCGCCCATGCCGGTGCCGATTTCGAGGATTTTCGGGGCAATGCGACCGTAAACCGCAACCAGGTCGATTTGCTGCGGTGCATAGACGACACCGATCTTCGGCATCATCTCGGCGTAGTAATTTTCCTGCGCTGCCGACATGCGGCCGGCACGGCGGACGTAGCTCTTGATGTGACCGTGGCGGCCCGCCGTGTATTCGCCCTCGTCACCTTCGGCGGCTGGGTGGATCAGGGGCACTTCGCTCATGAGCCGATCAGCCCCGAGGTCGGCGACGACGGGTCGGCCGAGTACAGCTTGCGCGGCATGCGGCCGGCGAGGAAAGCTTCCCGCCCGGCCTCGATGCCCTTCTTCATGGCACTGGCCATCAGCACCGGGTCTTTGGCATGGGCGATGGCGGTGTTCATCAGCACGCCGTCACAGCCGAGTTCCATCGCGATGGTGGCGTCCGACGCGGTGCCGACACCGGCATCGACGATGATCGGCACCTTGGCGTTGTCGATGATCAGACGCAGGTTCCACGGGTTCAGGATGCCCATGCCGGAGCCGATCAGCGAGGCCAGCGGCATAACCGCGACGCAGCCGATTTCCTCCAGCATCTTCGCCTGGATGGGGTCGTCCGAGCAGTAAACCATGACCTGAAAGCCTTCCTTGACCAGCGTTTCGGCGGCCTTGAGAGTTTCCGGCATGTTCGGGAACAGGCTGGTTGGGTCGCCCAGCACTTCCAGTTTGCACAGCGGGTGGCCGTCGAGCAGCTCGCGCGCCAGGCGCAGTGTGCGCACCGCGTCGTCGGCGGAGTAGCAACCGGCCGTGTTGGGCAGAATGCTGAATCGGGACGGCGGCACGGCGTCGAGCAGGTTGGGCTGGCTGGCGTCCTGGCCAATGTTCACCCGGCGGACAGCCACGGTGACGATCTCGGCGCCGGAAGCGTCGATGGCGGCGCGCGTCTCGGCGAAATCCTTGTATTTACCGGTGCCGACCAGCAAACGGGAACGGTACGCCTTGCCGGCGATGGTCAGTTGATGCATGAAGCTGCTCCTTAGCCGCCGCCGACGGCGACGACAATTTCGAGTTGGTCGCCCGTAACGAGCAAGGTTGTGGCGTGCTGGCTCTTCGGGACGATTTCGCCGTTCTTTTCGACGGCGATGCGCTTGCCCGTGTAGCCGAGTTGGTCAATCAGGGCGGCGACGGTCAGCGGGTCGGGAAAGTGGCGGGCCTCGCCATTGATCTTGAGGTCGGGCATCCGGTTATTTTAACAAGCCGCGCGGCTTGCGCGGGGCGCTCGTGAAGAGGTGGTCGTAAAGCCAGTTGGGCAGGACGCGCAGGATCTTGGCGACGACACCCATCTGCCATGGAATGACGGTGTAGGTCACGCCGCGCTCGATGGCGCCCGCGAAGCGTGCGGCCGCCACTTCCGCCGGCATCAAAAAGGGCATTTTGTAGGGGTTGACCGCAGTCATCGGCGTTTCGATGTAGCCCGGCGCGATGGT
>Ga0116180_1004061_pt1 | contig 10776 bp, 11 predicted proteins | sample AD_UKC073_MetaG_FD_89804 | JGI IMG/M metagenome (GOLD analysis project Ga0116180, IMG submission 89804) | Active sludge microbial communities of municipal wastewater-treating anaerobic digesters from USA - AD_UKC073_MetaG | ecosystem: Engineered > Bioreactor > Anaerobic > Digestate | place: USA... | reverse complement strand
GCCGGGAGGCCGGGAGGCCGGGAGGCCGGGAGGCCGGGAGGCCGGGAGGCCGGGAGGCCGGGAGGCCGGAAGCGTTCCCGGAATCGCCAACTCCTTCGATTATTACTGAATAGATTAATAGATTAAGGTAATAGTGATAGTAGAGTAGTAGAGTAATGATAGAGTAGTGACAGGATAGTGATAGAGTAGTAATAGATTAGTAGAATAGTGGTAGAATAGTGATATATTAGTTTAGTAGTAGATTAGTAGATTAGTAGATTAGTTTAGTAGTATAATATATGATAATATAGATATTAATACATTATTATTATAGTGATGGATTATTGAGTTAGTGGTGAATTAGTGGTAAACTGATATATAATGATGTATTGTACTACATAGGGGATATAGGGGGTTATGGACTAGTTTGAAGACTAATGAAAAGTGTATACTTAGATCACCACGTCTATTTTTCTATTTTTCTATTTTCTCATTTTCATTTCACAATTATTGTCTTGTAAATATAATTGAATCATGAATCGGAAGAATATTGCTATCATAAATTCTAGAGTTTCTAATTTTGAAATAGAGAATTTCCCCAACACTCCACGCAGAAGATGCAAGCGTCCATCTCATATTATTATGAAGAGAGTCCGGGGTTCTTTTGAGCCTTGGGAGAAATACATGAGATGTGTGCATTCAAACAATTATGGATCTTTAGCTTTCTTTTCAACTTCTGGCTTAAGACAATCTTTGCAACAGATATCGGATTCTATTTCTCATACACTACCCTTTGTATTACCATTATTTCCACTTGCTTATCCTGCTCCTTTTGTAAGACTAGTTATGACTCGTGCTCCTATAGCTGATTTAACACTTAGATTGAGCTGGTTAAACAATCGAGTACAGTGTTCTGCAGGATCAATTCTCAGAGAGGCGGGTTTGATACCATTAGGCAGGGCAAGGGGGCCCAAACCCCACTTCGATGTACTTTGTCCAGCTGTTATTCGACAATTGGATTCTATTGATGCATATGTGCAAACGATTAAATCCTATACCACAGCAAATTATTATTGGCTTCATGAGTCTTGTATGAATGATTTACTGATGGCTCATGATATTGCTTCACCACCATCAATTCATTCAGCAATTATAAGAGATTCAGATTCTCTTTATGAAGATATATCAAATATTGAGATTGAAATTAACCTTCAGCCTTTGCATCGTTACATGTTTCTGCGAACACATTTAAAGGAAGTTTCTTCTTCTGTTATTGCTCAAATGGTTAATGTTCGAACTTGTGGATATTTGCCTTATTCAGAATCTTTTGCACCTGAATTCATTGATCATGGAATTTTTCGTCCCTTAATTGATGGACGGGGGAATCGTACTCATCATTATGAAGCAAGTCCAACAGCTTATTGTTCTTTAAACGGTGTTTGTGTTAGATTGCCAACCTATTTATTCAGACTTTTTGAGAATCCGCCCTTTGTTCTCTGGGGTGAAGCAGAAAGAGTCTCCGATGAGTTTGATATTCTACGTATTACTCTATCAGCCTTTCCTATTTCTTCTGGGTCCAATGCTCCATCTTTTCGGGTTTACAATCATGTGTGGAATGGGTATAAAATATGCTGGAGTGATTTCTATAACATATTGTCCCATTGTTTCCCTTCAATAGACCTGAATGGTTTAATGAAACTTAGATCTTTCTTAAGCAGGCAGCCTTCCAATGAGCAAGATCAGGATTTCTTGTCTCAAATTATGCTTCATACTCCTTGGATTCTTCCGGCCAAAGTGGTGCCCAGGGAAATGGCAATCTATGTAGATATTGGACCAATCATTCGGGCATTTGGATCTAGATAAGGATGGCTTCCAAGAGGGCCCAAGAGGGGGCCGTGGGGTAGCCAGGCAGATGGCTGGCAAGAGAACAAGTGGCAATGAGTGGGAGAAATAATAGTGGTTTAAAGCATGGTGTTTGGGGGTAGTATAATTATAGTATACTAAAGGAGTGATTCTACCATGTTTGAAACAATAATGTTTATCGTTATGGGGATAGCTGTCTTTCTACCTTTTACTGTCATATTTTATGGATTATCTATGTACTTCATTTCTCTTATAGCTTGTGCATTTGGCTCAATTTTTGCTGAGGAATTATTTGAACATGGTGAGAATTCTATTAAAGCGGGGCTAAATATGATATTTGGTAATGGTAGTTTTGACTAAGGAGGGATTGAATTATGCAAGAAGTTTCTCCAATGATATTTAAAGTTATTCTTCAATTTAGTGAATTATCAGCTGGATTGGGTGCTGTGCTAGGAGTTATATTTGCTTTATTATTTGTAGCCTTTACTTGTGCCACTGTATGGATTATATTGTCTTTACGTAAGCAACAAAATGCTGTTCAGCAATTACTCTATTATGCACTTGAGGATCAAAGAACACGCAATAGAAACACTACAATAGACCCAGAGAGGTGAATATTTTGGGCTCCTCAATACTCAAGACCTTTTCCAAAATATTAAAGAAAGAAGCTAGTGATCATACTGTGAATAAAATAGTTGAACTGCATTGGCTTGCAGTGGAGAAAACTCTTAAGGAAAAATTTGGAGATCTCACTCTACGTGAAGTAGATATCGCTAAATCATCAATTAAGAGATTTATTAAGCATATGTTGTAAGAAATCATGAGATATTGGCGAGCTTTCTTTGTACACGGTGAATACCTTTCTCAATCTCTTACAATTTACAGAAGAGTACATAAAAATAGTAAGAGAAAACCGGGCATTGTGAAATGTGGTATTGGAATTATACGTACAAAAACTTGCCAACGATGGGTAAAAGAAGTTCAAACTCAACTTTCTGCTCAATTGCAAAAATATGAAACCCCTCTTTTTAAATCCCCCATCAGAGTTCTGCTGTGTTTTCAGAAGATAAAACCGATTAGTTGGCCTAAGAATTCCACGCCTTCTAATCCCTGGCCAGATTTGCCCTGGAAAAGACCAGATGCTGATAATGCAGAAAAATTGATTTTTGATGCAGGAACTGGATTACTGTGGATAGATGATTCTTTGATTATTGAACATACCACAATTAAGCGATGGTCTGAAACTCCGGGTGTTTTGATTGCAGTCTCACCTTTTAACTTGCCAACTTGTGAAGTTAGCACACTTTTTGATAATATTACAACAACCAATGGTGAATTAGATGTTGATGATCTAGATCAAGAAGATCGTGAAGACAATGAGAGTTCGTTTTGATGTTCCCGATGATTTAGTGCCCAAATTGCAAAGGGCTCTTAAGGCCAATAAAACGCGACGTACTTCTTCAATAATTATCAAAATATTAAGAGATTGGTGCTTCACACGTATAGATCAGGCCATGGCTCCAGATTATGCTGCCAATGTACTTCGATATATCAACAAAACGGAGAAAAACCATGATGGCGTCAATGAATGAAGATCCTACTTTATTACCAGCATCTCCTTTGCGAGAACCTGCCAATATTATTCGCAATATTCAAGAATGGCGGGCAATGAATCTATCGCCTCATGAGGCCCATCGCCGTCTTGTTGAGGCAGGATATCCAATTCCTATTGAGCGTGTTTATCAACTCTTTGAACAAGTACCTGATACTGGATATCAAATTATTGACAAGAAAGAAGCTCGTATGCATGTGGCTTCTTTGATGGAGAGGCTGAGTGTGTTAATTGTGGCTTATATGGGAAAGGCCATGATGGATCCAAAGATGGTAAAACCGCTTTCAGATATGCTGCAGCGTCTCTACGAGGGTGTGAGTTTTATTCATCCAGCAAATGAAAACGATGTCTCTAGCATAATGCAGCAACAAGTTGGTAGCGATAATTATCGTGTACACATTATTGAGGAAATTAAATCTCTTCAAAGTGGGGAAGAAGTTGATTGACATGATTTTTATAATATGATATACACAGTTTGATTATGAAAAATATTAAGACAAATTATCAAGATATGGCAGAGGATGAACTGCAAGATTTAAACATAGATTGGGACAGTAGTGACGTTGATCTTTTGTCCACAGATGAATTATTGGCTTATCGCAATAGATTAATTCAAAAACGCATAAATGCAATAGCAAATGATTTTAAGGCTTTTTGGAATTATTGTTGGCCAGAAACCCCAATTGCTCCCCATCATATAGAATGGCATAAAATGTTAGCCCCTGGGCCCAATATACCTTGTCAGGGACTTGAAGGGGGCAGTGATAGGGTTCTAATTATTGCTCCGCGTTCTTGGGGTAAAACTATATTTATGATTCGAAGAGTATTATGGGAGTTAGGACACAATCCTAACCAATTTATTAGCATCGTAAGTGCTGATGATGGTTTAGCTGCAAATATTCTTTCTGAAATTAGCCGCAATATTGTTACTAATGAGCGTCTTCATATTTTATTCCCCAGACTTAAACCAGGAGATATTTGGCAACGCACTCAGATTGTTGTAGAGCGTTCCTTAATTTCTAAGGATCCAACAGTAAGGGCTAGTGGACTGTTTTCAACTGGTGTTGGTGGTAGGGCCCATCTTATTATTTTCGATGATGTTGTCGCATGGCGAACGGCTCAAGCGCATCCCTCTCTTCGTGACGAATCCAAACAAATCTTCCATATGGTATGGATGAATTATTTATTGCCGGGCGGACGAGCTATGAGTCTTTGCACACCATGGCATCCATTTGATCTCAACATGGAACTTAAGATGTCTGGCAAATGGGCAGTATGGGAAAGAGCAGCATTGATAGACAAGCAAGGTAACCCAGATATCAACGGCGAATCTTCTTGGCCAGAGGTATGGAGCAAAGAAGAGTTGTTGGCTAAACGGCAGCAAGATGAGGGTGCCTTCGAAATGCAATATATGCTCAATCCCCGTGCTACAACTCATGCAGATTTTCAAATTACAGATATTCTAGATAATATTGCTTCACGACCACCTTCCACAATTAAAAATTGGCCCAAATATATTGGAGTAGATGTGGGTTTAAGAGCAGAAGGGCATGGCAGTTATAGTTCGATTTTTGTATTGGCAGTTAATCCACAAAATGGTTCATATTGGACCCTAGATGTTTTTCGAACAAAATGCACTGCAACAGAACTACTTGAATTAATTGTAGATGTTGGACAATCTTATAAACCAGAATTAGTATATGTTGAAAATAATGCTTTCCAACAAGCTCTAATTGAATTTCTCGACGAAAGAAGACTTGGATTTAGTGTACAGGGCTTCACTACTACAACTAGGAAAAACGACAGCACAATTGGCATACCTGCTCTTGCTTCTCGATTTCGTAATGGACAGTGGGTGACTATACATGATCATCCAGAAGAAATTGGCACATGTGAATGTGCTAAATGCCACTGGGTCAGAGAACTTTCTGAATGGCCTGGTTGTAAATTCGGAGACACGGTGATGGCTATGTGGCTAGCAACACGAGCAGCTGCTGCAGATTATCCGTCTTATGGTCTAGAAGGCGGTGCAATGATGCCAATTGCTTTTGGAAATGAAGATCTTGATTTGATGGACTACGAAGATGAAGAATCTGAGGAAGATTTAGAGGAACAACCACCTGTTATTAATGTAAATAGTAGAACACCTCATCGCAATAGAGCTCTACAAAGAGTTTTGCAATCGATGGATGCTCCTCATGTTATTTCGGATATAGATCTTTATTCTGCAACAGAAAAGTAGGGGAAATAGATATGCCGACTGATACAACAAAATTGAGTTGGGATCCACGTACTTGGATAGGATATATATTCCGGAAGCGTAAAATGGCTCCCCCCCATCTTGTTGGCACACCAGATCAGTCCACAGAAACAACGGGGCCCAATGTTTCTGGTGAGTTTTTTGATATTGTGGATGTCAATGATATGGAACGGCATGAACTTGCCGATATCTATGCAGATATGTACAAAGATCCATTGGTTGGTCCATGTGTTGATATTATTATAGATTATACCGTATCTTCTCCGGCTGGCTATGGATGTTTTTCAATTCAATCCGATGATGAAGAAATTCAAAAATTAGCTGTTCAGGCAATTCAATATTCTGGATACGAATCTCAGCTTTCAGATATTATTAGAGATCTTTTGATCTATGGTGATGCTTTTGTTTATATAGATGCTGAGCGTCAAAGCGTGCAACGTATGACTAATCCATATGAAATTGTGATAAATTGGGACACAAAGGGTTTTGTAAAAAGAGGTGGATCAAGGGCTTTAGAGGGTAATGCTGGTTATGAACGTTATGATGATTCCGGAAATAGGATTGCCGCCTATGCTCCGTGGGAGGTTTTGCATCTTGCTCTGCGGCCAATTTCTAATGGATTAGGTACTTCGATATTCCATAGATTAGTTAATGATTGGCAAATTTACAGAACACTAGAACATAAACAATTATTGGCTTCTAGTGGGGCTCACAATATTGTTGTGCATTATGTGCCTGTACCATGGGGTTCTAAACCAAGTGCTGTAAGAGAATATATCAGGAACTATAGAAATTCTAATTCAACATTAGTGAGGAAATATGACCCAACTACTGGAAACATTATTACTAGTCAATCTAATGGTCGCCAGGGAGACCTTTATATTCCTTTATACTATACACGCGATGGAACTTCTATATCTGGAAAAGTAGATGTTGTTGAAGGTGTTAGTTCTTATCTAAAACGTGAAGACATGATTTGGTGGGTAAATAAAGTGTTTTCTTGCTTACGAGTTCCTCCACCGCTCATGTATTGGGATTTAGAACAAACTAGATTTTCTCGGGGCTCTATGGAGACTTGGGAAGAGGGTTGGGCGAGATTTATTCATACAATTCAATCTTATGCCATTAGTGGTGCCCTAGATCTTCTTACTCGAATGGCATTTCTTAATAATTTAGATAGCAAATTACGTGCCTCCACAACAATAATTGATATATTTTCCTTGCCATGGCGTTCTGAAATTGATGATGCTAGAGCTTGGTTATATAAAGGACAGGCAGTTGGTTCACTTGCAAAGGCTGGTCTTAACATGGAATGGATAGCTGAGAAAGTGCTTGGTATGAATAAGCTTTCTCTAGAAAAGGCCCTGGGTGCATCACCAGATCTTATGAATCAAGATTCCGGGGATAATAACAAGCAAGAAAATAGGTGATATTCATGGGAGCTGCGAATGCTGATAGCAGACAAAAGCCGTCTTGGTTTTATAGATGCCCCAGGGTGATGACAGGACTACCGAGTAATGCAGAAGAGCTTTTGCCCTTTCTTGTGCAACCTCGTATTAATGGGAAACGAGTCCAAATTAAAAAGACTGTAGATAGTATTGAGATTATGGAATATCATTCTGGCCTTGCTGCCGAGAATGTAGATCACATCAAGTTTGATATTTGGAAAATAGATCATCCTTCTTCTGCAGTATGGGATGCTGTAATTGTTGATGACAAATGTGTGTTGTTGGATGTATTGGAATGGGAAGGCACAGATATGTCTTCCACAACTTTTGCTCAACGTTATGAGGCCTTACAATCTACTAATCTTGGAGATTATGTTGATGTTGCACCAACTATAACTGTGCACACACTTAGTGAGCTTGATAACATAACATTACAACATCAAGCTGTTATGGTTAAGCCTTTATACTGTAAGGCCAATGATGAATCAATTACAATATTTGCAATTAGTACAGATAATAAAGAAACTGTCAATATTGATATTAATCCACAGAATTTATTATATCCAATTGGCCATGAAAAACCCGAGGAAGATATAGGTTCTTTTGTTACTGCTGCAAATTATTCCTATTTCTCTGCAAGAGATATTGTTAAGCCGCTTATTAAATTGCCAGCAGTAATGCATGTGCATGCTAATTTCGAATGTCTCGAGGAACAGTTACATGCTCCTGTGGTTTTCTATACCGACAAAACTGCCGAAGAAATTCGTAAGGCATGTGAGGAAGAACTGAAATCTTTTACTTCTCTATCTAAATTAGAAGATATATCTGATAATCTTATAGAATGTCTTACTTATGATGATTTTCTTGATATAATTATGCGAGTAGTCAGAGCAGATCAGGGAAGAAAGGTTATTACATCTGGTGAAAGTCACCTAGATTTACGCTTTGTCGATCCTTCAACAGATTTTATGCATAATTGGAGTTTGCAATCAGTGCCAATTGCTTTGTTGAATGAACAAACTGAAATAGAATTACCTATTCCCGATTTGTTCTGGGAATTAAATACTAATGTTAGAGCTTCAAGTTCTAAATTATTGGATCTTACCTGGCTTCATATTCTTAAATCGCAACAGGGTTATTTGCAATCAAGTTCTTTGCGGCCCAATGTTTTAGATTTCTTATATTTTTATAAGAAAGGATATGTGTATTTGGGATTGCAAACACCAGAATTCGCGGAATTATTTGTTTGTATGGAAAATGAACCTGGAAGATTAGTTCATTTAGTAAGAACAAGAAATATTGCAGCTAATGCTGTTTTTGCTTGGAGAGCCAAACAAACTGAATATCCAGTTTTGTTTTTCAATTCTCATGAAGAATTAATTGAATTACTTGAAAAGAGAGAACAGCAATGGGCAATATTTAATATTGATGGTCTACAAGCGGCCTTTAATGATAATGCTTTTAATGATATATTTAAGCGTTTTGATGAGAAAGATTTATATGCAATATTGGAATCATATAATCAATATCACCATGGAACATGGTTCCTGTCGTGTCGATAATGAGAGCCCTATGCTATTATTTTGAGCAATTAGGAAATGGTATCATATGGATCGCCGGTGGAATATGTGGCATCTTTACAGAAATGTTTGCTCGATTTTTGGGCAGCGAAACACGTATGACAATAATAGTGGCCCTTTATGGATTGGTTGTACTTGATACGATTAGTGGTTTGGTAGAGGCAATACGGTGTCATAAAGTATCGAGTTTCAAACTCAGTGCAGTAGTGCTCAAAATAATTTCTTATAGCATAGCTGTTCTGGCTACTATTTTAGTTTCTCAGGTTGCTGGTTCGGATTTGCCTTTTGTTATTACTTGTTATTCCATTATTCTTACAGAAATGCTTAGTATAATGGAAAACACAAAATATTGGATCAAATGGAGTAAAAAACTGTTTGATTTTCTTGATAAAACTCTAGGTCTTAATAATGATGATATTCCTATTATTCATGATAGTAATAATAATACTGATAATGATAATAGTAATTGTCACAACATAGATGATTGTAAAGAAAAGAAGTGTTATAATGGATTGCAGAAAGTTTTTGTAGCAGATTCAAATCAGCACGAAGATGCGGAGGTTCCAAAGGATGTCGAGCAATAGTCTATACCGATGTAAAGAAGCCGGCACTGAAAAGTGTCCTCTTTACTCTCGTGGTTTCCCTGGTGATCTTGGCCAAGATGTATTGGACATAGCTTCTAACTGTTGTCATGCCCAGCAATGTATCTGTTTATATCTTCCACCAATTATTAGTAAGGCAATTGAATCTGAGCAGACTTCTGATTCGATTGATAAAGTTACTCATCTTTTAGAAAATGTTGCTAATTTCTCTACCATAAGCGATAGTAATCTTTCACAGCAATCACAGCCATTACAGAGCCTAAATGAATTCTTTCCTGTAAAGATTAACAAGCCAGCAGACAAGAGTTTTAAGGATATTGATGAGATCGATGTTTATGTCGGTCCATTAGATACTGTGAATCTTAATAAGCGTTTTTACGATTCGCAGGTTGTTGCAAAGGGTTTTGCAGAGGCCCAAGAACGTATTGCTAAGGGCAAGGCAGTATGTTGTGCAGGACATCCTTCGGATTTGAATGATGGTATCAATAATCCGCCTTTACAAGAATATGCAGCTATCACTAAATTAGCAGAAATAGTTGAACATGCTAATACACCACATATGCATTTTCGTATAAAGTTTCTTGATACAGAATGTGGCAAATTAGTACGTCAATTACTCGATGATGGTGTGGGCCTAGATATGAGTACGCGGGCTTGTGGGAGTGTTGAAGAAGATACTGGAGGTATTGAATATATACAAGAATATCATTTCTATGGTGTAGATTTTGTATTATCATCTGGATTTCCAAGTCAGACAATTATTGCTGAATCTTTAAAACCAGTTTCGGGATTAGATGGAGAAATTATTGTTATTGATGAAAATATGCAAGAAGGTGTAGGATCTAGCAGTAATGTGCAACCGGATAACGCACAAGACTCTAATACTAATTTAAAAGGTGATACAGAAATGTCTCAAGATGTTCAGCAGGTAACTGATCATAATGATGATACGCAGAATGAGGTTGTTGAAGCGAAGCAGGAAATTGTAGTAGAAGAGAAGCAGAATGCAGTTATTGAAGAGAAGCAGGCAGAGGTTGTTCAGGTGCACGAGGTCAAGCCAGATGCTCCAACGGACGATACAGCCTTGTTAGAAAAGGCGAGACAAATTGCCCAAGATGAGGTGTTTGCACGTTCGCGTGATCTAATTGTGCCAAAGGCAATAGAAGAGGCCGCTTCTCGTTTGGGGCTTGAGGGCCAATGGCGAGAGGCCTTTGCACGTTCAGTTGGGAACGCGTCAGACATTAAAAACTTTGACGAAATGACTGCTCGTATTGCCGAGGCCGAAAGACTTTATTCAACTATGATCGAGACTGCACCAGAGGGGATGGGCCTGCGAAAGCACATGCAGCCAGATGATCAAAAATATCCGTTGACTGAGGCAGAAGTAATTGAGCGTTTCTGCCAGGATATGCCTTATCCCAAGGCCTTCAGG
>Ga0116180_1004056_pt1 | contig 10782 bp, 9 predicted proteins | sample AD_UKC073_MetaG_FD_89804 | JGI IMG/M metagenome (GOLD analysis project Ga0116180, IMG submission 89804) | Active sludge microbial communities of municipal wastewater-treating anaerobic digesters from USA - AD_UKC073_MetaG | ecosystem: Engineered > Bioreactor > Anaerobic > Digestate | place: USA... | reverse complement strand
TACCGGCGCAGGATCTCATCGCACTGAGCAGGCTTGAGCTTCGAAAACGACGAGCGAGCTGGATGGTCGCTCACAGGGCTGCGCTCGACTCGCTCGGAAGCAGCTCGTCTACAGAGGTCGTGAAGCCTCTCCGCCTCTGTTCGAGAATTCAAGTAGCGTCCCAGCAGGCGCGCAGCTATCCTCAGGTGCTGCGGCCCGGTGGTCGCCCCGACTCGGACGGCAACGTGCGTCGCGCAGGTGGGCTACCGCATCGAGCTTGCGTGTGCTGTCCGCCGATCATGGCTACCGCTGTGGCTTTGGCGCGCGCAGGTGCGGACACGGCGGATTTGCCGCGTCGCGCAGGGCCGAGGTGCGTTATGTTTCGTGTACCTCTGTCTCGTCTCGAATTAGGATCTGAATGGCTGAAGCGACACCGCCTCGACGCTCCCTGAGTTCTCGGCTCGCAATCGGACTCGGCGCGGTTGCCGTCGTGGTGACGGCACTGGGGATCGTGATCCCCCTCGTCGTCGATGCGAACGAGAAGGAAACCTCGGCCGATAGTCTCGACGTGCGACCGTCGACGGGCGCAGATGCACCGCCCGCGGCCGCAAAGCCTGTTGCGGTGTTCGAGCTCATCGGCGAGCTTGAGGGGCGCGTGTTCGAGCAGACTCCCGAGAGCTGGGCCATTCCCGTCTCCGCGCCACTCGAGTCGTTTCCCACGTCAGTGGCCAGCACGCAATCCGGCATCAGCTGCAGCGATGATCAGGTCGCTTGGTTGACCGCCCACGCTGTACCGCTCGACGACTGGCACCCGACGCTGTCTCCCTCGAAGTCGCGGTCGGGCGAGTTCCTGCTGACGCTGCGCAATGACGCGACGACGGGCGGTGCGTTGGCACTCGGGAACATTCGGTTCGACGGTGCCGAAGTGGACAGTGAAGCTCTCGCGTGGTTCTCCTGCCCAAGGACTGGAAAGGGTGCGCAGCCGAATCCGCAGACGATTGAGCTCGACACGACGGGTGCGCCAGCAGTGTGGAGCGAACCCGTCGGCAATGAGGCCGGCGCCAGTCAGCCTGCCGGCACCCCTGCGGTGATAAATCTCTCCCCGGGTGAGATCCTTCCGCTCCGGGTTCTGCGGGCTGAGTCTGTCGACACGCAACGGGAGTACAGTGGCCGGTTCCTCGCCGATCTGCTGGATGGCCGTGGTGAGACGGTGATCCTCTCGGAGAGCGTCACCTTCCATCGTGAGACGCTGCCCGGCTTCTGGTTCGGGTGGGGCTACACGTTCGACCCGGATCAACTCCTCTGTGGTCCAACCCGGGGTGATTCCTACAGCGAGTACACCGTGCCGTGCACGCTCCCGGAGGCGATTGCGAAATTCCGCGAGCTGGCGGCCCAGCAGGATGCGGGGGCCACACGTGGCTGAGGGCGAGAGCTCGGTCTCGCACGATGCGTCCCCGGAATTCCCGGCACAGGATCGGGAAAAGCTGGAATCGCCGGCCCCGCTCCCTGCGGCGCAGCCTCGTCGCATCTCCAAGGTCAAGGTCGGCGCTCTACTGACAACAATCCTCACCATCATCGGGACGGTCGGCACCCTGATCGTTGTCTTCGACATCTTTGCGCGCGACCGTACAAATTTCTCCCATTTGCAGATGTCGGTGCAACCCGTCGATGACGAGATCACAGACTGGGCGGTACCCGCTGACGCCCTGGACAGCTTTCCCGCTGACGGTCAAGTCTGCGGGCCAGCACAGTTCGCGTGGCTGGAGGAGCACGGCACGCGACTCCAACGCCGCTTCATGCTCTCGGTACGAAACAACGCCAGCGAGGGTGCGATGCTTGCACTCACCGACTTCCGCAGTACCTCACCGAAGGCAGCCGAGCGCGGGCCAATCAGCATCCGGCTGGTCTGCGACCCTCGCGGCGCCCCGGCCTCGCAGCTCGTTTATGCGCGCATTGACGCGGATGACGCCTCCACCACCGCGCGGCACGTGCGTGCCGTCGAGGACGCCGCATCCACATCCGCTCCCGAGATTCCCGTGGCCTACAACCTCGCTCCCGGCGAGAGTGGCCTCATCCCGCTTGAACTTTTCAGCCGCGCCCCCGCCGAAGGGGCGATCAGTGTCGCGGTGCTCAGCGGATCCGCAGAGCAGATTCTGACGCTCGAAGGCAGCGAGTTCAGTCTTCCCGCCCTGCTCTACGCCGGCGACATGCACATGTACACGACGAACGACGGCCTCATGTGTCGCCTCGTCCAACGGGGGACGATCACGACCTGCACGATCGACGACCTGCAGCGCGAACTGCAGATCGCTCGTTGAACCAACAGTCGTTGCGATGAGGTACACGGTCGCCGATCGAGCGCGCACTGCGCGCGCAGGCTCAAGGTGCAACGCTCGCAATCCACTCAACCTAAGCGACTTTCCTGCCGCCTGCAGGCAAACGGGCCCGGCCCGCTAGCGCCGCGCAAACTTCTCAAACTGGTGCGCGAGCAGTTCGCGCGAGGGCCGAGCCTTCCTGTTCTGCGGCAGGCGGATCGTGCGCCCGTGCATGTCTTGCAGGCCGTGACGCAGCATCGGTCCGTCCACCTCGTCGAGAAGCTCCGCGTCGATGCGAACCTCATAATCAGGGGTGATCGCCATGAGGGAGCGGTCGTAAGCAGCGTGGTGCAACTTGCACATCGCGAGCCCGTTCGACACGTGGGCGATCCCGCGCTCATCGGCATCGGGCACGATGTGGGCGGCGTCCAGCAACTCGCTGTGCTTGAGATCGCAGACCGTGCACGCGCCGGCGTACGCGTGGAGCACCTGCGCCCGGAAGATTGGCTGGTGCAGTCGCGTTTTCACAATGGATGCTGCGTAGTCACGTTGCAGCTCGGTGTAGCTCGATTCGAGGGGGTCACCAAGGATGCGCAGCCCCGGATCGAGGGGAAAGCGCACGTGCCGCTTCTCGGGGCTATTCTCGGCAATCACGATCGGGTAATACGGCAGGTAATAGCCCTCCCGAACGGCACGGAAGTACACGAGCGGGTCGCCGTTCTTCCATGCCTGGACGAGCTTCGTGTTGTCGCCACCTTCACCCGCACGGTAGGAGTAGGTCACCCATCCTGATTCGTCCTCGGCATCCTGGTACGGGTTCTTCTTCCAGCCAGACATGATCGAAAGCGTGGACGAGAACAGCCGCGGGTTTCGGATTCCTTTGCCGCGATCAAGAAGTGGGAGGTGCAGGTCGCCGTAATGGTACGAGCGCAGCACACTGTGGTGAATCTCGTACCCGCCATGGCCGATGAACTGCTCATCGAGCCAGCGGAACACATCCTCGCGGATCGCGCGCTCTTCCTCAGGGCTGAACACCATGAGCTCAGTGTGCCCGAAATCCCAAGCGGGGAGCGGATTTTCACGTCTTCCGGACGCGATCAAGGCGGGGCCGCAGCATCCATTACGCCCCAAGTTTCGTTCATTGGCACTCAGTGCCGTTAGTATCAACTCGCACGTGATCGCCGCCGCGGCGGCACGCACGCAATGGAGCGATTCGCGCTCCTCATCGGGTTGAAAGGGTGCATCATGGCATCGCCGCGCAAGAACACATCGAGGGCTCAGCGCACCGCGCCAGACCCGGCCCTCAAGAACGCCCCGCCCGCGCTCCCGGCCCCGCCCACGACCGACGAGCGCGGCACCGCCTTCGTCAAGGGCACGCCGCTGGGGTGGACGCCCGGCGTCGCGTTCCGCGACGGTAAGACCACGATCGGCGGCTCGCCGTGGACGATCACGACGCTCCCGCGCAGGGTGCGCCCATTCGCGCAGAAGCTGTTCGAAGCCGGCCGCGCCGGCCTCACCCCCGCCACCAAGACTGAGGTCGCCGCCGCGATCTTCCTGCTCGACCTCGGCCTCGCCGACCCGCTGCCGATCGCACGCGGCCCGGTCGACGACGTCGACGTCGTCGTGCCCGTCTACAAGCACGCCGCCTCGCTCGAGCGCTGCCTCGCCTCGCTCGCCGCCGAGGGCCTGCCGGTCATCGTCGTCGACGACGCCTCGCCCGCAGCGGATGCCGCGCGCATCGCGAAGGCGGCTGCCGCCCACGGCGCGCGCCTGATCGTGCGCCCCAAGAACGGTGGCCCCGGCGAGGCCCGCACCGACGGCTTCAACGCGAGCACCGCGCCGTTCGTGGCGTTCGTCGACGCCGACATCGTGGCATCCGCCGACTGGGTCTCGCGCCTGCGCCCCCTGCTCGACGACCCGCTCGTCGCGGCCGTCGCGCCGCGCGTGGTCGCCGACGTGCAGGGCACCTCGTCGATCGAGCTGTATGAAGAGACCCGCTCCGAGCTCGACATGGGCGCCGTGCCTAGCCGCGTCGTCTACGGCGTGCCGGTGGGCTGGCTGCCCACCGCGTCGGTGATCATGCGCCGGGCCGCGACATCCGACCCACCCTTCGAGCCGGGCCTGCGCGTCGGCGAGGACGTCGACCTCGTGTGGCGCATGGATGAGGCGGGCTGGACGGTGCGCTACGCCCCGGACGTGATCAACCACCATGAGGTGCGCACCTCGCTGCGCGACTTCGTCGCCCGCCGGGTGATGTACGGCGGCTCGGCCGCCGAGCTCGAGCGGCGGCATCCGCGTCGCCTGATTCCCGCGCGCCCCTCGCTGCTGGGCATCGGGGTGCTCGGCTCGCTCGCGTTCGGCCAGCCGCTGATCGCCGGCGCGATCGCCGGCTATGCGTTCGCCCGCACGCGGCGCCTGCTCGGGCCCGACACCTCGGTCGCCGTCTCGATCGAGCAGACCGCGCTCTCGCTGTGGACCGACATCTTCTGGGTGGGGCACCTGCTGCGCCGCGACTGGTGGCCCGTCGGCCTCGCCGTGGTGCTCGCCACCCCCAAGTCGCGCGCCGCCCGCGGCCTCGCCGCCGCCATGGCGTGGGAGCCGGTGCGCGACCACCTGATCCGACCGACCCGCCTCGGGCCGGTGCAGAGCCTCGCGCTGCGCGCCCTCGACGATGCCTCGTACGGCACCGGGGTCATCCGCGGCGCACTCAAGACGCGCGTGTGGAACGTGATTCTGCCGCGCGTGCAGATCCCCACCTGGCCCAAGAAGCGCCAGGTGCACGATGCAGCGATGCAGCACGAAACGCAGGAGAACGAAACAGCATGAAGCCCCATCTCACCCGGAGCACGCGCACGCGCAGCACCATCCAGCGCAGCACGTTCGAGCGCGGCACCGCGGCCATCGCGCTCGCCATCGCCAGCGGCGTCGTGCTCGCAGGCTGCGCCTCGACGTCACCCGACGGCGCGTCCGATGGCGCCGGCGCTGACGCCACCGCCCCGATCGTCGTCGGCTCGGTCAGCTCGATCACGGGCCCCGCGCCCTTCCCCGAGGTGCCCGGCGCGGCGCAGGCCGTGTTCGACCGCGTGAATGCCGAGGGCGGCATCAACGGCCGCCAGATCAAGCTCGTCTCGGTCGACGACGGCGCCGATCCCGCGCAGGCCGCCCAGGCGGCCCGCCGCCTCGTGCAGGAGGACGGCGTCGTCGCCATGGTGGGCGCCGCGAGCCTCGTCGAGTGCAGCGCGAATGCCGCCTTCTACGAGAAGCACGACGTCGTCTCGATCGCGGGCATCGGCGTCGAGCCCGCCTGCTTCACCGCCAAGAACATCGCGCCCGTCAACAACGGCACGGTGCCCGGATACGCCAGCCTGCTGTACTTCGCATCCGAGACCCTCGGCCGCGAGAACGTCTGCCCGGTCATCCTCAACTCGGCCGGACTCACCGACCCCTACCTCGAGGTCATCAAACGCTGGGAGGAAGAGACCGGCAGCAAGGCGCCGCACGTCGACACCTCCGTCGCGCTCGGTGACGACCCGACCCCCGCGATCCTGGCCGTGCGCGACGCCGGCTGCGACGCGGTCGTCTTCAACGCCAACGAGCCCGCCGCCGTCGCGTTCATGAACACGGCCAAGCTGCAGGGCGTGCTCGACTCGGCAGACTGGCTCACCCTCACGTCGGCCTACAGCGAGACCGCCTACGACGCCCTCAAGGCGCAGGGCACCCTCGGCATGTACGCCAACTCCGAGTTTCTGCCCTTCATGAGCGACGACCCGGCCCTCGACGCCTGGCGCGCGACCCTCACCGCCGCAGACGTGCCGCGCACCTCGCTCTCGATCGGCGGCTACGTCAGCGCCGAGATCCTCGTCGAGGTGCTCAAGAGCATCGACGGCGAGATCACGAACGAGTCGGTGCTCGCCGCATTCCGCGCGCTTGACGAGATCGAGAACCCGCTGATCGGCATGCCCTTCACCTTCGGCGACGCCACCGCACACAACCCCAACCGCGCGAGCCGCATGGTGCAGGCCACCGAGAACGGCTGGCAGACGGTCGGCGACTGGGTCGTCGTTCCGTAATGGGATGCCGGTGGCCGGCCGCCGCACCCGCGACCGGCCACCGCGTGCAAGACCAAGAGAGCTGTAGGTAGACGTGATCGATGGCGTGATCGCCGGGCTCGCCTCGGGAACCGCGTATGCGATTCTCGCGGTCTGCATCGTCGTGCTGCACCGCCTGGTCGGCGTCGTGAACTTCGCCCAGGCGGCGCTCGGCGCCTTCGGGGCCTACCTCTGCTACGCGCTCGCCGGTGCCGGCATGCCGCTGGCGCCGGCCGCGCTCGCGGGCATCGCGGCCGCCGCGGTGATCGCCGGGTTCGTCGGCTGGGTCACCGCCCGGTGGTTCGGAGGGCCCGGCACGACCGAGCGAGTGGTCGTCTCTGTTGTGCTGCTGATCGTGCTCCTGACCGCCGGGTTCCGCCTCTTCGGCGACTCGCCCCGGGTGATGCCCAGCCTGCTGCCCGACGTAGTCTTCACCGTCGCCGGCGTGCGCATCGCGCTCACCACGGTCGTCGCCCTCGCGCTCGCCGTCGTCATCGCGGCGGGCGTGTCGCTCATGCTCCGGCACACGCACCTCGGCATCCGCATGCAGGCGATGTCGGAGCGCCCCGTCACCGTGCAGCTGCTGCGCGTCAACGCCCGCGCACTGAGCATCGGCGCGTGGGCGGGCACGGGCGCAGTCTCGACCCTGGCCCTGCTGCTCGTCGCCCCCGCCCGCAACCAGACCTTCGAGTCGATGTCGTTCCTCGTGATCCCCGCGCTCGCCGCGGCGCTGCTGGGCGGCTTCGCCAACATCTGGGTCGCGGCCGCCGGCGGCCTCGCCATCGGCGCGATCGAGGGCGCCGCCGCCCGCATCGAGGGCCTCGCCAACTACCGCGGCGCGCTCCCGTTCCTCCTCATCGCGATCGCGCTGATCTGGATGCGCCGCCGAAAGGTGTGGGATGACGCGCGCTAGGGCGAGCTGGGCCGTCGCCGTCGGGTTCGCGGCGGTGCTCGTGGCGCTCGCGGTCACGCTGCCCGACTACTGGGTCTTTCTGCTCTCGACCGTCGCGATCAGCGCGCTCGTGGCGCGCAGCGTCGGGCTGGTCGCCGGCCAAGCGGGGCTCGTGACCCTGTGCCAGATGTCGTTCGCCGCGATCGGCGGCTGGGTCGTCTCGTGGATGTCGCTGACCTGGCCCGCGCTCCCGTACGTGCTGCTCGTGCTCGTCGGCGGCCTCGTCGCCGGCGCGGCGGGCCTGGCGCTCGGGGTCGCGACCGTGCGGATTCGCGGCATCGAGTTCGCGGTCGTCACGCTCGGCTTCGCCGCCGCGCTCGACCTCGTGCTGCGGCAGGGGAGCTTCCCGGGCGTCGGCTCGGGCACCGCCGTCTCGCCCGAGGCGCCGTTCGACGAGCCGCTCGGCTTCTTTGCGCTCTGCTGGGTGGTGCTGCTCGCGGTGCAGCTGGGGCTCGGTGCGCTCGGCCGCACCCGGCGCGGCCTCGCCTGGTCGGCGCTGCGGGGGAGCGAGCGCGCAGCCGCAGCGCTCGGCGTCCGGGTGGGCGCGGCGAAGGCGAGCGCCGTCGCGATCGGCGCGCTCATCGCGGGCCTCGCCGGCGGGCTGCTCGCCGGGCAGTACGGCCTGCTCACCACCCAGATCTTCACGCCGCTGACCTCGATGGTGCACCTGGCCACCGCCGTGCTGTGCGGGGCGAGCCTGTTCAGCGGCGCCGTGCTGGCCGGGGTGTTCGCCGTGTTCATCCCTGAGCTGCTGCGCCGCATCGGCCTGCCGCCCGACATCGCCAACGCCCTGCTCGCGCTCGCCGCGTTCGACGTGCTGCGCCGCGGCAACAGCGGGCTGGCCGAGCAGCTGCGGGCGAAGCTCGACGATCGCGCGTTCCGAGGCATCCGGCGCTCGTGCGAGATGGGGCCGCTTCGGGCTGCGCCCGGTGCCGGTGCCGGTGCCGGTGTGCTCGCCGATGTCGGCGCCGGTGCCGGTGCTGCCGGGGCTGCGCTCGCCGACCCCGCGCACGCGGCCGGCACCGCCGCGAGCACCGAGCCAGCAGCACCCCCGTGCCTCGAGCTCGCCGAGCTCACGGTCGCCTACGGCGGTCAGCGCGCCCTCGACGCGGTCTCGCTGACCGTGCGGCAGGGCGATGTGCACGCGCTCATCGGTCCGAACGGCGCCGGCAAGACGACGCTCGTCGATGCGGTCACCGGCTTCCTTCCCGCATACGACGGCCGTGTCGCGCTCGCCGGGCGCACCCTCGACGGGCTGAGCGTGCAGGCGCGCGTGCGGGCCGGGGTGCGCCGCACCTTCCAGCAGCCGCGCGGCATCGACGCGATGGCCGTCGACGAGTACCTGCGGCTGGCCGCGGCCGGATCCGGCGCGGGGCCGGGCGCCGTCGACGCCGCCGCGCTCCGCGCAGACGTGCGCGACTTCTTCGGGCTGCCCGGCGGGGAGGTGCCGATCCGCATGATGGATGTCGGATCCCGGCGCATCCTCGAGATCGCCGGCGCGCTCGTCTCGGCGCCGACGCTGCTGCTGATCGACGAGCCCGCGGCGGGACTCGACGTCGCTCAGAGCATCGAGCTCGCCGAGCGCGTGCGCCGCCTGCCCGCGCGCTTCGGCTGCGCGGTGCTGCTCATCGAGCACGACATGCGCTTCGTGCGCGCGGCGGCCAACCGGGCGACGGTGCTCGACGCCGGGCGGGTGATCGCCGGCGGTGCGACGGCGGCGGTGCTGGAGCATCCACGCGTCGTCGCCGCGTATCTGGGAACGGAGATCGCGTGATGAACGACGGGCTCTTGCTCGAGGGCGTCTCGGTGATGCGCGGCGGGCTGACGATCTGCCGCGACGTCACGCTCGCGGTGCCGCGCGGCGAGATCACGGTGTTGCTCGGCGCGAACGGCGCCGGTAAGACCACGCTGCTCGACGGCGTCATGGGGCTCGCGCCGCTCGCGGGCGGTGCGATTCGGTTCGGCTCGCGACGCATCGACGGGATGCCGGTGTACCGGCGTGCCGCGCAGGGCCTGGCGTACGTCGAGCAGGGGCGCAGCGTCTTTGCGGGGCTCACGGTCGCGCAGAACATCGCCGTCGTCGACCGTTCGCGCGCGGCGCTGGCGGCGGCGTTCGAGCTGTTTCCGCAGCTGGCGGGCAAGCGCGATGTGCGGGCCGACCGCCTCTCGGGTGGCGAGCAGCAGATGCTGGTGATCGCGCGGGCGCTCGCGACGCGGCCGACCCTGCTGCTCATCGACGAGCTCTCGCTCGGCCTCGCGCCCACCGTCGCGCGCAGCCTGCTCGACGTGCTCGCCGAGCAGGCGAGGCAGGGGATGGGCGTGCTGCTGGTCGAGCAGTTCGCCGAGGCGGCGCTGCGGGTGGGCGCGACGGCGCACATCATGCAGAGCGGGAGGATCGCGCGTTCGGAGGCCTGCGGCATCCTGCTGCAGGATCATGCGTCGGTGCTCTCGCCGTACTTCCTGGCGGGCACCGGTGCGGATCGTGACGCGGGGGATTCGCCGCGCTGACGCATGTCGCCGAGAATGGAGGGATGGAGAACGTGACAGAGCCGCCGGTGCGCCGGGGCCGCGGTCGCGCCAAATCCACGACGAAGGAAGAACTCGCTCGGATCGGTTTGGCGCTGTTCATCGCGCGCGGATTCGAGGAGCTGACGATCGACGAGATCGCGCAGGCCGCCGGCATCGGCCGCCGCACCTTCTTCCGCTACTTCTCGTCGAAGAACGACGTGCCCTGGGGCGACTTCGAAGAGCTGCTCCGCTCGTTTCGCGAGAGCCTCGCCGAGCTCGACGATGTGCCGATGCTCGAGGCGATCAACATCGCCGTGCGCGCGTTCAACGAGGTGCCTCCCGAAGAGCGCGAGGGGCACCGTGACCGCATGCGCATTCTGATGACCACGCCCGAGCTCGTGGCGCACTCGGCCGTGCGCTACTCGGCCTGGCGCGATGTCATCGCCGAGTTCACCTCCCGCCGCCTGGGCGTGACCGACAGCTCACCCGTGCCGCAGGCGGTCGCGTGGGCGTGCCTCGGCATCTCGCTCTCGGCCTACGAGCAGTGGATGGACGACGAATCGGCCGACCTGCTCGAGCTCATCGATGAGTCATTCCGGGCGTTTGGGTCGATCTTTGCGCCGGTTGGGTTGGCGGGGGACGCGCCGGCTGAGTAGTCGAGCGGCCCACTCTCGATCTCTTGCGCGCAGTCGGTCGGAGCTCGGTCACCCATGATCGCAATGTCTTCAGAATTTAGCGTGCCGCATGAGCGGCCGTGCAAGTGAGCTAGGTGGTGAGTCGGCTCGGTAGGTGCTCACCGATGTAGCCGATATAGACGCGGGACTGCTGCACGGATAGGTGACAGGTTGTAGTCACGCAGCCAGTGCGGCTGGCGTGTTCATGATGACCTCGAATTCGACGGGCGTCAAACGCCCGAGGGCGGCCTGTCGGCGCCGGCGGT